>Ga0172368_10004634_pt1 | contig 15816 bp, 12 predicted proteins | sample Lak11m_FD_114540 | JGI IMG/M metagenome (GOLD analysis project Ga0172368, IMG submission 114540) | Freshwater microbial communities from Kabuno Bay, South-Kivu, Congo - kab_022012_11m | ecosystem: Environmental > Aquatic > Freshwater > Lake | place: Democratic Republic of the Congo: South-Kivu...
GACGGTGAACCAGGCCCAGGCCAGCCTGCGCGGCATGGCGGCCCGCCTGGAACGAGCAATCGAAACCGACGAAGACGAATGGGGTCTGCGATGGATCTGAACTGCGACATGGGTGAGAGCTTTGGGGCGTATGCCCTGGGCCAGGACGAGGCAGTCATGCCGCACATCACCTCGGCCAACATCGCCTGCGGCTACCACGCCGGCGACCCGCTGGTGATGCGCGCCACCCTGGCCCTGGCGGCCAGGCACGCCGTGGGGCTGGGGGCGCATCCTGGCTACCCGGACCTGCAGGGCTTCGGGCGGCGCAATATGGAGTTGACCCCCGACGAGGTGGAAGCGCTGACGCTCTACCAGATCGGCGCGCTGGCCGGGCTGGCGCGCGCCGCCAGGTTGGAGCTGGCGCACGTCAAGCCGCACGGCGCGCTGTATAACCAGGCCGCCAAAGACCCGGCCCTGGCGCGCGCGGTGGCGCGCGCGGCAGCCGGCTTCAGCAAAACCCTGATCCTGGTCGGGCTGGCCGGTTCGGCGCTGATCGCGGCCGGGCAGGAGGCCGGGCTGCGTACCGCCAGCGAAGCCTTCCCGGACCGGGCCTATAACCCCGACGGCTCGCTGCGCGCGCGCAAGCTGGCGGGGGCAGTGATTGAAGACCCGGGCGCGGTGCTGGCGCATGCCCTCGAGCTGGCGCGGCATGGCATCCGCGTCGAGAGCGAGCACGGCGCAGCCTGCCTGGCCGTGGATACGCTCTGCCTGCACGGCGACCATCCCCACGCCGGCGAAAATGCGCGCCAGGTGCGCGCCGCACTGGAGGGGGCCGGCATCCGCGTGGCCCGCCTGGGCCGCTAAAATCTCAGCGGGAGTTTTGCAATTTTGCTGCCGCAAAATGCGGCAGCAAAATTGCAAAACTGCCTAAGGAGTGTATGCTGCACACAGCGCGCCGTACTGCTGCGTGCTGCTGTCGAGCAGCACAACGCAAGCTTTGCGGGCCTGCTCGCTCAGCGCGGCCGATTTAACCTGCCAGGTCCTGCCTGTGCCCAGTTGGGCCAGGTCGAAGGCGGCGGACTTGACAGCAGCGCAGCCGTTCCACAGCTTCAAGTGCAGGGTTTGCGCGGGCGCGCCGTCAATCCAGGCCAGGGCATAACCCGCCGCGTTGTCATAGGCCTGCGCCCAGGAGCCAACCGCGGCCGTGCCGCTTTCGCGCGTCCGGGTTTGCAATTCCAGCCCGCTGGTCAGGCATTGGTGCTCCAGGCCCTGGTAGCTGCCGCCCGGCATCAGGATGTTGACCGTCCCCACCAGGTGCAGGTTCTCGCCGCCGTCCAGCATCACCGACCGCCCGTTGAGCGTATCCGACAGGATTGTCAGCGGCACCAGCAGCTGCCCGTCGCGCCAGATCGCGTAGCTGAAAATTGTCTCTGAGGTTGGCTGCAGCAGAATATCCTGGTAAAACGCGATGCCGCCCGTCCGCCGCAGCAGCAAATGGACCTCGCCCGAGGTGCGCACCAGGGCAGAGAGTGGAGAAAGCACGCTCTGCGTGGCGGACCATACGCCCGCTTCGGACCTGGTTCGGTAATAAATGTTCTTATGCGAGAAATACAGCGCCTGCACACGGTTCTGGTGATCCAGGCGCAGGTCTTCCGACATGTACTGGTCCTGCAGGGAAAACAGCTGCTCCGTGCTGCTCCATTGCCCGTCATACCAGGAAAGGTACCTGGCCCGCTGCGGGTAACCGTTCGGGTAGCCGACGTCGGCGTTCTTGATCAATACGTGCACGCGCCCGTTCCCATCAACCACCGGCGGCCTGTTGAGGGTGGAGTAACCCAGGTCGCTGGTCACCGTCTCGGCGGCCGTCCAGCCCAGCGGCCTGAAAATCGAGTGATAGACAAAAACCGGGATGACGAAGCGGTGGTCCCAAAAGACGTGCAGAACCCCGTTTGGCTCGATGGCCAGATAGGGCCGGGTCAGCTCGCTGACCTGCTCCGGCGTCATCACCGTGATCGGCAGGTAAGGTTCCCACAGGATGGCCGCTCCCTGCGTGCTGGACAGCAGCGGCAGGTAGACCGCCTCGCCAATCCCGGCGGCAGCGGCGGACGAGCGAGCCAGTGCGCCGCCAAACGGCACGCCAGCCAGCAGGCAGCAGAACAGCACGACCGCGAAGATTTTATTCATAGGCCCCCCCTTCTCAGGGGTAGACGCCAGCGCGCAGCAGCCTGCGCTACTTAAGTTATAGCGAATCGCGGATTAAAATGCAAACCTTTCGGAAACGCCGCTAACTAACCGGTCAGCGGCCTTGTGTGGATGAGCTGACGCAAAGCGTCAGCTCATCCACACAATTTTTCTTCCCCTTCAGAACCGTAAGGTGATTCTGGCTGGGAAGTGGCTATAGTTAAAAGGGATGTTGTGCTGTCAATGCGGAGGTATCGTATGGGCAAGAAAATTATCCTCACAATTGTGATCTTAGCCGGGCTGCTCGGCGCCAGCCTGGTCTATGCGCCAGCCCAGGCGCAGCCCCTGGCCGACTCGATCGTCCCGCCTGCCTCGCCGGTGCGGCTGGTGTTCATCCACCACTCCACCGGCGGCAACTGGCTGGCGGAAACCGGAGAACACGACCAGGCCGGCGGACTGGGGCGCGCCTTGATGGAGAACAACTACTACGTCAGCGCAACCAACTACGGCTGGGGGCCGGACGCGATCGGCGACCGCACCGACATCATCAACTGGCCGGAGTGGTTCACCGGTCCCAGCAGCGCGGCGTACATGGACGCGCTGTATGGCGAGAGCGAACAGAACTTCGGCGGTTTCGGCAGCTGGCCGCGCCTGGCCAGCGACCCAGGCGGGGAGAACCAGATCATCGTCTTCAAGTCGTGTTTCCCCAATTCCGACCTGTACGGCAGCCCGGGCGACCCGCCCGACGGGCAGATCTCCGACCAGTTCACGGTCGGCAACGCCAAGGCGATTTACAACGATCTGCTGACATACTTCGTCACCCGCCCGGACAAATTGTTCATTGTGATCACCGCCCCGCCCTTGATGGAAGCCGACACGGCGCCGGAGCGCGCCGCTAACGCGCGCGCCTTCAACAACTGGCTGGTCAATGACTGGCTCGACGGCTACAGCCTGCCCAACGTGGCGGTGTTTGACTTCTACAATGTGCTGACCAGCAATGGCGGCGACCCGTACACCTCCGACGCGGGCCAGGCCGGCGGCAACCACCACCGCTGGTGGAACGGCGCGCTGCAGCATGTGAGCGGATTGAACAACAATTTCTCGGCCTACCCCAGCGGCGACAGCCACCCCAGCGCGGCCGGCGGCCAAAAAGCCAGCGCAGAATTCGTCCCGCTGCTTAATCTCTATTACAACCGCTGGCAGACCGGCCAGCCCCCCGCCCCGCGCGTCCACACCTTCCTGCCATTGGTGGTGCGCGAGTAGAATAACGTCTCCAGAAAAAGTGGTAAGCTATGTGTGAATTTGGCGCAAAGCGCCAAATTCACACACAAAACCCCTGCTTTTTGAGCTGATTCGGGGCAACCTTTTCCCTTTTCGTTTAGGAGCGCGCAGCATGACCGATCCACATGAGATGAAAGGGGCCGAACTGGCCTCGCTGTTGAAAAGCTCGATCCGTTTCAAAAGCTCGGATGGGGTCTGTGAACCCGGCTTGCGCCTGAGCGACGCGCAGATTGGCTGGTGGCAGGATTTGAAGTTCGGCCTGTTTATCCACTGGGGGCTGTATTCCATGCACGGCAAAGGCGAATGGCTGATGCACAACGAGCAGATTCCGGCCGGCGAATATGCCCGCTTCGCCGGGCAGTTCAACCCGCGCCATTTTGACGCGGCAGAGTGGGCGCGCATTGCCGCCGACGCCGGGATGAAGTACGCGGTGATGGTGGCGCGCCACCACGACGGCTTTGCCCTCTGGGACAGTCCCTCCGCTCACCTGGGCTTTACCAGCGCGAACACGGCAGCCCAGCGGGATTTTGTGCGCGAGTACGCCGACGCTTTCCACGCGGCGGGGTTCCACACTGGGCTGTATTACTCGCTGATGGACTGGCGCTTCCCCGGATATTTCCAGCCGCGCGAGCTGCCGGAGAGCGCGGCGCAGATGAAGGCGCAGTGCTATGCCCAGGTCGAGGAACTGATGAGCCGCTATGGCAAGATCGACATGCTCTGGTATGACGGGGCCTGGCTGGCGCACCAGGGCACCGACGCCGGGGGCGCGTGGCTGTGGGAGCCGGTCAAGCTCAACCAAATGGTGCGGCGGCACCAGCCGCAGATCGTGATCAACGAACGCTCGGGCTGGGAAGGCGACATTGAAACCGACGAAGGGCCGCACGAAGTGAGTGGACCGATCATGCCGCTGCGCTGGGAGAAGTGCTTCACGCTGGGGCATGGCTGGGGTTATAACAGCGACGGCTATGCCATGCCGTATGAGGAAGTGTTATCGCTGCTGGTTAACACCTGGGTGCGCGGCGGCAACGCGCTGCTCAATGTCGGGCCGGACCCCGACGGGCTGATCCCGGTCGAACAAGCCGCCGTGCTGGCCCGGATCGGCGCCTTTCTGCGCGAAAACGGCGAGGCGGTCTACGCCACCCGGCCGGGACCCTATCAACCGCTCGATGGGGTCTATGGCTGCACCCAAAACGGGGCCAACATCTATCTGCACGCGCTCAACCCGGCCGCGCTGCCGCCCCTGCCCCCGCTCGGGCGCAAGGTGCTGGCCTGCCAGACCCTGCGCGGCGAGCCGGTCGCTTTCACCCAGGATCAAGGCGGCATCCGGCTGCAGATCGCGGAACGCTTGTGGCAGCCGGTCGACACCGTGGTCAAAATAATTGAAACTGCAAGCGTTTGAGCGTCCACAGCTTTTTTGCATATCTCCGCGTTCCGCTTAAGTAAACCCGATTACAGGATGGGGGCTGTACGCTTCTTCCAGCTGCAAAACCTCTTCCGGAGTGTGACGCAGAGGGCCGCGACGGCATCATCCAGATGACGGGGCCTGGTCGCGCCGATGATCGGCGCGGTGACGGTGGGCTTCGCCAGCATCCATGCCAAAGCCGCCTGCGCCATCGGCAACCCGCGTGCTTCAGCCAGTTGACTGACTCGCAGCACGATCGCGCTGAGGATGTGCTTGCGGGAGAGACCTTGATTGTTGGCGCCATACCCCGTAGCGAAACGAACTTTTGTGGCGATGACCACCTCCTCACGCCGGGCAAAGTCGCGCAGGGCGCGCCCGGTCACTTCTTCGCTCATGCCGTTCGAATAGACATTGGCCGTGTCAAAAAAGTTGATCCCCAGCTCCAACGCGCGTTGAAGTTAAGGGCGGCTTTGCTCCTCGTATAAAGCCCAGCCATCGCGAGCCGGATCGCCATAGCTCATACAGCCCAGGCAAATCCGTGAGACCTTCATGCCTGTGTTTCCAAAACGGACGTATTCCATGTTTTTCTGCTTGCCCTTCCTAACAGCCTTGGTTTATGCTGGAGCGCGAGCTTTCAAGCATACCTCTCGATCCAGAACCAAAATTCACATTCCGCTCAAAAGCGTGGGTGAAGCGGTTGCAAAGATCTAAGAAGGCGCAGACATATTCTTTTCCCAAAAACGGACAGCGGCTTCGAGCCAGCCCTCGGCATTGGTCCCGATCCCCAATCCAAAGCCGTGAGCGACGTTCGGGTATACGCGGAATGCCACATCGATACCGGCGCTTCGCATCATATTCACGCGCCTCTCCATCGTAATGGGGCTGGCGATTCCATCTCGGTCGCCAACGACAGCAAACGTTGGCGGATCGTTTTTCGTAAAATCCGTGTGCCCGGTATACGCCATGATCACGGTGGCTGGGCGGGGGATCGCGTCGCCCCCAAAAGCGGCGGCGCCATACGAACCGATGCGGGCTGCCATCCTGGCGCCTGCCGAACTGCCCCATACGGAGTAATTCTCCGTGCTGACCCCCAGCATTTTAGCGTTTTTAAAAATATAGGAAAGCGCGGCAGCCAGATCCTGGCAGGCAACCTCCTCTCCACCCACCCGGTATTGCACGACAAAAGCGTTATATCCCATCTGACTCAGCGCGATTGCATGGGGGAACCCCTCGTGGATCGAGCCGACATAGGCAAACCCGCCGCCGGGGTTGATCACGGCAAAGGGCGCGCCCGGCTTGCCCCGCAAGAAGAACAGCCCGGTCGATTCTTTGGTTGGGTCCGACTGCTTCTGCTGGTCGGTGTAAAAGTCATAGAAAATGGTTTTCCCAGAACCCGCCTCATCGAGCATGAAATTGATCGCATTCACCGCGGCGTTCGGGTCAACATTGCTGTGATAGGGCAGAAGCGATGCCACCTCCGCCAACGGCATATCCTGGTCATAACCCCCGCGGTCCAGAGGGAGGATAAACTGACCAAAGCCTTGAAACGCCGGAAGGTTTAAAACGTCACGGACGGTATTGCTGGTTTTCAAATGCATCGCGATTTGCGTGACGCTCCCGGATTCCTCCGTCCGTGGGGTGTCAACATGAAAAGCTGTTGGTGTGGATGTTTGGCCAACATGGAAGGAACCGTTCTCGGAGGCTTGGGTTGGGCTGGTTTCTGAAGCAAGGATTGAGGCTTTCCCCACACAGCCTGAAAGAACAACGAGTGTCAGTAGGATGCAGAGATTGAAACGCATTATCTTAAACACCTACTCAGCGGTTACTTAGCTTCAAGATCGCCTCAGGGAGCCGCGCTCCCTGAATCTGGATCTTTGCCGCGGCAACTTCAATCTCGCACAGGTCTTCTGGCGTCAGTTCGATCATTACTGCCCCCAGGTTTTCCTCCAGGCGGTGCAGCTTGCGGGTACCTGGGATGGGAACAATCCAAGGTTTTTGCGCCAGCAGCCAGGCCAGAGCGATTTGAGCTGGGGTGCCATGCTTTTGTTCCGCGACTCGTTGCAGCAAGTCAACCAGTGCCTGGTTGGCCGCGCGGTTTTCAGGGGTAAAGCGTGGATGGCGAGCGCGGGAATCAGTCGCGTCAAAGGTGGTGGCGGTGTCAATTTTTCCTGTGAGAAAGCCCGCTCCCAGCGGCCCCCAGGGAACAAAGCTGATCCCCAATTCTTCACAGACCGGCAGCACTTCGGCTTCCGGGTCTCGTGTCCAAAGTGAGTATTCGCTCTGCACCGCCGCAACCGGCTGGACGGCGTGGGCACGGCGGATGGTCTTCGCGGCTGCTTCTGACAATCCAAAATGCTTGACTTTGCCCTGCTGGATCAGGTCTTTGACGGTTCCAGCCACATCTTCGATGGGCACATCCAGGTCCACCCGGTGCTGGTAGAAAAGGTCGATCACATCGGTACGCAGCCGCTTGAGTGAAGCCTCGGCTACTTCGCGGATGTGTTCCGGCCGGCTGTTGAGCTTGCCCGTTCGGGTCTTGGTGATGGGATCAATATCATGACCGAACTTGGTGGCAATCACCACCTGGCTGCGTACCGGTTCCAGCGCCTCGCCGACCAGTTCCTCATTCAGAAAGGGGCCGTAGCCTTCTGCCGTGTCAAAGAAGGTCACCCCACGGTCGACCGCTGCGCGGATGAGCGCGATCATTTTCGGCCTGTCCGGGGCAGGGCCATAAGACTGGCTCATGCCCATGCAGCCCAATCCGAGCGCCGAAACTTCCAGGTTACCGAGGTTGCGTGTCAGCATTTTCTCTCTCCTGTTTCAGCGAGGTTAGGTCTTGCGTTGTGCCCCACTCAACCATTTCACCATGTTCGGATCGCGATGATCGAAGAAGCTGCTCGTCTTCGTATCCAGGGTGGCAATCGCGGCCATATCTTCGGGGCTGAGTTCAATCTCGAATACGTTGAAATTCTCCGCCATGCGTCCCTTGCGCACCGACTTGGGAATGGCCACGACGCCGCGCTGCGTTAGCCAGCGCAGAATGATCTGTGCCACGCTCTTCTGGTATTTTCCAGCCAGGGAAACCAGCAGCCCGTTCTGGAAAATGTTATTTTTGCCCTCGGCAAACGGCCCCCAGGATTCAATCTGAACCCCATTTTCCTGCAAGAACTTTTGGGTTTCGATCTGCTGGTTGAAAGGATGGGTTTCGATCTGATTCACGGCAGGCGCCACCTGGTGATGGCAAATCATATCCATGATCCGGTCGGGATGGAAATTGCTCAGGCCAATGGCACGGATGCGGCCTTGTTGGTACAGTTCTTCCATCGCGCGCCAGGCGCCATACACATCCCCGTATGGCTGGTGGATCAGGTAGAGGTCCAGAACATCCAGCTGCAAGCGCAGCATCGACCGGTCAAAGGCTTTCTTTGTGCTTTCATAGCCGGCATCCGAAACCCACAGTTTGGTGGTGATGAACAGATCTTCTCTGGCCACGCCGCTGCGTTTAATCGCGTTGCCAACCGCCTCCTCATTACCATACGCCGCTGCCGTGTCAATCAGACGGTAGCCGGTCTGGATGGCTTCGGTAACACTTCGTTCGCATTCCGCGGCATCGGGTATTTGAAAAACGCCGTAGCCGAGGATGGGCATTTGCACGCCGTTATTCAATGTGACTGATGGTATCACTGACATTTGTTGTTCTCCTTTTGGTTTTATTACCTTGCCGCATGTTTGCGCTAGTGCTGATCATTTTTGATAAACATCTTCCTCTGTGGGTATCGCCGCTTATTTCCAAAACCACCTCAGGCCATTATAGGTGTATTCCATCGCCGCTGTTCCACCGTGTGAATAGCCCTCTTTCACACGAAATGCAAAATTGCCGCTGCGATTGACGTCCACATCCGAAAAATACTTAGAAGTTCGCATCAGGTCTGTTCGGCCTTTATCATAGGAATAAGCGAAGTCTTCCGTACCTGTCATCACAATGACGAAATAATCATCCGGGTCGCGCCCTTCCGCCGCGGCAAATATGGCTTCTTCATTCAATGACGTTCCACAGCTCATCGGCAGAAAATAGTGAAAATAGTCCAGTCCATACTGGAAGGTTCGCCAGGTCGCGACGGAACCCATTGAAAAACCTCCGAATCCACGATGATCGCGGGAAGCGATCAGATCATCCTTGCTGGTGCTTGCCGCATAGGTGCTGTATGTTCCTTCTACTGCTGGGATCAGGTCATTGATGAGTTCATTAGGATAGTTTTCCGTCAACCGCATCGCCAGAGAAAAGTTAGCTGAATCGCGGCCGTTCGCGTTGGTATTGTTATAGGTCGGACACACAATAATCAGCGGCCTCACCTCGCCAGCCGCAACTGCATGGTCAATGATGTTCTTAAAAGCAGATGGGCTTTGCGGTGTTCCTAGAGTCATGGTCTCGTCCCCCCATCCGCCATGCATCAGGTAGAACACGTCGTACTTCTGGTTTTTACTGTACCCATTGGGAAGATATACCACCGCATGCTTCTGAAGCGGGTCTGATTTTTCTGTATAGGAAAAGGATTCATAGGTAGCGTAATACAGGTCCGCCAAAGTTCCCTGCTGATCTGCCGCCTGGAAATACTCCTCAGGTATCACTTCAAGTTCCAGAGGAACGGGATGCTCTGGGCCGCTTCCGGTGTTCTTGCCAGCCTCTGCCGCCTGTCCTGTTTCGACGGTTTCAACGACTTTTTCTGCTTCTGATGTGGGAATCAGTGCAGCGGCTTGGGTCGCCGCAGGGGCTTGCGTTTGCGCTGGAGAACCTGGCGGTGGCTGGATTGTGCCCAAAACAGGAGCAGCGGCAGTTGTCGATTCTCCAACGGAACGGCAGCCTGACAGGAATGCGACAACGCCGATTGCCATCAACCTGATTGCTTCTCGCCGGGATATCTTTTTTCTCATCAGACCTGACCCTTTTAGAATAACGCGCCGGGATTAACAACACAGACCCGCATCGCGGATTCGCCGCCAACTGGACATTTTGGTTCGCACAAACCGCAGCCGATACAGAAAGTGCAATCGACACGCAGCAGCTTAATTGTGCGTTTTTGGCCGCCCGCGCTGTTAACCTCCACATCATTGGGCTGGATGAATTTTTCCGAAACGAGACCCATCCTTCGCAGACAATACAAGTCAGATCATCGGGCGAGTTATGTTTCTGTGTTTAATGGGCATCGTTTGGAGTGAGCAGCCGGGTGAATGAGAGCGAGCCCAACTTCCAGCTGCCATCTTGCTGCACATAGACCTCAGTCACCATGAAGGGGTTGGTCACCTCATTCCCGCCAACCACTGCCAGCAGCGTGATTCTATTTAAAAGAATGGCGGTATGATCCATAATCTTCACGGATACTTCATGGATATCCGCTTGTTTGTAGTGGATCCCACCGCCTCTGATAATCTCGAGCTCTTGTTCTTTTCCCCACGCCCCGCCCATATGGACAAAGACAGACTTTTCATGAAAGAACGCGTCCAGGGTATCTATGTTGCGCTCTGACATCCAGCCCCATTTCTCTTTCGAGAGTTGGATGATCTCTTGTTCCAGGGTTTCACTTTGCATAGAATTCTCCATTTTTGCTTGGTGTTGGCATTGTCATTGTATCGATCTTCTTAATAAAATGATTGCAGTATTATGCAAGATCATTGGATGATTCTGCTTCTTGTTGCATTGGCAAGAAAATATTTGCAAATTTGGAGTATCATCGCAATAAGTAGGGATGTTGTGTGGGGATTTTGCGCTTCGCGCCAGATTCACACACACCTTACCCCATTTTTCTGGGATGATACAACTTGGAATACAATTCATTACAGGGAAACATTTATCCCAAGCCCTTAATCGATTTTTACGAGCAGATTTCTATCCCAATTGGGTGAGGATTGGGTTATCTCGCGCAATTACCCCATCCGATACGCGAATAATCCAGTGTCGCTTTAGATGATTCTGCATTGCCATTCAATGGCAGCTTGCAGCCCTTCATGCGGAAGCTGGTTTCAGCCGGCAAATGTGCGAAAAATTGGGTTACGGATGCTGAGGAGGTGATGGAATGTATAGGAACAGCCACCAGCAAACAAATATGAGCAACCATCAAGAAACTGATACTGGACAAAAGCCGGCAGTATACGAAGTCGAGCGGATGCAGATCAACCGCAAGGAACTGGTTGAGCGGATCATGAAGGCTGTTCCCGAAGATGGGGTGGTTCAAGTGTTAGAGGGCCTTTCCCTGGCCCATGCCTCCTCTCCGCTGGGCTTAATCCACGGCGTGATCAAGCCATGTTTTTGCGTTATTGCCCAAGGGAGCAAAGAATTTTTGCTGGGTGACTGTCATTATCGTTATGACAGCCATCACTACCTGGTGGTGTCCCTCGAAATGCCGTCCGTCAGCCAGATTCTGGAAGCCACACCGGAGCAGCCCTATCTCAGCCTTCGGATGGATCTTTCCCCTTCTTTCGTGGAATCTGTCATCGAGGAAGCCGGGCAGGCATCACCGTCCTATGTTGGGGAAGTACGGGCGATGGATGTCAGCCGGTTGGATGTTAATCTGCACGACGCGATTGTGCGGCTGGTCCGCCTGCTGGATACGCCCGCGGAGGTGCCTGTTCTGATGCCGCTGATCAAAAAAGAAATTATTTACCGGCTGCTGATGGGCCAGCAGGGCGTTCGCCTGCGTCACCTTGCAGTTCAGGCAAGCTTCACCCCCCACATTACCCGGGCAGTTGAGTTGATCCGGCAGGACATTGGCCAATCGCTGCGGATTGAGGATCTGGCCCGTCAGCTCGGTATGAGTGTTTCAGGGTTTCACCATCGTTTCAAGGCAGTTACAGGGATCAGTCCATTGCAATTCCAAAAACAGCTCCGGCTGCAGGAGGCCCGCCGCCTGATGTTGAGCGAAGATTTTGACGCCACCAGCGCGGCCTACCGCGTAGGGTATAACGATCCAGCGTTTTTTAACCGTGAATATAAGAACCTGTTTGGCGTTCCGCCGATCCGCCACGTTAAACGGCAGCGGGAATTGACCCTGGATGTTATCGAAGATTGACCAGCAACTGATGGTCAGGGGCAGCTATTCAAACGGGGCGGCCGCCGCAGCCTGAGCCAGGCCGCGCAAGCACGTCTGGTCTGCTCAAAAAGCAGGCTATGGTATGAGAATTGCGGGCGACGCCCGCAATTCTCATACAACTTACCCCCTGTTATGGATGATTTCCCCGTGGAGACGATGCGGCGGCGCCAGCGAGCACGCGCGCTTGGTTCCCACCCCTATGGCACACCGACGACCAGGTGGTGGACGGCTCCATCCCGCTGCAGGATGTGGCGGCTGTTAGCGGCATCCAACGAGAACCCTTCAATCCTCTGTGTGCTGCCATCCGCCAGGTAGACATGGATGCAGTTTTCACTCGACGCCTGAAGGATGACTGGAACCTGGCAGATGGAATAGGCCAGAGAACCCGCTTGCAGCTCAATCTGCTGCATCTGGCCATCCACCCCCCAATAAGGGAATGGCGAGGGGCCAGCCAGCAGTTCGCGCCTGTCTAACAGCACGAAATCAAAAGCCAGGTTGCCATTTTCGATAAACCAGCCAAGTTCAGCCTGGCGGGCCAGGATTTCCTCTTTGACCATGCCGGTCATACCCGGCTGTTTGGCCCCGCGGCCTTTCGGCGTATGGGAATACGGGTCGGTCGGGAAAGCCCCATACAGATCCGGCGCTTTGTTAAAGCATTGTCCATTGCGAATATCGGTGTATTTCTCGATCAACGCGTTCAACGACGGCTCGTTTTTCGTGCGCAGAATGGTCTCTTGAACAGCCAGCAAAAGTTTAGAAACCATGTGCCAGTAAATGCTTCCCAGGCCCTCATACGCGAAGAAAGTGCCTGAACGGCCGGTAAATTGGTTGTGATGGAAAGTATTTTCAAACAGCGCCGCAATTTGCGCGGCATCCGTCTGAACCAAATCCGCAAATTCAGGCCGGCGTTTCAGCGCCTCCAAAGCGCGGGAGACATCTTTGATATTGCGGATGTGGCCGCTGAAATGATAGCTGCCATCTTCATCGCGAACCATCAACGTGCGATCCTGCGCCTTTTCTAATGCCTGGATCAGCGCCAGGTCACGCACCTGATCCGCTGTGATGCAGTTCTTCTCCAGGAACGGCGTAATTTTCCGGTCTGGATAAAGAATATAGGTGTGCTGGTCGGCCCGGTACAGCGAACTGCGCCGCAGGCTTTCTAAGAGCGTCAGCGATTCCGCGCCCGAAAGCATCCCGGATGAAAGCATGGCAACCTGTCCCTCTAACATTTCATAGAGATGGCTGACCGATGCGGAATTTTCAGCCAGATGCAGGATGTTGTAGGCCTGATACAGGCCATCCTCGCGTTTATTCGCGCGCAGCGAGTGTTCGATATACTGCAGGGTTTGCTTGAGAAACGCGACCAATTCGGAAACAGGCAGTTGGGCCAGTTCGCCGCTCAGACCGCCGGCATAGAAATCCTGGCGGTAATCGCTGCCGGCCTGACCCAGCGCGTCCATCATCGCGCGCCGTTGTTCGTCAGTGAATGAGCTGTCCAAAATGTTTTGGAAACCGGCCAGAATTTGCGCGACCTGAGCATAATACCGCTGAACTTCCGTACTGACTTGAAGGGCGCTCAGCTCGCTTTGCTCCAAAAGTTTCTTGAAGAAATCGACGAATCGGCGCAAATAAGCCAGGGTAACGATCGACAGCCCCTTACCGACCAGGGCGTTGTTGGCGTCGTTCCACTCGGGCCTTTGGGTGTTCATCCAAATTCCACCCTCGGGAACAAAGTTCGCCAATTTTGCCAGCAGCAGGCTGAGCAGTTTTTCGGCCAGCGAAACCTGCAGCACACGCTGATTCGGGGTCTGCACCAGCTTGGCATCCGTGCCCTGTTCGCGAAGCCGCGCCTCGATCTCACGCTCCACGCCCCAATCAAAGTCAATCGTGCTGTACGGATCGCGCAGCAGGTCAGCGTATGGTTTGATGCGGTAGGGCACGTTGGCATAGCTGAACACCGCCCGATTCAGGAACTTTTGCAAATGGCCCGGATGGATATTGGCGCTGATTTCCATCAGCTTTTGCAGATAAATAATTTGATGGTCGCTCCAGTAGCCAATATTCGCCCAGGGATTGTTGGGCTCGGGAACCTCCCAATCGACCCCCTGGCGCGTAATCCGGTACGGGTTATATCCATCGACCGTGGTCGCGTTCAAGAATGTGCTAACCATGCTTTCGATGTATTCCGGGTAAGAATAGGCCAGGGCTTCCCAGTTCTGGAAAATATCCCGCCAATTTCCTTCATAGTTGATCTGCTGCGAACCATCCGCTTTTTTCAGATGAATTGCGAAACGATTCCAGGGCCGGCTGGGGTCGCCATGCCGCCGGCTGAAAGACAGCGGCAGGTAGGCATAGCTCAGGCGAATTAAATCGGGAATCCCGCTCTCTTCTGAGCGCGCCAAAAGGTGCGAAATTTGGATTTCGGCGGGAATTTCAGCAAGAAAGCCCGCGTTTTCCTCCAACACGGCGCGATTGCGTATCGCAAGAAACTCGATGAAATCCTCTTTTTGGACGGCATATTGGTCTAAAAAAACACCGCCGCGCATGCCATTGAATAACACGTTGGCAAAATGATGCGCGCACAGCAGCTGATGGCTGGAGAGCTGCAAACCGTCTGCCCCCGCAACCACCTGCTCCAGGTAAGCCTGGTTCGCGGCCAGATCGCGTTCCAGAGCCTGAACCAGGTTGGACCGGCTCTCTTTTAGACGGTTCGACAGGCGCACAATCGCGGCGCTGTCCTGGCTGACATCGGCCAGCAGTCGCCACATTTTTTCAGCTCCAGGCGCGAGGTCCAGGCTGGTATGCACAAAATACGCGCAGCGCTGCCCAAGCACTTCGGTTTCCTGGGCCACAGGCATACCGTGACGAAACTGTCCAAGCTGACGGGATGAGAGCAGATAATCGACCTGCTCCAGCCCAACTTGAACGACCGTCGTTGCCAGAAGTGATTCGCTGGGCTCTGGCAGGTCGGTCAAGGTCGAGTTGAGCGCAAAGATGGCGAGACCGGTTTGCGGATCCAGTTCGCTGCGCTTATAGGCATCTAACAGGCAGCTCAATGTATTTTGGGTTGCCGTGGACACATTGGCGGGCAGTATATTCTGCAGGCCATCGACAAGCTCAACCTGGCTGGATACCTCCCCCGAATTTTGCAGCCAATTTGTTTTGACAAAACCATACAGGTCACTGGTCTGCCAGGCGTAGCGATAAATAAGCCCTAAACTGTAGTTGTGTTCTTCAAAAATAACCGCCGAGCCAGCCACATTTTTATAGATATTGCGTTCGACTTCGTAAATGCCGCTCTGCCGCTCGGAAAACGGTTCCCATAAACTGGTCCGGCCGTTTTGGGTGACCAGGAAAATGGCCTTGTTTCCGGTATTTTCACTATTTTCGGTCAGTTTATCATCGGTATAGTAAGGGAAAAGCGATCGTTCAGCGCTGACCCGGCCCGCTGAAAGCCCGCCGGTTGACGAGATGAACAGCCAGTGATTGGAACTGCTCACGATGCTCATAAAAAATGGTTCGATTGCATCGTAATTTTGAATTTTATAGAAAATATCGCCTGACAGGATGACGTACCCCCCCTTTACTTCCTGGCCTGCCTGTTTTTGCGCTGTGGCGCCGAGGAAAATTGGGCGTGGTTGCTGGTTCATAAGACAAGCTCCTCAAATAGAATATGGGGTCATCTCAAAAAGCAGGGGTGTTGTGTGTAAATTGGGCGTTTCACGCCCAATTTACACACAACTTGCCCCCTTTAGTCGGGGTGAATACTTTGACAATGTCACATTAAAGCATCTGGTTTACCTCTCGCCTTGTTGAGGTGAGATTTTCGAGAGCGCATTCTGTTGACCAGATGAGAGATGACCAGTTGAGCCGCCTCCTGAGGCGATA
>Ga0172368_10004635_pt1 | contig 15814 bp, 17 predicted proteins | sample Lak11m_FD_114540 | JGI IMG/M metagenome (GOLD analysis project Ga0172368, IMG submission 114540) | Freshwater microbial communities from Kabuno Bay, South-Kivu, Congo - kab_022012_11m | ecosystem: Environmental > Aquatic > Freshwater > Lake | place: Democratic Republic of the Congo: South-Kivu...
AACCCATTTTCTTTTAAGAAACGCGCCGTGCCACCTGTTGCAACAAGTTCATAATTTTTAGCAATCAACATTCGGGCAATTTCAGGCAATTTAGCTTTGTCTTTATCTCGAATACTGATTAACACTTTGCCTGTGTGACTTAAATCGACACCTGCGGCGCGTTGCGACTTTGCAAACGCTTCACCGAATGTTTTACCAACGCCCATCACTTCGCCTGTGGATTTCATTTCAGGACCTAAAAGTGGGTCAACGCCAGGGAATTTTACGAATGGGAAAACGGCTTCTTTGACAGAGAAATAATCAGGGATGCGCTCTTCGGTAATACCTTGTTGTTCAAGGGTTTGTCCAACCATCACGCGGGCGGCAATTTTTGCCAATGGATAACCCGTTGCTTTTGACACAAATGGCGCAGTGCGTGACGCTCGCGGATTCACTTCTAAAACATAAATGTCTTCGCCTTGAATCGCAAACTGGGTATTCATCAAACCGCGCACACCAAGAGCTTCTGCCATTTTAGCAACTTGTTCACGCAATTTGTCTTGCAACGCAGAAGCTAAATCATACGGCGGTAATGAACACGCTGAATCGCCCGAATGCACACCCGCTTGTTCAATGTGTTCCATCAAACCACCGATTAACACGCGCTCACCGTCATAAATCGCGTCAACATCCATTTCGACTGCGTCATCTAAAAAGCGGTCAAGCAACACAGGCGAATCATTTGAAACGCTGACCGCCTCTTTCATGTAACGTTGCAAACCTTCTTCGTTAAACACAATTTCCATTGCCCGACCGCCTAAAACATAAGACGGACGCACAACGAGCGGATAACCTAATTCTTTTGCCGCGTTAATCGCTTGCTCTGTTGAACGCGCTGTTGCATTCGGTGGTTGTCTTAAACCCAAACGTTCCAACAATTTTTGGAAACGTTCGCGGTCTTCGGCTAAATCGATTGAATCAGGTGATGTACCAATAATGGGAACGCCTGCCGCTTCTAACGCGCGAGCTAATTTCAACGGTGTTTGACCGCCATATTGCACAATCACGCCTTTGGGTTTTTCGATGTGGACGATTTCTAAAACATCTTCAAGCGTCAATGATTCAAAATACAAACGGTCGGAGGTATCAAAATCAGTCGAAACGGTTTCAGGATTACAGTTCACCATAATCGTTTCGTAACCATCTTCGCGCAACGCTAACGCCGCATGGACACAGCAATAATCGAATTCAATCCCTTGACCAATACGATTAGGACCACCGCCTAAAATAATGATTTTTTCTTTGTCAGAAACTCGCGCTTCGCATTCTTCTTCATAAGTCGAATACAAATAAGCGGTATCTGAGGCAAATTCTGCCGCGCAAGAATCGATACGTTTATAAACAGGACGAATGTTTTGTTTATGGCGAATGTTACGCACTTCAGTTTCGGACGCATCAAGCAATTTTGCCAAGCGAGAATCCGAAAAACCTTTGCGTTTCAAACGGAATAATTCACCTTCTTTTAAGGTTGAAAGCGTTTTGGTTGAAAGTGACTTTTCGGTCAAAACCAAATCTTCAACTTGCGCTAAAAACCACGGGTCAATTTTGCAAATTTCGTGAACATCTGCCGCACTCATGCCAAAACGAAACGCATCGGCAACGTATAACAATCTATCAGGACCTGGATGACGTAATTCACGGCGGATTTTGTCAGCCGCATCGTCAGCGGTTAAATCGGTGATTTCGCTTAATCCGTTGATGCCAATTTCTAAACCACGCAAGGCTTTTTGCAATGATTCTTGGAATGTGCGACCAATTGCCATGACTTCGCCAACGGATTTCATTTGTGTGGTCAAACGGTCGTCCGCTTGTGGGAATTTTTCAAAGGTGAAACGCGGCACTTTTGTGACCACATAATCGATTGAAGGCTCAAATGACGCGGGTGTTTTGCCACCTGTGATTTCGTTTTGTAATTCATCGAGTGTGAAACCAACGGCTAATTTCGCGGCAACTTTTGCAATCGGGAAACCTGTCGCTTTCGATGCTAACGCCGAAGAGCGCGAAACACGCGGATTCATTTCAATAATAATCATGCGTCCATTTTCAGGATTGATTGCCACCTGAACGTTTGAACCGCCCGTATCGACACCAATTTCACGCAAAATCGCAAGCGACACGTTTCGTAAAATTTGATATTCCTTATCGGTCAAAGTTTGCGCTGGTGCAACGGTAATCGAATCACCCGTGTGAACACCCATCGGGTCAAAGTTTTCAATCGAACACACGATAATGCAATTGTCTTTTGAATCGCGGACAACTTCCATTTCGTACTCTTTCCAACCGAGTACCGATTCTTCAATTAACAATTCGTTGGTTGGCGAGAGATATAAACCGCGTTCGCAAATTTCGATAAATTCTTCTTTGTTGTACGCAATGCCGCCGCCGCTTCCGCCCATTGTGAAAGAAGGACGAATCACGGTTGGATAACCGACTTCTTTTTGCGCGGCTAAGGCTTCTTCCATTGAATGTGCGGTTTTCGATTTAGCGACTTCTAAGCCAATTCGCGCCATTGCGTCATTGAAAAGTTGGCGGTCTTCAGCTTTGTTAATGGCTTCTTTGGTCGCGCCAATCATTTCGACGTTGTATTTTGCTAAAACGCCATGTTCATCAAGAGCTAACGCGCAATTCAACGCAGTTTGCCCGCCCATCGTTGGCAAAATTGCATCGGGGCGTTCTTTGGCAATAATTTTTTCAACGGTTTGCCAATCAATCGGCTCGATATAAATCGCGTCCGCCATGTCGGGGTCGGTCATAATCGTGGCGGGATTGGAATTGACCAAAATCACGCGATAACCTTCTTCGCGTAGAGCTTTGCAGGCTTGTGTACCTGAGTAGTCAAATTCACACGCCTGACCAATCACAATCGGTCCTGCGCCTAATAATAAAATGGATTTTATGTCGGTTCTTTTTGGCATGATTTGCTAATTTTTAGGTAAGTTTTTTTAAATGTATGAGTTTTTATGAAAAGGTTACATCTTCATAAATCGAATTTAAATCTAAAACAGCGCGGTAATTTTCACATTCAATCTCAAGCGTTTCATCAGCTTCTAAAATTGCCGCTTGCCATTGATTTTGCTCATCTCGAAAATAGTATTCAACGAACTTTTTAGTGCTATCAACGAGTAAGTAATAACGCAAACTTTCAACTTTTGAATACGTTACCCATTTTTCGCGGCGGTCGATTTTTTCAGTGCTAATTGAGGCGACTTCGGCAATAAAACAAGGTTTTTCTTTATAAAACTGATTGTCATCGTTTTGATTACAAACCAACATCACATCGGGAAAATAATAAAATCGTCCATTTTCAGCGCGAAATTTCATATCACTGGTAAAAACGCGGCAGTGGTTATTTTTACCGCCTGCTGATAAACGCAATTTTAAAAAGATGTTACCTGTAATGAGATTATGCCGCTCACTTGCACCCGCCATCGCATGAATATAGCCATCAACATATTCATGTTTCACGTCAGTTGTGGCATCGAAAGCTAAAAAATCCGCTTCGGTGAAATACAAAGGCTTTTTTAACGCGCTCACGTTTTATCTCGCATTCATCAATTCGATAAATTCATCAAATAACGCTTCCACATCGTGAGGACCTGGGCTTGCTTCGGGATGACCTTGGAAACTGAATGCAGGGCAATCGGTACGTTTAATGCCTTGCAAACTACCGTCGAATAAAGATTTATACGTTGCGATTAAATTTGCAGGCAAACTCGCTTCATTCACCGCAAAACCATGATTTTGACTACTAATCATCACGCGACCTGTCGCAATTTCTTGAACAGGATGATTTGCACCATGATGACCAAATTTCATTTTTTCGGTTTTCGCGCCACTCGCTAACGCTAATAATTGATGCCCTAAACAAATCCCAAAAACAGGCGTTTTGGTTTCCAAAATGGTTTTAATCGCTTCGATGGCATAAGTACAAGGTTCTGGATCACCAGGGCCATTTGATAAAAATACGCCGTCTGGTTTTAGGGCTAATACTTCCGAAGCAGGTGTTTTGGCTGGAACAACGGTCACGCGGCAACCGCGATTTGCCAGTAATCGTAAAATGTTACGTTTCACACCAAAATCATACGCCACAACATGTTTGGTTAAATTTTCAGCTGTTTTGTGACCTTCTTTTAAATTCCAAATGTTTTCAGTCCATTCGTAAGTTTTTTCAGTCGTCACTTCTTTGGCTAAATCTAAACCTTTCAAGCCTGCAAAATTTTCAATCGCGGCTTTTGCATTTTCGATTGTTTGACCTTCACCAGCAATGATGCAACCGCGTTGTGCGCCTTTATCACGCAAAATGCGGGTTAATTTGCGCGTGTCAATTTCAGCAATGGCAACAACATTGTTATCAATCAAATACTGTTGCAATGATTTTTCATTACGCCAATTGCTTGTTACAAGTGGCAAATCCCGAATAACCAAACCGCTAACAAAAACGCCATGTGATTCTTGGTCTTCGTCAGTTGTACCAACGTTACCGATGTGTGGATAAGTTAATGTGACAATTTGCCGCGCGTAAGAGGGGTCACTCAAAATTTCTTGATAGCCTGTCATCGCTGTATTAAAAACCACTTCACCAACGCTACACCCTGCCGCGCCTATAGATACACCGTGAAATACTGTGCCGTCTTCTAACACTAATTGTGCGGAACTCATCGAAATCATTACCTTCTAATGTGCAAAACGGGATTCGCCAAAAACGCATCCCGTTGTTAAAAATCTGCGCCAACTATACAAAATTATGCGGTTTTGGTCATTAACAATTTTTTGCTATGCGACAAATTGTCACGCGACAATTTGTCACATTCTCAATATCCTTTTTTATAACTAGAATACACGCACTTTCAAAAGCTCCTCTGGCGTTGAGAGTCTTATATCCTTCTCTTTTATGCAGCACCAATTTAAATTTTGATGCTGCATTTTTTTACGCGCTATTTGATAGCCTCATCTTCATTCCAAATTGGATTTTTCAAATCATCAGGATGTAATTTGGCTGCATCTTCTGGGTAAATGTGCCAAAACGATTTATCAATACAAGCGTTGTCATAATTTTCTTTGGTTGCATGAGTGAATGGACACCAAAAATTCTCCACCAATTTCACCAAATACGAATGCCATTCGAATAAAGCAACGCTCACAGGGCAATACCATGAACAATTTAAAATCCAAAACAGCTTTGATTGGGAAGTGCTTAATTTAAAAGAACCTTCCATTTTGATTTGTGTTTTCAAATTGTAGCGATGACTTTCTTTTGCAGGTAAAAAATCTTGCAGTTTTTTAACTTCCGTTGCCCCCATTAACAGCAAATGCCAATATGACCAATACGCGCTCAAAAAAATAAAAGGCAACGTAATAATGGGTAAATAAATCATAATCATACCAATCGCACGTTTCCAAACAGGCATGTTTTTATAATTTTTGCCAATCGCAACGCGCTGACAAGATTCACAACTTTTCATAATGATTCTCCGTGTAAAATAGCTGCGAATTCTAGCACGCTCCGAAGAGATTTTGGTTTTGAATTGCTAGAACAAATAATTCGCGTAACAATAAAACCCTTAACGAAACACATAACTAAACACAGGACTAAAAAATGTTATCTGCAGTAGAAGTGAAAAAAATTGCCCATTTAGCACGAGTGGAAATTGAAGAACAGCATATTAGTGCGTATGCGGATGATTTAAATAATGTACTGACTTTGATGGTGCAAATGAGTGAATTGGACACAAGTGGTGTGAAGCCTATGGCTCACCCTATGGATCAGGTGCAACGCTTGCGTGCTGATAAAGTCACGGAAATGAATCAGCGTGATTACTTTCAACGTATTGCACTGCAAACCGAAGATGGATTGTATTTGGTTCCTAAAGTCATAGAGTAATTTCATATAACAGTTTGATTTTATTTTGATTATCTTACATAGACCAAATAAAAGATAAAAAACTTTCATTTATTATTTGACAATAAATCGATTCAAAATCATAATGACTCCTCAACAACGCGCTTGTAGCTCAGCTGGATAGAGTAATCGGCTACGAACCGATCGGTCGGGAGTTCGAATCTCTCCAAGCGCACCAGTTTATTCCCCTGTAGCTCAGTCGGTAGAGCAAATGACTGTTAATCATTGGGTCGGCGGTTCGAGCCCGTCCGGGGGAGCCAAATAAAAGCCCTGCAAGAAACTGCAGGGCTTTTTTTTGTCAAAAAAGTTAATTTTTTTCTGCGAAGCTAGCACATTTAACGCACAGAGCCGAAAATGGCACCGCTTTTAAGCGTTCAGGATTGATTATTTCACCACACGTTTGACAAACTTCATAATCCCCCGCGTCAATTCTAGCAATAGCTTGTTTAATTGCTGCAATCTCAATTTTTGCCGAATTACCTAAAAAATCTTGCACTTCGTTTTGTTCATTTTGAATTGCTTGTTCTTCCCAATCTTTTTCGATTTCTTCATCAACATGACGGACATCGTTAGTAATTATGGTTAAACGCTCGTCTAATTGTTCTAACATCGAAATCAAATTTTTGCGTACTTCTTCGTAATTTGCGCTCATGAATTTCTCCTAAGTTAATTCATTTTAGTTGTCTGATTTGTCGCAAATTATAGCGTAATAAACATTTATCTAATGCTATTTCATCGTCATCGCTTTAAAATCGGCGTTTTTTACTTTTGGAGTTAATTATGGCAGCTGTAAAACATTGTTCATTGCTCATTTTAGGTTCAGGTCCAGCGGGTTATACGGCAGCAATTTATGCGGCACGCGCAAATCTAAATCCCGTCATCATCACAGGTATGCAACAAGGTGGACAATTAACGACTACAACCGAAGTAGATAATTGGCCTGGCGCAGTTGAAGGCGTGCAAGGCACAGAACTTATGACGCAAATGCAACAACACGCCGCGCGTTTCAATACCGAAATTGTTTATGATCACATCAACAGCACGGATTTGTCGCAACGTCCGTTTAAACTCAGTGGTGATAACGGTGAATATACTTGCGACGCACTCATTATTGCCACAGGCGCATCAGCAAAGTATTTAGGCTTAGACAGCGAAGAAGCCTTTAAAGGTCGCGGCGTAAGTGCATGTGCAACATGCGACGGTTTCTTTTATCGCAATAAACCTGTTGCAGTCATTGGCGGTGGTAATACCGCTGTTGAAGAGGCGTTATATTTAGCCAATATCGCCTCAAAAGTGACGGTAATTCATCGCCGCGACAAATTTCGCTCTGAAAAAATTCTTGCTGATAAACTGTTAGAAAAAGCGAAAAATGGCAATGTTGAAATTGAATGGTTGAGCGAACTCGATGAAGTTTTAGGGGATGATATGGGCGTGACAGGCATTCGAATTAAAAAAACAGATGGTTCAACCAAAGACATCGATGTACATGGTGTATTTATTGCAATTGGTCACACGCCAAACACCCATATTTTCGCAGGGCAACTTGAAATGAATCACGGTTACATCAAAGTTAAAAGTGGCATTGAAGGTAACGCGACGGCGACGAGCGTAGAAGGCGTTTTTGCCGCAGGTGACGTGATGGATAGTGTTTATAAACAAGCCATTACTTCTTCTGGCGCAGGTTGTATGGCGGCATTAGATGCAGAAAAGTATTTAGATAGTCTTGGATAAATAAATTCCCCCGTCGGTTGCAAGCGGGCGGGGTATTTAGAAAACTATCAAAATAACAATGGCGAATTGTTTTTTGTTAATCTGGTTTTAGCTTTTCTCCAAAAAGAATAACCAGTAACGCTTTTCCAACTAAATTCAATAAAATACCGAATAAAACTAAACCTAAAAACATAGTAAATCCTGCCACAATTTTTCCCTTCACAGTTACAGGATATATGTCACCATAACCAGTGCTTGTTAGCGTTACGATACACCACCACATTGCAGAATGGATGTAAAAAAACGTTTGTCTTCTGGAATAGGATCTCCTGAAATAGGATCAAAAGGCATGAATACCTTTGGGTCTTCACTTAGTTTTACTTGAGAATTTAGAAGTGTTTGTTCGATCTTCATTTTTTCAGGCGAATATAACGTTCCTTCTACGGCATACATCGACGCACTTGAAATCATCATAACTGAGAAAAAAATAATCAAATAGATTTTTAGATTTAAAATTAGCGGATTGCTATTTTCTTGTTGATCTGCATCTAATTTAAATTCGCGAATAATTCTGGCTACTCGCAATAACCTTAGCATTTTCGTCGCTTGTAATGCAGGTAAATTTAAAAGGGTCAAATAAGTAGGCAAAATAGAAATCAAATCAATAATGCCCCAAATGCTTAGTGCGTATTTGAATTTTTTTTCTGAAAAAAATAGATTGGCAACATAGTCAAAAGTAAAGAGAGCAACTGTCAAAAATTCAAGAATGTTAAAGGGGGCTTCATATATCGCCCATATTGAAGGAACTGTCGCCAATGCTAATGCAATACAGGAAGTAATCAGGAAAAGATTAACAACTAATTGCCATTTTTTATAGTATTTATGCTTATGATTGGTACATATTTCGCCTATATCTTTAATCATTTATCATTTTCTCCATCCTAAATTCTAATTACATAACGTGCATTGTTATTTTTTTGTTTAAATACACTCGTTAGCGCATTTAAGCAATTTGTTTTGCAATTAAAACAATCGGATGCACAACCTGTAAATCTTCCCCACGTTCACGCAAACCAGCCGCAATATGTAGCACACAACCGATATTTGAACTCACCAAATAATTAGCGGGCTGTTGCTGTTCAAGGACTGTTTCAAGCAATTCGTTTAACAGCGTTTGCGCCATTTTTTCATGTCTTAAACTGTAAGTTCCCGCCGAACCACAGCATTGCGTGGTTTCTGGCAACGCTGAAATGTTGGCTTGCGGAATTTGTTTGAGTAATTTCAAAACGCTTTTGTCAGTTTTTAACACGTTTTTTAACGTGCAAGGCGAATGCACCACGAGGTTTGCCGCGAGCGGTTTTAATTCAAATTCAAATTGCGCCAAGAAATGACTAATATCGACCACATTTTGCGCGTAATCTTTCAGCGTTGAACCGCAACCGCTGGCAATGCTAATAATCGCTTGCAAATTTTTATTCGCAAACGCATTTTGATTTTGTGTTGCTAAATTTTGAGCCGTTTCTGCATCGCCTTCATGCAACGCCAACGCGCCGCAACAAGTTTGATTTTCTGGCAAATGCACATTAAAACCAACGTGCGTTAAAACTTTAATTGCCGCATTAACTGTTTCAAAATCAAACATTTCCCCCATGCAGCCCACAAACAAACCGACTTCACCTTTGAGCGCATTTTGTGCGGGATAATAATTTTGCAAGGGTTGAGTTGCTTGAGAATTCAGAATTAAACGCTCTAATTTTTTTAAACCGAAAAGCTGTGGCAAATGCAGAAAACGCGCGGTTTTTTGCAAATTTTTTTGTTGGTAAAACGTGAGCAGTGATTTTGTCCAGCCTTGAACGAGCTTATTTTCAGCAAAACTTTTAACCAATTTCACGGCAAGCGGTGAAGATTGTTCGCCGTTAATTTGCGCTCGAAAATCATCAATCAATTTCGCATACGGCACAACGGCAGGACAAGATTTTTCGCAAGCGCGACACAGCAAGCAATTATCGATATGTTCGAGTAAATTTTCCGTAATCGTTAAATTCCCACCTGCCCATGCTTGAATGAGCGCGATTCGTCCACGCGGAGATTCATTTTCATTTTGCGAATATGTGTAAGTTGGGCAATGTGGCGAACAAATCCCGCATTTCACGCAACTATCCGCCATCGTGAGCAATTCTGTTTTAGTTGTCATTTTCGTGTTCCGTTAAAGCCTCTTGGATTTGCATATATTCGCTAATTTTTGGACGATATAAAAAAATACCCAGTCCCGCGACAATATTGAAAATATGCAACGTATTAAAACCATCACCTAAATAAAACATCACGCTACCAAAACTGCCAATCAGTAAAATCAATGACATTGAAACGCTAACGGTTAAGGTGTAGCGGGTTTTAAGCGTTTTTTCTAAATTTGCATTTTCAAGTAGAGGCATTGTTTGATTAAGACGCAGAAAAATGTGACGAAGTAAATTTGTGAGCGGTAAGAGCAAAATTGTCAAAATATAAAAAACCGTGCGCCAAACAATGCGTTCATGTTCGGTTAAGGGATTTTGAAAATGATAAAAATGCGCTGCGAAAATACTGCTAGCGAGCAAAAAAATAACAAAACAGGTGATAAAACAAGGTAAAAAAATCGGGGATTTCAAAACGTGAACTCGTGTTAAATCTTTTTGGAATAGCGTTATTTTATGCGTTAACGCGATTTTTTGACAGGCAATAAAAAGCCCGCTTAGAGCGGGCTAACTTGAACGTTTATTTTTATTTTTATCTTATCGTTCTAGGCATTTTCCCAGCGACGTGGTTCAAGCGAAAAATCTTTACTATTTATTGTTATTGTTATTTAGCTTTATTAAAGCTACCTACCTAAAGTGCTTTCTGTTGAAAGCGGGCGCATTTTAACGAGCAAAAACGATTGTGTCCATTTATAAAACAGTTTGTTTCTAAAAAAATAAGCGCAGTTTGATAAAGGTTAATAAATACAAGTTATTAGCGAATCACTACAAAAAAAAATGCAGGCAACTTGTGCCTGCATTGACTAGCAGACATTCTTTGCAACAGTTTAGATCTAGTAATAAAAATTTTTTTGTGTAGAAACCCGCGTTGATAGTTTAAGCGTTTTTCTATGTGGCGTAACTAATTCAGGATGCGATTTTAAAAATTTCACCAATTTTTTCGTGTATGAATCAGGAATTATCAGCTTGTAAATCATAATCTTTAATTATCCGATTCATATAATCATTTGCCGATTCGGTTACAAACCTCCCTGCGGCAATGTCTGCATTGGCTTTTTGCGCCGCAATTTCTAATTCGTATTCGCGTAATTGCTGATAATGGTCAATATCCATCACAATAAAACGTGGTTTTCCTTGAACCGAAATTGCAACTTCTTGTGTGTCAGCTAAAGCCATTGTAATAGCGTTGATGCCTTGTATTTTTAAATCACTTGCGTTAATTGCGTTCATTTTTGAAGCCTCACAAATAAAAAAATTTTCATGCGATGAATTTTACACACAAAAGCCCCGATTTGCTGTGATACAAATTAAATTTTTCATTTAAATTAACTAGTCAATGTCAATAGCATTATTGTTTCCTAAAATTATTTTAATAATTTCTTAAATTTTTTAAAATTTGACATGGTTGGAACTCATCTAAAGGGCTTATGTAATTGAGAGGTGTGAAACCTCTTTTTTCAATAACAATTTAATTTTTAAACAACGAGGTAATTTTTTATGCAAAAAGAAGATTTTTCACCAAATTATTGGGTAGTCAACGTACCAGAAACATCAACTCTTGATGATATTTTAGAAGCTGGGATTTGGTATTGTGCTAAGAATGAAGTGAATGAAGCGCAATTTAGCGAAATAAAAAAGGGAGATCGCATTGCAATTGAAAGCAAAAAATTATTTTTTGCTTTTGGAATTGTAAAAGCTGATGCTGATTTAAGTGCATGGCGTGTATATGTTGATTGGCTACCGCTTGGTAAAAATGGAGACAAAAGAATTTCCCAAATAATTAAAGGACATGATTTTCCTAATGACATCCATGGCCCATATCAATATGAAAGTAAAGGTCATGCTGAACGAGCCGATTGGATTCGTGAAATTTTCTGCATTTAAGAGGTTTAAATGAACGATTTATCTCAAGGGGATAAAGAAACAGATCCGTTGTATTACGAAGCCGTACGTTTGGTAATCACCAAACGTACAGCCTCTGTTTCTCAAATCCAAAGAAGTTTTAAACTGGGCTACAGTCGTGCTGTTTCGATTATTGACAAAATGAAAGAAACAGGTTTAATTGATTTCGTGGCTGAAAATGGTTCGTACACAGTTTTGGTATCTTCTGAAGAAGAATTGCTGACTGTTAGAAAAAAAGGCACTTTACACAAATTATGTGTTTGGCTTTTTAAACATATATGCAAAAAATAGAGCTGTAAAAATAAAGCCCCGACTTGCATTAACGCAAATCGGGGCTTTTTTCATTTAGCGATAAATTAAAAACTAACCGCCAAAGTCATCGAGCATAATATTTTCAGGTTCAACCCCGTTGTTAATCAACATGTTAATCACTGACGTATTCATGATTGGAGGACCACACATGTAGAACTCACAATCTTCTGGCGCAGGATGTTTTTTAATAAATTCTGCTTCCAACACGTTGTGAATAAACCCTGTGTAACCTGTCCAATTATCTTCTGGCAATGGGTCAGACAACGCAACATGCCATGTGAAGTTTGGATTTTCACGAGCGAGCATATCGAAATCTTCCACATAGAACATTTCGCGTTTGCTACGCGCACCGTACCAGAAGGTCATTTTGCGTTTTGATTTCAAGCGACGAAGTTGGTCGAAAATGTGTGAACGCATTGGAGCCATACCCGCACCACCGCCAACAAACACCATTTCAGCATCCGTTTCACGCGCATAAAATTCGCCGTAAGGACCTGAAACGAAAACTTTATCGCCTGGTTTCAAATTGAAAATAAACGATGACATGATACCTGGTGGTAAATCAGGTTTTGGTGGCGTTGCAATACGCACGTTCAACATGATTTCTTTTTCTTCTGGATAAGAAGCCATCGAATACGCACGCAAAGTCGGTTCTTTCACGTTTGAAACGTAATCCCACAATTTCCACTTATCCCAATCATCACGGAAACGTTCAGCGACTTCGAAATCTTTGTAATTTACAACGTGAGCAGGACATTCGATTTGAATGTAACCACCCGCGCGATATTTGATTTCTTCGCCTTCTGGTAACGACAACACCAATTCTTTGATGAATGTTGCCACGTTATTGTTTGATTTAACGGTGCATTCCCATTTTTTCACGCCGAAAACGCTGTCTTCGACTTCAAAGTTTTTCTAATCTGTACCATAATAGGCACACATTTTTAACCAGACAAACTAAAAAATTATGTTGAAAGTTCGGTTTTTCAAAACGGAAAATGGTGCTGAACCTGTACGCGATTGGCTGAAAGATTTGAGCATTGTCGATAAGAAAATTATCGGTTGCGACATAAAAACCGTGCAATACAGTTTTCCAATGGGCAAACCGCTTGTAGCATCGTTAGGAAATGGTTTGTGGGAAATTAGGTCACGCATTACGGACGGTATTGCACGAGTTATATTTGTTGAATATCACAGCGAGTTGATTTTGCTACACGGCTTTATCAAAAAAACTCAAAAAACACCCATTCACGATATAGATTTGGCAATTAGCCGAAAAAATAAGTTAATCAATACAAGGTAATAACGGAGTAAATCAACATGAATGAACAATATCTTGGCTCAGATTTCGATGATTTTTTAGCAGAAGAAAATTTGCTTGAAGAATGTCAAGCCGTTGCAATTAAGCGCGTGATTGCGTATCAACTTCTGCAATTTATTGAAGAAAATAAATTATCAAAATCCGAAGTTGCACGACAATTACAAACCAGTCGAACCGCTTTAGAACGATTGCTTAATCCGAATAATACTTCTGTCACGCTTGAATCAATTGTTAAAGTAGCGCGATTGACACAAAAACGGCTGTCGATTTCGTTGGCTTAAAAACATGAAAAAGCCCCGCTTTGCTGTGATGCAAATTGGGGCTTTCTGCAATTTATTTAAAATTACTTTACATTGTCGCCACAAATCATGAGCGACACTAAAATCCTTAAATTCACAAAGCAGGATAAAAAATATAATGTCTATTGAAACAATCAAATCAGAAATCACTCGTTTTTTAGAAAGTGAAACTCCAGAAAATCAAAAGCCTGAAGTCATGGCAATCAAAGGTAAATGGGGAACGGGGAAAACACACCTTTGGAATCAATTACTCAAAGAAAACAAAGATAAAGTCAAATTTGAAAAATACTCGTATGTTTCTTTATTTGGTATCAATTCGTTGGACGTATTTAAATACGCAATTTTTGAAAATACAGTAGGTCGTAATTTGATAGGGGATGAAATTAGTGTTGAAGCCTTTCAAAAGGATTCAACTGGATTATTAAAAACTCTAGGGATGAAATCTCTCGACATATTGAAATCAAAAAGTAATTCACATGCAGTTGAATCACTCGCCTTTTTATCAGTTAGAAATACTTTGATTTGCATTGATGACTTGGAAAGAAAAGGAAGAAATCTTGATATTAAAGATATTCTCGGTCTTGTTTCGCTTTTAAAAGAACAAAGAAAATGCAAAGTCGTTTTGCTTTTAAATGAAGGTGAAGAAGGTTTAGGAGATTATGCAAAATACTGTGAAAAAGTCGTTGATATTGAGTTAGTTTTTGCACCAACGACAAAAGAAAATGTTGATATAGCTTTTAATGGCAAGGACGATTACGCAATCCAAGTCATAAAAGAATCCGCAATCAAACTAAACATAAAAAACATTCGTGTTTTGAAACAAATTGAACGTTTTGTTGGTTTGGTCACGCCATATTTATCTGATTTAGAGCCAGAAATAACGCAACAAGTAGCTTCGTCATTGACGCTGTTTGCTTGGTGTCATTATTGTCATGATAGTAATGTTCCGTCATTGGATTATATTGCCAACACAAAGTATTTCTATTTCGGATTAGATAAAGAGAAAAATGAAACTGAAGAGCAAAAAGAACACAGTAAATGGAAATCTATAATCCTTGATTACGGTTACACACACACCGATGATTTAGATTTGTCGTTAATTCAACTTGTGAAAACAGGTTATGTTATTGACTCCGAAATTAGTGAAAAATTAAAACAAAAAAATGCAGAGGCAATAATATCGAAATCCGAAACTACATTTCATGATTGCTGGAATTTGTTTCACAATTATTTAGACGATAACGAGGCTGAAATCGTCTCAGCGTTCTACGCGAATTTCCAAACAAATGTGAAAAACTACTCAAATCAAGAATTGCGCCTAGTAGTTCATCTTTTTAGAGAACTTGAAGAAAATGACAAAGCTGAAGAATTGATAGACCTATACATCGATTCTCACAAAGACGATATAGAGCGATTTAATCTTAAATACTCAGATCATTCACATGTTAAAGATCCGTCAATGATTGAAAAATTTAATCTGTTTTATCAGTCGGTAGAGACAAAAGAAACCGCAGAACAAGTATTAGACAGAATTGCTGACTTAAATGGATGGAATCCAGAAGACTTGATAATTCTTGCAAATACGAGCGTTGATGATTATTACGAATTATTTAAAGCTACAAAAGAATGGCATAGGTCAAAATTCATAAAGAAATGTTTAAGTTTTGGGGAATCTCCTGATGCTGAAGAAATCGCTAATCGGGCAACACAAGCATTAAAGAAAATTGCAAGCGAATGTCGAATAAACAAAATCAGACTCCAAGATTTTGTTTAGATTGATTGAAAATAAAAAACGGCGCATTAAAAACTTAATGCGCCGTTTTTGTTTCAACGATTTTCCAGCGAAAAACTAACCGCCAAAATCATCCAACATAATGTTTTCAGGCTCAACACCGTTGTTAATCAACATGTTAATCACTGATGTATTCATGATTGGAGGACCACACATGTAGAACTCACAATCTTCTGGTGCAGGATGTTTCTTAATGAATTCTTCTTCCAACACGTTGTGAATAAAGCCTGTGTAACCTGTCCAATTATCTTCTGGCAATGGGTCAGACAACGCAACATGCCATGTGAAGTTTGGATTTTCACGAGC
>Ga0172368_10004637_pt1 | contig 15810 bp, 13 predicted proteins | sample Lak11m_FD_114540 | JGI IMG/M metagenome (GOLD analysis project Ga0172368, IMG submission 114540) | Freshwater microbial communities from Kabuno Bay, South-Kivu, Congo - kab_022012_11m | ecosystem: Environmental > Aquatic > Freshwater > Lake | place: Democratic Republic of the Congo: South-Kivu...
AATCTCCAAGCCTCTGGGATGGCCCCCCTTTTTACGAGAGGCGGGGAGGGTTTGAGGGGCGAAAAATGGGATTTTGAGGCAGCCCGGCGGGGATGGGCTGGGTATGTGATGGAGGAATGCAGGATGTACCGGATTGGTTTGATTGGATATGGGGGCATGGGGAGCTGGCACGCGCAGAGCGTGTCGGCGATGGAAGACTTTGAGCTGGCGGCGGTGTATGACATCAACCCGGAGAAGGTCGAGAAGGCGCGCGCCAAGGGCTTTAAGGGCTATGACACGCTGGAGGAGATTCTGCACGACCCCAGCCTGGCGACGCTGATCATCGCCACGCCCAACAATTTCCACAAGGATCTTTCGATCGCCGCGCTTGAAGCGGGCAAGAATGTGATCTGCGAAAAGCCGGTGATGATGAACACGGCTGAACTGGAAGAGGTGCTGGAGGTCAGCCGCAAGACGGGCAAGCTGTTCTCGGTGCACCAGAACCGGCGCTGGGACAAGGATTACCGGATCGTACGCAAGGTGATCGAAGATGGCACGATCGGGGCGCCGTTCTACATCGAGTCGCGCGTGCAAGGCTCGAAGGGCATCCCAGGCGACTGGCGCTGCGTGAAAGAGGCCGGGGGCGGGATGCTGCTGGACTGGGGCGTGCACCTGATCGACCAGATCATGTACCTGGTGCCCAGCCCGGTGACCGAGGTCTACGTGCACATGCTCTCGCTCAAGTTTGAGGGCGTGGACGACAACTTCAAGCTGCTGCTGCGCTTTGAAAACGGGGTTTCGGCGCTGGTTGAGGTGGACACGTACACCTTCATCAACCTGCCGCGCTGGCACGTTTCGGGCGACAGCGGCACGCTGCAGATCGACGATTTTTCGTGCAAGGGCAAGATTGTGCGCGCCAACACGCTCGAGATCACCTGGGACGAGGGCATCGTCTACACGGTAGCCGGGCCGACGCGCACGATGGCGCCGCGCCCGAAGGAGACGATCGAGGAGCTGGCGCTGCCCGTCATCCAAAGCGACGCGCGCGATTACTACCGCAATTTCCGCGACGCCGACCTGCACGGCGCACCGCTGGCGGTCCAGCCGGCGGAGGCGCTGCGCGTGATGCGCGTGATTGACGCGACGTTCGCCTCGGCTGAGCAGCGCAAGGCGATCGCGGTCCATATCTAAAGAAAACCCCCGCCCACGGGCGGGGGGAAAGAATTATTTTTGCGTGGTTTTGGGGTGTGCGGCTGCCGCACACCCCAAAACCACGCTTTGCATCGTCATCAACATCAACACATTAAATTTATGCTTAGAGTTGTTCGACGACGGCCTGGGCTTCGGCGGCGCGGCCGGCGGGGATGGGGATGCGCAGGGTTTGGGTCTGGCGGCCGGAGCGGCTGGGGTAGCTGACTTCGAGCTTGAGGCAGGCCGGGGCTTCGGCGCTGGCTTCGCGCAGCGCGGCGCTCTCCAGGCGCGCGCCCCACGAATTCCAGGCCAGCAGGCTGCCGTCGAAGAAGATGGCGCGGCGGGTGATCCAGGCTTCGCCGGGGGCGCGGCGCTGGCGGCGGCGGCGCAGGCGCGGCACGCCATAGGCGACAACCAGCAGGAGCAGGCTGAGCCCGAGCAGCACGGCCAGCACAAAGCCGCCCGCCTCGCGGTCGAACAGCCAGAACAGGCCGCCGATCACGACGCAGAAGGCGCTGATCAGCAGCCACAGGGCGCGGTTCTCCTGGGTCTGCTCCTTCAGCTCGGCTTCGACGTAGCGCAGCCACTCGTCGGGGGCGTAGGTCCAGTGGGCGAGCAGGTCTTTGCCGCTCAAGATCCGCTCAACCTGGGCGGCCCGCCCGCGGAAGAAGAAAATCAGCACGGCGGCGCTGATGCAGACAAAAAGGGCCACGAACGAAATCGCGAACCCGCCGCGCATGCCGTCGATGCCCAGCCATTCGGGCAGGAAGATCCACAGGCCCGCGAACAGGGCTACGGCGGCCGAGATAGCGGTGTAGGTCTTTTCAGGGTTGCGCATGGTTCCTCCGTGGAGAATTTTGATTCATGGGTTGGGATGGGACTTGGTCCCACCACAACCCATGAAAATACCCTTTTGGCGCGGCCGCGCGGGGTTAGGCCAGCGCTTCGAAGAGGAAGAGGGTGCGCAGGGTGCCTTCGATGGGGACGCGCTTGAGCAGGCGGTAGCTCTGCGAGAAGGCCTCGACAAAGCCCTCTTCGGTGTACTGGGTGAAGATGTCGTCGCGGGTGGCGAGCAGGATCTGGGCCTGGCTGTCCTCTTTGGGGACGAACTCGATTACCAGGTGCTTGCCGAGGGTGGCCATCCACTTGGCCACGTCGCCCAGCGGGACGTTGTTGGAGATGGCCAGGTGGTGGATCAAGGCGAGGGCGATGACCAGGTCGGCCGGCCCGCGCTGCGCGAACGAATGGCGCTCTTCGTTGGCCCAGCCGATGGCGGGCGAGGGGTTGGTCAGGTCGATCATCAAGGGCAGCAGGTTGCGCTCTTTGCGCTGCCTGCTCTCGCGGTAGTTGATCTCGACCGCGCCGGGGTCGATATCGGAGGAGATGACCAGGCAGTCTTCGCGGCTGAGGGCCAGGCGGCTGAAGACGCCGGTGTTGGCGCCCACGTCCCAGACGCAGCGCGGGGCGACATCGTCGATCAGGCTGGACACAATTTGCTTCTTGCGCTTGAAGGCGTCGTCGTCGTAATTGGTGCCCGAATAATAAGCGGCCCACTGGGTTTCGAGCTTCTTGAGCGTCAGACCCTTGATCGTCGCTTCGAGGTTGTCGAGGATGCCGAGCAGGCCCTGCTTGCTGATCGCGGCGCTGCGCTGCTGGGCGGCGCTGGAAGACGATCCGGTGGCGCGGGCCTGCGAATAGGCGTGCAGGTGGATGTGGCTGAGCAGGCCGAAGTTCAAGCGGGTCGGCCAGGGCAGCAGTTTGGAGGCCAGGTCGAGCGGGATGCCGCCGATGTAGAGCTGGGAGAGCTTGCCGAGGTTGATGTCGGTGTGGGCCATCAGGGCCAGCGGGGCCAGGAAGAACATGCAGAACTGGCGGTAGGCGATCCAGGGCTTGCCGGGCTGATAGGCGGCGAAGCTGAGCGTGTCGATCAGGACGGGGTGTCCCTGGTGGAACTGGATGTTGTAAGCGCTGGCGTCTTTGAGGGTCATGCCCTTTTCGAGGGCTTCGCGCTGGATGGCCAGGGTGAGCAGGGCGGCATCTTTGAGCTGCGAAAAGGCCCACTCGTAGGGGTACGAGATGAAGGCGACTTTTTCGGGCTGGATGACCTTGTAGGCGATCGCAGGCGCGACCGGCTGGACGTCGACCTCGCGGTGGGGGATCAGCATGGCCTGGCCGACCAGGCGCTCATACAGCCCGGAGCTGATCAGCAGGTCATAATCGGCGCGGTATGCCTGGTTAACCTGACGGTAAAGCTGGCCGTTTTCACGAAACAGAAAACCACTTGGATCGCGGAAAGATCCACTGATGCGGTCCCAATCTCTAGCTGGCATAAAATTCCTTCTGCAATCGCGGGGGGCTTGTGCTGGCTGGTTGAGGGCGACCGATGAGGAAATAACAAGGAAAACGCTCTGGGCTGGGGAATTTCCGGCCGGGCTGCTTTCACCGGTGTGTTATTTGGGCGGCGCACAGCGCCGCGCGCGATCAATCGCCGATAAAAGAGGTCCAACTTTTTTCGATCAAAAGGTTGGACCTCCAAAATGCGCGGGGTGGTTAATTGCTCGAATTGCTCGAGTCGTTCTTCGAGAAGAGGGCGCGGATCTTTCGCCAAAAGACTTTAATCAGGACCGAGCCAGTCAAAAGCGCGCCCAGAATAACCTGCAAAATAACACTACCCGATCCTGGATCGATATACATAGAATAGTTCCTCCGAATTTCAATTTCATACTTGGGGAAGCAGGTACTGCGTGCTTCCGGCAAATGGGATGTTTATTGAAATAAACGTCACATTAAAACGAGTATATCACAAATGCGCCGCCTTTTGCGGTAAAAACCGCGCGGCGGCGTATGAAAAAGATAGGATGCGGGCCGTCGAATACGCGCCATGCGCGTATTCGACGGCCCGCATCCTGCTTCTATTTACCCGCCAGGTAGGGGTATTTGCTCTGCAGCTGGGCGATGTCGAAGCCGTGCTGTTTCAAGTGGCCGCTGATCAGCTCGATCGCCTTTTCCTGGCTGATCTGTTCCGAAGCGGCGCACTGCGCGGTGGAACCGCCGACCTGGCCAAAATCGAGCGAGAAATCGGTCAGTTTGAGCTTGTAGTACTTGTCGCAGTAGATCATGCTGATCGCGCCAAACTGGTAGAAGGGCGGTTTGAGCAGCTGCACATCGCTGCTGGTTTGGCCTTCTGCATCGGTGGTGAAATTCTCGACGTTGGCAAAGGCCGAGAAGATCGGCCGGTTGGGCAGCTGGCCCTTGATCAGCGACTGGCCTTCCATCCAGGCCGGTTTGGGCACGCCCATGAAATCGAGCACGGTGGGGGTGATGTCGATGACCTGGGCGTTGGCGCTGATGCGGCCCTTGTGCTGGTCGCCGGGGAAATGGATCAGCAGCGGCACGCGCAGCAGGGGGTTCCAGGCCCGGCCGTGGTCGCTGGTGACCACGATGATCGTGTTGTCATACAGGCCCTGGGTTTTCAGCTCGTCGATCAGGATGCCCAGGTACTTGTCAAACTCGAGGATGCTGTCGTCGTAGAAATCGTTATCAAGCGGTTTTTGGGCGGAGACGGCCCGGCCCTTGGTGAACACGCGCGCGATGGTGTGATAGGTGGGACCGTGGGTCATCATGAAGTGGGTCTGGATGAAGAACGGCTGGTCATGGCTTTCGATGAAGACCCCGACCATCGAGGTCAGCCTGGTTTTATCGTCGTATTGGACCGGGTCCTGGACCAGGGCGTAGGCGTTTTGCATGGACTTGATGAAGAAGATGTGCTGGAGCCGGTCCCCGATGCGCGCCAGCAGGTCATTGGTGAAATAAGCGTACTTTTGCGGGAGCCGCTCGTTGATCCAGCTCTGCAGACCGGAGGACTGGCCCAGAGTTCTGCCGTTGGAGATGTCGAAGCTTTTCAACAGGTTCAAGGCGGCCGCGTCGCCGTAGTGCGGGGTGGTCAGCTGGTACGAGCGGTAGCCCAGGTCGTGCAGCATGCCCGGCAGGTGCTGGTAGGCGTCGGTGCCGAGCAGGATGTCGGGCGGGTAGAGCACGCGCGTATTGGTGACGTACTTGCTGGTCAGGAAGGAGATCAGCGAGCCGCTGGTGTTGGCCGAGTTGGAGTAGGCGTTTTCGAGGACCAGCGAGGTTTCGGCCAGCTGTTTGAGGTTGGGGGTGGTTTCGCGCGCGTAGCCGTAGGCTGAAACGTTGGAGGCGCTCAAGCCGTCGGAGGTGATGTAGAGAATGTTGGGGCGCGAGCTGGCAGCCTGGCTGACCAGGGCGGTGGAGGGGTTGTAGGAGGCGCTGTAGGCGACTCCCAGCAGGACGGCCGCGCAGCCGAGCATGGCCAGCACCGAGATCAGGCTGGCTTTGCGCGTGGAAGGCCCGGCGGCGAATTTCTGGGTCAGGCCGCGCGAAGTATCGAGCAGGCTGCTGAGGGCAACCAGGATCAGCACCAGGAAAACCAGGGCGTACAGGGCGCGGAAAATGCCTTCGGAGGTGACCACCCCGAGCTTAAAGATGACGTAGGTGAAGTTGTCGAGCAGGATCAGGGCCAGCGAGGCGGCGACGGCGGCGGGCAGGAGCATGCCCAGGGCGGCCAGCAGGTTTTTGTGTTTGGGCAGGGCAAAGCGGCCGATGAGAGCCAGGGGCAGCAGGGCCAGGCTGCCGAGCAGGCCGGCCAGCGTCCCGACCACCAGCAGGATCTCGATCTTCTCCAACAGGCCAAAGCGGTCGAAGAAGGACGGCTTGGTGACATTGAACAGCCGTTCCATCAGGACATAGAAGAACGCGCTGAAGAAGGTGATCAGGAAAAGGCTGGACCAGGATTGTGAAATTGAGGACGCGCTTGACTTGCGCGGCCGCTTTTGATAGGGGGTTGATGGAGGGCATGCGCTACACCTGCCAGTGGGGGAAATCGGACTTGTTTACGGCTAAAAGCGAGCGAATTATACTTCAGAACCAAATGTGGTTCAACGCGTGCGCGTTGAACCACATTTGGTTCTGAAGGGTACGGTCGAGGGAACCCCTCCCAAAGGGAGGGGAACAAGAATTAATGCAGTTTTTGGGACGCTTCGCGTCCCAAAAACTGCAAAAAATGGTTTTGCCCCGCCCTGGCGCTTCGACACCCTGTAGAGGGTGGGCGGGGGTTGTGGGTGGGGAAATGATGCCTGCCCGCCCCTAAACCGAAGAGGGAGGGGAAAGAGGTTTTTGTGAGGTTGTTGGCGGCACATTGTGCCGCCAACAACCTTTTAACCTTTGAATGGGCGGCTTAGTTGAGGCGGAACTGGTTGACCAAGGTTTCGAGCGTGTCGGCCATTTCGGCCAGCGAGCGGGCGTAGGTGGAGACTTCGTCGACCTGGGCCGACATTTCCTCGGTGCTGGCGCTGACTTCCTCGACCGCGGCGCTGTTTTCTTCCGAGACGCTGGCGATGCCTTCGACGGCCTGGGCCACCGCGCTGGAGTTGGAGGACATCATGCTGGTGGCCTGGGTGTTATCCTTGACGATGGTGGAGACGGTTTCGACCGAGGTGACCAGCTCGCGCGACGACGAGCTGATGCGGTGGGCGGCGTTGGCGATGCCTTCGACCTGCTTGGTGACGTCTTCGACGGCGCTGAGGATGCTGTTGAGGGCGTTGCCGGCCTGGTTGGCGCGCAGCACGCCGTTTTCAACTTCCTTCGAGCCTTCATTCATAGCCGCGACGGCTTCCGACACTGTGCGCTGGATCTGCTGGATCAGCCCGCCGATCTCCTTGGTGGCCACGCTGGAGCGTTCGGCCAGCTTGCGCACCTCGTCGGCCACCACGGCGAAGCCCTTGCCGTGTTCGCCGGCCCGCGCGGCTTCGATGGCCGCGTTGAGCGCGAGCAGGTTGGTCTGCGAGGCGATGTCGTCGATCGTCTCGACGATCGCGCCGATCTGGTCGGAGCGCTGGCCCATCTCTTCGACCTTCTTGGCCGAGAGGTCGACCTTGGACTTGATCGACTGCATGCCCTTGATGGTCTCGCTGACCGTCTTGGCCCCGTTGCGCGCCGTTTCGGCGGCCTTGGTGGCGCCATCGGCGCTTTCGTTGGCGCTGCTGACCACCTGCTGGATGGCCAGGTTGATCTGCGAGGTGACCGCCGCGGCGCGGTCGACGGCCTGGCTCTGCTGCTCGGCGCCGTGCGCCACGCTCTCGATGACGTGGGTCATCTGTTCGGCCGAGGTGGCGGTGCGCGTGACCATTTCGGTCTGCTGCGAAACGCCCTTGGCGACCTGCTGGATGGTGGTGGCGATCTGGCTGGTGGCCTGTTCGGCCTGCGAGGCGGTCAGGGCCAGGTGCGAGCTGGCGCCGTTGACCTCGCGCGCGTTCTGGTTGACGTCCAGCAGGACTTTCTTGAAGTTGGCGGTGAGCGAGCCAAAGGAGCGGCTGACGTTCTGCAGCTCGGTCAGGATCAGCTCGAGCGCGCTGGCCATCTGGCCGACTTCGTTGCTGGAATGGACCGAGACCTCGCGCTTTTCCAGGCTGGCGGTGCGGGTCAGGTCGCCCCTGGCGATCATGTCAATTTCGGCGGAGAAGGCGCGCAGGTCGGCTTCGGCGATCAGCTTGGAAAGGCGCGCAACCTTTTGCAGCGGGTCGGTCACCTGGCGCTGGATCATCCAGTAGGACAGGGCGAACATTAAGATGGTCAGCACGACCAGAACCAGGATGGCGATCAAGAGCTGGGAAGAGATGCTCTGGTACTTGAGGACCTCGTTTTGGGTGCGCGTCTGGAACAGCACATAGAAGTCGTCGATCGGCTTCATGATATTGGCTTTGTTCTTGTGGTACTCGTCGTTGAAGACCAGATCGAGGGCCATGACGGGGTCGGGGTCTTTCTTGACGGTGTAGTTGCCCTTGCCGTCGTCATACAGGCCCTTGACGGCATTCATCGCGATCGTTTCGGCCACCACCAGTCCGTCCGAGTTTTTCTGGGCTTCGGTCAGCTTGGCAAACTCGGCCTCGGTGAAACCTTCCTGCTTCATCAGATCCTGCAGGGAGATGGTTTCACCATCACCGCGCGGCTTGAGTCCGGTGGCGGCGACGAAGTCCCAGTAGATGCGGTTATATTCCAGCGGCCTGGGCGCTTTGCCGTTGCGGATGTCGAGGATGGCCCAGTATTCACGCTCATATTCGGGGTTGCCCGTGGCAACGTAGGCGCGCGCCAGGCGGGTCAGGTCGTCGGAGCTTTGGCGCAGTTCATCGGCCAGCAGGTAGGATTGAAACTGCGTTTCGCGGGCATTGTTGAGGTTGGCCTGATTTTGGAACAGCAGCAGGGTCAGCGCGCCAACCGCGGCGACCATCAGCAGTTGGATGCCAAACAAAATCAAAAACAATTTTTTTAGCGACATGGGTTTCTCCTTGGTTTTGTCTGACTTGGGTGCTGCCGGGATACCTGCCTTGCCCCTCTGCAGCCCTGATGAGGGCGTGCCTGTAATCGAGGCACGCCCATCATGACACCCTAAAATCAGTGTAGAGGTTTCGGAGGTTTAAAATCCATAAAAGTCTGGTAAATTCTGAGTGGCAAACAATAAAACCAGGTAAAAACCGCATAAAAACCACAAGGAAAGTGGGATTTCGCCAGACCGAGGGCAACGGTATAATTTTTAAGAGGATGCTTTGCGAGGTGATCCGGGCCGGTTGTTGGGGGATCGACCGTTAAGCACTGAGCGTGAGATTGGCAAAGGAGGCAGTCATGAAATACAATTTTTTGGGCCGGACGGGGATGAAAGTCTCGGAGTTGTGCCTGGGGGCGATGACCTTTGGGCGCGAGAGCAGCGTGGAAGAGAGCTTCCGCATCATGGACCGCTTCGCCGAGGCGGGCGGCAACTTCATCGACAGCGCCAATGTGTACAGCATCGGCGGTTCGGAAGAGGTGGTTGGGCAGTGGCTGAAGGGCAAGCCGCGCCACGCGTGGGTGATCGCGACCAAGGTGCGTTTCCCGATGGGCGCGGGGGTCAACGATGTTGGCCTGTCGCGCAAGGCGATTTTGAACGAGGTGGAAGCCAGCCTGCGCCGCCTGGGCACTGATTACATCGACCTGTACCAGGTGCATTCATGGGACAGCGCGACCCCGCTCGACGAAACCCTGGCCACCCTGGACGGGCTGGTGCAGGCGGGCAAGGTGCGCTACCTGGGCGCGAGCAATTTTGCCGCCTGGCAGCTGCAAAAAGCAGCCGACCGCAGCGCGGCGCGCGGCTGGGAGGCCTTTGCCTGTTTGCAGCCGCTCTACAACCTGCTGGACCGCGAGATTGAGCACGAACTGCTGCCGGTCTGCCAGAACGAGGGCATCGGCATCATCCCCTGGAGCCCGCTGCGCGGCGGCTGGCTGAGCGGCAAATACCGGCGCGGGATGCAGGCCCCGCCGCAGGGCACGCGCGTGGAAGAGGCCTCGGCCAAGAACTGGAGCGAATCCTGGCAGAAATACAACACCGAGCACACCTGGGGCGTGCTGGACGTGCTGTTTGAGGTGAGCGGGCGCAGCGGCAAGAGCCCGGCCCAGGTGGCGCTGCGCTGGCTGCTGCAGCGCCCAGGCGTGACGGCCCCGATCATCGGGGCGCGCACCCTGGCCCAGCTGGAGGACAACCTGGGGGCGGCGGGCTGGAGCCTGGACGAGCAGGATCTGCAGCTGCTGACCCGGGTCAGCCAGAAGGATCTGCCGTACCCGATCTGGGCGATTCAAGACCGGCGCGCGCAGGGATAAGGGCAGGAATTCGGGGTGCGCTGTCCGGTATCAGAAACCGGACAGCGCATCCCGTACAGTGATCGGGCGGCCCTGTAGAGGGCAGGGCGGGGGGGCAAATCGCAGCCTGACCCGCATTCCCCTGTCACTCAGACAGGCTGATGCGCTCCGCCTTCCAAATCTTTTCGGCGTACTCAGCCACCGCCCGGTCGGACGAGAAGAACCCGCAGCGCGCCACGTTCAAAATCGACTTGCGCGTCCAGGCCGCTTTGTCCTGGTAGGCCAGGTCGACGCTGTCCTGCGTGGTCAGATACGATGGATAATCCGCCAGCACCATATATTCGTCGTCATACAGCAGGCTGTCGACCAGCGAGCGGAACAGCTCGGGCTGGGCCGGCGAGAAGACGCCGGCGCGGATCGCGTCCAGCGCCTTGCGCAGCTCTTCGTGCTGCTGGTATTCCTGCATCGGGAAGTAGCCGGTCGCCTTGCGATCGAAGACCTCTTCGGTCTTCAGTCCGAACAGGAAGAAATTTTCCTCACCCACCCGTTCGCGGATCTCGATGTTGGCCCCGTCCAGCGTGCCGATCGTCACCGCCCCGTTCAGCGCAAACTTCATATTGCCCGTGCCCGAGGCTTCCTTGCCCGCCACCGAGATCTGCTCCGACAGGTCGGCGGCCGGGTAGATGATCTCGCCCAATGAGACGTTGAAGTTGGGCAGGAAGGCTACCTTCAGCTTGCCGCCGATCTCAGCGTCGTTGTTGACCACTTCGGCGATCGAGTTGATCAGCTTGATGATCTGCTTGGCCTTGTGATAGCCCGGCGCGGCCTTGGCCCCGAAGATGAACGTGCGCGGCGTCATCTCCATCTGCGGGTTGGCCTTCAGGCGATTGTAGAGCGTGACGATGTGCAGGGCTTTGAGCAGCTGGCGCTTGTATTCGTGCAGGCGCTTGACCAGCACGTCGAACATCGAATCGGGGTTGACTTGGATCCCCATATGTTCGTCGATGTATTTGGCCAGGCGCAGCTTGTTTTCGCGCTTTACCGCCCACCAGGCATTGGTGAAGCGCGCCTGTTTGGCCATCGGCTCCAGGTCGCGCAGGCGTTCCAGGTCCGAGAGCCAGCGCTCGCCGATCGCCGAAGTAATCAGGTCGGTCAGGCGCGGGTTGGCCAGGAAGACGAAGCGCCGCGGTGAAACCCCGTTGGTCACGTTGGTGAACTTCTCCGGCCACATGTCGTAGAAGTCATGCAGCACCAGCTGGTGCAGCAGCTCGGAATGCAGCTCGGCCACCCCGTTGATCGAGAAACTGCCGACCGAGGCCAGATGCGCCATGCGCACCATCCGCTCCGGGCCTTCCTCGATAATCGACATCTTGCCCACCCGCCCGGGGTCGTTGGGGAAACGTGCCTGCACGTCGGCCAGGAAGTGCGCGTTGATCTCGTAAATGATCTCCATGTGGCGCGGCAGCAGGCGCGAGAAGAGCGACACCGGCCACTTTTCCAGCGCTTCCGGCATCAGGGTGTGGCAGGTGTAGGCAAAGCTGCGCCGCGTGATCTCCCAGGCGCGCTTCCAGCCCAGCCCTTCCACATCCATCAGCAGGCGCATCAGCTCGGGGATCGCCACGACCGGGTGCGTGTCGTTCATCTGGATCACGACCTTGTCGGGGAAGGCGTCCCAATCGCCGCTGTCAAACAGGCGGAACCGCCGCATGATATCCTGCAGCGAGCAGGATGCGAAGAAATACTCCTGTTTCAGGCGCAGCTCGCGCCCCTGCGGGTTGTTGTCATTCGGGTAGAGCACCTTGGTGATGTTCTCCGAATAGATCTTCTGCTCGGCCGCGCGCGCGTAATCGCCAACGTCAAACAGCTGGAAGTCGAACTCTTTGCTGGCTCGCGCTCGCCACAGGCGCAGCATATTGACCACCCCGCCGCGGTAGCCCGGCGCCAGGAAATGGCACGGCTCGCCCATCACGGTTTCGGCCGGGTTCCATTTGACTTTGAAGGTCCCGTCGCTCTGGTAGATGTGCTCGGTGGAGCCGCCAAAACGCACTTCCAGGGTGTTGTCCGGCTGCGGGAACTCCCACGGGTTGCCGTGGTCCAGCCACTCGTCCGGGCTTTCCACCTGCCAGCCGTCCACGAAGGACTGCTTGAAAATGCCAAACTCGTAATGAATGCCGTACGACACGGCCGGCACGCCCAGCGTGGCCAGCGAGTCCATGTAGCAGGCGGCCAGGCGCCCCAGGCCGCCGTTGCCCAGGGCCGGCTCCTCTTCGCGCGCCAGCAGCTTGTCCAGGTCATAGCCCAGCTCCAGCATCGCCTGGCGCGCCACATCGGTCAGGCCGTAGTACAGCAGGTTGTTGGCAATCTGTTCGCCGGGCAGGTATTCCGCCGAGAGGTAGTAGACAAACTTGGGCTTTATCTTGACAAAGGCCGTCGTCGAACTGCGCCAGGAATCGACCAGGTAGTCGCGCACCGTCAGCGCCAGGGCCGTGTACACGTTCAATTCCGTGGCTGAATAGGCCGATTGGCCGCGTTCATAATACAGCTTGTCGATCAGGGCCTTCTTGAAGGCCGCCACCGTCGGGATGGTGCGGAAATTGCCTTCTTGCTGGGCCAGGATCGAGCGATCGGGGGAGGTTGTTGCCATGTCTTTCGAATTCTCATTTGATTTCTATACCAGGATGCATCCATCAATCTTGCTTCATTTTCATGGATGAAAAACGCGCTTATCCTACCATATATATCCCCGAATCTCGTAAAAGTTACCCTTTTTTTGCCAAAATGATCCATATGGGTTAAATAATGCAGTGATTGCTCACCCCACCCCCGGCCCCGCCCCTTGGAGGGGCGGGGAGTGGAGGTTTTGGAGGTGAAATGCGGCACAGAGTGCCGCATTTCACCTCCAATCCTCTTTTGCTCCCCCTTCCCGGAGGGACGCTCTTCAGCGCACCCGAAGGGGTAAGGGGGCTGGGGGGATGGGCGGCGCCCAATTCGCCAACAGTACCCGCGCCGGGAAGGGGGGCAGGGGGATAGGTTCCTCTTCATGGTCCTTACCCCGCGCGGGCGCTAAAGAATATAAACGCGCACCTCGTCGCCGTTGGGCTCATTCACCTCCACGGTCAGCGGGTCGCACGTGTGTTCCAGCGCGTCCATGATCTCGGGGATCGAGCGGTAGACCTCCGGCTTTTCGCGCAGGCCGGGGATCTTATCGCCAAACGTTTTCAGTCCCCAGCCGATCAGTTGGGCGGGGATGGGCAGGCTGATCGCGATCCGCCTGGGTTTTTTGTCCTGCCCGTCGCCTTGCTGGCGGATGCGCACGTGCACCCAGCGCGCCGTGCGGCTCCAAAACGAGACAAACATCACCGCCAGCCCGAGCAGCAGCGGAAACGTGCCGCAAAATGCCCAGAACATGCGGCTGGATTGGTTGCCCCAGGCGATCAGCACCGCCCCCAGCACAAACACCAGCGCGCCCAGCGAAAGCGGCAAAACCCACCAGCTGCGCCAGAAAGCGTAGACGCTCTCAAAATCTTCGACCACCTCCGGCGCGGGTGGCGCCTGGCGGGCTTCATCGTCCGCCCCGACCTGGCCTGCTGCGCCCTGCGGAGCGGGGAACTGCCGCGCGGCCTGCGCCATGCGCGCCGCGCCCTCTTCTGGGGTCAGCTCGCCGCGCTCCACTTTTTCCAGAACCTCCCGCGATAACGAATCCATGTCTTTCTCCGCGTCGTTGTTGGAAGTTTGGAGGTGGATTGCGGCACATTGTGCCGCAATCCACCTCCAAGAATTTTCCCGGGCAGGGGGTGGGTTATTCCCCTTTTTCGGCGATCATCTCGATCTCGACCAGCGCGTTGAGCGGCAGCTCCGCCACCGCCACCGTCGTGCGCGCCGGGAACGGCGGGTTGAAACGCGTCTTATACACTGCGTTCATCCCCGCGAAATTGCTCATCGTGGTCAGGTAAACGTTGACCTTGATCACGTGATCGAAGGACAGCCCGGCCGCCTGCAGCACGGCTTCCAGGTTGTTAAACGTCTGCTGGGTCTGCTCGCTGATCCCGCCCGTCACCAGCGCGCCGCTGGCGGGGTCGAGCGCGGCCTGGCCCGAGCAGTAGAGCAGGTTACCGGTCCACACGGCATGCGAATAGGGCCCGACGGCCCGGGGGGCGGTATTGCTGGTGACAGTCTTGCGCGGCATACGATAGCACTCCTATAATCATGAATAGATGGTTTACCAGTGTTCCCAATGAACCAGTTCATCCAGCGCGCGGCGGCCGAGACTGGCCAGCACTTCCACGCGCGGTTTACCCTCGATCGTTTCAGGCGCGTCTGGCTGCGGATAACCGAAAGAGATTGCGGTGTGCGCCAGAAAACCTTCCGGGATGCCGAGCAGCGCGCGCGCCAGGGCCTCGTCGTGGAACGAAGCGATGCACGAGCCGACCCCATCCGCCCAGGCCGCCAGCATCATGTTTTGCGTGACGCGCCCGGCGTCGAACAGGGCGTAGCCGGGCGGGGTGGCCACGACAATCCCCAGCGGCGCGCCGGCCAGGTGGCTGGCATAGCTCCCAAACCCGGCCAGCAGGCGCAGCGTCTCGCGCTGGCGCACGACCACAAACTGCCAGGGCTGGGTGTTCTTGGCGCTGCCCGTCCAGCGCGCCGCCTGCAGGATGCGCGCCAGGCTTTCCTCTGGCACGGGCTGGTCGGTAAAATGGCGCACGGCGCGCAGCGTGAGCAGCAGTTGGTAGGCTTCCAAAGCGTCCTCCTGGGTTGATAGGATGATTGTAGCGCAAAAACGCCCGCGCGTCCCTGGACGATTGGATAGTTAAAACATACGATTTTGAGTGATTGCGGTCACGAAGTGACCGCAATCACTCAAATATTATTTTAAGCTGGTTCATGCGCCGCAAGATTTTCACAATGATAAACACATACAGTGGGATGATCACGGCATAGCTCACCCGCCCAAAGGTGTACACGCCACGGATAAAATCCGGGGTATCCGCGTCGAAACCGCGCGCATTCAGAAGCAGGTTCGAGCCCAATAAGCTTAGAATGACCAAGAGCAGCGTCAGAAAACCCAGCAGGCGGCGGTACTTGCTCAGCTTCGACTCGCGGTCGGTGAAAATCTCCGCCGTCTCGCCCTGCTCGACCAGCTTGCGCCAGTAGCGCCAGTTGGACAGCTCGCCCAGGTATTCCCAGCCGGCGTCGCGGAACAGCTGCGCGTACTCGGCGAACTTCTCCTGCCCGGAGGCCGGGAAGTAATCCAGGCGGTAGGTGTAGGGCAGGGCTGGCCCCTGCGCGAAGGTGTAGCTGCAGAGCAGGCGGACCGAGCGCAAATGCCAGCCCTCGCGCGACATCTGCTCCAGCCAGGCCTCTTCCTTATCGTCCTGCCAGGGCCAAAACCACTTGCTGTGGGTGCGGATTTCTGTGTTCATGCTTCCTCCAAACCGGCCGCCGCGCCGCTGCGCAGCATAATTGCCAGGCGGTCCATTTGCTTCTTGAGCACCTGGCGGCCCTTCGCGGTGATCGCGTAAATCTTGCGCCGCTCTTCTTCGCCAGTTTTCACGATCAGGCCCTCTTTTTCAAGCGCCTGCAGCGCGCCATACAACGTCCCCGGTCCAATTTTGACCGTCCCCGCGCTGGCTGTCTCCACTTTCTGCATGATGGCGTAGCCATGCAGCGGCTCGGCCAGCGCCGCCAGGGTGTAGTAGGTGCTTTCGGTCAGGGGCAGATACCGTTCGAGATCATCTTTTGCCTTCATCACATCCTCTTTATCGCTCGTCTCACGCTATAACGTTTTTCAGTATAACGTATTACGATATATCGTATAACGATATAATAGCGCGATCCAGCGAATTTGTCAACAGGCAAAAGGGGGGAAGACGCTATCAGCTCTCCGGTGTCCGCAACTCTCCCCTTCGCAATTCATAATTCACTTCCCCCGTTCGTAATTCGTAATTCTCCCCCTCT
>Ga0172368_10004638_pt1 | contig 15807 bp, 14 predicted proteins | sample Lak11m_FD_114540 | JGI IMG/M metagenome (GOLD analysis project Ga0172368, IMG submission 114540) | Freshwater microbial communities from Kabuno Bay, South-Kivu, Congo - kab_022012_11m | ecosystem: Environmental > Aquatic > Freshwater > Lake | place: Democratic Republic of the Congo: South-Kivu...
GATCCTATCGTTAGCGATGCCTCTGCAGGAACCTTTTACAGGAGGATCTTTACATTTGATTATTCAGCTACCGGCTACATCATGGAGAATTGTGAACTGCTGGCTTTCGTCCTGGACAATACGACCGATGAGATCATTACCGGAATCGGATGCCTGGCCGGAGACACCACTTACATCACGCCGGATGTTACGCTGACTGCAGATACCCTATTTTTTGAAAATGCACAGCAATGCCTTAACGGACAAGTGGTCACCATATCCAATACTACAAGTATGGCGATAGACCTTCTGGATGTCCAGGAAGAATCTACCCCTTCGTCTCCCTTTATATGGTCGGTAAATCCCTGGCCCTTCACGGGATTTCCGCATACCCTGGCGCCAGGCGAATCGGTAGATCTGACCGTGGTAATTCCTCTGCCCACGGATGCTATGATAGAGTTCTTATTTGATAACCTCCGGATCGTCAGCGAGATCGACACCCAGTTTGTGACGATCGCTGTCAACGAAAGCCTCTATACAGGTATCAACGACCCGGGCTCCAAGAAACAAAACACTCTCTCCGTGAACTACCCAAATCCCTTCACCCTTACTACAAGCATTGGTTACTCGGTTGCAAAGACTCAACCTGTTTTGATTGAAATTTTCAATATAAACGGGGAAAAGGTGAATACTCTGATGAATGCGACGTGTAACACAGGCAATTACCAGGTTACCTGGAACGGTACCGACAATAGCGGAAAAGTACTCCCCGGAGGAGTCTATCTGTACAGGATGACAACTCCGGATGCCACATTTACAAAGCGCTGCGTTTTATTGAGATAAAACGGTGCCAGATTCCGGTTTACCTCAGTCCTTTGACATGGGGTTTTCCCGCTATGAAATCTTTCAGGTAGAAAGGCTCAAAATAGGCCAGGTTTTCGAACCGTTGTTCTATGAACCGTTGCTCGGAAAGAGTGACCAGAAAACGGGATGATGCCTCAAACCCTTCAATAAAAATTGCATTCGTTTGGTGGGACAATACCTTTTTGCATTTTTCGGCACCGGTTCCGGCGAACAGTACCACATGATCTTTCAGTAAGCCGGTAAACGAATGTTCATCAACAATTAACGCCTCGGTCGCCTGAACCTGATTCAGGTTCTCATCAAATACAGCACAGTAAACCTCCATTCTCCGCGCATCGATCAGTGGACAAAATACCCCCAAACCCCCTAAAGGGGGCTTCCTCCCCTCTCCTGGAGGAGAGGGGTCGGGGGTGAGGTGGAGGAACACGTCCTTCATCCCTGCCGCCATCGCCTCCAATGTCGGGACAGCGATCAGAGGCTTATCCAGGGCAAAGCACAGGCCTTTGGCGGCAGCCACTCCAATACGAAGGCCGGTGTAGGAACCGGGGCCCATGCTGACCGATACAGCATCAAGATCAGTATAATGCAATGAAACTTCCTGAAAAATTTCTTCGATAAAAACGGTTAAAACGGAAGAATGTGCGTTTGGAACGGTTGATTCGCGGATGGATAGAAACTCTCCATCACGGGCAAGGGCAACTGAACAAACAGGTGTTGCCGTTTCAAGGGCCAGGATCAGAGACATTATTTTTTCACGATGAACAGGTCCTTCCTGTCGACCTTCTTAACCTTGTCGCCATCATTCAGGGTTTTGGATACCACAGAGTAAGGCGAAGTGATCACCTCCAGGCTATCCGTCAACCCCGATTCGATTTCGATGTAGGTATTATCCTGGACGCCTGTTTTGACATCCCGCTTTTTAGCGATCCCATCTTCATAAACGAAAACACATTCCTGGATCTCTTCGGTTTTTTTGGTGGTAACCCGTTCGATTTCCTGATCTCCCTGCTGCTCTGTCTCCCTGTTTTTTTCGTTCAGTTTGTCCAGGGTATCCTGCGATACCCGGGTTGTGACAGCCTGGATAGGAACAGTGAGGATGTCGAAAGCCGTTTCTGTCTGGATCTCCACCGTGCATGACATTCCGGGGCGGAATGGACTGTAAAAGGGTCTTTCCGGATCCAGAAGGTCTTCATACGACTCTTTCAGCAGATGGATCTTCACATTGAAGTTGGTCACCTGGTCCACACTAACACCGGTGGTATTGGCCGATGTGGCGATCTCAGTCACTATTCCTTTGAATTTACGGTTGAGGTAAGCATCAATCTCTATAAGGGCCGTATCCCCGAGGCTCACCCGGATGATATCATTTTCATTCACCTCCACCTGGGCTTCCATCTCATTGAGGTTAGCCAGGCGCATAATTTCAGTACCACTGGAAAACTGTGATGCTCCGGTCACGCGTTCACCTTTCAGTACGTTAAGTTTGGAAACCGTGCCCTCATTGGGGGCAAAAATAGCCGTCCGGGTAAGGTCTTCTTTCGATCGTTTCAACGCAGCTTCCGAGCTCTTTACCATAAATTCAGCAGCTTTCACATCCTGCTTGGCAGAGATAACCTGAGCCTGAGCCACTTCGAAATTCGCCTTTGCCTGATCAAAATCGGCTTTCGAGATCACATTCTGCTCAAACAGTTTTTTCTGCCGTTCAAAGTTCAGACGGGCGTTTTCGAACTGTGCCTCCATCTGCACCTGACGTGCATTGGAATTAGACTCGTTGGCTTTCTGGGTATTCAGCGAAGCAACACTCTGATCATACTGCGAGATGTAGATCTCCGGGTCGATTTTAGCCAGAAGATCGCCCTTTTTCACCTGGTCGCCTTCTTTGACATAAAGTTCTACCACTTCCCCGGAAATATAAGGGGAGATTTTAATATCTATTTCCGGTTGTATTTTGCCGTTGGATGAGACTGTTTGAATGATGGTCCTTCTGGCAACCTCTTCAACGGAGACCTTAATTCCTTCATTCTTGCTTCCTTTTAATACTGCCAGAACAATGATAACGGCAAGAACAACTACGGATGCAATGATGATCCAGAGTTTCTTCTTTGATTTTTTACGAGTCATGGGGCTGATGTTTATTTCTGACTGATACGAATGGGATTGCCCACGTAAAAGTCAAGTATCGTGGTTTTAAAAATGAAATCATATTTCGCCTGCAATAATTCAGACTGGGCGCTGGTGAGCTCTTTTTTGCTGTTGTTGTAATCATAGGAGGTAACCATTCCAACGTCGAACTTTTGTTCCGTGTATTTGAACGATTCCTCCTGGGCCTGAACTTTTTGGCTGGCAGAACTGAATTTCTGCAATGATGCCACCGCATCGGCATAAGCCTGTTCAATGGTCTTCTGCAAGGTTCTTTTTCTTTGCTCCAGGTCAAGTTCGGCAATATTCCTCTGGATTTTCGCCTGCGTGATTGAGGTCCTGACCTGCCAGCCATTGAAAATGGGTATATACAAATTGAAGCCAAGCGAGACATTATCGTTGTCGTTCCACTGATCAGAAAATGACTTTGTTTTGTAAGAATAAGTAGACGAATAACCCAGCACGGTATCATGAGTGAGCTGGGTGATCCCGATGGGATACACTTGGATGACGGGCGGGATTGAACCATCCACACTTTTAGCAGCTCCTGAATATCCGGTTGCATAAGAGCCGCCAAAAGTGAGGCTTGGAGACTGTCCGCCACGGGCAATGGCCAGACTTTTATTTGCGCTCTCGATCCTCAGTTCAGCGCTTTTTATTTCGGGACGGGTTGATAAGGCATGCGCGTAAATGGTTTCCGCCGTAATCAGCTCCTTCGGAGGTGCAACCTCTTTCAGAAGAGGCTTTTCAATGTCAAAATCGCTGGAGATCGTGAGGTCAATCAGTTGCTGAAGGGAGAGGTAAGAGATATTCAACCTGTTCCTTGCGTCAACCGTGTTCAACTCTTCCGTGGAAGCCTGCGCCTGGATATTGAGCAGGTCACCCTGGGCAGCCGCCCCGGCCTCCACCATTTTCCTGACGCGTTCCACCTGTTCAGTGGTGATGGCCAGCTGACGTTCCGTAACGTCCAGGATCTCTTTGTTGAATAGAATATCCAGGTAATAACCCGCCACGGCCAGAGAGATGTCATTTTTCAGAACATCCAGATCATACCGGCTGGCCATGAGCTCAATCTGGTTACGCTTCAGTGTATTGAATTTCTGCATCCCGTTAAACAGGGACAGATTTGTGTTAAAGCTGAAATTGTTGGACCTTACCGTTGTGGTCGCAAACGTATTTGTATACTGGTCAATGGTTTGCCCTGTATTCCAGATGTTGGAGGCACCAAAATTAAGGCTGGGCAGCATGTTCAGGCCGCTCTGAAGCATCGAGGCCCGGTTGGATTCGACCGTCTGGATCTGTTTCTGAATATCAAGATTGTTGGCCAATGCATAATCGACACAATCTTCTAGAGTCCAAACGTTCTGAGAGGAGGAAGAAAAGGTTAAAGCAAATGCTAAAAAGACGGACAATTGAAATTTGCCCATCATCAGGAGGTTAAATCGAAGCATGACATCTACGTTTAAGGGTTCAAATGTACTTAATTTTAATAGATCCGCAAAGACTGATAAACTTAGACGTCTGGAACACTCTTATGTTACAAACTGGCAATCATCGATTTTATTTCCCGGGATGTGATTTTTTCCTATCTTTGCCTTCAACAAAAATCAATTCGTCAGCATGAAAAAATGGTTTATTTATGTTTCCGGCTTTTTCATTTTCACGTGCACTGCGATGCTCCCTTCCTGCTCCACCAATGAGTCGGTTATCGGGATTCTTGTGATCAAAGTAATTGATGCAGATGAGAATCCGGTTGTGGCTGAACAGGTCTTCCTGGCATTGACGTATGAACAAATGAAAACGAAAGATTATTTTGCCTCCAGTTGGACGAATAAGGATGGTAATGCTACATTCATTGATCTTACGCCTTTATATTACTGGTATGATACCGAACACTGGGAAGATTGGGGCGCAATCCAGGTCTACGCCGGAATAGAACAACTAATCACACTCAGGGTCAACACTCCACAGCCCTAATACCGCACTAATATTACATATGTTCATATATTCATGAAATTTGATTTTCATATCTCATGAATTGTTCGTAAACTTGCAGCCCGAAAATCAGCATTTGTTAGTATCTATGGTTCAAGCGAAGCAAGTCAGGAATCTCACCCTCTATCTCCTGCTTTTTCTGGTTCTGTTTATCTCTCCCGGTGCGGATGCAATAGCTTCCGAAAAAACGCAAACCGCAAAAGAAACCAGTGCTGATACTGCTTTTCATTCCGATGAGGATCTGGTCGTTGAGCAGGAATTCGATGCCGGAAAGATGATCATGGAACATGTGGTGGATAATCATGAGTGGCATATTGCAACGGTTGGCCACGCGCATATCACGATTCCCTTGCCGGTAATCCTTTTGTACGAAGGAAAGCTGTACGCTTTCATGTCGTCGAAATTCCACAACCCCGGTCACTCCTACAAGGGATTTGTGCTGGAGGAAGGGAAAATTCATGCTGAAAACGGATCAGGGAGCACCGTGTATGATTTCTCCATTACCAAGACCGTATTTGCCATACTCATCAGCTGTTTTCTCCTGATATGGATCTTCGTTTCAGTGGCAAACCGCTATAAGAGGAATCCCGACTCTGCTCCAAAAGGATTGCAATCCATGCTGGAACCCCTGATCATTTTTATCCGGGACGATATTGCAAAAAGTTCAATTGGTGAAAAGAAGTATGAAAAGTTCATGCCCTTTCTTCTCACCATCTTCTTTTTTATTTTTCTGAACAACATGATGGGAATCATCCCGATATTTCCGGGTGGGGCCAATGTTACGGGAAATATTGCCATTACAATGGTGCTGGCTGTCTTTACCTTCATTCTTACCACGATCAACGGAAATAAACATTACTGGGTGGATATTATCAATACCCCGGGAGTTCCCTGGTGGCTGAAAATACCCATTCCCCTGATGCCGGTTGTTGAGATCGTAGGGATTGTAACCAAGCCCTTCGTTCTGATGGTGCGACTCTTTGCCAACATCACGGCAGGACACATTATCGTGCTGGGCTTTGTCAGCCTGATCTTTATTTTTGGGTCAATCAGCATGGCACTGGGATACGGGGTTTCTGTTGTTTCGGTTGCATTTATTGTATTTATGGATCTGCTGGAGATCCTGGTTGCTTTTATCCAGGCTTATGTATTTACCCTGTTGTCGGCACTTTATTTCGGGCTTGCAACGATTGAATCGGAACACCATTAAAAGGAAGTACCATTTACGATTTACGAATGAATGTCCGAGTGACGAAATACGAACGAAATGAAAAAAATGTACGGTCGGAATATGCCCGGCCCTACCTGATTTGAACCTTAACCTTTGTAAGGTCGGGGCATGCCCCGATCCTACGTGATTTGAACCTTTAATAAACATTATTTTATGGATTTATTGACAATTTTTTTGCAGCTGGTCGGAGATTTTCAGGCCATCGCCCGTCTGGGAGCAGGAATCGGTGCAGGCATTGCAGTAGTTGGAGCAGGAATCGGTATTGGTAATATCGGTAAAAGCGCCCTCGAGTCAATTGCCCGTCAGCCTGAAGCTGTTGGTGACATCCGTTCAAACATGATCATCGCAGCCGCTCTCGTTGAAGGTGTGGCGTTTTTCGCTATTGTGGTTTGTCTGCTGATTCTTTTCATCTGACAGACAGCGGTTCTTAATGGTTTAACGGTTGGTTACGCCATTAAGAACTTTGTTTGAAACAAATTAAGACAAAATATGGAACTGATAACACCCGGATTGGGATTGATTTTTTGGATGGCATTGCCATTCCTGATCCTGTTGCTGATTCTCCGGAAATTTGCCTGGAAACCGATCCTGAAGAGTCTGAAGGACCGTGAAACATCCATCCATGATGCGTTGCACGCGGCCGACAGGGCAAAGGAAGAGATGAAACAGCTTCAGTTCAGCAACGAGGAGTTGCTGCACCAGGCAAAAGACGAACGGGATGCCATTTTAAGCGATGCCCGGAAAGTGTGTGACGTCATTATTGAGGAGTCGAAGGAAAAGGCCAAAGAAGAAGCTGCCAGGATCATTGCCAGCGCCAAGGAGAACATCGAAAACGAGAAAATGGCTGCCATGACGGATCTTAAAAATCAGCTTGCTGAATTGTCACTGGAAATAGCGGCAAAGGTTCTTCAGCACGAACTGGCTGACGTAAAGGAACAGGAAACATATGTAAAACAGCAAATGGACAAAGTCCATTTCAACTAATCATCGAAGCGGATGAGGATATCCCTGGTATCGGAACGGTATGCGAAGTCTCTTTTTGAACTGGCTGTTGAAAAGAAGCAGGAAGATGCCATCTACTCTGATGCCCTTGAACTGGTCTCTGTTTGTGAGGAGAACAAGATTTTTGTACTGGTGCTGAAAAGCCCTGTTATCAGTGAAGAGAAAAAGAAAAAGATCCTGAAGGATCTGTTCGAAAACCGGTTTCATGCGATGACCATGAAATTCCTTCTTATCCTGGTACGCAAGAACAGGGAAGTGTATATCCCTGAGATCGCCCGAAATCTGATCTCATTATACAAGGAGTACAAAAAGATTCTTCCGGTTCTTCTGACCACAGCGGTCCCGATGACTGAAGCTATCAGAAACCGGGTTATCACGGTTATGAAAGAGTATACAAAATGGCAGATTGAACTGATCCAGAAAATTGATCCTGAAATCATAGGAGGCTTTATACTGAATTGGGGAGACATGCAGTATGATGCCAGTATCCATTATCAGATTGAGCGGTTGCGAAGAGGCTCCGCCAGAATAAACTTGTACAAAAAAGGTTTTTAATATGGCAGAAATAAAACCAGCCGAAGTATCTGCAATTTTGCGAAAAGAATTAGCCGGCTATCATAACGTTGCTGAACTTGAAGAGATAGGCACTGTTCTGCAGGTTGGAGACGGGATAGCCCGGATCTACGGACTCACCAATGCTGAATCCGGAGAGTTGGTCGAGTTTGAGAAAAATGGCATCCGTGCCATTGTCCTCAACCTGGAGGAAGATAATGTAGGAGTTGTATTGCTCGGTGAATCCTATGACATCAAAGAGGGTGACACGGTTAAAAGGACACGCAGGATTGCCTCCATTGAAGTTGGCAACGGACTTCTTGGCAGGGTGATCAACACGCTCGGAGAGCCGATTGACGGCAAAGGTAAAATAGAAGGTGAACGTTTTGAGATGCCTCTGGAACGGAAAGCTCCCGGTGTGATCTACCGGCAGCCCGTTAACCAGCCGCTTCAAACAGGAATCAAGGCAATTGATGCCATGATCCCTATTGGGAGAGGCCAACGTGAGCTGATCATTGGCGACCGGCAGACTGGCAAGACAGCCATCGCCATCGATACGATCATCAACCAGAAGGAAAATTATACAAAGGGCCAGCCGGTTTATTGTATCTATGTAGCGGTCGGACAAAAAGGGTCTACCGTGGCAAATATACAGAAGATCCTGGAGGAGAAGGGAGCGATGGATTATACGGTCATTGTTACCGCAACCGCTTCAGATCCTGCCGCAATGCAGTTTTATGCCCCCTTTGCAGGAGCCGCTATCGGTGAATTTTTCAGGGATACTGGCCGTCCTTCGCTGGTAATCTATGACGACCTTTCGAAACAGGCCGTTGCCTACCGCGAAGTTTCCCTGTTGCTTCGCCGGCCCCCGGGTCGGGAAGCCTACCCCGGAGATGTATTCTACCTCCACTCCCGTTTGCTTGAGAGGGCAGCCAGGATTATCTCGTCGGATGCCATTGCAAAAAACATGAACGACCTGCCCGAATCGATCAGGCACATGGTGAAGGGAGGTGGCTCCCTCACAGCTCTGCCAATCATAGAAACCCAGGCCGGTGACGTATCAGCCTATATCCCCACGAATGTCATCTCGATCACAGACGGGCAGATCTTCCTGGAAACCGGGCTGTTCAATTCCGGGATCCGGCCGGCCATCAATGTCGGGATATCCGTTTCCAGGGTTGGAGGAAATGCCCAGATCAAATCCATGAAAAAAGTAGCAGGAACCTTGAAGCTTGCCCAGGCTGAATATCGGGAACTGGAAGCTTTCTCTAAATTCGGCTCCGACCTGGATGCAGCCACAAAAGCGGTCCTCGATAAAGGTGCCCGGAATGTCCAGATCCTGAAACAGGCGCAGTATTCACCGATGCCCGTTGAACAGCAGATAGCCATTATCTTCTGCGGCACCAGGGGTTTGTTGAAGAACGTGCCGGTTAGGAGTGTGATGGATTTTGAAGTGGAGTACCTCCATTATATGATAACCTATCACAAAGCCGTATTGGAGCATCTCAGCGAAGGGAAATTACTGGAGGAAGACGAAAAAGCGATGGAGAAAACAGCAGCCGATATCTCCAGGAAATATGAAGAAAAAAGGTAGGTCGAAGGAAGAAGGAAGAAGGAAGAAGATGTAAGGACGGGGCATGCCTCGTCCATCGAAAACCGAAAAGATGGCTGGATTAAAAGAGGTAAGGATCAGGATTGCATCGGTTAAATCGACCGAACAGATCACCAGCGCCATGAAAATGGTTGCGGCTTCGAAGCTGAGAAGGGCACAAAATGCCATTCTCAAGCTCCGTCCATACGCTGCCAAATTACGGAAGATCATGCAAAACCTCAGTTCCAGCGCTGATGATTCAAACGAAAGCGCCTATACGGAGGTTCGTAATGCTGAACGGATCCTGCTGGTCGTGCTCACATCCAACCGCGGACTGTGCGGCGCCTTTAACTCCAATATCATCAAACTTACGGCAGACAGGATCCACCATACCTATGAAGCCCAGAGCAGAAATCAAAATGTAGAACTGATCACTGTCGGGAAAAAGGCTACTGACTATTTCCGGAAGCGAAAATATAAGGTCATTGAATCATGGGATTCAATTTATGACTCCCTTAATTTCGAAACGGTTGCGCCGAAAGCCATGTTTTTGATGGAGCTCTTTGCAGCAAAGAAATATGACAGGATCGAACTGATCTACAATCAGTTCAAGAATGCAGCGGTTCAGAGACAAATGATCGAGCAATACCTGCCACTGGTTCCTGAATCTCCTATGGAACAGACCAGCCTGAAAAAAATTGAAGCCGATTACATCTTTGAACCGGACAAAGAAACAATTTTGCATGAACTGATTCCGAAAACCCTTCGGATCCAGCTGTTCAAAGCAATCCTCGACTCCTTTGCAGCTGAAATGGGCGCCAGGATGACTGCCATGCATCAGGCGACAGAAAACGCCCGGCAATTGCTTAAAGATCTACGGATCTCTTACAACAAAGCCCGCCAGAACCAGATCACACGGGAGATCATTGAGATCGTTTCAGGCGCGGAAGCCCTTAAAGGATAATTGCCAACATTGCGCATCATTGCACATCATTGCACATCATTGCGCATCATTGCGCATCATTGCGCATCATTGCACATCATTTAACAACATTACTTTTTGTTTATTAAACTATTTCGCTATTTCGCTATTTCGCTATTTCGCTATTTCGCTATTTCACTATTTTTGTTGATCTTTGCAGTATATAAAACGAATTGAACTATGGTTACGAAAAACGTTGAAAAAGCGCTGAACGAGCAGATCAGGAAGGAAGAACATTCATCACGGATCTACCTTGCCATGGCTTCATGGTGTGAACGGAACGGATATCCGGGCGCTTCAGATTTCCTTTATGCCCAAACGGAAGAGGAACGGATTCATATGCTCAAGCTGGTTCATTACCTGAACGACCGCGGTGGAAATGTGATCGTGGACAAACTCGATGCACCGGTTGCCAAGTATAAATCATTGCTGGATGTTTTCCAGCAGGTATTGAAACACGAAGAGTTCATTTCCGCAGCGATCAATGACCTTTACTCCGTGTGCCAGAAGGAAAAAGATTTTACCACGGCCAACTACCTGCAGTGGTATATCAGTGAACAGATTGAAGAGGAGAGCACAGCCCGCAGTGTCCTGGACCAGATTCACCTGGCAGGAGCAGAAAAAGGCGGCTTGTTCATGGTGGATAAGGAACTGGCCAGGCTGGCAACGCTGAAAAAAGCCCAGGTGGTTAACTGATCAGCTTCACAAATCTGTTGAACCAGTTTCTTCCGTATTTCCTGATCAGGGCATCCTGTAAAAACAGGTAAAGAGGGATTTTATCCCGGTAACCCTTCACCAGCGCTTTATCACAAATATACCATTTGTTGTAATTGACAGCATCCTCATTGCCAATGGTTGAAATGCGAAGCGGGTAAAGATGGCAGGAAATCGGTTTTGGAAATGGGATCTTTTTCTTCTGAAACGCCTCCTCGATGGCACACCTGGCTATCCCGTCTGTAAAAAAAATATACGCACACTCCAAACCTTCAATCAGGGGAGTGACGAACCTGCCCTCAGCATCATAGTCAAAAACACCTATTCTCTCTATCTCCCCGATTCCTTCGGGGGTCATAAAGGATTTGATCTCATCCAGGTAATCGTCCAGGAGTGAGATCTCTTCCTCTTCCAGGGGGGCACCAGCATCACCTTCGACACAACAGGCTCCTTTGCATTTCTCCATGTCGCAACAAAAGAAAACCTCTTTGAGGTCGTCGGAGATCAGGGCTGGGGGGAGAGAGATCATGAGTTAATTGAAATGGACATGAATGAGCATGGATGACGATGACATGAACGGGATGTCGAATTATTTTATGAGTATTTCCAATTCCGATGCTTTCCCTCTGCAATCCACTCGATAGCCGTGGTGAGTCGTTTGTGGCGGGTGGATTCAGTTTTGGCCCCGGTGATCCATTCAATGTACTCTTTTCTATGCGAGTAACTAAATTTTTTAAATGTCCCGGCTGCTTTTGGATTTGAGGAAAGAGCTTCCGCGAGATCGGAAGGAACGGTCAGATCTTTCTTCTCCTTGTCTGTCGGTTTTTTGGGTGTTTGCTTTATTCCAGCTTCATTCAGCTTCATAGCGGCTTTCAGGTAATCGAGTATCATCTGATCGGCGGGAAGATCTTTGAGGGAGCGGATCTTCCCGAAATGACCCATGGCTTTTTCCTCCCGTTCCTGAAGCAGGTTATGGGGATCGGGGAGGAGCTTCGCTTTCCAGAAACTAAAGGCACAATGTTCTTTAAATGCAGCCATACTTACAAACACTCCCTTGTAGTCAAAGTGCGGAAAACTCCATTTCATGGTCTCAACCACATCCGGACATGCCTGATGAACCAGTTTGCGGAGGTGTTTCAGGATGGGTCTGGCAAATTCTGCCGAAGAAGCGATGTATTCACCGATACGGGGATCTTGCATAGGGGATTTTCTTTCCTGGCTGCAAAGTTACTAAATCACTCAATTCCATCATTTCTGTATTCTTCTTTCCTTCATTGATCAGTTAATGACCGCCACAATCCGCAACGGGGCACCGCTGCCGCCCCTGATTTTCATCGGAAGTGCAATGATGTAGGCCCCGCTTGCGGGGAGTTGGTTCAGGTTGGCCAGATTCTCATAGGCGGTGATACCGGCAGCAAACAGGATCCGGTGAGTTTTGAAATCCTTTGACTGACCATAGTCAATGCTCGGGGTATCGAGCCCGATTCCTCTGATATTCCGGTTATCAACAAGCCATTGAGCGGCCCCGGGATCCAATCCAGGGAAATGAAGTTCATCCACACCCTCTTTTCCTGTTTTCAGGGTCCCGGTATATTTCAGATGGTCGTCCCACAAGGCGCCAGATCCCGTGTTAAGCAGGATGATTGCCCCGTTTGGAATCTTCCCGTATTGTCTCTCCCAGTTTTCAAAGTCTTCTGTTGTGACCAGGTAATCACGGTTAGCCGCTGACTGCCGGGTTACATCAATCACAATGCCAGGGCCGTGAAGTTGTTCAACAGGAACCTGTTCAATGGTTTTTCCGCCCTGGGCAAAGTGAACGGGAGCATCAAAATGGGTTCCGCCATGTTCTTCGGCACGGTAGTTAAAAGAGGAATAAAAATACCCTCCATCGGTCATCCCGTAAAACACCGTGTCATGGCTGAACGGTTCATTTGTCGGCCAGTAAACCGTGGCGGTATCGAAATCATGGGTCAGGTCAATCCAGGCGGATGACTGCATAAGCTCCGGAAGGGTCCGCTGCTGGCACGACACGACAAGGAACGCCGGAAGAAGAAAAGCTAACTTTTTCATAGGCCTCGTATTTTTCTGAATCATCAAAAGTAGTATCATTTTTCAACGATAACCAACATACCTTCGCGCGGAACAATGTTTTCATTAAACTTGTATCCAAATAACCCGCAGTGATGTATAACGAATGGAGCTATCCAAGAGGCCGGGAAGCAAAGAAAAAAAGTGGGCAGAAGCCGGGGGAACGGACACCCGGCCAGCGGTTGAAATACGGCCAGACCTGGTGGGGGGAACAATGGCTGAATGCACTCACCCACATCGACTTCGATAACCGGTTACCGAGGGGACGGGCCTATGCAGGCAATGGATCGGTCAGGGATTTCAGGATCCTGAAAAACAGGATAGAGGGGGAAGTCCAGGGAAGCAGACGTTACCCTTACGATATTTTCATCGAAGTTCCTCTTTTTTCACAAACTCAGAAAGAGAATCTTTTCGGCGCAATTAAAAACAATCCATTTTTACTGTCTCAACTCCTGAACAGGCAGTTGCCCCAGGAGCTCTCCCGGATCGCGGAGGATCATGAAATCCGGCTGTTTCCCTCTTCCTGGAAAGACCTGAAGATGGAATGCTCCTGTCCCGACTGGGCCGTTCCCTGCAAACACCTGGCTGCGGTCATTTACCTTCTGGCAAATGAAATTGACGCCAATCCGTTTCTGGTATTTCAGTTGCACGGATTGAACCTCATCGAAGAACTGAACAAAGATGGCCTATCCGTGCAACAACATGCACGGGAGGAGATCCCCGCGGTAGAGAATATGATTGTGTCGGAAGTTCCGGAACCTGACCCGGAACTTGATCCAATCACTGATTTTGAGTCGTCCAGTCTTCCCGATTTTTCTAAAATCCCGGATCAGACTGATTCGATCCTGTCATTGCTTACCCCGAGTCCTCTCTTTTTCCGGAAGGATTTTCGCAGGATTCTTCATTCGGCTTACAAAAGTCTTGCTGGTTCCATGCGCAATCCCGAACCTGAAAAGCTTCCCGAACGACTGGAATCAGTTATCAAAGAGATCGACAGTTTCCAGGATACCATGATCCTGCTGGATATTGAACTGAACGTTGAGGATGTTGTATTTACAACGGATAACGGGAATGAAGAAAAGGAAAAACGGATCACCTTCAATGATCTGGTCCTGCTCCTTGAACAGGTTGAGCCGGCAAAACTATGCCAATGCAATGACGCCCTTCGAGGGATATCGCTTCACTGGCAGTTTGCAACCGCTCTGGCATCCATGGGAGCGATTTTTCCGCAGATGATGACGAATAAAGAAGGGGAGAAGATGATCCGTTGGATTCCTGCCATGAACCATTCCATCCTTCGGGAACTTACCGTGGCCGTAAAAGCATTTGCCAATCCTGGCACTGTATGGATCTGGGAAACGGGAAAAAAGAAAAAAGAGCAGTATTTCCCTGTCAATCCTGAAGAAAACTCCCTGATGCTGATCTCCCTGTTCCTTACATTCTATATGGATGCCTATGCTTGTGCCGAACGGTTTATGGACCGGCACGGGGACCGCATCATCGAGCTCTTTTTCAGGAAAAAACCTCTTTTATTTGACGGACTCTCCGATAAAGAGATACCCAATACGATTCAATTATGGTTAAAACGATTGCAGTTAGCCAGGAAACAATGGATACCTCTCCTGAGGATTGAAGAACAAAACAACTGGTATTACCTCGATTTTCTTGTCGCTAACCAGGATGCCCGCCTGGAACCACCGGTTTCATTGCATAAACTGCTAACCGATGACCACTACACAGAAACCCGTTTTGATCTGCTGCGCGACCTGGCAGGACTCTCGGATATACTCCCCGACATCAGTCAGTATATTCAGACAAAAGGAAAACAACCTATCCAGTTCAATAGTATTGGATTTACAGACGTTTTTATCCGGGTACTTCCTATGTTGCGGTTACTTGGTATCGAACTCCTGATGCCGAAAGAGCTCGAAAAACTGATTTCTCCGAGACCGAGCCTGCGATTGTCACTCGCCTCCAAAGGGAAATCAATCTCCTTCCTGAACCTGGATCAGATGCTGGCATTTGAATACCAGGTGGCCCTCGGAGATATCCTGATACCGGCAGAAGAATTCCGGAAGCTGGTGCGACGGTTGTCCGGCATTGTGAAAATCAGGGATCAGTACGTACTGATTACGGATGGTGGCCTGCAAAAACTGTTTCAGTATCTGGAGCATCCGGCCAGGCTCACGTCACAGGAACTACTGAAATCTGCCCTCTCGGAAGAGTACCAGGGTGCAAAAGTGGCATTGACTCCCGAAACCAGGAAGCTGATCTCCCGGATGGCTCCCACCAACCGGATTCCTCTTCCCGAAGCATTGACCGCCTCCCTGAGACCCTATCAGCTTACCGGGTTCCGGTGGATGGTTCAAAATTCCTCGGTTGGATTTGGAAGTCTGATAGCCGATGATATGGGATTGGGGAAAACAGTCCAGGTAATTGCTGCCCTGCTGAAGTTTAAAAAGGATGGTTTGTTGAAGAAGTCGCCTGCCCTGGTCATTGTACCTACGACACTGCTCACCAACTGGCTGAAAGAGATAGAAAAATTTGCCCCTTCGCTGAGAGCGGTCATCTATCACGGGGCCGGAATGAATCTGGCGACAAAAAACGTAGCCCTGATCATCACCACCTATGGCATGATCCGGAGCGACAGGGTTAAATTTAGGACAAATC
>Ga0172368_10004639_pt1 | contig 15802 bp, 10 predicted proteins | sample Lak11m_FD_114540 | JGI IMG/M metagenome (GOLD analysis project Ga0172368, IMG submission 114540) | Freshwater microbial communities from Kabuno Bay, South-Kivu, Congo - kab_022012_11m | ecosystem: Environmental > Aquatic > Freshwater > Lake | place: Democratic Republic of the Congo: South-Kivu...
AAGAAGTTTCATTGATTCAGAATAGTAATAGCACTTTGGGAAATTAAAAAAAAATTTTCGTATTACAATATTGCAATATTATAGTATTGTAATATTTTTTATCAAAAAATTAATTAGTTAAGTAACACATATGGCAAAAAAAGTTACGAATGAAAGACAGGAAGCAGCAGAGGAAGCTATTCGTCAAATTAAGGAAAAGTTTGGCGATGGTTCTATTATGCGTTTGGGTGAAGCAAAAAAAATGCAAGTTGATGCAGTGCCAACTGGCTGTTTATCATTAGATATGGCCTTAGGAGTTGGTGGTATGCCACGTGGACGTGTTGCTGAAGTATTTGGACCAGAAGCCTCTGGAAAAACAACCTTAACTTTGCATGTAATTGCAGAGGTGCAAAAAATGGGCGGCACAGCTGCTTTTGTGGATGCTGAGCATGCTTTGGATCCAGATTATGCAGAAAAGATTGGTGTAAAAACTACAGATCTAATCATTTCTCAGCCAGATACCGGGGAACAAGCCTTGGACATTGTAGAAACCTTAGTGCGTTCTAATGGTATTGATATTATAGTTGTGGATTCAGTGGCAGCCTTAGTGCCAAAAGCAGAAATTGAAGGGGACATGGGGGATTCTCATATGGGTTTGCAAGCTAGATTAATGAGTCAGGCATTGCGTAAATTAACAGCCATTATTAGTAAAAGTAATACGGTTTTGATTTTTATCAATCAAACTCGTTTAAAAATTGGTGTCTTTTTTGGTAATCCAGAAACTACCACTGGTGGCACAGCATTAAAATTTTATTCATCTGTTAGAATAGAAGTTCGCAGAGCTGCACAAATAAAATTAGGTGAAAAAATTATTGGTAACAGAGTAAAAGTTAAAATTGTAAAAAATAAAGTTGCGGCTCCATTTAGAACTTGCGAATTTGATATTATGTACAATGAAGGAATATCAATTGCTGGGGATGTTTTAGATTTAGGAGTTGCGGAAAGAGTAATTACAAAATCTGGAAATAGTTATACTTATGGTGACATTAAATTAGGCGTGGGCAGAGAAACAGCCAAGGCATTTTTGAAAAATAATTCAAGTTTGATAGAAGAAATTAAAGAAAGAGTTTGGGAGGAAACAAGAAAGAAAGAAACAGTAGGTGCAGCTGATGTTGCCGCATCAGCTGATGCAGATGAAGACGATGAAGTGCCACCTATCGAATAAATTGATCTTGCGAAATCAAAAATATCCTGAATATAATTTAGGGTATTTTTTTATAACTTTAAACAATCTTGACAAGGGCTTATTTTTTTGGCATACTATTGGCTTGGCAAGGTGGCTTGCCAAATGCCTAAGAGGAGGCAAAGATGGATCACGTTAGATTTCATCATAAAGTTGGTAAATATCTTGTCGGTATGGTAAGGGTTGGTGAGGAGGTTCAGGAGCATCTTGTTCCTGCTACGTATATTTCAATTGAACTGATTGGTGGACCAGTTACAGCCAAAGAGTTTGTCAGCGAACTTTTGGCTGAAAAAAACCTATCGGTTCTTGAAACATCTAACGTAGTCTTGATTAAAGGCCATGGCCCAAAGTCCTTTTTCATGATGTTTCCGAGCTTGTTTCCTTATGCTTCGGCTATCGCCATGTTTAACAGCTACCGCGGCTGCTATGTGGTGGTAGCAACCAAGTGCGATTACTATTGCCTAGGCGACGAAATCCCGCATACTTTTTAGTCCTTTTAGATATTAACAACAACAAAAGCAAGATCCTTAACAGGTCTTGCTTTTTCGTATAAAACAAAAAGCTGCGAGTTATCCCAATGTTTTTTGCTTAACTTTGGCACTCAAAGTCCATTTGCCGGTTTGGTAAATGTCATCAAGATTTGGGGTTTCCCTAAACCTTGATAATAAAGACTTGAACCTTAGTTAAGTAACGTAGAATATGCTCGCAACTTTTTGCCCTCCTTTAATTATCAGATAATATCAAAGAAAAGTGGTTTTTGCAAATAGGTATCAAAAAACTCTGCAAAACTCAGGGGGTTAGATGTTTCAGTACCTTCTAGAAACTAGAAGCATCTGAAGTTAAGTAGGTTTGAGGCTTAAATTGAGTATTGCTACCCATTTTAGCCTAAAGATCCTCTTCGCTTAACTACCTCGGCTTATTAGCCTATTTAGTTAAGTCTACCCCTCCTTAATTTTGGAGAGTTGGCTTTATTCGGTTGTTTTCAAGGAATGTTCATCAACTGAACATAGTAGTATACCATACTTTTCCACAGTTGTCAAGGCCTGTAACAAAATGAGCAAGGGTTTAAATATTAGAAAGTTTGGTATTTTGGCTAATTTAAGCCCTAATTTGACAACTTCCTTGGTTTACTATCTGCTATTTGACAAGAGTCATTTTATATAGTAGAATAATGTTACTTTTTGAATGGCGTACTCCCAGTCTAAGCTGAGGTACAGCTGTTCGCAGGGCTTGATTATCATGAAAAACCTTGCTGCATCTCAACAATTTGCATAAAAATTCAAACTCCAGTCCAGAAAATTCTGATTTGGAGATTTTTGTTTTGCTGATCAAATAATAAATTAAAAGATTATATAATCACTTAATAAGATACGCTATGGCTTCTAAAACTTCCTCATCTTTACCAAAAGAAAGAAATTATTTGAACAGCGGAAGATCCGGTATGGAAATGCCAGATTTGGTCGCAGTGCAAAAAGATTCATACCGTTGGTTTTTTGAAAAGGGTATTAAAGAGTTGTTTGAGGATATTTCCCCAATTCAAGATTTTTCCGGACGTGAACTTGATTTATATTTTGATGATTATTATTTGGATGAACCAAAGTTTGATGAAGTTGTTTGCCGCAATAAAAATATTACATATGAAGCAGCTCTTCGCGTAAAGAGCCGTTTGGTTAATCGCCGTACTGGGGATACAAAAGAACAAGAAGTGTTTTTGGGTGATTTTCCAGTCATGACTAAAAACGGTACTTTTGTTATCAATGGTATTGAACGTGTGGTTGTTACTCAGCTTATTCGTTCTGCTGGTGTCTTTTTTACATCAGAAATGTTCCGCGGTCGTCGTTATTACGGAGCTAAAATTATTCCAAATCGTGGCGCTTGGGTAGAAATTGAAACAGATTCTAACAACATGATTTGGTCAAAGGTAGATCGTAAACGTAAAGCGCCTATTACAATGCTTTTACGTTCTTTTGGTTATGGAACAGATGAAGAAATTTTAAACTTATTTAAAGATGTAGATACCCATCCTCAGATTCGTTACATTGATAATACATTAACAAAAGATACTTCTAAAGATGAAGATTCTGGTTTAATTGGTATTTATCAAAGAATTCGTCCAGGTGATTTAGCTACTGCTGATAACGCGCGTTCATTAATTCACGCCATGTTTTTTAATTTTGATCGTTACGATTTATCAGCTGTTGGACGTTATAAATTTAATCAAAGATTCGGTGTTAATGAAGGAGCCGATGCGCATGACAGAGAATTCCGCACATTAAGCAAAGAAGATTTAGCAACAATTATTAAAGAAATTATCCGTTTGAATGTTACCCAAGATAATCCAGATGATATTGATCACTTAGGAAATCGTCGCGTCAGAGCTGTTGGCGAATTAGTCCAAAATCGTTTGCGAGTTGGTTTGGCTAGAATGGAACGTATTGTTCGCGATAGAATGAGTACTTTGGAAATCACCACAATGAATCCAAATAAATTGTTAAACGCTCGCCCTATTATGGGTGTGGTGCGTGAGTTTTTTATGTCCTCACAACTTTCACAATTTATGGATCAGACAAATCCATTATCAGAATTAGAACACAAACGTCGTTTGTCTGCTATGGGTCCTGGCGGTTTGTCACGTGATCGCGCTGGTTTTGATGTTCGTGATGTACATCCTACACATTATGGACGTATTTGTCCTATTGCTACACCAGAAGGTCCAAACATTGGTTTGGTTATGCACTTAGCATCTTACGCTCGTATCAATCAATATGGATTTTTAGAAACTCCTTATAGAAGAGTTTTAAAAGAAGTTGCCAATGATCCTAAAATGTCTGAGGGGGAAATTTTGCGTGGAGAAGTTTTGGATGCAAAAGGCAAGGTGATTGGTAAAGATGGAGAAAAAATTACAAAAGAATTAGCTCAAGCTTTAACAAAAGCAGAAGATAAAATTATTAAAGTAAAAGCCCGCGCTACTAAAGAAATGGTTTGGTTAAACGCCTTTGTAGAAGAAAAAGCTGTTTGTACAGCTGCTACCACTAAGGTTGATGATAATGGCTATTTTGCTCAGGACAAAGCTGAAGTTAGAAAATTTGGAGAGCCTGGTTATGAAGATGTGGCAGATATTGATTATATGGATGTTTCATCTAATCAAATTGTTAGTGTAGCCACTTCTTGTATTCCATTTTTGGAACACGATGACTGCGTCCGTGCTTTGATGGGCACAAACATGCAACGCCAGGCTGTTCCTTGTATTAATCCTCAATCTCCATTAATTGGTACTGGTATAGAAGCTTATGCTGCGCGTGATTCTGGCCACATTATTACTTCATTAAATGACGGTGTGGTAGCAGAAGTTTCCGGAAATAAAATTCAAGTTTTGGAAGATAACGGAGGACTTAGAACTTACAATTTAACAAAGTTTATACGTTCTAATGCTTCTACCTGTTTTAATCAGCACCCAGTTGTTGAAAAAGGACAACGCGTAGCTGCTGGCCAAATGATGACAGATGGTCCTGCAATTTCTCGTGATGGCGATTTAGCGCTTGGTCAAAATATTTTGGTCGCCTTTATGATTTGGGACGGTTTTAATTTTGAAGACGCTATTGTTTTATCAGAACGTGTGGTTGGTGAAGACAGGTTTACTTCAATCCATATTGAAAATTACACAGTTGATGTGCGTGAAACAAAACTTGGCCCGGAATTGATTACTAATGATATTCCCAATGTTAGTGAAGAAAAATTAAAAAATTTAGATTCAGAAGGTATTGTGCGTATTGGCGCTAAGGTTGCTTCTGGTGATATTTTAGTAGGCAAAATTACACCAAAAGGTGAAACAGAATTATCAGCTGAAGAAAAGTTATTGCGCGCTATCTTTGGTGAAAAAGCTCGCGATGTTCGCGATTCATCATTGTATTTGGAACACGGAGAACATGGCACTGTTACAGATATTAAAATTTTCTCTGCTGAAAACGGAGATAAATTACCACCTGGTGTTATTAAATCAGTTCAGGTTTCTGTGGCTGATATGAGAAAAATTCAGGTTGGTGATAAAATGGCTGGACGTCATGGAAATAAAGGTATTGTGTCAAAGATTGTGCCTATGGGAGATATGCCATTTTTAGAAGATGGTACACCAGTGGATATTATTTTAAGTCCTTTGGGTATAGTGTCTCGTATGAACTTAGGACAGTTAATGGAAACTGTACTTGGCTTGGCAGCTCATAAATTTAATTATAAGATTGCAACACCAGTATTAGATGGTATCTCTGAAGAAGCAATTGACGCCGAATTAGAACGCGCTGGATACAATGCTAGCGGCCAAGTTCAATTATATGATGGACGTACTGGTGAACCATTTGATCATGAAACAACTATTGGTTACATCTATATGATGAAATTAAACCATATGGTTGATGATAAAATTCACCAACGTTCAATTGGTCCATATTCCTTAATTACTCAACAGCCTCTTGGTGGTAAAGCGCAATTTGGTGGGCAGCGCTTTGGTGAAATGGAAGTTTGGGCTTTAGAAGGCTATGGAGCAGCGGCAACTTTGCAAGAAATCTTAACTATTAAATCCGATGACGTGCCGGGTAGAGCAAAGGCTTATGAATCTATTATCAAAGGCGAACCAATCACTAAATTAAATATTCCAGAATCATTTAATGTTTTAGTAAGAGAGTTAAAAGGCTTAGCATTGGATGTAGAGCTTTTGCAAAAAACTGAAAGTAAAAAAGGCATTGAATACAATGCAATAGTTTTGGACGAAAAGGTTGAAGTCCAAAATCCTTATCAAAAAGACGATGAAACTAAATAAAAGATATTATGTTTAAAGATAATGTCATTGAATTTGACGCCTTAAGACTTAAGTTAGCATCTCCAGAAGTAATTCGCGCCTGGTCTTACGGTGAAATTACCAAGCCAGAAACAATTAACTACCGCACACAAAATCCAGAAAAGGGTGGTTTGTTTGCCGAGGAAATTTTTGGTCCTACAAAGGATTGGGAATGTTACTGTGGCAAGTATAAAAAAATCCGTTATAAAGGAATTGTTTGCGATAAATGCGGAGTAGAAGTTACTCACTCTTCAGTTCGTCGCGAACGCATGGGACATATTAGTTTGATTGCTCCAGCTGTTCATATTTGGTTTTTGCGCAGTACACCATCTAAAATTGGTTTAATTTTAGACGTTTCAATGCAAAAATTGGAACGCGTTATTTATTTTGCGGATTTTATTGTTACTGATGTTAATGAAGTGTTAAAACAAGAAACAGCCGCTCAATTGATTCAAGAATACAAGAGCAAAAAGAAAATGATTGAAAATGATTATTTGATGAAATTGAAAGTAGTAGAGGGAAAGAAAGCAGAAGAAGATAAATTATTAGAAGATAAAGAAAAAAAGATTGCTGCATTGGAAGCTGATTTTCAAATTGCTGAGGCTGATTTGAAAAAGATTACCATGCTGAATATTTTGTCAGAATTGGAATATCAAGAATTGTCATTAAGATACGGACATGTTTTTGAAGCTGGTATTGGCGCTGAAGCTGTTAGATTTTTATTATCAAAAATTGATTTAGAAAAAACAATTGAAAGATTAAATGGTGAAATTTTAGAAGCTCCTCCAGCTCGTCATGATAGATTGGTTCGTAGATTGAAATTGTTACACAACATGTTTAGAAACAATGTGCGTCCAGAATGGATGATTTTGACAACAGTGCCAATTATTCCACCAGATTTGCGCCCAATGGTGGCCTTGGATGGAGGACGTTTTGCTACTTCTGATTTAAATGATTTATATCGTCGCGTGATCAATCGCAATAATCGCTTAAAGAGATTAATGGAATTAAATGCTCCAGAAATTATCTGCCGCAATGAAAAAAGAATGTTGCAGGAAGCAGTGGATGCTTTAATTGATAACAGCGCGCGTCAAAGCAAAACTGTGGCTGCGTCTACTGGACAACGCAGACAATTGCGTTCTTTGGCTGATATTCTAAAAGGTAAACAAGGACGTTTCCGTCAAAACTTATTAGGCAAACGTACTGATTATTCTGGACGTTCTGTAATTGTGGTTGGTCCTGATTTAAAACTTGATGAATGCGGTTTGCCAAAACGTATGGCTTTGGAATTGTTTAAGCCGTTTGTTATGAGTAAAGTTATTGAAAGAGGCTTAGCTCATAATGTTAGAAGTGCTTCCAGATTTATTGAATCAGATCGCGATGAGGTTTGGGATATTTTAGAAGAAGTTACTCGCGATAAACATGTTTTATTAAATAGAGCTCCTACTTTGCATCGTTTAGGTATCCAAGCTTTTAAACCTTTATTAATGGAGGGTAAGGCTATTCGTTTGCATCCGTTAGTTTGTACTGCTTTTAATGCAGACTTTGATGGTGACCAAATGGCTGTGCATGTACCATTAACAGAGCAAGCAAATTACGAGGCAAAAGAAATGATGTTGTCTACTAAGAACTTGTTAAAACCAGCTACTGGTCAGCCAGTAGTTACACCAAAGCAAGATATTGCTTGGGGTATGTACTACATTACTTCATTAGATGAAAGAATTACTCAGGATAAAAAATTAAAATATTTTACATCAAAAGATGAAGCTTTGTTGGCCTACAAATTACGCTACATTAAATTGCAACAAAAAATAATGGTGTGTTTTTCAGAAGAGGAAATGGTAAAATTTCCAAAAGGCACCAAAGCCATGATTGAAACAACTATTGGACGTATCATTTATAATGAATTATTTCCAAAAGAGTTACCATACTATAATGAAGTTGTTCCAGTTAAAAAATTAGGTGATACTGTTAAGTATTGTATTGAAATTCTTGGTTTTGAAAAAACATCTGAAATTTTGGATGCAATTAAATCATTGGGTTACAAATATATTACTAAGTCTGGTTACTCATTAAACATGATGCAGTTCCCACGCTTACCTGGCAAAAAAGCTTTAATTACTGCTGGTGATGTTCAAGTTTCAGAAATTGAAGGACAATATGCTGATGGTTTGTTAACTAGCCAAGAACGTCATAGTAAAATTATTGAAGTTTGGACAAAAACTAAAGATGAAGTTGTTAAACTTAGTAGAGCTGCACTTGATCCATATTCTGCTGTAGCTTCTATTATTGATTCTGGAGCTCGTGGATCTTGGGGTCAATTAACTCAGCTTATTGGTATGAAAGGTTTAGTTACCAATCCAGCTGGTAAAATTATTGAGCTGCCTGTAAAAGATTCATTTAAAGAAGGTTTTGATGTATTGGAATACTTTATTGGTACTCATGGAGCTAGAAAAGGTTTAACAGATATGGCTTTGCGTACTGCTAACGCTGGTTACTTAACCCGTCGCTTGGTAGACGTTTCTCAAGACATGATTATTAAAGTAGAGGATTGTGGCACTAAAGAAGGAGCAACCTTTACTGTGGCAGAAAGTGATGAATTGGGAGAAAAACTTTCAAATCGCGTATTTGGACGTGTTGCTATGGAAGATGTTGTTGATCCTGCAACTAAAACTGTTATTATAAAAGCTGGTGAAGCTATTAATGAAGCAGCAAGTAGAGCAATTAATAAATTATCTATTGATAATATTAAAGTGCGTTCAGTATTGTTTTGTAAATTGTCTAAAGGTTATTGCCAAAATTGTTATGGTTATGACTTAGGCAAGAGTAAAATTGTTAATATTGGCACTGCTGTTGGTATTATTGCTGCTCAATCTATTGGTGAGCCTGGCACACAGTTAACACTTAGAACTTTCCATACTGGTGGTGTGGCTTCAGAAGAAGATATTACTCAAGGTTTGCCACGTGTTGAAGAGTTATTTGAAATCCGTACTCCAAAAAAGAAAGCCTTTATCAGTGATGTTACTGGCCGCGTAGAAATTGCTTCAGTGGAAAATCGTGTGATTGAATCAGCTGATGGCAAGAAAATTTTTGAAGGACGCTTTGGACAAAAAGTTATTAAAATTAAATTTTCTGATGTTGGTGAATCAGTGTACGTTTTAGATAAAGGCGATGAAATTAAAGTTGAAACTGGTGCTAATGTTAAAGAGGGCACATTGTTGATTGCTAAAAAAGATGGCACAGAAGTTCGCTCAATTAGGGACGGCGCAGTGGTAATAGAAAAAAAGAAAGTTAAAGTTTTGGGTGAAGTTGAGGGTGAAAAAGAATATATTATTCCAAGTGGTTATGTCTTGTGGGCCAAAACAGGTGATTTAGTAAATGTTGGTGATCAATTAACAGACGGCCATCTGGATCTTCAATTATTATTCCAATTGAAAGGCAAAGAGGCTGTACAAAAATATATTTTGAACGAGATTCAACAAATTTATGCTTCTCAAGGTCAGAAATTGAATGATAAACACATCGAAGTTATTATCAATCAATTATTCTCTAGAATCTATATTACTGATGCAGGGGACACAATTTTGTTGCCTGGTGAAGTGGTAGAACGTTCCACCTTTATTGATGCCAATGAAGAAGTTAAAGCATTGGGACAAAAAGAAGCAGAAGGTAGTGAATTACTACTTGGTATCACTAAGGTATCATTAAGCACTGATAGTTTCTTATCAGCAGCCTCCTTCCAAGAAACAGCGCGTGTCTTAATCAACGCCGCATTGAGTGGTAAAGTTGATAAGCTAGCTGGATTAAAAGAAAACGTAATCATCGGTCGCCAGATTCCAGCGGGTACGGGTTACAGAAAAATGTAAAAAAAATTTAGGGAATGCGCTTGGCATTCCCTTTATTTGATATTTGAAATGCTATGTCAAAACATTCAAAATGGGCAAAAGTTAAAAATCAAAAATTTGCGGCTGATGTAAAAAAGAGTGCTTCTTTTACAAAATATATCAGAGGTATTTCCGTGACAGCGCGTGAAGGATTAGATCAGGGTAAAAATTTTAAATTACGTATTGCCGTAGAAGCTGCGAAAACAGCTGGTGTGCCAAAAGATACAATTGAGCGGGCCTTAAGTAGGGCAGCAGGGGAAGGGGAAACACTTAACGAGGCTTTGTATGAAGCTTTGGGGCCGGGAAAAGTTGGAATAATGATTGAGACACTAAGTAATAATACCAATAGATCCGTAAATGAATTGCGCAAATTAATGGATGACCATAATGGGATACTGGCGCAAAGTGGGGCAGTGGCTTGGCAGTTTAATAGATATGGCGTGGTACGTATTGCTAAGCCTAAAGATGAAAATTTAGAATTGCAAATAATGGATTTGGGAGTGGAAGATATTAAGGAAGAAGAGGGAGGCTTAACAATTTACACGCAGGTTAGTAATTTTCAAAATTTGTTAGAAGGCATACAAAAATTAGGAATCACTCCAGAGTATCAAGGGTTAGAGTGGGTTGCTAAAGAAACAGTAGAGGTAAAAGATGAGGAGCAACAGCAACAGCTGGCTGAATTATATGAGGCTTTAGATAATGAAGATGATGTGCAAAATTATTTTACAAGTGAAGCATAGAGAAAAAAGATGAGGGTTTTAACCCTCATCTTTTTTCTTAATTTGATAGAATGATGTTGCGAGCGAAACGAAGTGAAGCGTGGCAATCTGAATTGAGATCGCCATGTCCCGCACCATGCGGGACTCGCGAAATCATAAATAATTTGTTCCAAATAAATTTTGTCCGCGTTCTGTTTTCCATTGAGGGATGGCAGGAATTTCAAAAATAATAATATTTTTTCCAATTGTAAGTTCGCTAGAGTGTAGCGGTAAAAAATTTATTGAATCAAGCACACAAATAGAGTCTGGTATTACAGACTTTATTTTGTTTTTACAATAAACTGCTAAAATTTCATTTTTAATATGAATTTGATAAGTATTATTGTTATCTGTTAATTCAAATAATTTTGTTAAAAAACCATTGTTTTCTTTATGGCTTACAACAGTAATTTTACCTTGTACTATTATTTTTGCGTTTACTAAATTGTTTAATCTTTGTTGAATAGTTGCTAAATTTTTTGTCTGCAAGATCTGTCCTATTTTAATGCTTAAACTTAAACTATTCAAAGCAATTATTTTCTTTAGTAGTTTTATGGGTCGGGCGTGACTAAAAATAAAAGCCACTTTATTGGGGGAGTTTATGGCTAGATTGCGGGCTTTTGTTTCTACTAATAAATCATCTCCTTTTTTATCAATAATTTCTGTTTTGCCTTCTAATGTGATTATTACACAAGGTAAAATAGATTCGCCTGCTATAAAAAAAGTATCCTGATTCATTTCTGGCACAGCGCGTCTGCCCGCTGTGTCTGCATCTAAAATTGGTAAATTTACTAGCCTGCCAATTTCAAACATTATATTTTCTATGCCAATTTCTCCGGGAATTATTACTTTTATTTTTTGATGAATTGTTTTTTCTAATAGCGCTAAGCCTTTTTTTAAGGTAGTTCCTAAATCAATATTTTGTGTATCGGCTGCACTACCGATTCCAGAAATGGCGCAGGCAAAATCATCATCAGAAAAATCCTCTGTATTGTGTAATAGTAAAGAAGACTGCTTTGATAATAGTTGCATTTTAGCTAATTTTGTAGAAAACGGAAAACCGCCACCAGTGGCTAAAAAAGTTGAGCCTAAACATAACGCGGTAATTCTTTTTGGGGTTAAATTAAGCATATTGGACAAATAAATGTTTTTACTTTAGGATAAAAGAGACGGGAGAGAATGCTATATACACCTGGTTCAAGGGTGTGGTATAAAGCATTCTCCCCGTCTTTTGTTTAATAGGTTTATTTGGAAAAAAGGTTAATAAGCAGTTGTTTAAAGTGGTCAAGAATTATAGAGTGCTGTTCTTTTACTGTTTGCACATTTTTTGCGTCGCCGCGTAATAATTTTCTTTTATTTTTAGCTTCATCTTTATCCTTAATTTTTTTTCCATCTTCTAAAATAGAATACCAAAGTTCACTAAGAATAATTAATGCTTGGCGGCATTCCGGAATATGGTAAAGATAATTTAAGCCATCAAAAAATAATTCATTATCTGTAAGGCAAGGAACTTTATCAATTTCTAAAAGTTGTTTGCGACGCGCAATTTCACTTTGATAGTTGAAGCGTGTAGGTAGTTGCTCTGTTGTAAGAGTGCAGTGCCCAAGGCATCCATCAGCTGATAATGTAGGTAAAAAAGCAATGCCGCCTTGGATACCAGAATTAATGCCATGTCCATAGGGATTAGCTCGCATTAGTAAATCAAAGGCCCTATTGAGTTTAAAAAGTAGCGTGTCAATTGCACCCATAGAACTTACATTGTGCGTTTCTGTAAAATGATGAAAAGGTTCCACTGTCAGGTAACATGAGTCTGTTGGTATTAAGCCAGTTTCACGAAGCATTTGGGCCCATAAACCAGTAAAAGAAAACATAACCTGCGCTCGTGTCATTTCTTTTGCTTCTTGTGCTCTCAATCCTGTTTGTCTAAGTGCCTGCCACGCAGCTTGTTGCATCCAGAAGTTATCCGAATGTTCTTTAATGGGTAAACTAGAAAAATTAGTTGGCGTAAATATGGTAAGGCTTCCTAGCATTTTTTGCCATTTATCAAAATATTTACTGTGTCGCAGGCCTTCCGCTTGAAAGGCTGCTAACAAAATATTTTCTTGTCCGTTTACATCCGCATAAACACTACCAAATTGAGCAAATAAAGAATCTTCAATAATGTTTAGGTACTGATTAGCAACAGTAATTGGAATACTGGCGTCAGTAACTTGCATTAGGTTGGGCAAGGTTTCAATATTAGTAGTTAGATTAGTAAACGGGACTTTTGCTTTGCGCCATTGGCTATTATCAGCTGCTGTGACTAAACATGATCCACCAGCACTAACGATTGGTCTACCATCGGCCAGCGCTTTTTGCAGTACGGCTAATAATTGCGGCGTAAAGCGAACAATTTTAAAGGCGCCAACGCCTAAAAGTTGTACTAATGTTTCGGCTTCAGCTTTAGGCAGACTAGTCCAATTGTCGCCAGATCCATTACATCCCATCCATTGATCTTGCTTTAAAAGTGACGCAATTTTGCTATTGGCTAAAAGTGGATCGATTACTTTTGCTTGAAATCCTAAAACTTCAGCAAGGCTAATTGGCTTTGAGCTACTCATCTGTCCTCCGTTGTTGTAAACCTATTAAATTGTAAAGAACACGACCTATTTTTTAGGCCGTGTTTAGAGAAGAATTATTTTAATAGTATGATATTATGTTCTTCTATAGGCACCACCCAAAAAATTGGATCTTCTAAATCCAAGCCAGCGACGAAAGAAATTTTGGGCGACTAGAGTATTCATATGGTGTCTATATTTCTAGCATATGTTTTTTCTTAGTAATGCGTCAAGATAAAACTGTGCATAAGTTTTGTGGTGTTGCTTAAATTTGGCTAAATTTACATTAAATTAGGTTGACTAAAAATATATAAATTTGTATACTTAAAAAGTAAAAAAGATAAAATAAAAATGTGGTAGCAACAAAAAAAGTAAAATTTTTAGGCATTGATCCGGGCTTTGGCCGCTTAGGTTGGGGGGTAATAGAGGCCGAAGGCTCTAAATTGACCATGTTGGATTATGGTTGTTTAGAAACGCCTAAAGAAATGGAGTTTCCAAAAAGATTACATAGTTTGGCTATTAGTTTACGTCAGATTATAAAAAAACATAAACCAGATTCCTTAATTGTAGAAGAATTATTCTTTTTCAAAAATTTAAAAACAGCTATTAATGTAGCGCAAGCGCGCGGAGCAATACTTTTAGTTGGAGAGGAGCAAGGTTTGCCAATTTTAGAGTTAACGCCGTTACAAGTTAAGCAGTCAATTTCTGGATATGGCAGAGCAGACAAGGGACAAATGCAAACCATGGTAAAAATGATCTTAAAACTAGATAAAATTCCTAAGCCAGATGATGCGGCTGATGCCTTAGCAATGGCCATTGCGGGTTCATCTTATTGGCGAGCTCCTAAGTAAACTTTGGCTTAAGTGTATGATAATATTTTTTTGTGCTGCGGACTTGTCGCCGCGACTACAAAAAAATATTATCATACACCGTTTAATACAAAAACCCGCCTTACAAAATTTGTAGGGCGGATTTATATTTTTTACACGACAAGTATCGATGTAAAAAATTGAAAAGACCTATTTATAGTATAAACTACTTTGCATAAAAGGCAAAGTAGTTGTGTGGATAAGGTTTAAAATGCTAGCACTCTGTTTTTGATTGCTTCTTTGTAGATATAATAGCGCCTTAATAAAATATAGATAGGCCATTTGGTAAAAAAAAGTTTTAAATCTTTTTTGTTGTGTAGTAAATATCTAATAAGTAAAACAGGAATTAAAATTGGTAAAGTTAAAATGATTAAATAATCTTTGGGGTGAATAATGCAATTAAATTTTACTGGTGCGTTAAATGCTAAATAAAATTTTGGATAACGTTTTTTAAAAATTACCCACACAGAAGCATTACGCGCAGAAGATAATAAAGATTTTACTGTCCAATTCATTGGTTGGTGATAAATTATGGCTAATAGAGCTCTTTGGTATTTTAAGCTGGCCTGCACGGCTCTTATAGCTAAATCTGAGTCTTCATTGTGGTAGTAATCAAAAAAGGAATTAAAATAACCAATTTTTTCAAATAAAGTTTTTTTGTAAGCAATGTTTCCACCAGCTGGCCAAGAAGCGTTTAAATTTTGCACCATGCGGTCTGGAAAATATCCAACATAATTTTCTTTAATATAAAAAGTTTGGCCAAAAACAAAATCAATATTATCTGTAAATTGAGCGGCTAATTGTGTTAACCAATCTTTTTTGACAGCACAGTCATCATCTGTAAAAGCAATATAATCTGTTTGCGCTAAATGCGCGCCGCGATTTTTACTAAAACTTAGACCTTGATTTTTTATGTTATGAAAAACTTTTAATTTTGTATTGCTTAGATTATCTAAATATTTTTTTGTTTCATCAGTTGATCCATCATTAATAATAATTATTTCATAATCAGGATAATCTAATTCTAAGAGCGCCTCTAAACAATTTGGTAAGTATTTAAGGCGGTTATAAGTTGGGACAACTATAGTAAATTTTGGACTAAACATATTGTATATAGTATACTAAATTACACATAAATAGGGGAATAGTAGCTTTAAATTTATAAAATATGCAAGAAAAAAAGAAAATTAGAGTGTGTAATGGTAAAAATTGTTTGCGTCGCGGCGCCGAACGAATTATGGAAAACCTGAAAAAGGAGTTTAAATTAGAAGAGGGAGGCGAAAATAAGGATTTAAGTTTGGGTTATTGTGGCTGTACTGGTTATTGTGAAAAAGGCGCCAATGTTTGGGTTGATAAAAAAATTATTCATGCAGCAACGCCTGGTAATATTGCTGAAAGAATAAAACGTGGTGAAGGAATAGATAAATCAGATATAGAGGAAGTGCCAGTAGAAGATGCATTTTTAGGTGATATGTAAAAGATAAATAAAAAACAACCCCGTTTACACGAGGTTGTTTTTTTAAAAAACGAATTAACGTTTCTTAGCTTTTTTTGCGGCAGCTTTCTTTTTAGGAGCAGCTTTGCGTTTAGGTGCTACTTTCTTAGCTGGTTTTTTTGCTTTTGCTTTTGGCATAGTTGACA
>Ga0172368_10004640_pt1 | contig 15802 bp, 28 predicted proteins | sample Lak11m_FD_114540 | JGI IMG/M metagenome (GOLD analysis project Ga0172368, IMG submission 114540) | Freshwater microbial communities from Kabuno Bay, South-Kivu, Congo - kab_022012_11m | ecosystem: Environmental > Aquatic > Freshwater > Lake | place: Democratic Republic of the Congo: South-Kivu...
CTCCACCCCGCACTTCAACTCTAACAAGTGCGGGGTGGAGATGCAACATATCAAGGGGCTGGCAGTTACTTCTTCATCGTCCGAATGAAGGCGATGACGTTGTCCAGATCGGCAGGCTGAAGGGTCTTCTGTAGCGCCTTGTGGTTGGCCGCTTCGTTGAAGGTCTTTACGATCTCGGCATCCTTCATCGCCTGTACTTCCTTGCCGGCGAGAGGCAGGAGTTTGGCGCCATACTTTTTTTGCAAGGCGGGGGTGCCAGCGCCGTTTTCGGCATGGCACAGCTTGCATTTCTTGGTGTAGAGATCTTTGCCCTTCGCCGCATCGCCCGCAGCCGCCAAGGGCAGCGACAGGGCGACGATGAATCCGGCGGTAAGAATGATAGCTTTCATAGTAACGGGCCTCTCACTCCTTTATACGTCAAGGCGCACGCCCGCGTTACAGGAAGCGGCACGGATTGGGCGTCACTTCAGTCCCCGTCCGGTGGCGTAGTACAGGGCAAAACTGCCGAGCCAGTGCCCTCCTTCGTAGTGGGCGGCCGTGACCGAGGCGAGGCCGGCCTTGCCGTGCACTTCTGCCAGATGGAGAATCGCCGCGCGGCGGGGGTGAGCCGGCGGCAGAGCTGAGGCGATGCCGGTAAGCATCCACGCACGGCTCAGGTTGAGGCCGTCGAGATGGGCGAGTTTTCCGTCGGATGGATCGGTCACGGTCAACGGCTTGTAAGTGAGCGCGGGGAGGAAGGAATCAAACCACGCGGCAAAGGCGTCTGGGTCGAGCACGCGGCGCATCAGGTCGGCCTCAGCGAGGCACGGGGAGAGGAAATCCTCTCCTGATGGCTCATAGCCCGCAGGGCAGGCTTTGTCGGAAGCGAAGAAAATGCGGGCGCGTGCGCGGAGAAGCGCGGCGAGAGCGGGATCCGACCGAATGGCGAAGTCTAGCGCCAAGCCGAGCGCAAAGGCTGTCTGGCTGTGCTCACCCGAGCGGACGGGGTGCGATAGCCTGGGCAGCCATGCGGAAAGCCGGGCCGCCGCGGCCCGCTGAAGCGGGAGGAGCACTTCGGCGAGGGGGCTGTTCATCTCACGGAGTTCCTGAGCGAGCGCAAACAGCCATGCCAAGCCATAGGGACGTTCAAAAGTGGCGCGTCCGGGCGCGTTCATGTAGGCAGTTTCCTGCGCGATGTTGGCAGGGGTGATGCTCCTGGAAAGCGCGGCCAGGGCGCGCGCCGAGACTGGCAGGTCCGGGTAAAGATGGGCGGCGCGCGCCAGCATCCAGTGCCCGTGAACCGAGGAGTGCCAGTCGTAGCAGCCATAAAACGCCGGCGTCAGCTCGCGCGGCGGGCGGGCGTCGGCGTCTGAATTCAGCACGTGGGCGATTTTGTTGGGATACTCGCGGTGCACGCAGTCCAGGGCGAGCGAGGCAAAGCGGGTCACGTCGGCGGGATCGAGCGCGGGGACCAGAAGCAAAGCCAGATGGGACAGCATGAATCCATGCTATCCGCAATGGACGCGGCAGCGCCGCCTTCCAAGGCGATAGAATAGCGGCCATGCTGAAACGAATCCTATTTGTCTTTCTCGTTGGTGCGCTGCTGGTATCGGCCGCCGACATCGCCGCCGAAGTAGAAAAGGCCGAGCGCGACTGGGGCGCGGCCATGATGAAGAACGACTACGCGGCGCTGGATAAGCTGATTTCGAACGATCTGTACTACCGGCATTCCAATGGGCTTGTGGACACGAAGGCGAGCTACCTGGGGGCGCTCAAATCGGGCAAGTCACGGTACTACGAAATCAACTTCGAGGAGGTGGTCGTGCGTCCCGTGGACAGCAAGACGGCGCTGGCGTTTGCCAAGGCCGTCTACGTGACCAAGGCCGCCGACGGCAGCAAACAGACGATGCCGCTGATGACGTTGCATGTCTTCCGCAAAGGCGCTTCCGGTTGGCAGTTGCTGGCGCATCAGTCGGCGCGTCCGCCGGCAAAATAGCGGCTACGCCTTCGCCAGTTTCTTGAACAGGTCGTCGAAGACGGCGTCGCGGTTGACCCAGGTGGCGACGCGCACGGGATGGCGTCCAGGCTCGTTGCGATATCTAAATTCCGGAGTAAGGACAGGGCTGGGGACAACCTTCGTCGGAACCCATTTGGGTTCGATCAGCCAGGCAACGGCCGAGATGTCCCAGATGACCTTGGACCAGGCGAAGTCCGGCGCGGGCGAGTGCAAGCGCGCAAAGACGGCAAACTCGTTCCGCAGGTATTCGGCGAGTGCGGATTTGCCGGCGAGGAAGCGGTCGATTTCGGCGGTGGTTGTTCGCAGGTGCTCGGAGACGTTGCGGGTGGGGATGTTCACGAGCGGGACACGCGAGTCGTGGAGGATTTGCGACGAGGCGATGTCCTGGAAGAGGTTGAATTCGCGGGCGGTGGGCCAGTCGTAGGGCTGGCCGCCGAGCCAGACGACGACGATTCGGCCGGTGATGCGCGGTTCCATGAGGATTGCGGAAGAAACATTGGTAGGCGCGCCGATGGTGATGACGTACAGCGGGCCTCGGCGCGGCTTCATGGCGCGCTCGACGAGGTCGCTTGCAGCAGGACTTGATACAACGCGCGGTTCCTTGCCCATGAACTCCTTCGATCCGGCGAAGACGAAGCCCTCAGGGTCCTTCTTCAGGCGCGAGAGGATGCGGAGGATCTCCTGGTAGCTCTTTTGCATTCCATCGGCGGGGGAGGTAGAGCGGTCATTCAAGTAGGGCGCAGCGTAGATGGCTTCGACTTTGACGCGCGCGCCAGAAAGCATGGCGTAGGCGACGGCGAACTGGTCGTCAATCTCGTTATAGGTATCGGAATCGACGACGGCGTCAACCGGGCCGGCGGGCAGGGCCAGAAGTTGTTCGAGAGAGGCTGCATTGGATTGCGCAGTGAGCGTGGCCGGCGTGGCGAGCACCGCGCGTCTGGAGATGTTCATGACTGGATGGCTCCTGGCCAAGATATCGCACTCTGCCGTCGAGCGGCGGACGATTCGTCGGACAATGGCAGGAGGCAGGTCCGTGATGACGCTACCGGATGGATACTTCAGCATCGAACCGGGCCGGTTGGCTGCGGTTGTGACTTATCTGGAGATGACGGCCGATCCAGGGCTGGAGCGAGATGCCCTGCCGGACGGGGTCGAGATCGAGCACGTGCAGGAGCCAGACCTGGAATGGTACAGAGCACTGTTCCGAAGTGTGGGTGAGCGATGGCTGTGGTTCAGCCGGTTGACGATGAGCGACGGGGAGTTGAGGTCCATCATCCACGATGAACGAGTGGAGGTGTCTGTCCTCAGAACGGGCGGCGAGGATTGCGGGATTCTGGAACTCGACTTTCGTGAGCCGCCGGACGTGGAATTGACGTTTCTCGGCGTCGCGCCTGGAATCACGGGTAAGGGGCTCGGTGGATTGATGGTGAGGGAAGGCATCCGGCGGGCATGGCGGGACAAGCCACGGCGGTTCTGGTTGCACACCTGCACGTTCGATCATCCGGCGGCGCTTGGGTTCTACTTCCGGCATGGGTTCAGGCCGTATGCGCGGGCCATCGAGGTTTCGCCGGACCCCAGGCTGACGGGCGCGCTGCCGCGAGACGCGGCGCCGGAGATTCCGTTAATCAGGGGTTGAAGAGCGGCAAAGAAAACGGAAGGGCGGGAACCGGAAGCCGGCGCCCGCCCTGGGGATTTCAGCTTGGCTTTGAATCAGGACTCGGCCGGGCCCTCTTCCTCGCGGCCTTCCTTGATCGCCTTGAGGCGTTCCTCACGCCGCTTGGCGCGCTCTTCGGCGCGGCGGATAAGCTGCGCGCCGACGAGTTGGAGGATGGCGAGTTCGGCGCCGTCGCCTTTGCGCCAACCGACGCGGATGACCTGCGAATAGCCACCGTTTCGCTGCGAAAAGCGCGGGGCGATTTTGTCAAACAGTTTCTTCACGGCCTTCGGGGTGAGCAAATACTCGGCAGCCTGGCGGCGTGCATGCAGGTTGTCCTTCTTGCCGAGTGTGATCATTTTGTCCAAAATCGGCTTGGCCGCCTTGGCTTTCGGGACGCTGGTGATAATCCGTTCGCCTTCGCTTTCGATGACGCTGGTGACCAGGCCACGCAGGAGGGCCCGGCGCGCGCTCATATCGCGCTTGAGTTTTGAACCGGCTCTTTTATGTCTCATTCATCAATCTCCTGTCGGCTTAGATCACTCGCCGAGATCCTGACCTTCTTCAAAAGCGGGGACCGCGCTGGGCGCGGCGCCGCCGACCAGCCGGCCCTGGGCATCCAGCTTCATGCCGAATCCCAAGCCGAGACCACTGAGGATTTCCTTGATCTCGTTCAGCGACTTGCGTCCAAAATTCTTGGTCCGCAGCATCTCAGCCTCCGAACGCTGGACCAGATCGCCGATGGTCTGGATATTGGCGTTCTTGAGGCAGTTGTAGGACCGGACCGAGAGTTCGAGTTCCTCCACCGAACGGTTGAGGACTTCGTTGGCCTGGCCGACCGGGCGCTCGGCGACTTCCTCCACCATTTCGGGGGTTTCCTCGAAATTGATGAAGATGGTCATGTGGTCTTTCAGCAGCTTGGATGCCAGCCCGATGGAGTCCTGCGGCGAAACGGCGCCGCTCGACCAGACTTCGAGAATGAGCTTGTCGTAGTCGGTCATCTGGCCAAGACGGGCGGCTTCAACGGTGTACTTGACTTTGCGGACAGGCGAGTGAACTGAGTCGATCGGGATGTATCCGGCCGGCAGGCCTTCGTCGAAGTTACGGTCCCGGCTGACATAGCCGCGGCCCATCTTGAGGCGCATCTCAATATTCAGGCGCCCGCCCTCGGAAACCGTGGCGATGTGCATGTTGCGGTCCAGAACCTCGATGTCCGGCCCGCAGTCGATCATGCCGGAGGTGACTTCGCCGGCCTGGTCAACGTTCAGGGTGATGGTCTTCGGGCGGTCATCCATCATCTTGAATGGAATCTGCTTCAGGTTCAGGATGATGTCTGTGGCGTCCTCGACGACGCCGGGAATGGGGCTGAATTCATGATCGACGCCGTCGATCCGAATCGCCGTGATGGCCGCGCCCTCGATGGAGCTCAGCAGGATGCGCCGCAGGGCGTTTCCGATGGTGGTGCCGAAGCCCCGCTCAAAGGGCTGAGCGGTAAACATGCCATAGCGCTCATTGAGCGTTTCGGTGTTGGCCACCAGGCGCTTGGGCTTCTGGAATCCTTTAAACATCGTTTGCCCCCTTCTACTTCGAGTAAAGCTCGACGATCAACTGCTCTTCGAGTTTGATCTGGACCAGATCCTCGCGTTTCGGGTTGGCCAAAACCCGGGCCTTGAGCGCTTCGCGGTCCACTTCAAGCCAGTTTGGCGCCGGCATGTGCGCTGTGGCGTCGCGGGCGGCCAGGATGGCGGTATTGGTCCGGCTCTTCTCTTTGATTTCGACGACATCGTTGGGCCGAACGATGTAGGAAGGCACGTCGACTTTCTTGCCGTTGACAAGCACGTGCCCGTGACGGACGATCTGGCGCGCCATCGCGCGGCTGGTGCCGAAGCCGATACGGTGGACCACACTGTCCAGGCGCCTTTCGAGCATCGACAGGAGGTTCTCGCCCGTGACGCCCTTCAGCCGGGCCGCCTTCTCGAACGAGTTGCGGAACTGAATCTCGGGAACGCCATAGTAGCGTTTCGCCTTCTGTTTCTCGCGAAGTTGAAGACCGTAGCCGACGATCTTTGGCTTGCGGTCGCGGCCGTGCTGGCCGGGCGGGAAATTGCGCTTTTCAATGGCGCACTTTTCTGAGTAGCAGCGTTCCCCCTTAAGGAACAGCTTCATGCCCTCTCGCCGGCACAACCGGCAGACTGGGCCTTTATATCTGGCCAAGGAACCTCCTTCGTTCTTCCTGAATCGAGGTGCAGTTTACAGCGTTTTCGAGCGCCTTCATCCTGCTTCCGTTTTCAAACATCGTTTCTGCTCGTCCGGCCCCACTTGGAGCGGCCGGAATCGCGCCGGGACGCCGCGAGCGGACGTCCCAGCCGCAAAATCAGACTCTGCGCCGCTTGGGCGGGCGGCATCCGTTATGAGGAATAGGCGTGACGTCGCGAATCACCTTCACTTCGATGCCGACCGTGGCGAGGGCCCGAATCGCCGATTCACGGCCCGATCCGGGGCCGGCCACGCGGACTTCGACCTGGCGCAGACCGGCTGATTCCTTCGCTTTGTTGCCGGCCGTGAGAGCAGCCTGTTGTGCGGCGAAAGGCGTGCCCTTCCTGGACCCTCGGAAGCCGAGCGACCCCGAACTCGACCAGGAGATCGCGTTCCCGATCTGATCGGTGAACGTCACGATGGTATTGTTGAACGTCGCCTGGATGTGGCAGACGCCGACTGGAACATTCTTCTTTTCTTTCTTCTTGAAAGACTTCTTCTTGCCCTTCGCGGGTGCTTTCGCCATTTCGCTGAGTCCTGCCTATTCTAGCCTGATTACTTGCCGGCCTTCTTCTTGTTAGCAACGGTGCCGCGGCGCGGCCCCTTCCGCGTGCGGGCATTGGTATGTGAACGCTGGCCGCGGACAGGCAGGCCACGCCGGTGGCGGACGCCGCGGTAGGATCCCATCTCGATCAGCCGCTTGACGTTGAGGGAGACTTCCTTGCGCAGGTCGCCTTCGACGGCGCCCTCATCTTCAATGATCTGGCGGATGTGGCTCACCTCTTCTTCGCTCAAATCGTTGATCTTCTTCACTGGATCCACTCCAGCGCGGTGGAGGATCGAGCGGGCGCGCGTCCGCCCAATGCCGAAGATATAGGTGAGTCCAATTTCAGCCGACTTGCGTGCCGGCAGATCCACGCCTGCGATACGTGCCATTAGTTTGTCTTCCTCGCTCCTCTACCCTTGCCGCTGCTTGTGCTTGGGGTTAGTGCAGATCACCCTCACAACGCCTTCGCGGTGGATGATCTTGCATTTGTCGCACATCTTTTTAACCGACGCCCGGACTTTCATGACCGTTTCCCGCTTTCCATCGTGCTCGTTCAACTCCGGAGGCGTTAGTCCCGGCTCCGGATGACCTTCACAATCCGCCCCCGGGCCGGGTCTTCCGAGGCTAGTTCTACTTCCACCTCGTCCCGCACGCGAAGCCGGACAAAATTCCGTCTCACCGCCGGCGCCATGTGGGCTACCACCTGCCGCCGGCCGCCCAACTCGACGCGATAGGCCGCGCTGGGCAGAATCTCAATGACCACGGCCTTCTCACTTGCCATGGTCTACCTCATCACCGCCTCACGGGCGGGTCAAAACCCAGGGCCCGTTCGAGGTTACAGCAACGCAGTGCTCAAAATGAGCCGAAGCGCTTCCGTCCCTGGTCACCGCCGTCCAGCGGTCGCTCAAAACCTGCGTTTCGGGCCGGCCGGCGTTCACCATTGGTTCGATGGCCAGCACCATACCCTCCTTCAGCCGGGGATTCTCATTGCGGCGGTCGATGTAATTGGGTACTTGCGGCTCCTCGTGGAGCGCGGTTCCAATCCCATGGCCGACAAAGTCGCGCACAATCGAAAACCCGTTCGCCGTCACATGCCGCTCGACCGCTCCGCAGATGTCAAACAGCCGGTTGCCCGCCTGGACCTGGGCGATCGCCAATTCGAGCGACTCCTCAGTCACCTTCATCAACCTGCGCGCTTGCTCGCTGATCTCGCCGACAGCGACCGTGACCGCCGAGTCGCCGTAGTAGCCCTCGAGCTGCACTCCGGTATCGATCGAAATGATGTCACCGGACTTCAGAACGCGCTTACCGGATGGCATCCCGTGCACCACCTCCTGGTTGACCGAGGTACAGAGCACGAAGGGGTACTTGCCGCCCGCCGCTGGCACATAATAGCCTTTGAACGCCGGCTTCGCGCCGGCGTCACGGATCAGCCGCTCCGCGACATTTTCCAACTCCAACGTGGAAACGCCTTCCCGGATCATCCCCTTCATCTCGGTCAGGATGCCGTGCACCAGCAAGCCGGCGCGCCGCATCTTTTCAAGTTCTGCTGGACTCTTCCGGATTATCATCCTAGCTTCAACAAACCGCCGATCCTTGCCAGGATCGCCTCGGGGGCGTCCAAGCCTCCGTCCACCTCGTGGAGCGAAGTGCCAGAACCGGCAAAAAACTCTAACAACGGCCGCGTCTGCCGTTCATACGCCTCCAAACGCTGGCGAATCACAGATTCCTGGTCATCGTCGCGAACGGCCAGTGCCGCGCCATCCAGGTCGCACACACCCGACCGCTTCGGCGGGTTCGAAGTCAAGCTGTAAAGGGTTCCGCAGACAGGACACTGCCGCCGGCCCGCAATCCGCCTGATAACTATAGTGTAATCCACTTTCAGATGGATCACCACCGTCTCAAACCCAAACTCCGTCAATCGCTTCCGAAGCGCCTCCGCCTGAGGAAGGGTCCTCGGGTAGCCATCGAGAATCAATCCTCGCTCACAGTCGGACCTCGCAATCCGTTCCTCCACCAACCGGTTGGCCACCTCGTCTGGAACAAGGAGCCCGGCCTGCATCAGATTTTCGACTTCCATGCCGAGCGAGTCGCCCGAAGCGATCCGTTCCCTCAACATATCCCCGGTCGAAATGTGGGGCACGCCTAACGCTTCTTTCAAAAGTTTTGCCTGGGTCCCTTTCCCCGAGCCAGGGGGCCCAAACAAGATCACGGCTTTTGGCGTATTCAGTGCCCGTACCTGGTTCATCGTCAGTCAAACAAGCCAGCCGGGCACTTCCACGCCCAGCCGATCCTCAACCTGGAGGTTCCAATCACAAAAAATCCAGAATCCGCTTTTACGCCGAAGCGCTGCGGCGTCCGCGAATCCGTCCGGCGCGCGGCGTGAACCCTTCGTAGTGCCGCATGATCAACTGCGCTTCAACCTGGTTGACCGTATCCATCGCGACGCCGACGACGATCAGCAGCGACGTGCCGCCGAAGTAGAACGAGACGTTCAGCCCATCCAGGATGAAACGGGGAAACACCGCATCAATCCAGTTGCCCAGGGCCACCGGGGGTAGATGCTGCAATTTGATGCCGCTGATCATCACTTCCGGGATGATCGACAGCACGGATAGATAAAGTCCGCCAACCACAGTGATCCGGGTCAGAATCCGGTTCATGTAGTCGGCCGTGTTCTTTCCGGGGCGGATGCCCGGGATGAAGCCGCCATACTTCCTCATGTTGTCGGCCGCCTCATTCGGGTTGAAGATGATCGACACATAGAAGAAAGAGAAAAAGACGATGAGCGCGATGAACAAAACGAAGTACAGTGGCTCGCCGTGGCGGACCGCCGAGAGCATCCCGTTCAGCCACTTGTTGTTGGCGATCGCCGGAATCGCCATCATGGTCATGGGGAAGGCCAGCAGCGAACTGGCGAAAATCACCGGGATCACGCCGCCGGCATTCACCTTCAGCGGCATATGCGTCGCCTGTCCGCCGAGGATTCGCCGTCCGACCACCCGCTTGGCGTACTGCACGGGAATCCGCCGCTCGCCGCGCTCGACAAGCACGATGAACGCGACCACCAGGATCATGAAAGCGACGATGACGATCATGTGGAACGGGTGCCAGGTGTTGGTGACAAACGTATTGCTGTAAATGTTGTAGATCGCCCGCGGCAGGCCGGCAACGATGCCGGCGAAAATGATCAGCGACATTCCATTGCCGACACCGCGCTCGGTGATCTGCTCGCCGAGCCACATGATGAAGGCTGTGCCTGTGGTCAGCGTGAGAATCGTCAACAACACGAACCCAATGCCCGGGCTGATGACAAAATCACCCTGGGTCTGCAGAGCCGTCGCGATGAACATCGACTGCATGATGGACAGGCCGATGGTCAGGTAGCGCGTCCACTGCGTGATCTTGCGCCGGCCGAGTTCGCCTTCCTTCTGGAGCTTTTCGAGGGTAGGCACGACGACGGTGAGCAATTGCAGCACGATCGACGCCGTGATGTAGGGCATGATGCCCAGGGCAAACACCGTCATCGAACTGAACTGGCCGCCGCTGAACAAGTCCAGGAATCCGAAGAAACTGCCCTGCTGGCGCTGGAAGAACTCCTGAAACTTAGCCGCATCCACACCGGGGATGGGGACAGCCGCGCCCAGCCGGTAGACGGCCAGCAGGCCGAGAGTGAACAAGACCCGGTTTCTCAGGTCAGGGACCCGGAAAACGTTGGCCAGCGCTTCGAAGAACTTGGACATGGGTTAACGTCCTGTCAGATAGAACCTAATTCTGTGATTCGGCCGGCTTGGCTTCAATGGCCGCAAGCGTCCCGCCACAAGCCTTGATCTTCGCTTCAGCCGACTTGGAGAACAGGTGGGCAGTCACATTGATCTTGCGCTTCAGTTCGCCACTGCCCAGGATCTTCAGCCCATCGCCGAGCTTCTTGATGACACCGGCGGCCACAAGGGACTCGGGGCTGAACGTATCGCCTTCCAGTTTCTCGAGGACGCCGACGTTGATCACGGCGTAGGTCTTCTTGAAGAGCGCGTTGGAGAATCCGCGCTTGGGCAAACGCCGGTGCATCGGCATCTGGCCGCCTTCAAAGCCGCGCATATGGGAGTAGCCGGAGATCGACTTCTGCCCCTTTTGACCGCGGCCAGAGGTCTTGCCGCGGCCCGACCCCATGCCGCGGCCTATGCGCCGCTGCGTCTTTACTTGTCCCTTCGGGGGGCTGATATTGCTCAGGTCCATCGCGTCTATCCTCTTTACTCGACCACTTTCAACAGGTGCGGGATCTTTTTGGCCATCCCACGGAAGCTTGGCGTGTCAGGCCGCTCGACGGTCTGGTTGATTTTGTTCAGACCCAGGGCGCGCACGATCTTCTTGTGTTTCTCAGGGCTGCCGATTGGACTTGAAATGAGTTGGATTTTGATCTTCGCGTCAGCCATGGTTACAGGTTCTCCACTGCTATGCCGCGAAGATCTGCCACGCCCGCTTTGTCGCGGAGCAGGTCGAGCGCGACGATGGTCGCCTTGACGACGTTATGAGGGTTGCGCCGGCCAAGGGACTTGGTCAGCACGTTGGGGATGCCGGCCGCCTGGATGACCGCGCGCACCGCCCCGCCGGCAATTACGCCCGTGCCCTCGGGGGCGGGCTTGAGTAGAACTTCGGAGGAGCAGTAGCGTCCGAGGACGCGGTGGGGAATCGTTGAACCGAGCGTGTGAACCTGGCGAAGGTTCTTCTTAGCGGCTTCAATACCCTTTTTGATGGCGGAAGGCACTTCCTTGGCCTTGCCCATGCCGTAGCCGACCACCTTCTGTTCCGGGTCGCCGATGACGACGAGAGCCGAAAAGCTCAAGTTTTTGCCGCCCTTGACAACTTTGGTCACACGGTTGATGCTGACCACCTGTTCTTTCAGGTTCAGCGTTTTGGGATCGATTCTCTTCACTGAGGTCACAGGCATGGGTCTAGAACTCCAGTCCAGCTTCGCGCGCCGCTTCGGCCAACGCCTTGATCCGGCCGTGGTAGAGGAAGCCGCCGCGGTCGAACACGACGGCCTTGATCCCGGCCGTCCGCGCCCGCTCGGCGATCAGCTTGCCAATTTCCTTTGCGCCGGCGATGTTGCCGCCATTTGACGGCGCATTCTTCTCCGCGCTGGATGCCGCAACCATCGTCCGGCCGGCCCGGTCGTCGATGATCTGAGCGTAGATATGCTTGATGCTCCGGAATACGGCCAAGCGGGGGCGCGCTTCGGTCCCCTTCACATGGTCTCGGATCCGCGTATGGATCCTGCGCCGGCGAGCATCCTTGTTTGACTTCTGAATCATGGCTTATCCGATCTCCTTCATCCGCCGCGCGCCTTACTTAGCGCCCGCGCCGGTCTTGCCGACCTTCTTGCGCAGCGCTTCGCCGGTGTAGCGGATGCCCTTCAGCTTGTAGGGTTCCGGAGGACGCAGCGCCCGGATGTTCGCCGCCACCTGGCCCAGTTGCTGGCGGTCGATACTGGAAAGAACCAAATGCGTCTGCTTGTCCACCTTGCAGTCGACACCCTGGGGCAACAGGAACTCGATCGGGTGGGAGTAGCCCAAGGTGAACACGATCACGTTGCCCTTCACTTCGGCACGATAGCCGATGCCAACGATGTCCAGCTCACGGGTGAACCCCGCGCTCACTCCTGTCACGGCATTGGCCGTCAGCGCTCGCGTCAAACCGTGGACGGCTGCGTAGCTGTCGTGGTCACGCTTGATCTCCAACACCCCGGCATCCTGCTCGATGCGGACGCCCGCGGGAAGCGGCACTTCCAGCTTGCCCTTCGGGCCCTCTACCTTAATCACCCCGTCGCAGGATACTTTCACGCCTGCCGGCAGCGGGATGGGCTTTTTACCAACTCTCGACATTGTTCCTCTCCAGTCCGCTTTCCAGGAAACCTGTCAATTTCCGGACCGCGCTTTTCCTTTCACTGATCTCCCGGATCGGCCTACCAGACCTCGCAAAGCAGTTCGCCGCCGACGCCTTCTTTGTGGGCCGTCTTGCCGGTCATCACGCCCTTGGGCGTAGTAACAATATTGATGCCGAGACCGCCGAGCACCTTCGGGATCTCTTTCGAGCCAACGTAGTAGCGGCAACCGGGCCGCGACAACCGCACCATGTGCGAAATCACGGGCTGGTTGGCCGGAGTGTACTTCAGGTAAACGCGAATGGCCTTGTGGTTGTTATCGTCGACGATCTTGTAGTTGAGGATGTAACCTTCATCTTTTAAGATCCGGGCGATCTCTGTCTTCAGCTTCGAGGCCGGAACGTCCACTTTCTGGTGGCGCGCCGCCAGCGCGTTCCTGACGCGTGTGAGCATGTCGGCGATGGGATCGGAAATCATTTCTACTCTCTTCCTGCTCTGCTGTCTTCCGTGGTGACTGGCTACTCTGAAGCCCTTGCTGGGATTACCAGCTCGACTTCACCACGCCTGGGATCTCGCCCTGCAGCGCCAACTGCCGGAAGCAGATTCGGCACAGCTTAAACTTGCGCATATAGGCCCGGGACCGGCCGCACCGCAAACAACGGTTTCGGTGCCGGACCTCCAGCTTGGGAACCTTCTTGCCCGCCGCTTTGGCCCTGGCGATCTTGACGTGGGACTCGCGGGTCTTGGCTTCTCTTGCGTTGGTCGACATCGTTTGAAAACCTTATCCTTTCCCGGTCCCTAATTCTGCCGGAACGGCATGCCCATCGCCTTGAGCAACGCCAACGCTTCGGCGTCGGTATTGGCGGTGGTGGTGATGCAAATATTCATGCCCTTTGTCTTTTCGACCTTGTTGTAGTCGATCTCGGGGAAGATCAACTGGTCCTTGACGCCGAGCGTGTAGTTGCCCCGGCCGTCAAAACTGCGGCTGGACACGCCGCGGAAATCGCGGACGCGCGCCAGCGCCACGTTCATCAGGCGGTCGAGAAACTCGTACATTTTGTCGCCGCGAAGCGTCACCATGCAGCCGATGGACATACCTTCGCGCAACTTGAAAGCAGCGATCGACTTGCGCGCCTTCGTGATGACCGGCTTCTGGCCGGTGATCGCTGTCAGTTCATTCACCGCTCCGTCCAGGATCTTGGGATTCTGGGTGGCCTCACCCATGCCCATGTTGACGGTCACCTTCACCAGTTTCGGCACCGCCATCGGATTGGTGTAGCCAAACTGCTTGGTCAGCTCGGCGGTTACCGTCTTGTCGTAATGCTCTCTCAGTCTGGCCTTCATCTCTTGCTGCTTTCTCCTGGCGTTTCCTGGTACGGTCCTATTTCTTATCCAGGGTCTCGCCGGTCTTCCGGGCCACCCGCGTGCGGCGGATCTTGGTCCCGACCTTCTCTTCCCTCACCCCGATGCGGCTGGTTTTGCCGTCGCTGGTTTGAATCATCACATTGGAAATGTGGATGGATGCTTCCCGGTCGGCCAGCCCCCCCTTGACGCCCTTGGCCGGGTTGGGCCGCACGGCCTTCTTCATCATCATGACGCCCTCGACGAGAACGCGGCCGCCGATGCGGTCCACTTCGAGGACCCGGCCCGTCTTGCCCTTGTCGCGGCCCGTGATGACCTTCACCACGTCGCCCTTTTTGATCCTGGTGCGAATCTCAGGCTTTGATTCGTTCCGCCGAGTTGCGAGCCGTCCCGCCATGTTAGATCACCTCCGGAGCAAGCGATACGATCTTCATGAACCGTTTGTCTCGAAGTTCGCGGGCCACCGGTCCGAACACGCGGGTTCCAACAGGCTCGCCCAGGTCGTTGACCAGCACGGCCGCGTTGGAGTCAAACCGGATGTAGGTGCCGTCCTTGCGCCGCGTTTCCTTCCGCATCCGGACGATGACGCAACGCACGACCTTACCCTTCTTAATGTTGGAATCCGGCGCTGCCTCCTTGACCGCAGCGGTCACGATATCGCCTAATCCGGCCGTCAAGCCCTTGTCGCCGCCGCGCGGCAGGATGCACTGGAGTTTTCGCGCGCCGCTGTTGTCGGCCACCTCCAGCATTGTTCTCATTCCAATCATGGCGGAACTCCTCTAATCTCCTTCGCCTGCCCTACCGCCCGGCCTATTCGGCCGCCTTGCCAACCGATGTGTCCACAGCACGGCGAACCACCTCGCCGAGCGTCCAGCGCTTCAGCCTGCTCAGCGGACGGCTCTCGACGATGCGCACCACGTCGCCGACCTTGGCCGTCTGCTGCTCGTCGTGGGCATAGAACTTTTTGCGCACCGTCACGATCCGTTTGTACAGCGGATGGGGCACTCGGCGGGTCACCTGAACCACGATCGTCTTCGCCATCTTGGCCGATACGACTTCGCCAACCTTTTCGTTTCTGCGGCCTTCGGTTGCCTGCGACATGATCTAGTTGGCCCCTTTCGCCGGATTCAGCTCACGCTCACGCCGGATGGTCGACAGCCGGGCGCGGTCCTTTTTTAACTCGCGGTACTTTTTCAACCCATCCATCTGCCCCAGCGACATCTGGAACCGCAGACGGAAGATCTGCTCTTCGATCTCTCTGGCCTTCACGGCCAGCTCTTTTTCGTCCATTGCTCGAATCTGATCGGATTTCATCTCTCGCTCATCCTTGACTTCCCCCGCATCCGGGCGCGTCCCAGGCCTCTTCTCAGTTAGCCGGCCTGTTCCTGGCGGGTCACCAGCTTGGTCTTGATCGGCAACTTCATGGCAGCCAACCGCATCGCCTCGGCCGCCGTCTCCAGCGGCACGCCTTCCATCTCGAACATGATCTTGCCGGGCCGGACCACCGCAACCCACTGTTCGGGCGCACCCTTGCCCTTACCCATACGGGTTTCCGCAGGCTTCTTGGTGATCGGCTTGTCCGGGAACAACCGGATCCATACCTTGCCGCCGCGCTTGATGAAGCGCGTCATCGCGATACGCGCGGCCTCGATCTGGCGGTCAGTCACCCAGCCAACGGTCATGGCCTTCAGGCCGAAGTCGCCGAACGACAGCGTGGAACCGCGCCAGGCCAGACCTCTGCGGCGGCCGCGCTGCTGCTTGCGGTAGTTAACTCTCTTCGGCATCAACATGGCTGTCTGTCTCCGTTCTCTCTCGTATCCCTACTCCCGTTCAGCCCTGAGGCGTCTCTTCAGGACCCGTTTCGGCTTTCCAGGCCGGCTGCGGCGGCGCGACCGGAGGGACGACCGGCGCGGCCGTACGCGCGCTCTCAAACGCCGGCGCTTCCTGAATCACGCCACCCTCAGCCAAGGGAGCCGGGGCATGGGTCGGACGGGCGTCGCGGCGCTCCCGGCGGGGGTTCCTGCGGGGTTCGTCGGACCGGGTCCTGCGCAGCAGGCCGCCAGTCGGCACCTCGCCCTTGAACACCCAGCACTTTACGCCGATGAC
>Ga0172368_10004641_pt1 | contig 15798 bp, 13 predicted proteins | sample Lak11m_FD_114540 | JGI IMG/M metagenome (GOLD analysis project Ga0172368, IMG submission 114540) | Freshwater microbial communities from Kabuno Bay, South-Kivu, Congo - kab_022012_11m | ecosystem: Environmental > Aquatic > Freshwater > Lake | place: Democratic Republic of the Congo: South-Kivu...
CCCTGACCTGAAGGTCAGGGTTAATGGGGACTTACGGCTCCCCCGAATCCTACGAAGGTCACTTCGATACGATCTGCCTCTCGGACACACATTTATATCTTTATAAGGAACGAAGGACGGTGCCCTGAGCGGAGTCGAAGGACGGGGCCCTGAGCGGAGTCGAAAGGCGGATCACTCAGTGACCTTCTGAATCCTCTGAATCATAGTTCAGACACTCAGCCGGAGATTGCTTCACCCCAAAAAAGATGGTGTACGTTTCCCCAACGGCTCTGTCAGCCTGTTAACGAAATACGCGTGAGTATATGAAATCCGGGATCATCTGAAATTGCTGCTGATATGAAATTATTTAATAAGAAACTATGGATTATGTGTCCTTATCAAACAGCCTGTCCCATTTGCTTTTTAATGTGGTGCGCGGGAGTCCCAGGATTTTTGCGGCTTTCGATATATTATTCCCTGCACGCCCGAGTGCCCATTGAATTATCTCTTTTTCTTTCCGGAAGATAAACTCCTCATAAAGCGGATAATTCTCATTGTCAGGCTCTGCTGCAGGTTCTTCTGCCTGTTCCGGAGAATTCCCTTCAAATAATGGACCCGCTTCCGCACCTGTTGCCGAAAGTGCGATTATCCGCTTTACTATATTTTCGAGTTCACGGACATTCCCGGGCCAGTCATAATTCATAAGCTGATCGAAGAGCTTTTTATTTATTATCTCACCTTTTGCTCCCCCGCCATGCTTTTTAAGAAAATGCTCAAGTAAAAAAGGAATATCCTCTTTTCTTTTCCTGAGCGGCGGGATTTTAAGCGGAATGATATTTAACCGGTAGAAAAGATCTTCCCTGAATAATTTATCATTAACTTTCTGGCGCAGGTCAACCTTCGTCGCACATATTATCCGCACATCCACTGTTACGCTTTCAGTTCCGCCAACGCGCACAAATTCACTTTCCTGGAGCACGCGCAGAAGTTTTACCTGAAGCGACATCGGGAAATCATCAATGTCATCAATAAACAATGTGCCTTTATCGGCGCGCTCAAAATATCCTGTATGCCTTTTCACTGCATTCGTGAACGAGCCTTTCTCATGTCCGAATAATTCGGATTCGAGCAGGGATTCCGGTATTACGGCACAGTTTATTGGAATAAACGGGTGCATACTTCTGTTGCTCAGCCGGTGGATCTCCCTCGCAGAGACCTCTTTCCCGGTTCCGCTTTCGCCTTCGATAAGGACTGTGTAATCGTAAGGAGCTATTACCCGCAGGGTCTCAACGAATTTTTTCATCGGATCCGATGAGGCTATCATTGCCGAACCTGCAAGCGCTGCAACCTGCATTTTCAGCTTGCTGTTTTCTTCCAGAATAGATTTCATTCTTTTTATATTCTGGAGAATCGCAAGAACCCTGTCGGGCGAGAAAGGCTTTGTTATATAGTCATAAGCTCCGAGTTTAAGAGCCTCAACCGCCGTTTCAACGGTGGCAAAAGCAGTCATCATTATTACGATAGTTTCTTCGCGAGTTTTCTTTATTTCCCGTAGTATCTCAATGCCGTTTATGCCCGGAAGCCTCAGATCGGTAATTACGACATCGTATCCATTCTTTTTGAACATTCCGAGACCTTCAGTTCCTTCTCCGGAATTATCGACCTCAAAGCCCTCCTGGCGGAGTGTGTTCGTGAGTGAAATCCTCGTGATTTTTTCGTCTTCGAGCAGGAGTAATTTCATTTCGATTCCTCAACGGGTAACAGAACAATAAATTCAGTCATTTTGCCCGGTTCGCTTTTAACTTTGATCTCGCCTCCGTGGGATTCAATAATTCCAAGACTGACAGATAAGCCAAGCCCTGTGCCCTCACCTTCATCTTTCGTTGTAAAGAACGGATCAAATATCTTATTTATATTCTCAGCGGGCACCCCAATGCCGTTATCTTTTACGGAAAATCCCACAAACTTTCCGGCGGAAAATGTGCTCACTACTATCAGCCCATTCTCTTTAACGGCATCGAGACTATTTATAAGCAGGTTTATTATCACTTCCTGCACCAGAATAGGATCAGCTTTAATAACAGGAAGATCGTCAGTCGGCTGGAAGTGGAAATCGATCATTTTCTGCCTGATCCTGTATTCAATGAGCTGTGTCGATTTTGCAATTATCTCATTCAAATTGAGCGCTTCGGCTATTTTGGATTTTTGCCGGGAGAATCCGAGCAGTTTTTGAATAATGTTTTCAATATAGCTTATGCCCTCATCCATCAAAGAGATATACTCTTTTATCTGTGCGGGATTCTCAGGATTCTTTTTGATTGCATAAAGACAACTGCGGAGTCCGTTCAGCGGATTATTGATCTCGTGTGCCACCCCGGAGGCAAGCCTCCCGATTGAAGCCAGTTTTTCTGCGTGATACACCTGCTTCTGCGCCTCTACAAGTTTTACTTTCGACTGGGCGAGTCTGTTCTGCAGATTCTCAAACCCTTCGATCAGGAAACCGACTTCATCATTCCGCTGCGGGAGTGCTATGCTGTCTGTTGTTTCAAGATCGACTTTATCCATTGCTCCGACAAGTTTTCTGAGGGATTCGGTCAGTCTCCCTATCACAAAATACAGCACGAGGATAGTTGCCGCAATCAGCGCCGCCGTCAGTGCGAAAAGCAGAAAGAAGACGCTTCTTATCTCGCTGCGGATAATTTCAGTATCGAACAGAATCTTCAGGATGCCGAGATTTTTTGAGCCGATTTTAAGCGGGGCAACCATTTCCGTAACCCAGCCGAATTCCTTATGCTTGTAAACAGCGGAAACTACGTCTTCTGTTTTCAATAGTTTCCTGATATAAGCGTCGCTCAGTGTTGTATTAAAGTATTCGAAATCCGTATGCGCAATAACTCTTCCTTCCTGATTAATAACCGCAACGCTTTTTACTCCTTCCACCCTTTCGAGCAAATCCCTTATATGCGTTTCGAGCAGGTTATCGTATGAATAGTTTCTGTTCTCGCCATATATAATAGCATTTATAATCGGAGATGAGAATGCTATTGTAATTGCACGGGTTTTCTGCTGGTGCGAGTTCAGTATAATTCCTCTCCAGTAAAGAAGTATCGAAAGTGAGACCAGAGCCATCATAATAACTGTGATCCCGCCGATAATAAAAATCATCTTCTGCTTAAGACTTACATTGTACTTGGAAGGTATTGTCATTAATTCAAATCCCCCGAACGCAGTATCCGTCTTATCTGATCAAAATCGGCGTCTTTCGCTTCCACAAAGCCCATTGAATACTCGCTGTCCCAGGTTTTCAGCATCTGCCTGAAATGCGTATCTTTTGCGTCGATCTTCAGGAATGCCTCTTTAATTACTCTGGTGATCCTTTTATTATCGTTTGCAGGTACAACAAAAGGAGGACCCGGAATTTTCACTGAACTGCCGATAATGTTGATTCCTTTCGACTCGTATTCGCGGGCTATTCGTTCTTTTACAACACCGGCATCGAATCTCCCTTTCAGCACCTGGTATATTACGCTCTGATGATGATCGAAATATGTGACAGTATCCAGATCATCTATTTCCAGACCGTAATTTTTCAGTTCATAAGCCATCAGCCATTTACCCGAAAATGATTCCGGGGATGGCAGAGCAAGTCTTTTCCCTTTGAGATCACTTATGGAGTGAAGGTTGCTGCCTCTTTTAACAATCACTGCGGAGCTTGAAACCGGTTCAAAATTCTCATTCAGCGGTTTAAGAATACACCGCACTCCATACTGTTCGTGCGCCTTAATATATACGTAGGTGCCTAAGAATGCTCCGGCGACTTCGTTATTTGCAAGCTGGTCAACTGTCTCCTGGTAACTGCCGCTCAGTTTAAGAACAAATGTATATTCCGGGTTCTGGTTCAGATAATCCATTATCGGCTGATAACCCTTGTAAATTATTTCCGGCGGATAGCGGGAGATGATCCCTATCTGCACTATTTCTTTGACACTTTCCGAAGAGTCCGTAATAGTTGAAAATCTATCCTGCGGGAAATCAACGGAAATATCCATTACGGTTGAATAGAAAAAGAATGTGAATACCGATAAAAAGATCAGTATTCCCCCGATAACAGGTATCCTGTATTTTTTGCTGTAGATATTCATATAATCAAGACTATTCAAATCTTTTACCACAATTTTTTTTATCGCTTTTTACGCAAAAATGACATTATCCGGTGGAAATATACAGAAAAGCGACGAAATATCGCCACATTTCCGACGATAAATCGTCATATTGACGAAAATCCGTCACATTTATATCGGGAATTTATCTGTCCGGAAAAAATTCATATTGAAACTAGATTCAATATTGACTTTCCATGTATTAGAAGCCATTCTTTCCCTGAACTCAGTTTTCCCCGATTCCTTGAATCCCCCTCATTCAAACAATAAAGAAATATTTTCACGGGGGCTAAAAAGAAAGATATCCGCAGAGATACCGGATACGTTATCCGACAACAGGAAAAAGGGCATATCGTTTTATCCGGCGAACGTTTACAGAGGCGTATTGTAATTTCATAGCTTGATCAGTAAGGCAAACGAATTTCTGGCATAATATTGGCTGTTTATTCAGCAAAATAATAATTAACTTAAGGAGATCATATGGGTGAAATAATACCCCGCTGGGAATGGCGAACTTTTACAAACGACCTCGGCAAAGCAGAGGAAAACATTAGAAAATTCCCTGAAGGAAAAACAAGGGAAAGTGATGAGGTTTACATACTTTCAGAAGTCAGCATGGATAACACAAAAGTGCGCGATGACCTTATGGATATTAAAACTCTCCAGCAGGTAAATGAAGACCGCCTCGAACAGTGGCTCCCTATTATGAAAGGCACATTTCCGCTTCCTGTTTCAGAAATCGAAAAAGTATTTAAGTGTTTCAGGGTTGCTTTACCAAAATTCGAACGCAATGAATATACTTTTAATCAGTATCTGGAAGAAGTGATAAAGCCGTCATCACTCCTTAAGGCAGTTAACGTGCATAAAAAACGCACCGGGTTCACAATAAATAACACCATAGTCGAAATTGCCGAAGTAACCGTTGATGGAAAAACTATTAAAACGGCTGCTGTTGAAATGGAAGATCCGGCGCTTGTAATTAAAACAGTCCGCGAGCTTGAACTGGATTCATTCCCGAACATAAATTATCTGCGCGGATTAAAAAACATGATCGGGATGAAATAAGGAGTTTAAAATGGGAAAAGAAGTTGAACGTAAATTTCTTGTGAGCGGCGATTTCACGAAGCACATATCCAAAAGCACAAGGATAATTCAGGGATATCTCAGCTCGGTGCCGGAAAGGACAGTCCGTGTCCGCGTAAAAGGCGAAAAAGGTTTCCTTACAATAAAGGGAATCGGCAATGATTCAGGAGCCTCCCGCTTCGAATGGGAAAAGGAAATATCTGTTAAAGAAGCCGAAGATCTGATGAAGATATGCGAACCGGGCGTGATTGACAAAACCCGTCATTTAGTAAAAGCCGGGGCGCACACTTTTGAAGTGGACGAGTTCTACGGAGATAATGAGGGGCTTACCCTTGCCGAAGTTGAACTTACCGATGAGAATGAAAACTTCGAAAAACCCTCCTGGCTCGGTAATGAAGTTACCGGTGATGTGAAGTATTATAATTCTATGCTTATGAAAAACCCTTTCAAAAAATGGTGACAGCGCCCAATTAATTATGAATGCGGAAAATATGAACAGGTTCGATCCTTTCGATATGCACAATTACCGTATCGAAAAACTACCCAAAAGAGAAAAATCAAAAGTTGAAAAATGGCTTGCCATATCAGGTCCTTTTCTTGCCGTTGCGGCTTTTATTCTTCTTGCATTTATCATCAGACTTCCATTTCTCGAAGGCATAAATCCCTCTGAGCTTGTATCAGCTTCGGCGAAAAAAGCTTATGAGAAGATAGGTCCGGAAATGTTTATGAGAAATAATGAGTTTATGCTTGCAATTTTCGCCGCTTCCATAATTCTCTGGATGACGCAGGCAATACCAAACTACCTTACTTCTCTTATGCTTATTATCAGTCTCGTGCTTACAGGAGTCCTTACCGAAAAAACCGCTTACGCACAACTCGGGCATCCTGTAATGTGGCTAAATATTATGTCATTCGTGCTTGCGAGTATGCTTGTTGAAACTGGTCTTGCAAAACGTTTTGCATTATGGCTGATCCTGAAATTCGGGAAAAATGCCAGCACCATTTTTATAACATTTATCGTAATAAATATGGTGCTTTCCGCTTTTATCTCTGCCACAACGGCAAAAGCCGCTATCCTGCTGCCGATTTTTATGGTGATTGCGGCAATATACGGGGCGAGATCGAATGAAACGAAAAACAATTTCGGAAGAAGTATTGTGCTTCAGAATCTGCTGAATATCAATCTTGGCGCAGGCGCTTTTATGACGGGCTCCGGGGCAAATCTTCTTGCTGCGGCTTTAATTACAGGCGCAGTCGGGAGCCAGATCTATTTTTCGGATTGGATGACTGCGATGTTCCCGATAATGCTGAGCCTTATGTTTATCGGCTATATTGTTGCAATGAAGATTTTCTTCCCGCTGAAACCGGAGGAGCGTATCCCCGCGATTGAAGGCGGTATGCAGCGGCTTGGAGATGAATACAAAAAATTAGGGAAAATAGGTTTTCAGGAAATAAAAGCGGCAGTCATTTTTATTGTGATTCTCGGAATGTGGGCAACAGACAGCATTCACGGTATCAGCGCAACAGCGGTGGCTTTTTTCGGGGCAATAATTGCACTGCTGCCAAGATTCGGCATTGTAAAATGGAACGATGTCGATATTCCATGGCATCTGATGCTGTTTTCAGCAGGAGCATATACTCTCGGCGCAGGACTTGATGAAACCGATCTCCCATCCATTACTGTAAACGCCTTATTTAATGCTCTGGGCATAGGAAATGAATCGCATTTCTGGGTGCTGTACTTATTCCTTACTGCGGCGATGGTGTTCAGCGCATTGCTCTTCCAGTCCAAAACCATGCGCGCAATGATTTTTATTCCTATTACTATAGGTGTAGCTCAGCGATTTGGTTTCGATATACTCAGTCTGGCTCTGCCGGTTGCATTTATGATTGAGCATGTTTATGTGCTTCCTTTTAACAGCAAGCCTGCTGCTCTGCTTTATGAAACTGACCAGTACAGCCTTACGGATACTTTCAAATTCGGTTTTACGATGATGGTTATCTCGTGGATTGTTATAATAGTGGCAGGAGAAACCTGGTTCAGGTTCTTAGGTATTACCCCGAACGGTGTTTTCGGGATATTTTAACAGGAGACGAATTTTATCCGGTGGAAAAATTCGTTATCAGAAAGGAATTTGATTAATGTTTTTAAAAAAAACAAAAAAACTTGAAATACAGATTGATGAATACCTTGACCTTGTTGTTAAAGGTGGACTGATATTCAAATTAGGGATCAAGTGTTACCTGGATAATCAGATTGAAAGTTTTGAAAAATATCTCAAAGATATAAGAAAAATTGAAGACAGCGCTGATGATCTGAGAAGGAATATCGAAATAAAACTTTATACGAGAACGCTGATACCCGAATCGCGGGGCGATGTCCTCGGCTTGCTCGAAAGCTGCGATAAAGTTCTCAATATAACCTCAGAAACTCTGCTCGAATTTTCCGTTGAAATTCCTAACCTTCCCTCCGAACAGCGGGGAGATTATCTCGAACTTGCAGATAGCGCTATCGCCTGTCTCGAAAATACTGTAAGCGGTATGCGTGCCTATTTCAAAAACGTCGATGCCGTGCGCGATTACGTGACAAAAGTGCAGTTCTATAAAAAAGAGACAAACAAAATTGCCGAAAGGATTAAGAGAGATATTTTCAGAAGCGATACCGAGCTGAGTTTTAAGATCCATACAAGATATTTCGCATTTCATATCGAAAGAATAGCTGAGCAATCGGAGGATGTGTGCGACAGACTCTCGATTGCAATTATTAAAAGGTTCGAGTGAGCGTGGAAATTACTATCTGGTTTTTCTTAAGCAGCGGTCTTTTTCTCGGCTGGTCATTAGGAGCGAATAATGCGGTAACGATGTTCGGCACTGCGGTAACTTCGAAGATGGTAAAACTGCGGACAGCCGGAATAATCGCCGGAATATTTGTTGTGATCGGATCGCTGATAAGCGGCGCAGGAACCACGAACACTCTTACGAGCCTTGGCGGCATCAATGCTATTGCAGGCAGTTTTACTGTTGCGCTCTCTGTCGGGCTTTCTCTCACCTGGATGACAAGGGCAAAATTGCCTGTCTCGGCATCACAGGCTGTTGTGGGCGCAATAATCGGCTGGAACATTTTTACCGGTTCGCCCACTGATCTGAAAGCGCTTTCAAAAATTCTTTCAAGCTGGGTGGTCAGTCCCGTTATTGCCGGTGTTTTTGGATTTATTCTTTTTAAGATTGTGAAAAACACAGTGCTGAAATGGAAAATCCACATGCTTGAAATTGATACTTATACAAGAACCGGATTAATAATTGTGGGATCAATTGCATCTTATTCGATGGGAGCAAATAATATTGCAAACGTAATGGGTATGTTTGCCGATGCAAATCCTTTTGGCGAGATAAACGTTTTCGATGTTTATACTCTCAGCGGGCTGCAGATCCTGTTCCTTATCGGAGGATTATCTATAGCGGTTGGAATTATTACATACGGCAGCAAAACTATGAAAACGGTCGGGAATGATCTTTATAAGATTTCACCGATTACGGGGCTGGTTATCGTGCTCGCCGAAGCCACTGTTATGTGGCTTTTCACATCACAATCCCTCGAAAAATTTTTGATGGAAAGGAATCTTCCGACAATCCCGCTCGTTCCTCTTTCAGCAACACAGTCATTTATCGGAGCCGTTATCGGTGTAGGTCTTGCAAAAGATCCGCAGTCTATCAATTTCAAAGTTTTTGGTAAAATAAGTCTCGGCTGGATAACAGCGCCTCTCAGCGCAGGAATCTTATCGTTTATTATGCTGTTTTTTGTACAGAATGTATTTGAGCAAAAAGTGATCATCCCCGTTCCTTATCAGCTCACCGCTTCAGTAATTGAAAAACTCGAATCGGATAAGTTTAATACTGCGGCGATTACTGATCTGACCGGGAAACGTTTTAACAGCAAGAAAGAGTTCAGAAATGAACTTTTCAGCCGAAGGGAATTTATGAACCAGGAACTTGTCGCCATTTTTAATTATGCCATAATTGATAGTTTCCGTGTGGATTCCACTCTTATTGACGATAGGTTTAAGCAGAATCATTTTACCGAGGCTGAAATAAACGAACTTAAAAAACTTCACGGAAACGAATTTTCACATAAAATTGATCTTCAGAAAGCGCTTTTCACAAGTATCGCGTCATGGCAGAAAAACGGCAATGCTCTGCATGATAAGCAATTTAAAGTCAAGACTCTCCTTCTTGAAAATACTTTCCGGATCAGTTCAGAAAAAAGTAATAAGTATCATTCAGAATTTCACAAACAAACTCAACATTAAGGTAATATTATGAGACAAATGAAATACTCATTCTATTTTTTCCAGATAGCAGTAATGTTATTTACTGCGTCTGCTCTTATTGCACAGGATTCCAAAATCCCCGGCGGAAGCGAGAAAGTGCCGGTAGGTGCAGAAGTAAAAAACGGTAAACTTGTTTTCGAATCCGAAGATGGTACTTACAGATGGTGGCTCGATTCACGTATCCAGTTCGATGGTGCAATGTATTTTGAAAACAAAAACGCTATGAGCAACGGTTTCCATTTCCGCAGGATTACTTTTGCAATCAAATCATTATTTCACAGGAACTGGGAAGCTGAACTCGACATAGATTTCCGCGAGGATTCCGATGTTGATCCGCAGACCGAGCTTCGGGATATATGGATAAAATACAATGTTCCCAACCATAATATTTCCTTTATGGTCGGACATTTTAAGGAACCATTCGGACTGGAAAGACTCAATAGTTCACGTATGCTTATGTTCCTTGAAAGATCATCAATATCAAGCGCTATTCCGATGGGCAGAAGGGTCGGTGCACAGGCAAGATACTGGACAAACTGGTATCAGGTTACAGGTGCTGTAATGGGACATGAACCGGCAACCCGCATCGATAAAGGTCAGCGAGATGAAGGATTTTCAACGAACCTTCGCGCTTCAGTGGCGCCGATAAATAAATTTGGCGAGAATCTGCATATCGGTCTTGCCGGATCTTATAAAATTCCGGATGCAACTTCTGAATTAAGACCCAATACAATTGAACTTAGTTCAAGAACTGAATCATACGTTTTCGATCCGAAATTTTTCCATACCGGCGATATAAGCGATGTAAATTATTATAACAGATACGGGCTGGAATTCTTATATATTAATGGACCTTTGTACTTCCAGTCTGAGGCAATGGGAACCACAATAAAAAGATTTTACGGCAAACCGACCGTTAATCTGAGAGGCGGATACGTTATGGCTGCCTGGGTTGTTACAGGCGAAAACCGTTACTATTATGTGGACGAAGGCGAAGTGGGACCAATCGAAGCTCCGAAAAGCTGCTGGGGCGCACTCGAAATTGCAGCAAGATATACCCATACCGATCTTAACGATCTTGAATCGGGAGTTCATGGCGGAATGGGCAATCAGTATATGTTCGGCGTCAACTATTACCCGAACAACAATATAAAGATCCAGCTTAATTATTCATTTGTTAATCTTGACCAGTATGCCACAAGAAAAGGTAACCTGATAGGCGATGATGATCATTCGTTTGTTCAGATCAGGTTCCAGGCGTCAATGTAAAAAGGGAGAGGAAAATATTATGAAAAAAGTAATTTTATCAGCGCTTGCAATATTCGCATTTATGCTTTCCGGCTGTGTGAGGGATGAACCTACCGCCCCGGTAATTCCGCCGCCGCCTGCTCCATCAGAGCCAGTAAAAATCAATGAATTGTATTCCCGTGGAGAGGTAACAAACCCTGATTGGGTTGAACTATACAACAGCGGCGCTTCTGCTGTGGATATTTCCGGTTATAAGATTTATGACAGCGGCGGACAATCTGGAAGTAAACCGAAAAAAGAAATTCCTGCAGGCACAAATCTTGCAGCAGGAGAATATTATGTAATTGTTGTTGACGACACACTCGATTCCGGTTTCGGACTTTCAAGCAGTGGCGAGAAAATATGGGTGGAAAAAACTAACGGCGCAGTTATTGACTCCATCGAATTCCCTGCACTTGGTATTGATTCATCATACGCAAGACAGCCTGATGGCAGCGCCGTATGGACAATACTGCACCCAACAACAAGAGGAGTGACAAACGGAGGCTCTGCCGCCTCTGATCCGCTTGTGTTGAACGAGATATTCTCACGCGGCGCTGATCCGGATTTCGACTGGATTGAGATTTATAATCCGAATACAGTTGCTCTTTCTCTTGCCGGCTACAAAATATATGACGGCGGAGGCAACCTCGGCACAAAACCGAAATTCGAATTCCCGGCAGATGCTATTATTCCCGCCGGCGGTTATTATGTGCTCACTGTTGATACTCAGGATGCATGGGGTTTCGGTATCGGAAGCGGCGGTGATGAAGTATGGTTAGAGAATGGCAGCGGTGTTGTTATTGATAACCAAATTGTTCCTGCAATGCCTGTAACAACCACATCTTACTGCAGGATTCCTGATGGCGGCACAACCTGGCAAATTTCCAGTACTATCACAAAAGGCAGTTCAAATCTGCCGTAATTTTAGTTAACAAAAGAAGAGTCCGGTTTATCCGGACTCTTCTTTTAATTATCTTTGAAAAATGAAATATTTTAGTGTTGTTATAATTATTATCCTTAGTCTTGCAGGGTGCCGGCGGAATGAACCCGATACCAATGCTCCGGTAAACCCTCCTTCGGCTAAAGGTTTTCAACTGCTGCAGGTGTTTAACCTCGGCTCTCCGATTGTAGAACCCTCCGGACTTGTTTATAACTCAAAAAAGAATTGTCTGCTCGTTGTTTCCGATGAGCGCACAGATATATTTGAAATTGATTTTGAAGGCAGAGTAACCGGAACAATTCCTACCGATGGCGATGATCTCGAAGGGATAACACTCAGCCCCGGCTGCGATACAATTTATGTTACAGAAGAGACAAGGCAGCTTGTTACCGCCTACAGGTATAATGGTCAGAAACTTTTTTCTTTCCCTGTGAATGTTGCTGCAAATCCGGCTCATGCCCTCGAGGGGATTACTATTGATTCGAACGGTGATCTTTTTGTTCTCAACGAAAGGGATCCGAGAATGATCCTTCAATTCAGAAACAATACCGAGACCGGACGCCGGCTTATAGAAAACCTGCTCGATATTTCAGATATCTTCTATGACAAAACCGATGATTCTTTCTGGATTGTCAGCGACGAATCTGCAAGCCTGATTAAAACAACAAAAGCTGGCGCATTAACCGGCCAGTGGAATCTCAGTTTTGACAAAGGCGAAGGCGTTGCCATTGTCAATGACAGGATTTATATCGTTAGGGATTCTGATTCAAAAATGTATGTTTATTCAAAACCATAGATAAAAACACGAATACTTGACTTACTTAAGGAGGTCGTATGAAAAAAATCAATTTACTTCTATTAACTTTTTTGTTCGTTTCCACTTTTGCGCTTCAGGCGCAAAACGTTTTAATGAACGAAATATTCTCCCGCGGCTCCGATCCGGATCTTGACTGGATCGAGATTTATAACCCGACTGCTGACGAAGTCGATCTGACCGGATACAAAATTTATGACAGCGGCGGAAATGCCGGCACAAAACCGAAAATGCAGTTCCCTGATGGAACAATTGTTCCGGCTCTCGGATATTATGTAATTGTAACTGATGATACAACAGAAGCTGGATTCGGTCTTTCGAGCAATGGCGAACAGGTATGGCTTGAGGATGCGGCGGGCACCGTTATTGATGACATCACATTCCCGGCAATGCCCGAAGTTACAACCTCTTATGCAAGAATGCCCGACGGAAGCAGCAACTGGGTTATCTCTGCAATTATCACAAGAGGTAGTTCAAACCAGTCTCCGACAAGCACGGATGTCAGGATTAACGAAATGTATTCAAGGGGTATAACGGAAGATCCTGACTGGGTGGAAGTTTACAACAATTCAGATACCGGAATAGACATAAGTGGATATAAAATATATGACAGCGGCGGAAATGCAGGGACCAAACCTAAAATGGAATTCCCGTCAGGTTCCTACGTACCTGCTTACGGGTTTTATGCAATAGTGACTGATGACACTTCTGAAGCAGGTTTCGGTCTTTCGAGCGGCGGTGAAAAAGTCTGGCTTGAAAATGCAGCCGGCGTTGTTTACGACAGCGTTACATTTCCGGCGATGGAAGTCGGGCAGTCCTACGGCTCGCTCCCTGATGGCGGCGCAATGCAGCTTCTCGGTGTTCTGACCAAAGGCTCATCAAATATGAACGAACTCGATCTTTCAGCTAAGCTTAATGAAATTTACTCACGCGGCACTTCTGAAGACCCCGACTGGATAGAAATCTATAATGCTTCGGCTGCGCCTATAAATTTAAGCGGATACAAAATTTATGACAGCGGTGGACAATCCGGCTCAAAGCCCAAAAAAGAATTTCCGGCTGGAACAATAATCACTGCTAATGGATTCTATGTAATTGTAGTAGATGATTCAGATGCAAGCGGATTTGGTCTTTCGAGCGGCGGTGAGACGGTTTGGTTTGAGAATGCTCAGGGTGTAATGCTCGATAGCTTAATTTTCCCTGCAATGGAAACCACACAGTCCTATTCAAATATCCCAGACGGTTCAGGAACCTGGATGCTTTCAAACACTATTACTAAAGGCGCAAGCAACGGGACAACCGGTTTGTTAGAAGAAACCGGAACGGTTACAAGTTTCGGCCTCAGCCAGAACTTCCCGAATCCTTTTAACCCTTCGACTGTTATACGGTTTGCTATTCCAACATCTGAATTTGTAAATCTTTCGGTTTATAATATGCTCGGTGAAAAAGTCGCCTCGCTTGTTAATAAAACTGTTGATGCAGGAAGCCACGAAATTAAATTCGATGCTTCTGAACTTGCAAGCGGTGTTTATGTTTACCGTATTGAAGCCGGCTCATACGTCGAATCGAACAAAATGATGCTTCTGAAGTAATACCTGCCAAATAACATATTTCACCATACGGGCTGCTCAGAAACGGGCAGCCCGTTCTGTTTTAAATGGGTGAGGTCAAGTCTCCCGCGCCGGTAAATTGCGGAAATCCTTCCCTCAGAATTACTTTTCTGAGCCGGACAGCTTTGGCAGCGAATACCAGCATAAAAAGCCGTGATAAATATCACAAATAAAATAAAAGACAAATAGTCTTATTTGGGAATTGTAATTATTTATGTTAAGTTAAATTAAGTTTTATAAAAAACATTCCTAATATAAGGGAATATCAGAGTAAGTTAACAGATCGGCTTTGAAATTATATGAAATAGAAAGACCAGGGAGCATTTTATGAAAAAAGTATTATTATATTTTTTTATTATTCCAATAATTCTAATATTATCAAGCTGCGAAACAACCGAACCAGCCCCGCAAGTAAATCCGCCCGGATATCAGCAAGACATTCCCTGGCCGTCTTTAGCCAAAACACCCTGGCCGATGCTGGGTAATAATCCACAGGGTAATGGACAATCAGCTTACAGAGGACCGCTTATAGGATCACTTGACTGGGAATTTAGGAATAACTGGGAACAGATTATCAGCAGTGTTGTTATTGGTCCTGATTCTACGATATATGCGCCATATGAGGATGGCGGATTTATTGCAATAAACCCTGACGGCACCTTAAAATGGAAAATTCTCGAAGATATAACTCATACATTTACTACACCTATTATAGCTTCTGATGGCACCATTTATCATTTTGCCATGTCGGGTGTGTTTGCTATTAACCAGGACGGCTCTGTAAAATGGTTTTTTCCTGTCAAAATCGATACCCCCGGAAGCAATATTGATAAAGATGGAAATATTTACTTCATCAGCAGCCAGACTCTAAGAGTCTTAAATAAAGATGGTCAGCTTATCTGGTCACACAACGATCCGGACTTTAGCCGAAGATATTATACAAGCTTTTCACCGGATGGCAAAACTTTATACATCCCGGGTAAAATAACAGCCTTTGATATTGTGAACAGAGAGATCAAGTGGCAGTTCGGAACCGGAAACTCTGACTGGATTTTAGTTGATTCTTATGGGAATCTTTTTTTCACAGCGATATCGGGTACAGTAAGTAAAGATAATACGCTGTTTTCAACTGACCCGGCGGGCAAGATCAGATGGCAGCGGAAGCTGACGGGTAATTCCTACACACCCAGACCCACGATGGATAAAAACGGAAACTTATTCTTTGCCACTTTTGCCACTGATTCTGTCTTTTCTTTGGATTATAGCGGCAAATTACGCTGGGCAGCAAAACTCCCCTCCCAGGGTGCGGTAACAACGCCCCTGGTTTCGGATGCCGATGGTAAAGTTTATGTTATTATTGAAAAGTATGAGGCATTTGATGTAGCGGTTTACAGCGGCAATGGAAGTCTGCTTAGTGTTTTAGCCGATCTGCCGAGTTACTCAGGACAATCTCCGGCAATTTCTTTCAACCGATTAATTATTCCCTCCGGCAAGGGCGAGAGTATTTTTTGCATGAAATAAATTAAGGTATCAAATTAAAAAAGTGAGTATTTTTAGTATTTATGATGGATATTAATCTTTCAGCGCAGGATGA
>Ga0172368_10004642_pt1 | contig 15793 bp, 8 predicted proteins | sample Lak11m_FD_114540 | JGI IMG/M metagenome (GOLD analysis project Ga0172368, IMG submission 114540) | Freshwater microbial communities from Kabuno Bay, South-Kivu, Congo - kab_022012_11m | ecosystem: Environmental > Aquatic > Freshwater > Lake | place: Democratic Republic of the Congo: South-Kivu...
ACGGGGAATCGCCTGGGAGGATATACTGTGGGATCGAGGGGAACACGCCTATCTGTGCGTTACTTCAACGGTGGACACTCCCTCCATTACCGACACCCGCTTCGCCAATCAGAAGACAAAAGATGCAATCGTTGACCGAATGCTGGAGCGAAGGGGAAGAAGGCCCGATTCCGGGCCAACGCGGGACAAGGCAGTCGTGCATGTATTCTGGAAAGAAAACGACGTCGAGGTCTATCTCGACACCTCCGGCGAGCCGCTTTCCCGGCGGGGCTACCGCAAGATCCCCCTCGCGGCGCCAATGCGCGAAACCCTCGCTGCCGCGGTTATCGCCGCAACAGCCTGGGATAGAAAGGGATTTTTCATAAATCCGATGTGCGGCAGCGGTACCCTTGCGATCGAGGCGGCTCTGTATGCCGAGGGAATGGCCCCGGGATTGCTCAGAAATAACTACGGATTTCAACATCTGCGAGGGTTTGAAGCCGTCGAATGGAAAAAGCTCCGCCTGCAGGCGCGGGCCGCCAAACATGAAAGCAGCGCCCGGATAGTTGCCACGGACATTGATCCGGAGGCAATCGCCGCGGCGAAACAAAACGCCAAAACAGCCGGCGTCGAGCAGGCCATCGAATTCACCGTCTGCCCGCTCGCCGAAACGCCCGTTCCCGGCGGCGGCGTGATCATAGTCAATCCGCCCTACGGCGAACGGACCGGGGATATCGCCACCCTGGGAGGGCTGTACAAGGGGATCGGCGATTTCTTCAAACAGCGCGGCAAGGGCTGCAACGGCTTCATCTTCACCGGCAACCTTCCCCTCGCAAAGAGCATCGGCTTAAGAACAAAACGGCGCATTCCCTTTTACAACGGAGCAATAGAATGCCGTCTCCTCGAATATCCCCTTTACTGAAATAGCCAGAAAATGTCTGCATTACACCCCTTTTTCTCCGGTTGTAACGCCTGCTCGATTATGCTAAAGCTTCCGCCCTGAAAGGAGAACGCCCCATATGCTGTCCAACGATATAGTACAGAAAATCAGGGATGTTGTCGGTGCCTCCAACGTCCTTGATACCGATCTTGACCTCTTCGGTTACTCCTACGACTCGTCGTTCGTCCCGCTTGTCCCGGTCAACAAACCGGAGCTGGTCGTCCGCCCGCTTTCGACGGAAGAGGTGTCGGGAATCATGGCGATCGCCTCGGAAAAGCGGATTCCCGTAACGCCGCGGGGCGCGGCCAGCGGCCGCACCGGGGGCAGTATTCCCCTCAAGGGAGGAATCTCCCTTTCGCTGGACCGGATGAAGCAAATCGTCGAACTTGACGAACGCAACATGATGGTAACCGCTGAGGCCGGCATTCGCACAGTTGATCTGTACGAACATTGCGCGGCAAAGGGGCTCTTCTATCCACCCGATCCGGCCAGTTGGAAATTTTCGACAATCGGCGGCAATGTGGCGGAAAACTCCGGCGGAATGAGGGCAGTCAAATACGGCGTGACGAAAAACTACGTGATGGGACTCGAAGTGGTGCTGGCCGACGGCTCGATTTTGCAAACCGGCGGCAAAATGATCAAAAATGTCACCGGTTATGATCTGACGAGCATTTTCGTCGGCTCTGAGGGGACACTGGGAGTAATCACAAAGGTTCTGCTGCGCCTGATTTCAATACCGAAAAAGCGGGGGACGCTGCAGGTAATGTTCGCCTCGCTTGACGACGGCTGCCGCATGATCCACGACATGCTGCAGGCGGGCATTGTCCCGGCCGCCTCTGAAATACTGGACAAAACCTGCCTGACAATTGCGGCGGAACGACGGAACATGAAAATTCCCGGCGGCGCCGCTGCTGCGGTGATCATCGAGATCGATGGCAACGATGACGCCGCGCTGGATTCCCAGACAAACCAAATAAGGACCGTCGCCCAATCCTGCGGATCACTCCTTTTTCGGGCCGCCGCCTCACAGCAGGAGGCCGACGAGTTGTGGGCCATCCGCAGGGGAATCAGCTCGGCTATCTCTACCCTTGCCCCGGACCATTTCAGTGAAGACATCTCCGTCCCCCGCGACGCATTTCCCGAGGTAGTCCGGCTGATCAGAAAAATCGCAGAAAAATACGGACTGCTCATCGCGGTTTACGGCCACGCCGGCGACGGCAACCTCCATCCGTCGATCCTCTGCAACACTTCCCTGCCGGGGGAAAAAGAAAAGGTACATCAGGCGATTGAAGACATCTTCGCCGCCTCACTCAGCGTCGGCGGCACCCTTTCCGGGGAGCACGGCATCGGGCTCACAAAGCAGCCGTACTTTGCCAATGCCGTCAGTGAAACCGCAATCCGAACAATGAAGGCCGTCAAGACGGCCCTCGACCCCCAGGGTCTGCTCAATCCGGGGAAAATATGGATATGAAGCTCGCACCAGCGGAGATGACAGGAAAAGAAGCCGACGGCGCCCTGTTTCGGAGGGCGGCAAGCATGGTACATAGTTGTGACCGCTGCGGTTCCTGCCTTACGGTCTGCCCACTCTTCGGAGTAGCGGAAGTTGAAGTAACCGGAGCGCGGGGCAAAAACTCGATCGTCCGAGCCCTCGCCGAGGGGGGCGTCCAACCAACCCGGGCCGCGCTGAAGGCGGTAGATTTTTGTCTGTTATGCCGTGCCTGCGTGGAGATCTGTCCGGCGAATGTCCCAACCGACGAGACAATGATTGATGTCCGCCAGCATCTGAACGATCTGTTGGGCGGACCAAAGCTGGAGTATCGAATAGTCGGCGGTATCCTGAAGAGACCGGGCCTTGTCTCTGCCGCGGCAAAAGCCCTGTCACTTCTGCGCCGCACCGGCCTCGGTCGCCTCGCCCCGCACGGCATGGCACCGGAGGAGTTCACCCGCAGCCGTTTTCTCAGTTCGTTCGCGGGGCCTGCCGCTCTCGGCGGGAAGGTCCCCTCCTCCGGCAAAACTCCGGCAAAAAACAGTCCCGTCTCCTATTTCCACGGTTGCGGCATGGAGATGATGTTCCCGGAAGCCGCCGCCCAAAGCCGGGAAATCATCAGCACCACCGCCCCCCTGAGCGAAAGAAAAAACGTCTGCTGCGGCCTTCCCCATCTCGCCCACGGGAAACGGCAGGATTTTCTCTTGCTCGCCCGTAAAAACATGGAAATTTTTGCTGATGACGAGATTGTCATAACGGACTGCGCAAGCTGTGGCGCCACCCTCAAAAATTACGGCTCTTTTTTCTCGGACACTCCCGCGCTCAAGAAAAAGGCCGAGGAATTCAGCAAAAAGGTTATGGATTTAACTGAATACCTCGCGCAGACCGCCTACCAGCCTCGGCAGAAAACAAACGCTGTCTTGACCTATCACGATCCCTGCCACCTGGCGCGCGGCCAGGGAATTGCCGACCAGCCCCGTGAGCTTCTCCGGAAAGCGGGGAATTTCATAGAGATGAACGGGGCCAGTATTTGCTGCGGCGGCGCCGGCTCGTTTCATATCGATTACCCGGAAACAGCGGCGAAGATTCTGTTGAACAAGCAAAAGAACATCGAAGAAACCGGCGCTTCCCTGGTAGTAACGGCTTGCCCCGGCTGCCTGATTCAGCTTGCGAAGGCGGCGGAAGCCTCCGGCGGGAGGTTCAAAGCTGTCCATATCAGCCAGGTTCTCTGATAGAACTCTGCACAAATGCCAATAATGTGAGTACTCGTTTCCCTTTTTCGTGCTGCGCGGCAGCCGAGAAATTTGCATGAATATTTACCAGCATTTGAACATGGTTAGCCTATCCCCGCCGGGATCACGCCTTTGCCATCCGCCAAACAACCGAACCACCTTCGCGACAGTCAGCAATGGAGTCAAACAACCTATACACCCTGCTTTGGCGCTCTTCATAGGCCAACCCTGGGAAAAGCGACGAGGATTGGGCCGGGATGGAAAAAAAATCTTTCAGAAACTCCATGTCCAGCGGCCGGAACCAGCGGTAGTGGCTAACCGGCCCCTTGTGGGCTTCCAGCGCCCGGCACGCCGCTTCGTAACTGGTGATCACCCGAAATTTGGAAGGCGGGTAACCGGTTCGCCGAAACGCCTCTTCCAGCAAATCCTCGTCATCCAGGCCAAGGACGGATGGATAAAAGGAAAACGCGATCTTTCCTGCTGTTTGGAGATACTTGGCCGCTTCACGGAAGGCCAGATCGACATCGGGAAAAACGAAAATGGCGGCATTGTAGAGTATGCAGTCAAAGCGCTCATCCCCAACCGTTGCGCCGGGCAGCTCACCGTCGCCCACGACAAGACGGACATCTCTGAGATCGGCCAGCCTCTGCCGACCTGCCTCGACCATTTTCGGCGAAAGGTCAATCCCCAAAACCCTGCAGCCATAGCGTTCACAAAGGACGCGTGAGGAAATCCCGTTGCCGCAACCCAAGTCCAGAACCGCTGAGCCGGGGCTTACGCCGACCCAGTCGGCCAACTTTGCCGCAAGTTCCGCGAATAAGTGATGTTTGTCTTCAAAATCCTGGTAAATCGCAAAACTCTGATCGAAATTGGCAGCGACGCTCTGTTTGACCTTGTGGCTGAAATCTGGGGACTTCATCGTTTTTCCTCCGGATGTTTTATGACAGTTGCTGTTATTGCGGACATTCGCCCTGTTGGACAAAGAAAAGATTTTGGAGATCAGATTACGGTCTTATGGTCTCTTCTCCCAGAAAGGCCATTGCCCGGTAGAGGTTATGCAGCGACAGGGCGTCGACGCCGTCTATCACATAATCCCGATGCCAGCGGTCGCAGGAGCGGTCCGAACCGGAGACAAAGAGCCGATGCAGAACCGTAATAAAGATCGCCCGCTCCACGGCAAATTCGAACTTTCGGCCCGCCAGAAGGCAGCGGATGATCTTGCCCAAGTCGCTCACAGATCAGGACCGCGCCGATCTTCTTAGCCTGGGCATGGAGCTCGCTCTTCCCTGAGAGAATCAGAACAGCCTTCTCGGGAAACCGTGATCGGGAGCGAACCAGGCTTTCGATCTCACCCTTCTTCTGAATCTGCTCCATCCGCCCGAGGGTGGCCATAACTCTCTGGATCGTCTTGGTGCCTTCACTGAGGTTCTTGACAATTTGGAGTTAATGCTACTGGCCAGATTTTTTAACTCTCGCCAACATGGTAAACCTCCTGCATTAGTCACCCCATGATTGAAATAATATCCTCTGATGTCAATAAACATCATAACATTCTGGGGCAGCAAATTTTTTACAAAATTTAGATTTTTAAAAGAGCAATCTAATTATTACTGGTGTTTACATTGAATACCCCTCAAAACTCTGGAGATGCAAGGCCTGAGGGTTTCCGCCTCGGCATTGGTTTTTCTCCTTTGGGGGGCTTTCAGTTTTTGTTGGGGGCTTTTCGCTTCTAAAAGGCCCCAACAAATCTTGGATGCCAGAGAGCTGCGTAACAACGTTTTGGACTAATGACAGGAAAAAACCCGTTATTTCTAACGGGTTTTTCTTTTTTTCTGAACTGTAATAAACTTGTTCAAACATACTATTGGCGGAGAGAGGGGGATTCGAACCCCCGTGAGAGCTTTTGGCCCCCAAATCGATTTCGAGTCGATCCCGTTACGACCACTTCGGTACCTCTCCGGGCTGCAAAGTCCTTCCCCCAGCCAACGGGGGAAGATGCTTCTGTAATAATCGACCTCAGGAGGATAACCTTTTCCGGCGAAAAAATCCACTTAAAATTTCTCCGCACGCCTCACGCAAAACACCGCCCTCAACAACGACTGCATGATTGAGGCGCCGGTCGTCGAAAAGATGATAAAGACTTTCCGCTGCGCCGTTTTTGGGATCGGGCGCCCCGAACACAAGGCGCGCTATCCGCGCCTGAATGATCGCCCCGGCGCACATCAGGCAGGGCTCCAGCGTAACGTAAAGCGTGGCGCCGGCAAGGCGGTAATTGCCGATTATCGAGGCGGCCGCGCGGATCGCGAGAATCTCGGCGTGGGCCGAGGGGTCGCAAAGGGAGAGAGGGCGGTTGCAGGCACTGGACAGCAATTCATTGTTCATTACAATAACCGCGCCGACAGGCACCTCTCCAACGTCCCGGGCCAGTTCAGCCTGGGCAAAAGCTGCCCGCATCCATTCTTCGTCTTTTTCCGTACTTTGTTGACAAACATCTAATTTATTTAGCATTTATGTCAGAGCGCAGCCTTCCTGTGGCAATTCTTTTCTATGTTGATTTTTACATCTTTGACTTTTTCACATAATTTAACCATACTGCAGCGGTAAACGACGATTTACGAGCGGCGATCAGCCGCGTTATTGGCAGAATGCAAACGATTCCAGGGTAGTAAACGATGAAGAAGAAATTCCTGTTTCTTTTTATCCTGTTTTCACTGGCAATTCATACGCTGGTGATTGGGCTTTCGCTCCGTATCGACACACCGGCAGTTGTGCATGACGATCCGGTGATGAAGATTGATCTGCAACCGCCGCAACCGAAACAGGAACCTGCAAAAGCCGGTTTCAGCATCCGGAAGAAATATCCGGCGCCGACTTTTTCCGGCGACGGCACGGAAGCAGAGTTGGCACGCGAAGCCTCGGTGGGGCTCGAAAATCCCGGCGGGGTTTATGAAGCGTACCTGCTGAAAATCCGCAGCAGGATCGAGCGCCGCTGGTCATACCCGCCTCAGGCTCTTGCCGAAAAACGGGAGGGAAACACCGTGATCCGCTTTACCATTGAAGCAAGCGGTTCCTTGAAGGGTTCTTCCGTACTTTCCAGCTCCGGAAGCGCCCTCCTCGATGAAGGGGCTCTTGCCTGCATCAGGGCCGCTTCGCCCTTTGAGCCGCTCCCCCCCTCCTTCAATCTTTCTCTTCTCAATATAACCGCCACCTTCAGCTATCGGATAAACCTTTGAATGTATCAGATTTCGGCAATTATTCCTGCCAGATCCCGGCTTGTTTCGAGAAGTCGGTCACGCAGATCGGCCTGTTCCACCCAGCTCTTTTTCTCCATCGCTGTCCGGCGGCTCTGAATCTGGGCAAGTCTTCCTTCGAGGTCGGATATCAGGTACCCCCAATCTATCCTGGGCTCGGCCTTTTCCGGGTAGGCAATCACCTGGGGAGGCATTCCCGGCGTCAGCGTTATATCTTCAAGATAGTCAGGGATGGCTGCTTCGATACCGAAGCGTTCCTTGATCAGCCTTGCCAGTTCCTGCTGTCCGGCATACTCTCCATGCGTCAGGAAGAGTTTGATATTCTTGTTGTGGAAATGACCGAACCACTCCAGAAGCTGGCTCTGTCCGGCATGGGCTGAAAAACCGTTGATCGTGAATATCTTTGCACGAACGGCAATTTCATCGTTCATGATGCGGATCTTTTCGGCGCCGTCGATGATTTTTCTGCCCGGCGTTCCCTGCGCCTGGAAACCCACGAAGACAATGCTTGCCCCCTCTCGCCAGAGGTTGTGGCGCAGATGGTGTTTGATGCGGCCCGCATTGGCCATGCCGCTTGCGGAGATGACGATTGCCGGTCCCTTCTTGTTGTTTATTTCCATCGATTCTGCCGTGGACTGGGTGTATTTGAGATGGGGAAGCTGCAGCGGGTCATCGCCGTTCTCCATGATCAGCTTTGTCTCCTCATCCATGTATTTTTTACACTTCCTGAATATCTCCGTTGCCTGGATGGCCAGGGGGCTGTCGACATATACGGGGATGTCGGGGAGGCGCCCATCCTTTGCAAGCAGATGCAGAGAGTAGATCATCTCCTGGGTGCGTTCAACGGCAAAGGCTGGAATGATCACCTTTTCTCCCCGCTTGTAACTGTACGCAATCGCTTCGGCCAGTTCATTGAGGCTGTCAGCTTCATCCCTGTGGTTGCGGTTTCCGTAGGTCGATTCCATGAAAAGGAAATCCGCCTCCGCGATAATAGACGGATCGCGGACTATAAGCTGCGACGGTCTGCCGATATCTCCCGAAAATACGATCTTACTCTGTTTCCCGTCTTCCGTCAGGGACATTTCTATCATTGTTGCGCCGAGGATGTGGCCTGCATCCCGAAAAATAATCGTCAGGCCGGGAAACGGAGAGAAGGGTTCATCGTAGGTGAACGCGGAAAAAAGGGGAAAGGAATCAAGGGCGTCTTTCTGTCCGTAGAGAGGTGATATGTCCGACTCTCCGTGGCGAAGTTGCTTCTTTGTTTTCCATTTCGCCTCCATTTCCTGGATGTGGGCGCTGTCCAGCAGCATGATATGAAGCAGCTCCTGGGTTGGGGGCGTCATGTAGATTTTTCCTTTAAACCCCTTCTGCACGAGGCGGGGAATCAATCCGGAATGGTCCATGTGGGCGTGTGTCAGCAGGATGAATTCGATTTCATGGGGGTTATAAATATCAACATCCCAGTTACGCTTTTCAATCTCCTCGTTGCCCTGATGCATGCCGCAGTCGATTGCAAATCTCCGTCCCGCCGCTTCGACAATATAACAGGAACCGGTAACCGTCCTTGCCGCGCCCATCATTTTTACCTTCATATCAGCCTCGCTGTTTCATTTTAGGATGTTACTATCGGGAAGGAAGGACCTTCCGCCCTGCCCTCCTAACATAACCAATAGGAAACCGCAATTGTCCTTTTTCCAGGGTCATTTTGTTCTCGCTGAAAGAGGCGGGAAATGGCTTCCTGCCAATTTTCGCCGTTAATGGAAAATCAGCGATTTGCGCAGAAAACAAATTCACAGTGGCCCTTTTCCCGCAGAAATTGCGTCACTGACCTGGCCGATTGCCAAATGCGGCTTGACAAAAATCCTGTCCAGTCCTATAGACATCGCCCCTGTTTGGCGTTATTTACATTAACCATGGAAGATTGCGGGGACAAATCGTTAAAAGAACAGTGAAATTGTCTGGCTGAAAGATGATGAAAGCAGAAGAGCAATTTCCGGAAGGTTAAAATTATGAGCGAAGACAAGATAAGAACGCGTTTTGCCCCGTCTCCGACGGGTTATCTCCATATCGGCGGCGCCCGGACGGCCCTTTTTAACTGGCTTTTTACAAAGCGGTACAACGGCACTTTTGTTTTGAGAATAGAGGACACCGATCAGGCGCGTTCGACTGATGAATCGACACGGGCAATTCTCGATGCAATGAATTGGCTGGGGCTCAACTGGGACGAGGGGCCCTACTTCCAGGCGGAAAGGGTGTCTATCCACCGGCAGATGGTGGAAACGCTGATCGACGAGGGGAAGGCCTATTACTGCGACTGCACCCCGGAAGAGCTCGACGCAAAAAGGAAAAAGGCGCTTGCCGAAGGGAGAAAACCCAAATACGATGGCGCGTGCCGGGACAGAGGGTTGAAAAAATCGGCCAACACGGTGGTGCGGTTCCGCTGTCCGGAGGGCGGGGTCACGGTTGTCCGTGATCTCATCAAAGGCCCTATATCGTTCAATAATGATGAACTTGACGACCTGATAATCGAAAGATCGGATGGGTATCCGACCTACAATTTTGCGGTCGTCGTCGATGACGCGCAGATGGCAATCACCCATGTCATCCGGGGGGATGACCATGTCAATAATACACCCAAACAGATACTGCTCTATGAGGCCCTGGGATACGATGTCCCGCTGTTCGGCCATGTTCCGATGATTCTCGGCGCCGACAAGGCGCGCCTGAGCAAGCGGCATGGGGCGACGTCGGTTATGGCCTACAAGGAGATGGGTTTTCTCCCGGAGGCGCTGGTGAATTATCTCGTCCGGCTGGGCTGGTCGCACGGCGATCAGGAGATATTTACGATAGAGGAGCTGGTCCGAGAATTTTCGCTGGACGCGGTGGGAAAATCGCCCGCTGTTTTCAATCCCGAGAAACTCCTCTGGCTGAATCAGCATTACATCAAAAACTATCCGCAGGAAAAGCTGCTGGAAGCGGTGACCCCGTTCTGGATTGAAAAGGGATTTGATCTTGCCGACGGCGCATTTGTCCGCAAGGCGATGGAGAACCTCCGTACCCGGTCGCGGACAATTGTGGAAATGGCTGATTCCGGGTCGTTCTTTTTCAAGGCTGAGGTGGACTACGAAGCGGAGGCGGCGGATAAATTCTTGACGGCAGAGTATTTGGGGCATCTGGAGGCGGTTGTCGAGAAGCTTCCCGGCGTTGCCGATTATACAAAAGACGGGATAGAGGTTTTTCTGCGGGCGCTGGCCGAGGAGAGGGGAACGAAACTCAAGTGGCTGGCCCAGGCGTTGCGGGTTGCCCTGACCGGTAAAACCGTCAGCCCCGGGATAGACGAGGTTATGGCAACCATCGGCAGGGAGCGGGTCCTGGGGAAGATACAAAAGGCGGTCGATTATATCAGGGCTCGCGGCTAACTGATTAACTTTGCTCTTGACAATTTGCGTTTACTCAATTAGTAGACACCATTCGCACGCGGGTTTGGCGCAGAGATTTTCCCCCGGATTCCTTCCTCTGGCAGCGCGTGCAACGTTAATTATCCATTCCACGGTCCCATCGTCTAGTGGTTAGGACGCTGGCCTCTCACGCCGGAAGCAGGGGTTCAACTCCCCTTGGGACTACCAAATAAAGAAAACAGGGGTTTCGGTAATACTTGCCGTTCGAGGACAGATCGTGTTTCCATGAAAAGATGGTTTGGATTTGAACGAACTGCAGGTAAACCGCCCAATCCTTCAATAGCCCCATTGCCATAGATCCAGGCGCCGATCTTTCGACAAACCCGGAGAAGATGGATGAACTTTACGAAAACCCACTCACAATGAGCGTCGCCATTGCCTCTCAAGTTCCCCGTCCCGGGATGTTCGCCACGGTGCGCAACCGCCGCGGGATCGTCTCAGCCGTCGAGCCCTTCGACGGCCAGGAAGGGCGACTCCACCTCGTCCATCTCGACTACAAAGACGACCAGCTCCCCGCTGAGGAACGGCTCCTCTGGGAACTTGAACCAAGGAAGGTCCTCCTCGAACCCACGGCGCTCCCGGATGCCATCGCGACCGATCCGATGCCGTCGGAGGACTTTGACGCCCTGCTCCGAGCTGCCCGCTGGACTGCTGCGACGCCCTTCCTTGATCCGGACGGCGGCGGTCCCCTTGACCGTCTGCCTATCTCCAGTCCTTTTCATGGTGCCGTTCAGGTCGAGGACTTTCAGCTCGTGCCGCTCCTGAAAGCCCTTCAGATGCCCCGGGTCAATCTCCTGATTGCCGACGACGTCGGCCTCGGCAAGACCATCGAGGCGGGTCTGATCCTGAGCGAGCTCTTCCTGCGGCGTCGTATCCAGCGCGTCCTGATCCTGACCCCTGCGTCACTCCGACTCCAGTGGCGCGACGAGATGTGGGAAAAGTTCTCCCTGCCGTTCGATCTCGTGGACCGGGCCGAGACCCACGCCCTGCACCGTCGTCTCGGCATGGATGCGAATCCTTGGCGTTCTTTCAGCCGCATTATCGCTTCCTACCACTACCTGCGGCAGGAGGATGTCCTCACCCAGTTCCTGGCCGCCTGCCGGACACCGGAAGGCTCACCGCACCTGCCGTGGGATCTGCTCATCGTCGATGAATGCCACAACCTGCTGCCGTCGCCGTTCGGCGACGACAGCGATTTGTGCCGCATGCTGCGTCTCCTGGCGCCCCAGTTCGAGCATCGACTGTTCCTGAGCGCCACGCCCCACAATGGCCACACCCGCAGCTTCACGGGACTGCTCGAAATCCTCGATCCCGTGCGGTTCAGCCAGACGGACGAACTGAAAAAAGCGGAAAGGGAGCGCGTCCAGCAGGTCGTCCTACGACGCCTGAAAAGGGAAATCAACGCGCGCACAAACCCGCCGCGCTTCTGCCGCCGCAACCCACCCCAGGCTCTGGTCCTTGAACTCTCTCCCCAAGAGATTACCCTGAGCACCGCCTTCGATGGGTTCCGCACCGCCATCCGACGTCTGGCGGCTAGCGGTGAAACCCGTCGCCGACGTGCCGGCAGCTTTGCCGTCGAGATCCTCGGCAAGCGTCTCTTGAGCTGCCCGACGGCCTTCGCCGAGTCGTGGCGGCGCTGCCGGGAAGGGCTTTCGGAAGGAACCGCCGCGGATGAAACCGACGTCATGGCAGCCAAACGCAACGTCGAACGAGAAACCGGCGACGACCGCGAGACCCAGTCCCGCGAGGCGACAGCCGCGGGCGTTGTCGGCGCCTGGCTGAAGGCGGTGGCAGTGGACCTCCAAAGCGAGATCGCCGATATCGACCGGGCCGTCGCCTACATGGGTTTCGATCTTACCCGGAATGACCTTTACGAGCAGAACCCTGTCGCCGATGCCCGCTTCAACACCCTGGCGGATCTTATCGAAACGCTCCTGCGGCCCGAAAAAACCTGGCGCAACGACGAACGCCTTGTCATCTTTACGGAATACAAGACCACCCTCGACTACCTTGTCCGTCGTCTGCGCGAGCGCCACGAACCCGATCGGATTCTGACGCTCTTCGGAGGAATGGACGAAAACGAACGCGACTTGGTGAAACAGGCTTTCAATGACCCGCGCCACCGGGTGCGCATTCTCCTGGCGACCGATGCCGCCGCCGAGGGTCTGAACCTCCAATGGACGGCCCGCACCCTGCTGCACTTCGACTGCCCCTGGAATCCTTCCCGGCTTGAACAGCGTAACGGCCGGGTGGATCGCCATGGCCAGGCCCGCGACGTCGCAGTCTATCATTTCGCCACGGATCGGGACCAGGACCTCCGCTTCCTCGCGCACGTGATCCGCAAGGCCGACGAGATCCGCGAGGATCTGGGTTCCGCCAACGAGCTCTTTGACGAAGCTGCCCATCGCCGTTTGGTCGAAGGGGAAAGCGCAGCCTCCGTCCAGGCCGACCTGGACCGTCGCATCGCCTCCGCCCGCGGCCGGGCGGCAGTTGAGGCCGATGCCACGATAGAGACGGGCGCCGAAGGACGTGCCGCGGATAAACGGCTCCGTGCCCTGGCCGCCGAGATCGACCTCGACCCGGAAGCGCTCCGGACCACCCTTGAAGGGGCGATGGCGATCCGAGGCGGCCGCCCCCAACTCGAACCCCGGCCGGCCGATGCCACCTACCGACTCCTGAACCCAGCGCTCTCCGGTTGGAGCGAGATCATCGACGAAACGTTGAGGCGAAATGTCGGACGCAATAGCCGCGGTCCCGTCTCCCGGCTCGCCTTCAGTCCCGAGCCGTTTTTGGAGCAGATCGGCGAGAGGCGTATCTTCTGTCCCCGCCCGGACATCTTTTTCATGCACCTCTCCCACCCGATGCTCCAGCGGGCGCTCTCGGCCCTCACGCGCCGCCGCTTTCCCGGCGGCGGCGAGGAGGTTTCCCGCTGGACCGTACGGCGGGGCGAGGTTCCGCCCGGCGTCCAGGCACTTGTCCACCTCAGCATCGAGGAGCTGGCCGTCAATGAACTGCGCGAGACCTTTCACCACTGGGTTCGCACGCTCACCTTTCCCATCCGGAACGGAGTCCTTGGCGAGCCCCTTGTCCACCGCCCGGCTATGGAGTTGCGCAGCGCCGCCGTCGTCGGCGACGAGAAGCTTTGCGGCCGAGCCCGCGATCTTCTCGACGAGGTCGCGCCGGACCTCAAGCGATTCCTCGCCGATTACGCCGCAAAACTCACGACCAATCTCAAAAGCCAGTTGGAAACCACCGGCGTCCAGGCCCGCCGCCAGGAGGAGGAACGCTACCGCAGCCGCCAGGGCGAGGTTTCGACCCTGATTGCCGAAAACACCCTCGGGAAGCTTGAACGGGAGATCGACAAACTCAAGGTGGAACGCCGGCAAGGTCTGCTGTTCGATGAAGAGGCCAGGGTCGACGCCATCGATCGCTCCATCGAGGAAAAGCAGGCGGAAATCACCCGCCGCACCCGTCATTACGAGGAGGTGCGCGTCCAGCTCGAACGGGAACGAGAGCGCATCGTCAGATACCTGCTCCCCCGACGTCACGCCATGACTGCTGTGGCCCAGGTGTTCCCGGTCACCATCGAGGTGCGACTGCCCGGAGGCGCTCCATGAACGACATCGAACTGATCGGTTGGGATCGTCTGCGCCACGGCGGCCTCCTCCTCGACGCACCGCGCCTCCACCGGATAGCGGAACATACGCCCGAGCCGCTGTCTTCCTGGCAGGAGCGTGAGCTGCGCCGGATAGCGGGGGCGCTTCTCGACGGCGGCGCGAACGACGTAGACTTTGTGCGCTTTGTTCTGGAAGAGATCTGCGGTCTTACCGCCGCAAACGGTTCCTGGCAGCGCGGCCCCCAAGTCGGCGCTGAATGGGGCCGCCGCGCCGTCACGGGCGAAACGGTGAAGCCCCGCCACCTGTGGAGAGCTGCAACCGGCGCCATCCTCCCCGTCTTTATCGACAACGAGACCCGCCTCGGCGTCGGCCGTGGCCGCAGGTCCATGAGCCACGCCATTCAGTGGCTGCGAGGGGGAAGCGAACGCCTTGCCCTCCTGACCAACGGCCGCCAGTGGCGACTGATCTTCGCCGGTCTCGATTTCGACGCCTGGTGCGAATGGGATGCGGAGCTCTGGTTCGAGAGGGGCGCCCTCTCCGCCCAAGTGACGGCCCTACGGACGCTTCTCGCCCCGGCCCTCTGGACACCGCCGGCGAAGGATGCGCCACCCCCGCTCCTGGAGGCGATCCTTGACAGCCGCAAGGGACAGGCGGAACTCTCGACCGTCCTAGGCGAACGGGTCCGCGAGGCTGTCGAGATCCTCGTCCAAGGCCATGGCGACATCCTGAAAGAACAGTGCGCAGGCATCGATCCGGCCGAGATCTACCGGGCCGCCGTCCGGATGGTCATGCGGATGGTCGTCGTCCTCTTCGCCGAATCCCGTGATCTCCTCCCCCGCGACAACGCCCTCTATCACGGCGCCTACGGCCTGACGGGCCTTATCGAAGAGATGGAGAAGATCGCAGCCCGCGGCGGCAATCGCCTCGCCCGTTCATGGAGCGCTTGGCCGAGGGCGCTGGCCCTCTTCCGCCTCGTTTATGCCGGGTCCCACCACGAAAAACTCCCGGTTCCTGCCTACGGCGGCGAACTCTTCGCCCCGGGAGACGCCACCTCGCCGGACGGCCTCTTGCGCGCCCTCGCTGTCTTCGAGAATGCCTGCTTCGAGAGGGAACTCCTCCCCGACCGCGAGGTCCACCGCATGCTGGAGCGCCTCACCCGCACGCGCGTGAAGCTCCGGCAGGGAAGGGCAAGCGTCTGGATTCCCGCACCAGTCGATTTCTCCGACCTTTCCAGCGAGTACATCGGCATCCTCTATGAAGGCCTCCTTGATTTTGAACTGCGGACCGCCCCTCCCGGCGACCCCGTCATCTTCCTCGCCGTCGGCAACCAGCCTGCCCTGCCCCTCTCCCGTCTCGAAGCGATGGACGACAATGCCCTGACCGATCTGTTGGAGAAGATGAAGGACACGGGCCAGGGGGACGAAGAGACGGCTGAAGGAGCGGAGGAGGCGGCGGCCGACGGTGAGGAGGACCGCGACGCCGGCGATGACGCTGCGATTGAAGATGATATCCATGATGGACTCTTTGCGACAGCGGAGGAAGCCGCGACGGGAGAGAGGATTGAGGAACCCGGCGATGAGCGTCACGTCACGCGCACCCGCGCCGAGACCTGGGCGCGCCGCGCCGTCGAGGTTGGGAAACTCGCCCGTCGCCCCAAAGGAACCCTTACCCCGGAGAGACGGCTCGTCTATGAAGCGGCGATCGCCAGGAAGGCGCGTCAGCTCGTCGTCCGGGTCATCCTGCCGGGCGAGTGGTATGTCGTCCGTTGGGGCGGCACCCGCAAGGGGTCGGGAACCTTCTACACGCGTCCGGGGCTGGCCGTACCCACGG
>Ga0172368_10004646_pt1 | contig 15785 bp, 14 predicted proteins | sample Lak11m_FD_114540 | JGI IMG/M metagenome (GOLD analysis project Ga0172368, IMG submission 114540) | Freshwater microbial communities from Kabuno Bay, South-Kivu, Congo - kab_022012_11m | ecosystem: Environmental > Aquatic > Freshwater > Lake | place: Democratic Republic of the Congo: South-Kivu...
CATGTCGGGCTTCTACTTCGCCGAAGGCGATCAACATCTCGATCATGAAACCCAACAGAATCATAACGCGCCGCACACCACGAGCGATCTCTTGTTCAAAGGCGCACTGCGCGATCAAAGCCGCTCGGTATGGCAAGGCATGATCTACGTCGCCCCCGGCGCGCAGAAAACGGACGGCTATCAGGCAAATCGCAACTTGGTTCTCTCTAAAGCCGCCCGCGCCGATTCCATTCCAGGTCTTGAGATTTTGGCAGACGATGTGCGCTGTACGCACGGCGCAACCGTAGGGCAGCTTGAAGAAGAGCATATCTTCTATCTCATGTCGCGCGGGATGCCGCGCGCCGAAGCCGAAAAAGTTTTGGTGGATGGCTTCTTCGATCCGATCATGCAGCGCATCGCCTTTGAAGGCGTGATCACGCGCTTGAAGAAACAGATTTTGCAAAAGATGAGCGAGTCGGGGAGCGGCGAATGATCAAACTTAACGTCGAGCAAATCCGCAAAGATTTTCCGATCCTGATGCGAGAGACCAAACCGAACGTCCCTCTGGTCTATCTCGATTCCACTGCGACGTCCCAAAAGCCTTCCACCGTAGTGGACGTGATGTCGCATTACTACAATCACAGCAATGCCAACATCCATCGAGGCGTGCATACGCTCGCCGAAGAAGCAACGGCAATGTACGAAGGCGCGCGCGAGCGAATTGCCAAGTTCATCAACGCCAAGTCGTCAAAAGAAGTTATCTACACACGCAACACTACCGAGTCGATCAATTTGGTTGCGTATAGCTGGGGCAGGGCAAACATCAAACAGGGCGACGTGATTGTGCTGACCGAGATGGAGCATCACTCCAACCTTGTGCCGTGGCAAATGCTTGCTGCCGAGAAGAATGCCAAGATCGAAATCATCCCCGTCACCGACGACGGCGAACTCGACCTCACTGCTTACGAATCGATTCTGAAACTTGCGCCGAAGATCGTATGCGTCACACACATGTCAAATGTGCTTGGCACCATCAACCCCATTGAGAAGATCGCCGCGCAAGCCCACGCCGTTGGCGCGTTGGTGATGGTGGATGGCGCGCAATCTGTCCCGCACTTCCCTGTGGACGTACAAACACTCGACGCAGATTTTTTGGCGTTCTCGGCTCACAAGATGTGCGGGCCGACCGGGATAGGTATTCTGTGGAGTCGGCAGCAGTTGTTAGAGGCGATGCCCCCGTTCTTGGGCGGCGGCGACATGATCAAGAGAGTCTATTTGCGCGAATTCAAGCCCAATGCCTTGCCTCACAAATTTGAAGCGGGGACTCCGGCAATCGCTGAAGCGATTGGCTTTGGCGCGGCAGTGGATTATCTGACGGGCGTTGGAATGCGAGCGGTTGCCGATTACGAACACGAGATTATCGCTTATGCGCTTGAACGTTTGGAAGAAGTGCCGGGCGTGAAAATTTACGGGCCCAAAGCGGAACGCAAAGGCGGGGTTGCCGCCTTTTCATTTGACGGCGTTCATCCGCATGACGTGGCGCAGATTTTGGATTCGGATGGGATCGCCGTACGCGCCGGACATCACTGCGCCATGCCATTGCATGATCGATTTAATTTGCCTGCCACCACCCGCGCCAGCTTTTATCTTTATAATACCAAGCAAGAAGTAGATAAGTTGATAGAGGGGCTTTATAAAGTGAAGAAGATGTTCGCTTAAAAAGGAAATGAGGGAGATTAGGGAAACAGAGGAAATGCTTTCCTTTAGTTCCATGTTTCCTTCGTCTCCCTTTAGCTTTTATGGATGACATGTACCGCGAAGTGATCTTAGATCACTACAAAAACCCGCGCAATCGCGGCACGCTCGACCCGCACGATTTTTCTTTTGAGGATGATAACCCGTTGTGCGGAGACCGCATCCGCATTGATGTAAGGGTGGGGAGCGACAACAAAGTGACCGACGTAAAATTTTCGGGTCAGGGATGTGCTATCTCGCAAGCGTCAGCCTCGATGCTCACCGAACACATTATGGGCAAGTCGTTGGATGAAGTGAAACAGTTAAGCAAAGACGACATTTTAGAAATGTTGGGGATCGAGTTAGGTCCGGTGCGGCTCAAGTGCGCGTTGCTTTCGCTGAAAGTGTTGAAGGCGGGCGTGTATGGAATTAAAGAAGAAGACTGATCTAAGCGAATGACTTTCCTTGTTTTCCCTGATTTCTTTTTGTTCCTAAAGGAAAGAGCGGAGACAACGGAACAAAGGGAAATGTATTTATGGTTTCGTATCGAAATGTAATTGATCCAGAGCAAGCTGACTACTATGCTGTGGGTAAAGCGAGTGAATTAAAAAACGGCGAGCGGATGATCGTCGAGATTGACGGCGAGCCGCTCGCGGTGTTTAACATCGCCGGGACGTTTTACGCGATTGCCGATGTGTGTTCACACGACGATGGGCCTGTGGCAGAAGGTGAATTGCAGAATGAGTTTGAGATCGAGTGTCCGCGTCACGGCGCACGCTTTGATGTGCGCAACGGTAAGGTGTTGTCGTTCCCGGCGATTATTGACATCCCCGCTTATCCGGTGAAGGTGGAAGAGGGGCAGATCATGGTCGGGTTGCCGCCGTCGGCGTCACCTGATCAGGCGTGATCCGTTTCATCCCAACCAGCACTTCCATAAATACCGATACGATCTCAGGATCGAACAATTTGCCCGCATTCATTTGAAGGAAGCGGGCGACTTCATGCGGCGGGCGGGCAGGGTGGTAAGGTCGCTCAGACGTGATCGCATCGAACACATCTACGATGGCCAATAGCCGTCCTTCCACTGGAATCTCTGTCCCTCTCAACCCGCGCGGGTAACCCGAACCATCCCATCGCTCGTGATGAAACAATACGTAAGGCAGTGTGGGTCGCAAGTGAGTGATGGGCGCTAGCATCTTCGCGCCTGCCTCGGCGTGCGACTTCATTAACACCCATTCTTCGTCGGTTAACGACCCCGCTTTTTTCAAGACCTGATCCGGCACAATGATCTTGCCGATGTCATGCAAGCGCGCACCAAACTCCAACATGCGCAGCGTTTCACCGCTCCAATACATCTTCTCTGCCAACTGCCGCGCGTAATCGGCGACGCGCTCCACGTGACCATGTGTGTGCGGGTCTCGACCCTCGATCACGTTTGCCAACACGTTGACGGTGTCAAGATACGCTTGATCCACTTGCGCGATCTGCACCTGACCGGCGCGCACCAAGCGCGCGTGAACAATCGCCGAAAGGTCATTGGGCGCAATCGGTTTGGTGACGTAATCCTCCACGCCGAGCTCATGTCCTTGTTGAATATCTTCCGGTGAGTTGTTCGCGGTGAGGAAAATAAACGGCACGGTGTCGAAAGCTTTGTTCTGACGCAAGGCTTTAAAAAATTCAATACCGTTCATGCGCGGCATGTTGATGTCAGAGAGGATGAGATCGGGTCTGGTGTTCTGTAAAACGCGGAGCGCCTGCTCGCCGTTTTCGGCTTGATGCACTTCGTATCGTTCGAGTTCCAATGTCAACGATAGAATTTTCCGCATTTCCTGATTGTCTTCGACGATCAATATCTTTCGGCGCTGGAGGGGTGATGTCATGGTTAAAATTATAATGCAGTTAAGTTAATTGCTCTATAATTTGTGGCATGGCTGAGATCCCTCACTCTAAACGCGCCGCGCAGTTGCGCCAACAGATTCAATACCATTCTTATCGGTATCATGTTCTTTCTGATCCGAGCGTCTCCGATAAAGAGTACGACGCCCTTTTCCGCGAATTGCAAAAGATAGAATCGGATCATCCCGAACTGATCGCGCCCGATTCGCCGACTCAACGTGTCGGGGGCGCCGTCTCCGATAAATTTGCCAAAGTGAAACACCCCGCGCCGATACTTTCGTTGGCGAATGCTTTTAACTCTGACGATGTGCGAGCCTGGTTTGAGCGGATCAGCAAACTGGACGAGCGCGTGGCAAAAACCGAATTCGTAGTCGAGCCGAAGATTGATGGACTCACGGTTGTTCTTCATTACAAAGATGGACTCTTTGTCAAAGGTGCGACTCGCGGCGACGGTGAAACGGGAGAGGACATCACACCAAATCTCAAAACGGTGAAGACCCTGCCTTTAAGAATCCCGGTGGATGCCGCCTCTAAAGTGAAGCCGCCATCCACTATTGTGGTGCGCGGTGAAGCCGTTATCTTCGTTGAAGATTTTGAAGAATTAAACAAGAAGCAATTGGCTGCGGGCGAGAAAACCTACGTCAATCCGCGCAACACGGCTTCGGGCGCACTGCGTCAACTGGACTCTAAACTGACTGCGACGCGCCCCATCTCGTTATTGTGCTACTCGGTTGTAGATGTGAAAGGGTTCGCGTTCAAGACGCAGTGGGATTTGCTCGAGACCCTCAAGGCTTACGGCTTCCCCGTCGCGGGCGTAATCAAAAAATTTCCTGATATCGAATCGGCAATCAAGTATTGCGAGTCGTGGAACGACAAACGCGACACTCTTGATTACGAGATTGATGGCATGGTGATTAAGATCAATGCCCTTGCCCTTGCCGCCGACTTGGGCTTTGTAGGCAAAGACCCGCGCGGCGCGATTGCCTTTAAATTCCCCGCGCGCGAAGTGACGACGACGCTCAACGATATTGGCGTCAACGTCGGACGCACCGGAGTCTTGACGCCGTATGCGATTCTGGAGCCGGTAGAGGTTGGCGGCGTCACCGTGCGTCAGGCGACTCTCCACAACTTCGATTACATTGCCGAGAAAGACATCCGCCTCGGAGATCGAATCTTGCTCAAACGCGCCGGTGATGTCATCCCTTATGTGATCGGCCCCGTGCTTAATGCGCGACCCAAAGATGCCAAGCCCTACAAGCCGCCGAAGAAGTGTCCGACATGCGGCGAGCCGGTGGAACAAGCCGAAGACGAAGTAGCCTATTACTGCATCAACGCTTCGTGTCCCGATCAACTCATCCGCAACGTGGAACATTTTGTGGGCAAGGGCGGCTTGGATATGGAAGGGTTAGGCAGCAAGCTCGCCGAACAATTTGTCGCCGAAAAATTAATCGCCGATGTCGCCGACATTTTCACAATTAGCAATTCCCAATTACTAACTTTAGAAGGCTTCGCCGAAAAAAAAGCCGAGAACGTTTTGGCGGCAATCGAGTCAGGGCGGTCACGCCCGCTCAACCGTCTGCTTGCTGCGCTTGGTATTCGCGGCGTGGGTGAAGTGGCTGCCAACGATCTTGCGTCGCACTTTGGATCGCTTGAAGCGCTGCAGAAAGCCGACGTGGAATCGCTGACGCAAATTGAAGGCATCGGCAAGAATACGGCGACTTCGATTGTGGACTGGTTTGCGCGTCCGGCGAACAAAAAGTTACTCACAAAATTAAAGAAGGCGGGAGTGAATCCAACATCTGTTGTTCGCAAAGTAGAAGGCGGAGGCTTTAGCGGAAAAACTTTTGTCATCACCGGCACACTGCCCAACTGGTCGCGCGATGAGGCGAAGTCGTTCATCGAAGAGCGCGGCGGCAAAGTAACCGACAGCGTGAGCAAGAAGACGGATTATTTGGTGTTGGGCGAATCACCCGGCAGCAAGTTGGCGAAGGCGCAGTCGTTCGGTGTAGCGATCCTTGATGAAGCGGCTTTGCGTGAGATTGGCAAATAAGACAGAACGCTGATGAACGCTGAAGGCGCAGATGGACGCTGATTTTATAAAACGATCAGCGCAAATCAGCGTTAATCAACGTCGTCAGCGTTCAACGGTTTTGATCTCAATTACCCTCAAGCCTCATCGCGAAAAATCTCTCCTCAACCGTCACCCCTGGATTTTCAGTGGTGCGGTGGCTTCGATTCAAAGGGATGCCGCCAGCGGAGACACGATCATTATTCGCTCTTCAGCCGGAGAATTTCTGGCGTATGCCGCTTATAGCCCCCACTCGCAAATCATCGCCCGCGTTTGGTCGTGGGATGAAAATGAGACGATAGACAAAAAATTTTTCGCCGAAAGAATCGCGTATGCAATTAAACAGCGCGCTTCACTTAACTCCATAACCAATACTATGAGATGGGTCAACGCCGAGAGCGATGGCATCCCCGGACTTGTCGTGGATCGTTATGCCCAATTTGCCGTGTGCCAATTTTTAACGGCGGGCGCAGAAAAGTGGAAAAACGAAATCGTTGACGTCTTGATGAAGCAAGAAGGAATTGTCGGAGTGTATGAACGCTCCGATATGGATGTGCGTGAGAAGGAGGGGCTAGGTCGGGTGGTTGGGTTGTTGGGTGGTTTGGAAGTCCCTGATCTGGTAGAAATATACGAAGAAATGTCATTCCAAGGAGCGCCGCAGGCGCGGCGAGGAATCTCTGAGACAGCCCAAGAGATTCCTCGCGGCTACGCCGCTCGGAATGACATTCAACTTTTGGTTGACGTCAAACACGGACACAAAACGGGTTTCTATCTCGATCAACGCGAGAACCGCGATGTTGTAAAACAATACGCCAAAGATCGTGACGTGCTGAACGCTTTTTGTTACACGGGCGCGTTCAGCGCGGCGGCGTGGCAGGGCGGGGCGCGGAGCGTGGTCAGTTTGGATTCGTCCGCGCCCGCGTTGAGTTTGGCGAAGAAAAATTTAGAGCTGAATGCGTTGCCGATTGACGGCATCACCGAAGGCGATGTGTTCACCACTCTCCGCAAGTACCGCGACTCGCGCGAATCGTTTGATCTCATCATTCTCGACCCGCCCAAACTGGCGCACTCCCAATCTCAAATTGAGAAGGCAAGCCGCGCCTACAAAGATATGAACTTGCTCGCGCTCAAGTTGCTGCGCTCTGACGGAATCCTCATTGCTTTTTCTTGTTCGGGCGCAATTTCGGAAGACTTGTTTCAAAAAATTATTTTTGGCGCATCGCTCGATGCTAAACGAGAAGTGCAGATCATCAAACGACTCTCGCAAGCGAGTGATCATCCTGTGCGAGCGAGTTTCCCCGAAGGAGCGTATTTAAAAGGTTTGGTGTGCCGCGTAGATTAAATCAATGGACAATGAAAGAATGAACAATGAACAAGCCGATAACTCGTGAGCAATGTCTTACGCTTGATAAAAGTGATCCTCTCGCTTCCTTTCGCGATCAATTTGAATTGCCCGACGGCGTGATCTATCTGGATGGCAATTCGCTTGGCGCGCTGCCCAAGAAAACTGCGGCGCGATTGAACGATGTCATCACCCGCGAGTGGGGCGGTGACCTCATCCGCAGTTGGAATACGGCGGGCTGGATCGATCTGCCGCGCCGCGTGGGTGATAAAATCGCCCGCCTCATCGGCGCGGACGCCGCCGAGGTCGTGGTCGCCGACTCCACTTCGATCAACCTCTTCAAAGTTTTAGCCGCCGCGCTCAAGTTAAATCCTTCGCGCCAAGTTATTCTTTCTGAGCCAGACAACTTCCCAACCGATCTTTATATCGCCCAAGGATTGATCGATCTCTTGGGGAAGGAACACGAATTGCGACTCAAACCCGCCGACGAAATTTTTGACTCGATTGACGCCGACACGGCGGTGGTGATGTTGACTCAAGTCAACTACCGCACCGGGCGGATGCACGATATGAAAGCGATCACGGCGCGGGCACACGAGCAAGGCGCGTTGATGCTCTGGGATCTGGCGCACTCGGCTGGCGCTGTCCCCGTTGATCTAAATAGCGTGGGCGCGGACTTCGCCATCGGCTGCGGATACAAATATCTCAACGGCGGACCGGGCGCACCGGCGTTTGTCTTTGTTCCCCAAAGACATCAGGCAAAATTTTCGCAGCCGCTCTCGGGTTGGATGGGTCATGCCCATCCCTTCACATTCGATTGGAAGTACGAACCCGCCGAAGGCATCGCCCGTTATTTGTGCGGCACACAAGCCGTGTTGAGCATGAGCGCGTTGGAGTGCGGCATTGACACGATGCTCGAAGCAGACATCAATTTGATTCGCGCCAAGTCGTTGACGATGACCGATTTGTTCATCGAATTAGTCGAGCAGCGATGTGCGGGTTATGATTTGAAATTAGTTACGCCGCGTGATCATTCGATGCGCGGCAGTCAAGTGTGCTTGAGCAATGTTAACGGCTACTCCATGATGCAGGCGCTCATTGCGAGAAACGTCATTGGCGATTTCCGCGCGCCGGATATTTTGCGCTTTGGCTTCACGCCGCTTTATCTGCGTTACGGGGACGTGTGGGATGCGGTAGATCGTTTTGTGGAAATTTTGGAAACACGGTCGTGGGATCGTGATGTTCATAAACAAAAGGCGAAAGTAACGTAGCAGATGGCAAATGGCTTATAGCGGATAGCGTATTGCGTATAGTGCGTGATGTGTCCGATACGGAATATGTAACACGAAATATGGTTTAACCATGACTCGAACTTACGGCGCAAAATTAGATTTCAGCAACGACATGAGCTATGGCGATTATCTCGCCCTCGACTCGGTTCTCTCCGCGCAGCATCCGCGTTCTGAAGATCACAACGAGATGCTGTTCATCATCATGCACCAGACGAGCGAATTGTGGATGAAGTTGATGCTGCACGAACTTCGCGCGGCGCGTGAGCATGTGAAGCGCGATGAGCTGCCGCCTGTCTTCAAGATGACGGCGCGGGTGTCGCGCATCATGGAGCAATTGGTGCATGGCTGGGATGTGCTTTCGACAATGACCCCCAGCGAGTACAGCCGCTTCCGCCCGATGTTGGGCAACTCATCGGGTTTTCAGTCGTATCAGTATCGGATGATCGAATTTGTGCTGGGCAATAAAAATGAAGTGATGACACGCCCTCATCATCATCGCGCCGATCTCTACGAACTGGTGCTGAAAGAGTTAAAGGCTCCATCACTCTATGACGAATCGCTCCGGCTCATGGCGCGGCGCGGTTTAACGATTCCGCCAGAGGCAGCGGAGCGCGATTGGGCGCAGGCGTATCACTATAACGAAGGCGTGGAACGCGCCTGGCTCGCCGTGTATCGCGATCCTGAACATCACTGGGATTTATACGAACTGGCGGAAGAGTTGATGGATTTGGAAGATTCGTTTCGACAGTGGCGATTCCGGCATGTGACAACAGTCGAGCGTATCATCGGCTACAAGACCGGCACGGGCGGCACGGCGGGAGTCGCTTATCTTCGTAAGATGTTGGATGTTGTTTTATTCCCCGAACTGTGGAAGGTGAGGACGAATTTGTAACCCCACCCGTCGCTATGGAGGAGGCGGGGAATTGGCTTGTTTTCCGCATCCCTCGTCTACGCGCGAAAAAAAATTCGCGCTCCGCTCGGGACGCTTCCCGCTAGAATCGGCAGAGCCAAAATTTTCCGCGAAAATGGGGAGGTGGGGGTGATGCGTTTATGGTTGTCGAGTCGGCGTCACCGTAGGAGAGGGTGTGGCGCTTACGTTTGGAAGCCGCAACTCAAAATCATCGAAGGCAATGATCGACTCGCTCGCAGAGATTTGCGGACGCATTGCCACCCCAAACGTTCCCGCGCCGAGGCGGCTATCGCTCATTTCGTAGATGGCTCGCCCATTGACGAAGAAGGCATAGTACGCGCCATCGCCGATCACTTCCAAATGATTTGCGTCATTTAATAAAACGTCGGGGCGCGCCTGCAGCCAAATAGGAATCCATTGGTTGTTGTGCGAAATGCCAATAGTAATCGTCTGAACCCCATCTACGCCGAAGTAATAAAAATCAGAATTTGTTTTGCGAAAGATGAGTCCGCCGCCGGTGATGCGCCCGACGCCCAGCGTTTGCACTTCGGCTGAAAGATAAAACTTAGACGAGGCAAAGGCGGGGTTGATCGTTGCCACATGCCTGTTCCCTTTTACCGACTTCACCCTCCAAATATACTCCCCGTTCTCCAACGCTCGCGTAATACCCTCAGTGCCGCCTAAAGACTCGGATTGCCATCCTTGTTCTACCTCAAACGAATCGGCGAAGGCGCGTGTCCATCGTCGTTGTTCATTGAGCGACACGTATTGCGCAGTTGCCGTCTCGTTTCGGCTCGAAATAGTTTGCCCTGTTAATGTCATTTGAGGAACGCCGCGTGTGATGGCCAAGGCGGTGGAGGTTAACCCCAAGACTTGCCGCGTCGCCTGTAGGCGTCTGGTTGAGGTGGCGGCTATAGATGTTGAGGTCAAGCGTCGTTGTGCCGTTTGCAATTTCCGATCTTGATCAGACGGGCGCATGGATACGATTCCGGTGACGAACAATGTGGCGGTGACTGCGCCGCACAGAACCATTGGCAGCAATGCCAGAAGCCACGCCCATGAATCAAAGTTGCCGCGTTGCGGTGGTGGAGCGTCCGACATAGTTTAAGATGTGGACCGAGGGAGCGTGACGATAAAGGTGTTGCCGTCGGGACGCACCTGCAACGTGATGTCGCCGCCCAACGCGCGCGCGGCGTGGCGAGCTACCGCCAGCCCCAGCCCCATTCCTTCGTAGCGCCGCGTGAGATGATTCTCAATCTGCCGGAAATCGTCGAAGATGAGGTCGCGCTTTTCGGGCGGGATGGGCGTGGCAGTGTCGTGGATCGACAGCGTGACGACATCCCCTGTGGAATCCGCCACGACTTCGACGCATCCATCTTGTGCCGAGAATTTGGCGGCGTTGGAGAGCAGGTTGCGAAAGATCACGATCAATCTTTCGCTATCGTATTTAATCGCAGCAATGTCGGGAGGAATTTCGATCACGGGTTGGATAGATTTGGAATCAAACGCTGGCTTCAGAAGTGTGAAAACCTGATTGATGCTTTCGCGCAAGGTAAGAGGGTCGGACAGTTTTATCGTCTCGTTTCGCTGCAAGCGCGCGAAATCAGTCAGCTCTTGCACAATGCGCATGAGCCGCGCCGACTGTTCTTTTGCGCTCACAAGGTACTCTTTGACATCGGCGATCTCGCCTCCCTCTTCTATCATAGACAACCCCACGTCGAGATAGCCGACGAGCAGACCGACAGGCGTGCGTAGCTCGTGGCTTACTAGCGCGACAAAGGTTGTCTTGAGTTCATCGAGTTCGCGCAATCGGGTGTTGATCGTTTCCAGGTCATTAGAGGCTGAAGGGGGGATATTGGAGGTCATTGTGGCAAAAGTGTACGCCAAAGCGTCAAAGATGAAAAGTGAGTAAAATGTAAATCCTTGTGAAAAGGAGAAATTCGTTATGACTCAATACATTGGCGCAGTTGATCAAGGCACGACCAGCACTCGCTTCATGATCTTCGACCACGCGGGCAAAGTGGTTGCCGTCGAACAAAAAGAACACCAACAGATTTACCCTAAGCCCGGCGGGGTGGAACACGATCCGCTCGAGATATGGATACGGACTCAAGAAGTGATCGCCGGTGCGTTAACGAAGGCCAGCCTCACCGCCAAAGATTTGGCCGCCATTGGCGTGACCAACCAGCGCGAGACCACCGTCGTTTGGGATCGGGCAACGGGCAAACCGCTTTACAACGCCATTGTGTGGCAAGACACACGCACCGCAGAAATTTGTAACAAGCTGGCAAAGGTAGGCGGGCAGAATCGATTCCGCAAAAAAGCCGGGTTGCCACTCGCTACCTATTTTTCGGGACCGAAAATTAAATGGATTTTAGAAAGGGTCGAGGGCGCAAAGGCTAGAGCGAGGAACGGCGAGATTCTTTTTGGCAATATAGATACGTGGCTGATTTGGAATCTCACCGGCGGCGTCAATGGCGGTGTCCACATCACCGACGTGACGAATGCCAGCCGCACGATGTTGATGAATCTCAAGACGCTCAATTGGGATGAAGAGATTCTTTCGATCATGGGCGTGCCACGCACGATGCTGCCGGAGATTCGATCTTCGTCGGAAGTGTACGAGAATGCTAAAGGCGTGGTTGACGGCGTCCCCGTAGCAGGCGATTTGGGCGATCAGCAAGCCGCGCTCTTTGGTCAAACATGTTTCAATGTCGGCGAGGCGAAGAACACGTACGGCACGGGCTGCTTCATGTTGTTGAACACGGGGCATAAACCTGTTCAATCGAAAAACGGTTTATTGACTACGCTTGGCTACAAAATTGGAAATGCGAAAGCGGTCTACGCCCTCGAAGGTTCGATTGCGATTACGGGCGCGTTGGTTCAATGGCTGCGCGATAATTTAAATTTGATTGAGCGATCATCGGATGTGGAAGCATTGGCGAACGGTGTCGCCGACAACGGCGGCCTTTACTTTGTGCCTGCCTTCAGCGGACTCTACGCGCCGTATTGGAAGGACAACGCGCGCGGAGTCCTCGTCGGCATGACCCGTTACGTGAACAAGAGTCACATCGCGCGGGCGACTCTCGAAGCGACAGCGTATCAAACGCGCGAAGTGTTGGACGCGATGAACAAAGACTCGGGCGTGAAGTTGAAAGCGTTGAAGGTGGATGGCGGGATGGTGCATAATGAGTTGCTCATGCAATTTCAAAGTGATGTGTTGGGTGTGCCGGTGATCCGCCCCACCGTTGCCGAGACGACTGCGCTCGGCGCAGCGTACGCCGCCGGTCTCGCCGTCGGTTTTTGGAATCGCGTTGATGATCTGCGCGCGAACTGGGGCAAGGACAAAGAGTGGATTCCGCAGATGCCTGCGAAGAAGCGCGAAGCGTTGTATAGAGGTTGGAAGAAGGCGGTGACGAAGAGTTTTGATTGGATGTGAGAGTTCTCCCTCATCCCTGTCCCTTCTCCCGCAAGGAGAAGGGGACTCTCGGTTGTGCAGTTGTGTGTAGAAATGATTCTTGTCGGTTAAAAATTTTTGACTCCCCTCTCCCACAGGGAGAGGGGTTGGGGGTGAGGGCGATCTCCAAAGATGCAAAAACAACTTGAAGAAGCAACTCTCCACGTCTATCCACCCATCCTCCAACGCGCACGTGAGATGCGCCACCCGCTCACACCTGCCGAACAAAAAGTTTGGGCGCGTGTTCGTAACAGGCAGGTTGGGTACAAGTTTCGTCGCCAACATCCCATTTATCGTTTCATCGCTGACTTCTATTGTGTTGAAGTAAAGTTGGTGATTGAAATTGACGGCGATACTCATGCCGAACCTGATCAAGCCGAATATGATGCGGCGCGAACCGAATGGTTAGAGGCGCGTGGGCATCGTGTGATTCGATTTAGTAATCGTGATGTTCACGCGCATTTAGACGACGTGTTAAAAACGATCTTTGAAACGTGTGAAAAATTGAAGGAGCATCAATGAAAAACGAAGAGAATGTTTCTTTCGCCGAGCTGGGCTTGAGCGAAAAATTATTGCAAGCGATCAATATGGTGGGCTACGAAGTCCCCACGCCGATTCAGCAGAAAGCGATCCCGTTGTTGCTGAGCGGCAAAGATGTGATCGGGCAGGCACAAACCGGCACGGGCAAGACGGCGGCATTTGTGTTTCCGATTCTGGAACGACTCGCTCTCGATCTCAACGAGACGCAAGCCCTCATCTTAACTCCTACGCGCGAACTCGCCATCCAAGTCGCCGAAGCCGTCTTCACCTACTCCAAAAATTTGGGGCGGGTTCATGCTTTGCCGATTTACGGCGGCGACTCGATTCAAAAACAGTTGCGCCGACTCAAGAGCGGCGTCCACATCGTCGTTGGCACGCCGGGGCGCGTGATGGACCACTTACGGCGCGGCACGCTCGATTTTTCTTCGGTGAAGATGGTGGTGTTAGATGAAGCCGATGAAATGCTGCGGATGGGATTCATCGAAGACGTGGAATGGATTCTGTCGCAAGCGACGGGGGCGCCGCAGACCGCGCTCTTCTCCGCCACGATGCCCACCGAGATTCGCCGCATCGCCAATAAATATCTACGTCACCCGGTCACCATTGAGATCGAACATAAGACTCGCACCGTCGCCGCTACCGATCAGCGTTATGTCAACGTTTCCGAAAAGCAAAAGCTGGATGCGTTGACGCACATCATGGAAACGGAACTGGAGGAGGGCGAAGCCACTTTAATTTTCACGCGCACCAAAATTGGCGCGGCGGAACTTTCGGAGAAATTGCAAGCGCGCGGTTATGCCGCCGAAGCCATGCACGGCGATATGGATCAATCGCAGCGCGAAAGCGTCATCCGCCGATTGCGCGGCGGGCAAGTGGAGATTGTGGTCGCCACCGATGTTGCCGCGCGCGGACTCGACGTGGAGCATATCAGCCACGTCATCAACTACGACATCCCCAACGACACCGAGTCGTACGTGCATCGCATCGGGCGCACGGGCAGGGCGGGGCGCGCCGGCAAATCCATTTTGTTTGTCACGCCGCGTGAAGTGCGAATGATGAAAAATATCGAGCGCTACACCGGGCAGAAGATGAACACCATGCGCGTGCCGACGAAAGCCGATGTCGCCGCGCGGCGCGTGGAGCTTTTTAAACAACGCATCCTCAAAACCGTCGCCGAAGAAGAACTCGATCTTTATCTCTCGCTCGTTGAAGAACTCGCCGAAGAGAGCGGACACGAGATGGCGGAGATCGCCGCCGCCGCCGCCTTACTTGCCCGCCAAGACAAACCGTTGGAAGTGGTGGCGGTTGAACCCGAACCGCAAAACTTAATGTCCGCCGAAGAGGGCATGGTGCGCCTCTTTATTGACGTGGGGCGCAGTCACGGCGTGCGTCCGAATGATATTGTGGGCGCGATTGCCAACGAAGCCGACATCCCCGGAAAATCTATCGGCGCGATAGACATCTACGACGAGTTTACTTTTGTGGATGTGCCGACTCAATATAAGGCTCAAGTGTTGGAGCGCATGAGTCACGCCAGCATTCGCAGCCGCGCCACGCGCGTGCGTTTGGCCACCACGCACGACGAAGCGTATCCGCGCGCGGTGAAAAAGATTTTTGGCGGCGACAAGAAAAAACCGTTTGAGAAAAAACGTTTCGACAAGAAGCCTTTTGAAAAGAAACCTTTTGGCAAAGGCGGCAAGAAGCCCTTTGGCGGCGATGGAAAAAAAGATTACAAGGGCTAAACGCCCAACTCGGATTACGCTTGTAGCTTTTAACCCGCTCTCGCTAAAATCTTCATCGCTTTCATTGACGATTTCATCAAACCCTGAAATGGATTGGCGGGTCTGTGACGAAATCATACAAACCAGCCAATCCTCATACTCCCCAGGCAATTTTCCCAACAAGAGAGCAGGGCGTAATTTGCCTTCTTCAAGGTCAGTTTGTGGAAAACGAAATACAACAACTTGCCCCGCTTTTTTCATGCGAAAACTATCCGTATATCTGAAATGCTATACAAAGAAGGTTCATCTTCCATGTCGCGCATTGCTGAAGACAATGACAACGAAGCCCAATCCTGATTTTCTTGCTGTTCAGCCTTCATGAGCAAGTACTGAACAAAATCAAATAGTTCTTCCTGAAATGAATACGGAAGTTTTTGTGCGTATCGGTGGATTTTCTCGTCAAGTGTCATGGCTTTTCACTCCATTGTTCGCTAAATGTGGATTACTGAGTTTATTTGTAACCGTTCAGATGGTATGTCGCAGATGCAGTCAATCACAACATTGGGTGATAGCCAGCCAATAAGATAATGAAGCATAATAGTTGCATGAGTGAAGAACAAAAGCCGTCTGGTATTTCAGGAGACGATTGGACAGCGACACCCGTTGCGGTGCGTGCGCTGGTCACCTCGCTGATACAGCGCCTGGCAGACCTGGAAAACCGTCTTAACCAGAACTCGCAGAACTCGTCTAAACCACCCTCGTCCGATCCACCGTATAAGCCGCGTCCCCCCCATCCGCCCTCGGGACGAAAAGCCGGTGGACAAAAAGGGCCTGTCGGTCATGGGC
>Ga0172368_10004650_pt1 | contig 15778 bp, 7 predicted proteins | sample Lak11m_FD_114540 | JGI IMG/M metagenome (GOLD analysis project Ga0172368, IMG submission 114540) | Freshwater microbial communities from Kabuno Bay, South-Kivu, Congo - kab_022012_11m | ecosystem: Environmental > Aquatic > Freshwater > Lake | place: Democratic Republic of the Congo: South-Kivu...
GTTGTCGATGCGTTTTTCAAAGTCGCGCCGCACATGAAATCCGGGTAAAATTCAACATGATGACCCCCTTGAATCCTGAAAAACTGCTGCATGCGCGCTGCTTTTTGCTCGACATGGACGGAACATTCTACCTTGGCGGGCAGCTGCTGCCCGGCGCGGTTGAATTTCTCCAGCTTCTCGATCAGCGCGGCGTACCCTACCTGTTTTTGACCAACAACTCCTCACGCGATCGCAAAGAATACGCGCGAAAACTCCAGCGCCTTGGCGTGGACGTGCCAGAGGAGAAGATTTTCACTTCAGGCGAGGCCACGGCCATCTACCTTTCCCGCCGCCGTCCCGGTGCGCGCCTTTATGTCGCGGGCACCCCGACCCTAGAGCAGGAACTTGCCCGCCACGGCTTCACCCTGACCGAAGACGCCCCTGATTTCGCCGTCCTCGGCTTCGATACCACCCTCACCTACGCCAAAATCTGGAAATTGTGCGACCTAGTCACCGCCGGGGTTCCGCTCATCGCAACCCATCCCGACATCAACTGCCCGACCGAGACTGGATTCATGCCCGATATCGGCGCGATGCTGGCTATGATCGCCACCTCCACCGGGATCCACCCCGAAGTGATCGTTGGCAAGCCCAACCGGCCGATCGTCGACGCACTCGCCGATAAACTCACCCTGCCAGTTGAGCAGCTTTGCATGGTTGGCGACCGCCTGTACACGGACATTGCCCTCGGCCAAACCGGCCTGACCACCGTGCTTGTCCTCAGCGGGGAAACCCACCTGGCCGACCTCGAGACTTCACCCTTCCAACCCGATTTCGTAATGCGGGACCTGGCTGAACTGGTTCAGACCATTGTCGACGCATCTATCTGAATAAGCTGAACAAAACCACCTTATCTGCTAAACATACGCATTTTTTACATACGCTTGCCTGATTTAAAGCTAAAATATCATAGTGGATGTTCGCACAATTTTTCACGTCGAAGATAATCTGGAAAATCGCCTGTTGGTCCGGCGCATTTTGCAGGCCTATGGCTACGCCTTGACCGAAGCCGAAACCGCCAGCAAAGCATTAGCGCTGCTGGAAAGCTGCCGCCCGGATTTAATCTTGCTGGACATTAACATCCCTGACATGGATGGCTATACTCTGACCAGCAAAATCAAAGCAAACCCTGCCCTCAAACATATCCCGGTGATTGCCATCACTGCCAATGTGATGAAAGGCGACCGCGAACGGACCATCCAGGCCGGATGCGATGGCTATATCGAGAAGCCCATCGACGTTGATAATTTTGTCGAACAAATCGAAAAATTTATGCGTTGAGCCAGCCCGCCTGGCAAGAACCATGCAACATCCTCGCTACAACAACCTGATCAACTAATACCTATGCCATCTGACAAAATTGTCCTGGTCGTTGAAGATAATGTTTCCAACTTCGTTTTGATTGCCCGCATGTTGGGATTTCTGGGCATTCATTGCGAATGGAAGACCTCCGGTTACGAGGTTGTTGAATATGCCGACACCTTGCCCAAGCTTGACCTGATTTTGATGGATATCCGCCTGCCGTACGAGGATGGTTACTCGGCGCTAAAAAAAATCCGCAACAACCTGAATTTTAACCATGTGCCGGTCATCGCGGTTACGGCGGAGGCCAGCCAGGAACAGATGCAGAAAGCACGCGCGGCTGGGTTTGATGGCTTTCTTGGCAAGCCGCTTGATCCAGACAAATTCCCGGACCAGATCCAGCGCATTATGAACGGCCAACCAGTCTGGGAGATGAACTTCTAAGGACGCAAATGATGAAACGGGCCGAACCCCAAACCGTTCGCTCAAGGCCATCCACCGCTCAGCTGAACTTTCTTAGCCGGGACAGCCTGCTTCGAACGGTTGTGTTCGCGACGATCATTATTTCGCTTTTTCCAGTTCTTGTATATGGGACGGTTTCTTATTATCGTTCGCGTGCGCAAGTTCAGTCGCTTGTGTCCAGCCAGTTGGCCAACATCACTTCAAGCGGAGCGCAGCAGCTGACGGATTTCGCCGCCAACCGCAAAAATGCCCTGGACCGGCTGGTCGGCGAAGAGACTTTCAGCAGCTTATTGGTTAGAATTGCCCGCGAAAGTCAGTCTGGACAGACCATCCAGGATGCGCAATCGCTGCGGGTGCAGCAATTCTTATCCGGACCAGCAGCTGCCAGCGGGGAAACCCTGTTCCAATACATGGTCATTCTCGATCCCGGCGGCAATATCCTGATTTCCAATAACACCCAATGGGAGCGAAGCACCTTCGCGGGTGTGGCACCCGCTCAACACCCGGCCATCACCGCGGCCCTGGCGCGTGATGCCAACCAGGCCGCATTTCTATATGATCCGTTTCCGCCATTTCAAAACCAGTTCGCTCTGCTGCTGGAGAGAGAGTTTTCATCTCCGGCGCTCACTGGCAAATACACGGTTCTGACTTTTTCCACCGCGCCAGTCGCGGTGACTGTGTTAAAACAAGCCGCCGGATTTTTCCCTGGTGCTCGCGCTTTTTATTATGTCGAGGGTTTCGACGGATTTCTAGGCGCTGGCGCAGAGCCAGCGCTCTCTCACCTGCCCCAGGCCCCCGCCATCCTGGCTGCGATCTCGCCATCGCTAACCAGCGTTGGCAATCCTCAACCCCTGCATTACGTTTCCTACAACCAAACCGCCGTTCTGGCCTATGTAAAAAATGTGAGCGATTTAAACTTGAGCCTGGTTTTGGAAGTGCCTACCCAAAACCTGTATGGACAAATTCCGGTCCTGGATATGTACAACCTGCTCATGATCGTTTTTTCGGTGATCATTTTGGCCGGATTTGCCTACCTGGGTACGACACAGATTGTCAATCCGCTTTTGCAGCTCAACCAAATCGCGCGTGGATTGGCCAATGGCGATTTCAAGCTGCGCGTCCAAATCGACCGGCGCGATGAAATTGGCCAATTGGCCGAATCGATGAACCGCTTGGGGGTGGAATTGGGGGTGCTTTCGTCCAGCATGGAAGGCAAAGTCGATCAACGCACTGCCCAGCTGGCAACCGCCTCAGAGATCGCCAGCCTGGCCGCCTCGTATACAACCCTTGAGGAAGTCTCTGAAAAAACTGTCTCATTAATTAATGAGCACTTCAATTTCTACCACACAGCCATCCTGCTGGTTGACGAAACGGGGACTGCCCTGGTTCTGCAATCGGCCAGCGGCGAATCTGCCGAACGGATCGTGCGCAGGAAAGCGCGTTATCCGTTTAGTGAGAAATCATCCGCCGGCGAAGTCGCCCAGACAAACAAGGCCAGACTGATCAATGACCTGAGCGATCCAATCAAAGACCTGCCAGACGCCCGCGCCATGGCACTCGTGCCCATTTCAAATCCCAACAAAGTATTTGGCGTTCTTGAAGTGTACAGCCAGCGTGTCGATGACTTTGACGCAGATACACTCTTCGTCCTGCAGTCGTTGGCTAATCAGGTTGCCGCTGCGCTGCAGAATGCGCATCTGCACTCCACAGAACAGGTGGATCCAGAGGAAAATGCCTTCCTTTACGGCCTGGCCCGTCAAATTGTGGAGGCAGCGGATGAAAAATTGATTGTTGACCTTGTCCTGAAAGCGCTGCCCCAATTTCAACATACCTGTGCCTTCATCGATTTCCACCCAACCAACCTGCACATCCTTGGCCTATACGACGATCACACCAAGAAATTTGAGGGTTTTCTCAACAGGATTGATATTCCAACCGCCCACTATTATGAAGAAATCGCGGCTGGTATCCCAATCTTTGTCCAGAACATTGCCCAACCCAACAATTACGACAACGTCCTGTCTTTTTTTCTGCGGCGCGGTTGTGCTTCTGCAGTTATCATACCCTCGATGCACAACGGATCCGTCACCAAACTGCTGATACTGGGATTCTACGAAACCGAGTATGTTAATCAAGCCAGGCTGCAGCCCTACTATTTCCTGGCAGATATGATTACCACCGCCCTCGATCGATCCAACGCGCTTAACCAGTTGCGTGAACGCCTGACCAACCAGCAGATGCTGGCGAGTTTTAGCAGTGCCCTTGCGTTGGAAGACAACCTGGATGATATCTACCGCGTCATGCACGAACACGTCATCAAAATCCTGGGGGCTGACGTTGGTTTCTTGATCGCAATTGGCAATCCCAAAACAGGCATGATTGAAATACCATATGCCTATGAAAACAATCAGATTGTCACCCTCGCCCCCCTGCCCCCTGGACAGGGATTGATTGCCTATATCATGCAGCAAAAAGAGGCGCTGCTCCTATCCAAAGATGCCGAGTCCAGGGCGATTGAGATGGGAGCGCATATTGTCGGTAAACCCGCCCGCAGCTGGATGGGGGTGCCATTAATTGCTGGCAGCCAAATTATTGGCGCGCTGGTGTTTCAGGACCATCAGAACGAAAACCGTTTCAATGAAAATGACTTAAATCTCTTCACTGCCCTGGCATCCCAAATCTCATCGGCGATCCGCAGCGTGGAGCTGTCGGCCAGCCTTGCCGAAGCCAACCGCGCTTATGCCAGGCACAAAGAATGGGTTGATACGTGGCTCTCGAACACACAGGATCTGGTCATGGTTAAAAACGCGCATGGCCAGATTACCCGCGCCAGCCAATCTGCTTTAAAAGCATTCCAGCTCGATCCTGGCCAGATGGCTGGCAAATCGGATTTTGACATCTTCCCGCAAGACATTGCCCTGCAATCCGCCAAAGAAGAAATCCAATTAATGTCGGACCAGAAAGCCAAATTCGAATCTCAAGAACAATTGGCTATTAACGGAAAAACATTGTGGTTTTCCACCACCAAGCTTGCGGTGGTTGGGGAAAACGGATCGACCACGGGTATTTTGAATATTCGCCGCAATATCAACGCGCAAAAACTTGCCGAGCAAGAAGCTCAACGCCGCGCCGAACAAATCCTGAACTCCGCCGAAATCGCCCGTGTGGCCAGCAGCAGTTTGAACGTCCAGGAATTGATAAATAACACGCTGCCCTTGATCAAAGAGCGCTTCGATTTCCAGCATGTCGCCATCTACTTGACCGACTCAAACGGCAACCTGGTGGTGCGACCGGTGACTGGCCAGGCCGCAGATCCAGCCGTGGGTTCAGCGATCTGTCCGGATGCAGTCAGGCAGGCCGCAGAACGGTCGGAAGTCATCCTGACCCATGACGCAGGGGCAGCTCAGTTAAGCAGCTCACCCGAGACCACCTCCCATGCCGAAGCAGCCTTGCCGCTAAAATTCAACGGGAGACTGTTAGGAATATTAGATATTCACAGCGCCCAAGCTGCTCCATTTTCTGGTGAAACCCTCGGGATTCTGGCAATCCTGGCCGACCAATTGGCAATTGCGATTGACAACGCATCTCTGGTCACCGGGTTGCGCGACATGATCTCGAAACATCACTTGCTGCATGAGATCACGGTGGCTGCCTCAACCGGTGCCAGCCTCGAAGCAAGCCTGTCCAACGTGACAGACCGCCTGGTCGCCGCGCGAGCTGCCGACCGTGCCGCCGTTTTTATCTTGCGTGGCGGTGTTTTAGACGCCGCAGCCGCGCATGGGTATCAAGAAGAAGAGCGCACCGCGGCGCTTGCCATGGGCAAGACGTTCTCGGCGATTGCCATGAAAACAAAGCAGCCTGTGCATGTTAACGATGCGAGCTCCAACGGCAGCCAGGCTGGCCCAACTGGGGCAATTATTTCGCAGCTGGCGCTGCCGATCCGGTTCGGTGAGGAAATCCTCGGAGTGCTCAACCTCGAATCGACCCAATCCACCGCGTTTGGCGAAAGCGATCGCGAAATCTTCAATGTGCTGGTCAACACGATCGCGGCTGTAATCGCGAACTGGCGTCTGGTTTTCCAGGTTCGCCAGCAGGTCGAACGCCAGGAAATCTTGTTCAATGCAACCGCCAAAATCCGCCATTCCGTCGACGTGCCAACCATTCTCCAAACATCGGTATCAGAAATCGGGCGCGCAATCGGCGCTAAGGCCGCGCGCATCACGCTGGCACCGATCGCGGATGCTTCAGACCCGATTTCACCCTCTCCAGGCAATAGCGGTCAAAGCGGGGTCAAATGAACCTGTTTCAACGGATCTCGCCGGAGTATGCCCTGCACGCTGCCCTCACGCGCGGCGGAATGCAGGTTGTCCGCGAGCGCATGCTGCAGATCCTGTTATTGGCCGAACTGGTTGTAGCTGCTTGTTTGCTGATGCTCGCCGCTTTCAACCCCGGCGGCGCTGCCCTGATCCTTTTGACTGTGGGAACGCTCTATCTGCTTGTGATCTTGCTGTGGCGTGAACTTGCCTACAGCCTGCGCGTTGGGTCTTTTCTGGCGGGACTGCTCGGGTTTGCCGCCGCCAGCTGGCTCCACTACGCAACCCCAGCCATCGCCTTGCTCTGCCTTGCGGCAGTCCCGCCACTGGCAGCACTGCTCTTCAGGTTTCGCGCGGCGATTGTTTCTGCCCTGCTCGCCGCCGCCGCGGCTGCCGCCGTAAGCGCCATCCCAATCCCCGGCTTAAGCGTTTCCTTATCTGGTGTTGAATGGCTGCCCGCCACCCTCGCCGCCCTGCTGCTCTCCTGCGTCACAGCCGCCGCTGTATCTGGCATGCTGCACGGCCTGGCAGACCGGCTTGCCAAACGCGAACAAGAAACCGCGAGGTTGGAGCATACCTGCGCCGGATTGGAAAACCAGGAGCGCGAACGGTCGGAGGCGATCAGCCATCGCCTGGCCCAGGTCCGCACCGCAGCCGAAATTTCCAGCGCAATCAGCCGCTGGACCGATTCCAGCACGCTGTACAACGAAGTTGTCAATTTAATCCAGCAGCGTTTCCAGCTGTACTACGCCGGCATTTTTCTCGTGGATCAACAACTGCGCTACGCTGTCCTCGCAGCGGGTTCAGGTGAGCCAGGCCGGATCATGCTCGAACAACATCACCGCCTGCAAATCGCCTCCAGCTCGATGATTGGCTGGTGCATCGCCAACCGCAAAGCACGGGTTGCCCTGGATGTGGGCAGCGATGCGGTCCGCTTCAACAACCCTTACCTGCCGCGCACCCGCTCCGAATTAGCCTTGCCCATCATCAGCCACACCGCGGTTCTGGGCGCGCTGACCGTCCAATCCGCCCAGCCCTCCGCGTTCGATGAAGATGACATCCTGGTTTTGCAGGGCATCGCGGATGGGTTGGCGGCCGCGATCGAAAACGCCCGGCTTGTTTCGGAACTGCAGCGCAATCTGGACGAACTGCGCGGGGTTAACCGCGCCTATACGCAACAGGCCTGGTCGGATGTTGCAGCCGAGCAAGGCCCGCTCATGTATGCATATGAAACGCCGGATGCAACCGAAGCCGAACATTACCCGGTCGAGGTGCCGGTCAAACTGCGCGACCAGGTCATCGCCAACCTCACCCTGGATACCAGCCAGCCGGAACTTTCCCCGGAAGATCGCGCCTTCGTCCTGGCCCTGGCCGACCAGATCGCCCTGGCGCTCGAAAATGCGCGCCTGGTGCACAAAACCGGCCAGCGCGCTGATTTTGAACAGACGCTCAACGAATTGAATATGCGTTTCTCCAACGCGCTAGACATCGACAGCATTCTCAAGACGGCCGTCGAGACGCTGGGACGCCTGCCTTCGGTCACCGAGGTGTCGGTGGAATTGGTCGCTCCCGCGGACGGCGCGCACCTGCCTGGCAATGGGCGGGAGGCAGGCAGATGAACCTGATCAGCGTCTTTGCTCCAAGCAACCTCCCCGCGGCCGTTCGCCGCCAAAGTCCGTTGGCAGTCCAGCGCGAAATTATTCTGCAAAGCTTGCTGAATGCGGTCACAGGCTTTGCTATGCTCGGAATGCTGCTTTACCTGGCGCGCACGCCCATCAACCTATCCAACCTCGCTTTGATTACGGCTTTTGTGGCAGCCATCGCCTTTCTGCTGCTTGTCACCCTCAGCCGGCGCTGGCCCTACCGTTTGCGCGCCCCCCTGCTCACCGGGCTGGTCGTCAGTGCCTGCCTGGCTTCATTGAGCAGCCAGGGTCTGAATGGGTCTGCCCTGGTCTATGCGGTCGCGATGATCGCTGTTCCAACTGCCCTGTTCAGCGCGCGTGCAGGCATCGCTTCGCTAATCGCGGTGACCCTGGTCTATGCGATCTATGGGTGGTTGGATTTCACAGGCATCCTGCCGCCGCGTGCGGCTCCCCTGACCAGCCTGCCCGCTCAGGTTTCCGCCTGGATCAACCTTCTCCTGGCGTACTTGCTGACAGCGGTAGCGGTGATTGGAGCTTTTCAACAGCTCACCGCGGGGCTATTGGGCGCGCTGAGCGAGCAAACCTCCCTGGCGGAGCAGTTGATCGCCGAGCGCGCGCTGCTCGAATCGCGCGTCGCTCAGCGCACGGGAGAACTTGCCCGCCGCGCCGACCTGCTTGAAGCCGCGCGCCAGGTCTCGAACGCGATTGCGAGCGAAACAGACCTGGAAAAACTCCTCACAACAGCAGCCGAGCGTATCAAACTCGTCTTCAATGTCGCACAAACTGCCATTTACCTGGCCAATCCCAAATCAGGCGCGGCTGAGCTGCGCGCATCGAGCGGCAGTGTGGAAACCGGCATCCCCCAGCCCGCGCCAGCTTTCCGGTTGGATGAATCTGGGCCGTTAAGCCGCGCTATGATGGCGGGTGAGACGTTGTACGAAAACATTGGGGCGGGCCGTTTACTGGCGCCCATGAAATCAGGTGACCAGGCAGTTGGCCTGGTTGTGCTGACAGCCAGCCAAACCAACCCGCTCGATCTGCAAGATGCCGCGATTTACACCACCACAGTGGACCAGCTGGCGCTTTCGATCGGGAAAGCCTTGCTGGTGAAGCAGTTGGAAGATAGTTTGAAAAGCACCGAAGAAAACTTCCGCCAGGCGACCCAGAAAAGCTGGGAGTTTCACCTTAAAACAACCCGCAAGCGCTATGCCTATCGCTATATTCACTCAACGACCATTCAAGGCGCCATCGTCCACCCGGCTTCTGAACAGGCTCTAAACTCTGGCGCCATTGTCCAATCGACCTGCGCAGACCAGACGGGCCAGCCTTCAGCCCTGCTGGCTGTTCCAATCAAACTGCACGGACAAACGCTGGGGGTGTTCAATATCCGCGTCAGCGGGGCTCAAATTTCTCCGGAACTGTCTGAACTGGTGGAGAATACAGTCAACCGGCTTGCCATTTCACTCGAAAATGCACGCCTGCTCGAAAACATTCAAAACCGCGCCGAACGCGAGCGGCTGGTTGGCGAAATTGCCAGCAAAGTCCGTTCAGCGACTGATGTAGAAAGCATCCTGCGCACGACCGCCGCTGAGCTTGGACGCTCCCTGGGGGTCACCGAAGTGATCGTTCAATTAAATAAGCCACAATGAACCATCACATGTCCGTACTCGTCCACACCCAGGGAGGCGCATGACCTCTCCAAACCAGACCCAGCAAGCGTCTGCACCTTCAGCCGCCGTTCCCGCTCCCTTCGACGAGTTGAATCGGCAGTTGATCTGGCCATTGGGTCTCCTGGCAGGCTCGGCTGGACTTGTCGCTCTGGCATCCGTTTACCAGGCTGCGGTGCAATTCAGCTGGCAGGCGGCTGTGGTAGCGGCCGCTTTCGCGATCACTGGCCTGGCCGCCCTTGACGGCTGGCTGCGCTGTCGCAAGCGCACCTATCAACATCTCCGGCTTGCGCTGCCCGAAGGCAGCCTTGTCATCGCGCTGCTCCTCTCCGCACTGCTGATCAACCGCGCAGCTTTGCCCGCCGCGTTCTTCTTCCTGGCCTTCAGCCTGGTCGAAACCAGCATCACATCCAGCTACCTGCCGCGCAGCAACATCACCATGGTGGTCGGCCTGGTTCTATCCGTCGTGACAGCCTTGGCCGGCACATTTTTAACCGGTCTGTATGTGCCGTCTGCCTGGGCTGCCCAGGTTATCCCTGTCCTGCTCGGTCTGGCTGCCGCTGGCTTCTTTGGCTTGCTTGGGCTGCGCATCACAGCCGCCTCGCTGCAAATCCGCCTGATCGTGGCCTTCCTGGCGATCCTGATGGTGCCTTTGACCCTCACCTCTTTCTTTCAAAACCAGATCGCGCTCACCCGCATCCGCTCCGAAACATATAACGGACTGACCGCCACCGCTGCTCAGGTGGCACTGGTGCTCGACAAGTTCATCAACAACAATCTGGATGCCATACGGCAGGAAGCCGACCAGGATGCTCTCTCGGTCTATTTGAGTGACCCAGCCGGCAGCGCGCAGGACAGCGAACAGCAGCGCAACATGCAGACGGTGATTAACCTGTTGGTCACGCGCGAAACCGACGAACGCAAAGCGCTTTCCTCGTACAGCCTGCTTGATCAAAATGGGGTCATCGTTTACGCCACCGATGCCGGTTTGATGGGCCAATCGGACGCTGACGCTGAGCACTTCCGCCAGCCATTTGAAACCGGCCGACCCTATTTCTCACCCCTTGAGTTTGATGGGCAGGGCAACGGGTTTGCCTATTTCGCCGCCCCAGTTAAGAGCACGGACCGCATGAGCATCGTCGGCGTTCTGGTGGCCAAATACAGCGCGTCGGTCTTCCAACGCCTTGCCGTCAATTACGCGGGCTTGTACGGAACCGATTCACACGTCTTGATCATCGATGAGAATATGCTGCGCGTGGCCGACACCTATCATCCCGAACTGGTCTACCGCACAATCGAAGATCTGAGCAGCACGCAGATACAAACCATGCAGGCCAGCCAACGCTTACCCATCCATGGGGTCAATCCGGCTGGCGCCGTATCGCCGGAATTGGCGCGCCTGCTGCGCTCAGCTGCCCGCAGCGGGACAGTCACCCTGGAGTTAGAAGGCATGAGCGCGGGTGAGACGGCGCTGCCAGAAGTCACCGCCTATGCCTCCATGCAGCAGCTGCCCTGGAAAGTAGTCTACCTCATGGCCATCAACGACCAGCGCCCAACCGAGAGCCGCCAGGCCCAGGCCGTGATTTTGATCGCTTCGCTGGCCTCACTGGTGGTCGGGCTGACTTCCCTCGAGGCGTCGCGCTTCCTGGCCACCCCCATTAGCAACCTGACCCGCGCAGCCGAAAAAATAGCAACGGGGGACTTAAGCGTGCGCGCCGCGGAAACAGGCGGAAAAGAAATCGGCACGCTGGCAAAAGCATTTAATCAAATGACTGCCCGGTTGGACCGTTTCATCCAGGAGCTAGAAAACCGCGTCAAGCAGCGCACGGAGGAATTGGAACGCCGCAACCAGTCGCTTAGTTACCGTTCCAGCCAGCTGCAAACCGTCGCGGAAGTTGCCCGCAGCATCGTCACCGCCCAGGAACTTCAGCCGCTGTTGGAAACCGTGACCCACGTGATCAGCGAACGCTTCGGTTTCTATCATGTCGGCATCTTCCTGCTCGATGAAAAACGTGAGTTTGCGCTGCTGCGCGCGGCCAACTCCGCAGGCGGCCAGCGCATGCTGGCGCGCAGCCACCGTCTGCCTGTTGGGCGTGTCGGTATTGTCGGCTATGTCACCGGCACTGGCGAGGCGCGCGTCACCACCGATGTCGGCGAAGACGCGGTCTTCTTCAACAATCCCGACCTGCCGCAGACCCGCTCAGAAATGGCGCTGCCGTTGAAAATTGGGGATGAGATCATCGGCGCGCTTGACGTCCAGTCGACCGTTTCGGACGCCTTTTCTCACGACGACATCGAATTGTTTTCCACCCTGGCTGACCAGGTCGCTGTAGCGATTTACAATAACCGCCTGTATGGCGAAACGGCGCGCGCCCTGGCCGAATCCCAGGCGGTCCACCGCCAATATTTGCGCCAGGAATGGAGCGCGGACCTCGCTGCCCGCCGCCGCAGGGCCTACCGTTATTCTGCTCAAGGCACAGCCACGGAGCACAGCCTGCTGGACGATCAACCGATCGAAACAGGCGAAGTGCAAATGCAAGCGTCGCTCCAGCCAGATGGCACAACCCGCCTGGAGCTGCTGGTGCCGATTCTAATCCGTGGGGAAAATATCGGAGTGATCAGACTGCTGGACCAAGCTGAGCGCAGCGCATGGAGCGAGGATGAACTGCTTGCGGTGCGCGATGTGGCCGGACAGGTCGGCGCCGCGCTGGAAACTGCGCGCCTGTTTGAAAAAACGTCACTGCGCGCAGAGCGCGAACGCAAAGTACTAGAAATCACAGGGCGCATCCGCGCGGTCAATGACCCGCAGCAGATGCTGGACATCGCGGCTGCAGAATTGCAAAAGACCCTGGGCGTGACACGCGCCCAGGTCACCCTGCATCCGCAGCCTGGCCCCCCACCCTAAACCGCAACCACACGAACTCGGAGACAGGTCATGACATATATCCTTTCGATTGCCAATGAAAAAGGCGGGGTTGCCAAAACGACCACGACCCTCTCCCTGGGCGCTGCTTTTGTAGAGGCCGGGCTGGATGTGCTGCTGGTGGATCTGGACGCACAGTCCAACCTGACCATGGCGCTTGGTGTGGATCTGGCCCAGGTCAAGAAATCAATCTCGAACGTGCTGCTCGAATCACTGCCGGCGCAGGATGCGATCGTGAAGACATCCATCCCGAAACTAGACTTAATTATTTCCAACTCGGAAATGAGTCTGGCGGAACGTTTCCTGCCCATCCGTACAGGGTACGAACAAATCCTGCGCAAAGCTTTGCGTTCGACCGGATGGTCTTACGATTTCATCATGGTCGATTGCCCGCCATTTCTTGGCGCTACAACGGTCAACGCACTGATGGCCTCGGACATGCTGATTATGCCCACCCAGGCTGAATTCTTTTCAATCAATGCGCTGCGCAATATGATGTCGATGGTCCGCCGCGTGCGCGCCCAGGGCAATCCACAGCTGACCTACCGTTTGCTGCTGACCATGTTTGACCGCCGCAACCGTATTCATCGCACGCTGAGTGAACAGCTGCGCACCACATTCGGCAATGGAGTGCTGGAGACCATTATCGAGACGGACACCCGCCTGCGTGAAAGCGCGATCGCGGGGGTGCCAATCATCTTCCACGCGCCGAAAACCCGCTCGGCAAACCAATATCGTGCCTTGGCCCAGGAAATGCTCGCGCATGTCAAAGAAACAACAACAGCGTAATCGGCTCACCGCCCTCTTCAGCACATTAGAAGATCAGGCACAGCCCATCCAGGCTGCCCCGCCTGCCCCGTCCGCCCCGGCCCATACGCTTTCTGGTTGGACGTGGGAGACCGACTCTGAGGGCAATTACATCGCGTGCAGCGCAGATCTCGCCACGGCGTTGGGGCTGCCGCCAGATGAGTTCAACGGCCGGCCGCTGCGCACCCACCGTCTGCACCCTGCCGGCCAGGCCGCACTGGCGCAAGCGCTTATTTCGGACAATTTTCCACAGGAAGTTGGCGTGCAGTATCGCCACAACCTGGGGCATTGGATCAACGCGCGCATACACATCCTCGGCGGCAGTCCGGCTCAGGGCGAGCAGTTTGCCGGGTGGCGTGGTTTTTCACAATTGCTGCCCGGCGCAGATGGCGACCCCACAGCCGCAAAACACGATCATGAGCCGCAAGCTGCTCTGCGGCCTGCCGAGACGCACCGCCCGCCGGAGCAGCAGGCCGTCGATCCGTCTGACAGCCCCAGCCTTTCAGCTCAGCCGCTCATCATCCAGCCAGCCGCACAGGACCAACCGGCTGAGCTTGCCGTCTCCATCCAGGCCGGTCCACTGGGCGAATTGCGCTTCGAAGTGTTCGACGAAACACCTGGACGGATCTGGAGCGAAGACGAACGCCAGCTCGTTTCCGAAGTCGCCTCCCAGCTTGCCTTGGCCCTCGAAAATGCGCGCCTCTACCAGGCTGTACAGCTAGAGTTAGCCGAGCGCCAACGCGCTGAAAAAATCGTCCTCCAGCGCAACCAGGACCTTGCGACGCTAAACCAGATCGGCCAGCGCATGAGCCAGCTTGTTTCGCGCGCCGAAATTTACACGCTGCTGGGCGAGTTCATCGATCAAGTGATCGAAAGCAGCGACTACTCCCTGTGCATTCATGAACCGCCTTCGGACCTGTATGCGTATCCACTGTACATCGAAGGCGGGATTCCCTATCAAATTGAACCCAGACTGCCATCTGGCGACCTGTCCGGCTATATCATCAAAACGCGCCTGCCGCTGCTGCTGTCCGGCCAGGTGGCCGAGCGCCTGCACGAGCTAGGAATAACACCTTCAGACCGCACACCCTCTGCCCTGATTGCCCTGCCCCTGCTGGCCGGTGAAACTCTGACCGGCGCGCTGGTGATCCAGGATTTTTCACAAACCCCCTCGCCAGAATTTGACGATGCCCACATGGAACTGCTTTCAACAGCCCTCGCCCAGGCGGCAACCGCGTTGGAAAATGCGCGCCTGTTCGAGCAAATGCAGCTGGCCTTGCGCGCAATTGAAAAACGCGAGCGCTATCAGGCTGGCGTGGCTCAGGCAGCCGGACGTCTGTCGGAGTATGGCATCGAAGCCTTCCCAACCGTGCTGGAACTGATCGGAGAAGCCAGTCAGGCGGATCAGGTCTATCTGCTCGAGTATCACTCTGATGACCGCGCATCCAGTTGGAAACAAGTCTCACAGTGGGCTGCGCCCGACCAAAACCTGCCTTCTATCCCAACTGACATCCCCTACGAAACCTTGTCAGGCCTGATCAACACCCTTCGCGTGCAGGGCTGGGCCGAAATCCAATCCAATTCAGGCCAGTCAGCCATCGAGCAATTCTTGAAAGACTGCTCCACACGTTCCGCACTCGTTTTGGGGATATCCGGCAGGGGCGCTATCCCCAGTTTATTATTCTTCTCCCAGGTAGGCGCGAACCGCCGCTGGTTAAACGATGAAATTGGCATTCTGCAAGTTGCCGCGGATGCCATAGCCAACACCTACATCCGCGAAGACCTGCTGGCGCAGCTGCGCCTCAATCTGCAGGAAACCGAAAGTCTGTACAAAGCCACCAATCAATTCGTGCTTTCCGGCAATTTTCAAGACATGCTGGCAGCCCTGATGGAGACGCTCCAGTCGCCGGATTTAAACCGCGCCATGTTGATCCTCTTCGAGCGCGATGCAGCTGGCGCAGTCACCGAAATGACCGTACACGCCAACTGGTACAGCGGAGCAGGCGCCCGCCCGCCATTTGTCGGCAGTTTGCTCCCCGCGGAACTGTATGAACATTTCCTGCGGGCGATTAATCCAGTCTTCCTGGATACCACAATCAGCCCCACGATTGACAAATCTGTGCGTGCCATCCTCTACGAGCAAAACATCCATTCCCTGGCTCTGCTGCCCTTGTGGAGCGGCAAGCGCCAAATGGGGGCTCTGTTGGCGGCCGGCGAACATAAACATAACTTCAGCGGACGCGAAACCCGCATCCTGCCCCCGCTGGCTGCTCAGCTAACGATTGCGGTCGAGAACTTGCGCCTGTTTGAACAGACCCAGGCCGCGCTTTCTGAAACCGCCGCGCTCTACGACGTCAGCTCCGCCATCGCCCAGGCTCAATCCGCTGACGACATGGTCAGGCTGGTCGTTGACAGCGTGCTGCCGCGCGGCGCAGATAAAGCCGCGATTATGCTTGCGGAGTACGCGGGGCAGGATGAAATCCGCGGGATTGAGATCGTCGGTTTCCTGGACACGACCGGCAAGTCGCAGATGAAGGGTATGCGTCTGAAGCTGGATGATTTGCCGGTGATCAGCCGCATGACGGATGACGGATTGATGACCGCTGACGTCAACGACGTCGA
>Ga0172368_10004651_pt1 | contig 15769 bp, 11 predicted proteins | sample Lak11m_FD_114540 | JGI IMG/M metagenome (GOLD analysis project Ga0172368, IMG submission 114540) | Freshwater microbial communities from Kabuno Bay, South-Kivu, Congo - kab_022012_11m | ecosystem: Environmental > Aquatic > Freshwater > Lake | place: Democratic Republic of the Congo: South-Kivu...
CATCCGGTATGGTATTTGTCGGAGAGGCGCAGGCCGCGTCAGGGCAGGTTTGCACTGTTAAGTTTGTCGTGCTCCTGCCGCAAATAGCCTCTATTGCAGGAGATGTTATTGTAGTAAGGTTGGTATCCGTTACGTAAAACAAAGATTTTGTCCATGCGTCATTAGGGTTTCTCACTGCGTTTGTAAATTCGGTTGTGGTCGGAAGCCGCTTGTTCGAAGAGGCATAACTGACTAAGGACTCTGAGGCCGCGTCTTTGTCAATGTCTCCGGTTTCTTCTCCGACCTTCGTCAATCTGGCAAACATCTCAGGGAAGATATCCTTGTGTGAGGCTACGGCATCGGAAAATCTCATGCCGGCCCTGGTCTGGGATATTATATCCGTTATGGCGTTTTTCAGGTATCTGTTTTCCAGCCCGGTAGTTGTGTCGTCGAGCGCTGTCAGCAGGGGAATTCCGGCCTTCAGCATAACCGAGAGATTATTGGCGAACTCTATGATATCCCTATTTTTTACGCGGCGTTTCAGGAGTCCTCTTTTCAGGCTGGTTATTATCCTGCTTGCCGCTTTAACATTCAGTATATATAACCCGTTAGTGGAAAGGACTCCGTAAACATATTCGATATCTTCTCCCTCAACAGTGCCCTTTATCAGGGTGCCGTCCGGAGTTATAGCCTTATACGAGTAATACCTCATAGCCTTAACATTATTAGAATCAGCCTGTTACCCTTAATACCTCATCCAGTGTCGTTATCCCGGAGGCGGCCTTTTTAATCGCGTCCTCCCTTAATGGGCGCAGCCCTTTTTTCACGGCTGCCGCCTGAATTGAGGGCACGGAAGACCCTGCATATATCATCTCTTTTATCTCATCATCCATGATTAATATCTCGCCGATTACCGTCCTTCCCAGATATCCTGTGTTATTGCAGCGCGCGCAGCCCTTGCCTTTTAAGGCGGATGTTAAGCGGATGTCATATCCGTTAAAGATTGAAATTTCATCCTCGTTTAAATCATATTTTGTTTTGCAGTGGGGGCATATTTTTCTCACAAGCCTCTGCGCAATTATTGCGATAAGGGAAGAAGACGCAAGAAAACGGTCAACCTTTAGATCTATAAGCCTCGGGATTGCTGTTACGGCGTCATTGGCATGAAGCGTGGAAAGGACGAGTTGTCCCGTTAGCGCGGCTCTCACGGCTATCCTTGCCGTTTCCTCATCCCGTATTTCGCCGAGGAGCATCACATTAGGGTCCTGCCTCATAAAGTTTCTGCCCGCAAGGGCGAAATTATACCCGACCTTTTCATTCACCTGAGTCTGCTTGATCAGGCTCAGTTTATATTCGACGGGGTCTTCAACCGTAAAAACATTTTTTTCAAGAAGATTTATTTCTCTCAAGGCCGCGTAAAGGGTGGTTGTTTTTCCGCTTCCCGTAGGCCCTGTAATCAGGATTATCCCGTAGGGTTTAAGAAATAATGTCTTTATTCTTTTAACATTGGTTTCGTCAAACCCTAATTTCTCCACGCTCAGGAATGGGCCGATTCCTGCAAGTATTCTCATTACGATATTTTCTCCGTATATGGTAGGAACTGTGGATACACGGATATCACATTGCCGGTTAAGAAAAGTAAAATTAAAAGAGCCGTCCTGAGGCATGCGCTGTTCCGCTATATCAAGTTCTGAGAGCACCTTTATTCTCGATACAATCCCTTTATGCGCTGCTTTCGGAATTCCGTGGCCGTACTGGAGAATGCCGTCTACCCTGTAAAACACGTGGATAATATCCGCTGCGGGATTAATATGAATATCAGAGGCGTTTCTTCTGAACCCGTCTATAATTATGAGGTCTGTCAGCTTTGTCACCATAGGGCCGGACGCGATTCCTGCGGTCTTTATCCCCGCAACTGCATTTCCTATATTTTTTTGAGTTGGATTTTCCAGAAAGAAATACGCGCGCTCCAGCGCATCGCGAAAGCTGTCTTTATCTATCACGTAGACATGCGGCTGATTTTTTGTCAATCTTGCGACAGTGTCAACCGCCGATATGTTGCTTGGATTAATGACGCCGATGCTGAGCCGCCCGTTTTTTATTTCGAGCGGGATGAATTCTGTTTTCTCCGCGATCTCCTTTGAAATCATCTTCAATGCCTCTTCCTCAACGGCATAATTGTTAAGGTCAATAAATTCCATGCCTGCCTGTTCCGCAAGCATTTGCCCCAGCTCTCCTGATGTTACAAACCCGAGCTTTATGAGGGTGTCGCCGAGCAGATCTCCTGTTATCTCCTGCTGGATTAGGGCAACCTGCAGCTGCTTGTCGTTAAGAATTCCTTTTGTCTTTAGAAGAGTTCCTATTTTTTCCATTATTATGCCCTACCTTGAAATCAACACCGGCTGTAAGACTATAACCAGTTCTGTCTTGGTATCCAGCTTGTCCCGGCTTTTGAATAAACCGCCCACAACAGGCAGGTCTCCCAATATCGGGACCTTATTGTCCTGAGTGCTTTCCTTTTTTGATATCAGCCCGCCGATTATAATCATCTGGCCATCCCTGGCTTTTACTGTAGTGCTGAGTTCCTTTAAGTCTATTGTGGGAAGCGATATCTGCGTCTGATTGCCTGTCTGCCCGACGGTTCTTTCTTCAACGCTCACAAGATCGGAGATTATAGGCGTTATCGTAAGAGATATTTCGCCATACTCATTTATATACGGGACGATGCCGATAATAATCCCGGACAGAACAGAGCTTGTGCCAACTGTGAATGTGGTTATGGGGGTTGCGCCTGCGGTTGTTGTTGTCGATGTCTGGACCTGAGAGATGATGGTCGTGTTTCTTCCAACGCTCAGGAGCGCTGTCTGGCCGTTCATTATGTTTATTCTCGGGTTCGATAAGGTCCTGACATCTCCTTGCTGCTCTAAGGCCTTCAGGAGCGAAGTGAAGTTTTTGCCTGTAACCCCTACGCTTAAAGACGGCAGTGTTGAGCTGACCACATCCGAAAAGCCCTGTGTCTGGATTGCAATCGCGCCTACGCCCGCCCAGCTTTCAAGAAAACTCCAGTCAATGCCGTATTTCAGTTCGTCGTTTAATTTTACCTCTGTTATCCTTGCCTCTATCAGGACCTGCCTGTTAATTGCCTTTTTAACGGTATTGAGGTATTGTTCCACTCTCTCGATATTCTTTTTTGATGCTGTCACTGCTATCGTCCCTGTCAGCCTGTTGATGGTAAAGCTTTGCTGAACCGGAGAGGGAGACGCCCCTGCCGTCGCTGCGGTTATGCCCAGTATATTCGCTACTGTTTTTTCTATAGCATCCCAAAAATTGAACGCAGTAGGATCGCTTTTTGATGTCTGTGTGACGCTGCCTTTCAGGTTTGTAGTGCTTGCTGTTGTAAGGGCAGTCCCTGTTGTGGTCCCTGTTGTTGTGCCTGCTATTGTTCCTGTCCCTATGCCGGTTACCCCCCCAAGTATATCGCCGCCCACGTCAATATTGTAATTTTGTATAACAGAAGGATGTCCGAGCTCAAAAAATTTCGTGTCTACGGCCTTTACAACAAGCATATTATTTTTAATTGTGTAAAAGTAATCCACAGAGGAGATAATAGTATTCAGGGCGTCTTCCGCGTTTATATTTTTTAAGGTTAAAGTTATAGGGATTTCAGAATTTACCCCTTTTTCCATAACGAGATTGATTCCTGTTGATTCGGAAATAACGTGGAGCACATCTCTGAGCGGAGTATTTCTCGCGGATATATCCACTATCTTTGTCTTTAAGGAAGAAATATCCTCGGCTACAGGCATAAATTGGGGCGTCTTTAATTCAGGGGCGGGCGGTTTTACTGCCTTTGTTTCCTTTAGTTCTTCCGGTATAGTAATCGTCTTGCCGGTGTCCGTGGATGCGCATGACAGTAGCATGATAAGTAGAAGAGACCAAAAGGCATGGAGAATATGCCCTCTATACAGGAATTCCGGTTCGCGGGTCTCGGTGCCTGGTTTTTTCATTGCTGTATCCTTATCCATTCCTCCCCTTCTTCGTCCTTTATCAGCACCCTGTTTTTTTCTATTTTTTTAACCTTGCCGTGGTCAATTATGTCGCCTTCTTTTACTACTATATCATTTATTATCGCCATTTTCCTGCTGTTGCTTATAAGAATAAGAAGAACTTTTTTCCTCTTCTTTATCTCCTGCGGAAAAACCTCTGAAAGCGGGGTCTTGGGAAAATCCTGCTGCACGGCAACAGGCAGCTCTATAGGGCTTTCTATGCGGGTTACAGTAAGCGGCTGTTTCTGTATGACAGCTCTCTTTTTATATGAAAACCTTAGAAGCTCCTGTTCAACAGGCGAGAGCGTGTCTTTAAATCTGACATGGAAGAGGGCGAGCGCCGAAAAGACAATTGCAATAAAGGGCAGAAGCATGAACATCGCCTGTTTTCTGTTAAAAAGCATTTTAAATTTCTCCGGTGCTATAATTCATTTTTTCTTGCCTTTCAGAGTCCTGATATCTCCCGTAATTTCATATGAAACAGCCTTATTCTGCGACCTGGATATCAATATATTATTTATGCTGAAGACCGGGAATCGCTGCAATTGCAGATAGCCTATCGCATTAACAAAATCCGTATAGTCTTTCAAGGGCGATTTTATGACGACGGGCAGATTAATTTCATCCCCTTTGTATTGAAAAGAGGCGACAGTAATTTCAGCCCCCTTCATCCTTGACTTTAATTCATCGAGGCTGATTAATAGCTGCGTCTCCGGGGTTTTTGAGAATACATCAGGGGGGATAATCCTGTTCACATCCGCTATTACGGCATCCATATCCGCAATTGCGCCTTGCATCATGAAAAGATTCTGCCTGCTTTTCTCCAGATTCTTCAAGATATCAGCGAGGAAATTTTCATATCGTATAGAAATAATAACCCCTGACACGGCTGCCAGAAAAAGCAGCCCCGATAGGGCATAACAAAAAAATAAACGCCTCAATTTATTATCCATATCCATAGCCCCGCTCACAATGCCTTATTGTTTTTATATCTTGCCTCAATCTGAAAGCTTTTATCCTTTAGGTCTATTCTATCCGATAATAATTCTATTCCTTTATTCTTTTTTATCGCGGCTATGAGAGCCTGATAATTATTCTGCATGTCGGTGAACCCCTCTGAGATAATTACCCCCCTGATATAAAGAACCAGGGACATGCCTTTTTCGTTATTAATATGAATGGAATGAATGTTTACATTTTTTATGCGGAGCTGTTCCATGATAATCAGGGCTTTTTGAAAATCCTGCGCGGAACCTGCGCTGTTTACGATATTTATCAGAGGGGCCAAGCCCTGCAATTGTCCCTGCCTAATCTTATAGTTGTTATAGACAGGCTCCAGGCCCTTTATATCGGAGCGTAACGATTCGATTTTATTTCTTAGCAGGGAGGTCTCCGATATTTTCACCCATGCATAACCTAATCCGAAGAGAGAAAGAATCAGGAAGAGCGTTGTGCAATATCCGATTATTTTCTTCCGGCTGTAGAAATTTTTGTAATTTTCAGGGAGGATATTTCCTTCTTCCATATCCGCGGCAGGGAATATCGCTGATATCGGGGTGATAAATTCTATAATAGTTTCTCCCGGGGCTATAATATTTGACGGGTGCATGATGCAAAGCACAGGCAAGGTTAAATCTATATCCGAATAATACCTATAACAGGCTTCTCCTATCAGAATTATCAGCCTCGGGTTAAGTTTCAGCGTTTGACGGCAGTAGTTTAGCGTCATATTTATATTCTGGATGTCAGGATTATGAATCCCTTTCTCAGAGAATTTCGTAAGCCTGAATGGAAGGAGTTTTTTATTTCTGGCAAAGAATAGGGCCGCATTCCCTCCGCTTTCGGCAATGCACAATGCCAGTTCATCTTTCAGGTTGTCGGATAAACTCGCAAGGTGGATAAGCGTGAAAGCGCTGGGGAACAGGCGCTTAATCTTTTTGTTATATCTGCCGAATCTGTTAATTATTCCGGATAAATCTTCACCGTTGACCGCGAAGACGAATATCTCCTTCATTATCCTGCCTTCATGAAGTTTTTCGCCAAGGATTGTGTAAAAAAAAGAGGGGTTTCTAAGTTCAGGGAATCTCTTCTTTATTTCTGAAGCAATAATGTCTTTGAGGTATTGCTCCCTGACCGAAGGGATGAGCAGTATATCCTCATAAAATGACTTAAAATTATAAACAACGGTGAAATTGGAGGTATTTTCTCTGCTCAGGAAGCCGTCAAGTTCTTCATTGCGCAGGGTAAGGGTTTTTTCGATTAATAAATTTCCGCGATTTGAAAATGCATATACTACTTTAATTAGCTCATTCTCGAAGCTGATGGCAACCTGCCTTGCCAAATATACCTCCTAATGAAGCAGCGAGTTACATGCATTATATCATGGCTGAAGCCTATATTTATTCTATCCCTTCCGTAATCACAGTATAATCTTTAGAAGATTAAAAGCCGGGAGCGGGACTTGAACCCGCGGCCTGCTGATTACGAATCAGCTGCACTACCACTGTGCTATCCCGGCGAGATTAAGTTTCGAAGTGTCAAAGTATCAGAGTATCAAAGTCTTTTACTATGACGCTTTGACCCTATGACGCTCTGACCCTTCTATTATATTCCATCATCGCTTCTTTTTCAGGAGCGTCAGGACATTCCCTGTATTTTGGAGAAAAATGCATTACGGCAAAATTCTTGACCTTTGCCTCCCTTGCAATCATGCCTGCCGTCTTTGCCGTTAGATGGTATCTCCCGATTGCCCTTTCCCTGTCTTCCTCAAGGAAATATGCCTCGCAATAAAGCGTATCGGAGTCTTTAACAAGGGCTATGATTTTTTTTATATTTGTTTCATCCATGGAAGAATCAGAGATATACGATATCTTCTGCCCTTTAGTTATCGTTGCAATCCCTGAAAGGTCTTTTAATGTGAATCTTTTATCCGAGATTTTGAATTCCGTATTGTCAGGCGCTTCTTCTCTTATGGCCTTCTTAAATTCCGAGAGCCACGGGCCCACCGGCAGATTCAGCTTGTCCAGAGCATCCTTATCAATGTTTATATGGAAATTTTCTTTAAGAGAAAAACCAAGGCATGGTATCTGGTGATTAAGATGCGCGGCCCTGATTTCGAAAGACGGTTCGTTCAGCACAATACCGTCAAACGGCGCCTCTTTATAGTCTGTCTTGACAAAACAGTTTTCAGCATAAAAGCCTGAATGTCTTACAAGGGTCCCGTCTATGCTGAAGACTTCAATCTTGAGGGGGTATTCCTTAATCAGATTCCATGCGTATCCTTTAAGCTTTCCTTCGACGCAGTCGGATATATTGACAGGGCCGAATATCCTCAGGGGGATTTCTCTTCTCAGAAGCGCCCTGAGAAGAGTGTCGAATCCTATGAAGTGATCGATGTGAGTATGTGTTACAAACACGTCGGTTATCTTCTGGATATCAGCGGGGCTCAATCTGTTTATATGCCCGAGGTCAAAGAGGAATGCGCGTCTTTCTCTTAATATCCTGACATACACGCACGGGTCTTCAAAGGGGTTATTTATAAGCCTGTGATGGAAGCCCGGTTTCATAGGTGATTATATCTTATTGTGATATAATTAGAAAACACTAATAGGGATAAAGTAGTTAGTAGATAGTAGTTAGTAGTTAAGGGTATTGATTTTTTTATCTTGACTACGAGCTACTTACTACTTGCTACCTAAAGGTTTGGAGGATATATGCCGGAACTTAGAAAAGATCCCATTGTCGGACGCTGGGTTATAATTTCCATCGAGAGGGGAAAGAGGCCAACCGATTTTATATCTCCTTCGCAAAGGAAAAAAGGCGGATTTTGCCCGTTCTGCCCGGGCAATGAACATACTGCTCCGCCCGAGATAATGGCATTCAGGCCTGCAGGAACACAGCCTGATTCTCCGGGATGGACGCTGCGCGTTGTGCCTAACAAATTCCCCGCGCTTCAGATACACGGAGACCTGAACAAGACAGGCGAAGGAATGTTTGATAAGATGAACGGAATAGGGGCGCATGAGGTAATAATAGAAACTCCCGAGCACAGCCTTTCGCTTGCGACAATGCCGGTCAAGGCGGTTGAAGATGTATTGTGGGCCTACCATATGAGACTCAATGATCTGAAGAAGGACATAAGATTCAGATACGTGCTGATATTTAAAAATGAGGGGGAAGACGCGGGCGCCTCGCTGGAGCATACCCATAGCCAGCTCATAGCATTGCCTATCGTGCCGAAGATTGTAAAGGAAGAGATAGATTCGGCAGAGCGCTATTTTAACCTTAAGGAGAGGTGTATTTTCTGCGATGTCATAAATCAAGAGCTTGAAGACGGCAGGCGCATAATATACGAAAATAAGGACTACCTTGCGCTCGCGCCGTTTGCTCCGAGGGCGCCGTTTGAGACATGGATATTGCCAAAGAGGCACGAATCTGCTTTTTCTCCGCCCGGCAAGGATTTCTCAATGCTTGCTGATATATTGCAGCGGATACTCAAACAGATGGACAGGATCCTTGATGTGCCTCCGTATAATTTCATTATTCATACGTCTCCGTTTAATGCCGAGACAAACGAATACTATCATTGGCATATAGAGTTGACGCCCAAACTCACAAAGATTGCAGGGTTTGAATGGGGGTCCGGGTTTTATATAAATCCAACGCCTCCCGAAGAAGCGGCAAAATTTATGCGAGAGGCAAAGATATAGAGGAGTGAGAAGTGAAAATACTTATCGCGACTCCGGAGGCGATTCCATTCGCCAAAACAGGCGGGCTTGCTGATGTAACAGGAGCGCTGCTGAAAGAGTTCAACGGCCTGAAGGAAAAGGCATGTCTTATCCTCCCCCTCTATAAAGCAGTTAAAGAAAAATTTAAACTGAAAGACACGGGGCTAACAATAAAAGCGCCTGTGGGGTACAGGGATTTCACAGGCAGGATATTCAGCTATAGCCTGTCGCAGGCGGATAACCCTTCGGCATATTTCATTGAGTGCGATGATTTTTTTGACAGGGAAGATCTATACGGCACTCCGGAGGGAGACTATAATGATAATGCGGCGCGGTTCATATTTTTCTCGAGAGGCGTGCTTGAGGCGTGCAAGGCGCTTAAGTTTAAGCCCGATGTAATTCACTGCAATGACTGGCAGACAGGGCTTGTGCCTTTATATCTTAAAACCATCTATAAACCGGATAAGTTTTTCGGCAATACCGCCTCTGTAATTACGGTTCATAATCTTGGCTATCAGGGACTGTTCCCTGCGCCTGCGATGCTGTTAACGGGCCTCGACCTTAAGCTGTTTAATCCTGAGGGAATAGAATTTTACGGAAAAGTTAATTTTTTAAAGGCAGGGCTGATAGCGGCGGATTCGATAACCACAGTGAGCAATAATTACGCAAAGGAGATATTGAGCAAAGAATACGGATTTGGCCTTGACGGAGTTTTGAGGAAAAGAGCCCCGGCTCTCACAGGGATTATCAACGGGATAGACTACAACGAGTGGAACCCTGCGGCAGATAGTTTTATTCCTCAAAAATATAGCGTCAGAGACATGGAAGGCAAAAGGAAATGTAAATTACGGCTTTTGAAAGACTGCAACATGAAGCCGGACATTGAAGCTCCTGTTATAGGCATGGTCGGCAGGCTGTCAGGACAGAAGGGGCTCGACCTTGTTTTAGAGTCTCTCGGGGAAATCCTTTCAGCCGGAGCCAGCCTTATCATCCTCGGCAAAGGCGATGAACTATTTCATGCAAGGCTGTCAGAGGCTGCAAAAAAATATAAAGGCAGGATGTATCTAAAAATAGGATTTGAAGATAAACTGGCGCATAGGATATACGCCGGTTCAGACATATTCCTGATGCCGTCAAGATATGAGCCTTGCGGCCTGGGACAGATAATTGCCATGAGATATGGAACAATCCCTGCGGCAAGGAAAACAGGAGGGCTTGCAGACACAATATTGGACTATGAACCCCTGACATTCAAGGGCACAGGATTCCTTTTTTCGGATTATACCCCATCAGCGCTTCAGGACTGCTTAAAAAGGGCGCTTTGCGTATATGTTGATAAGCCGAGATGGCAGAGGCTTGTCCTTAATACGATGAAAGCGGATTTTTCGTGGATACGCTCCGCAAAGAAATATATCGAACTTTATAACAGGCTTGTTACGGCTAAGGGGTAATAAACGCATATGAATCTGAGGACAAAATTAACAGTTTCTGCAATAGCGTTTTTACTGCTGACCTCAGGGCTTGCCGCAGGCAGCTTCCTTATCTTTGCCCGCATGAGCAGCAGCTTTGCGGTCCAAAGGGCAAACGCAGAAGAAAATAACCTTTACGAGGGGGTGAAAACATCCCTGCTGGATCTTATCACGACGGTTGAAGAGTGGTCTGTCACAGGCAATGCCGGGCTCAGGAAGCAGTACAGGGAAAGGCTTAAGGATGTTTATGCTTCTTTTGCCCGCCTCTCTACTGCTGCAAGGGATAGACAAACCATCGAGGCCATAGGAAAAGACTTCGAAGAATTAAAGAAATTTGCGGATGCCGTGATGTCAACGGATCAGCCGATCGGGAATATGTATATCCTTTTTTCGCTGCGGGGCATTCACAAAAAAGAAGTAGCGATCCGGGCAAAATGGGACACGTTGCACCAAAAAGCAGTTAAGGATGTTGCGGCTGCTATTGCTCAGGGAGAAAAGATCGAAGGGCAGATGGCATTTTATCTTGCCGTTCTTTTTGTTTTAAGTTCTTTTATATTTGTATCCCTTGCGTTTTATATAAGGCGGATGATCGCAGTCCCGTTCGATAATCTGCTGAAGGCAACGGAAAAGATAAGCGCCGGAGAGCTTGGTTACAGGATGAATTCCAGCAGCGAAGATGAATTCGGGATAATCTCGAAAAGATTTGACGGGATGGTGGAAAAACTTCAAAACTCTATCGTAAAAAATACCGAACTTTACGAGAACGAATTGCTGCGTGAGAGGCAGACTTTTGAGGCAAAGAAAAGGATGGATATCCTCTTTGACAGCGTGCAGGGAGGGCTGATTACCCTCGACAGAGACTATAAAATAATATCTATGAATAAGTTCGCTGAAAATTTAATGAATATTACCGCTGAAGAAGCGATAGGCAAAAACGCCGTGGATGTTTTTCACGGCAAAAAGGGGATATGCCCTCATTGCGCTGCCAGGATAACGTTTGAGACAGGACAGATAAATTCTATTACACAGTCAATGGACATGCACTTTGCGGAACTGACATCCTATCCGATAAAAGATGACGGAGGAAATATCAGCGAATGTATCGTGTTTATGCAGGATATAACCGACCGGGTGTTGTACCACGAAGAGATACTCGGCCTGTATAAAGAGGTTGCGCAGACAAAAGACTATCTCGAGAGCCTTATAGATAATTCGGCGGACGCAATAGTTACATCCGATCTCAATGGAAAGATAACCTCATGGAATCAGGGCGCTGAGAGGATATTCGGCCACTCTGAAGACGAGGTTATGGGTAATTTTATTCCATTTGTCCCGCAGTTCCTTATAGACGCTGAAAAAGAATATACAGAGAAAATAAAAAAAGGAGAGACGCTTAAAGGAGTAGAAACGTTAAGACAGAAGAAGGACGGAACAATAATCGAGGTCAGCCTGACGCTTTCGCCCATAAAAGACGCTGCGGGCGAGGTTATAGGCATAAGCGGCATATCGCGGGATATATCGGAGAGGAAGCGGGTTGAAAAAGAACTTGTAAGAAGGAACAAGGAACTTTCGCGGCTGTTCTTTATAAGCTCTGCAATGAGGGGAACTCTTGAGCTTGACAGGCTGCTCAGAATGGTATTGACCGCAGTAACAATGAGCGAAGGGCTTGGCTTTAACAGGGCTATACTTTTTCTTGTTGACGAGAAAAAGGAAGTTATAAGAGGAGCTATGGGCGTAGGCCCTGCGAGTTATGAAGAGGCATGGCAGACATGGGAGAAGCTCTCGATCGAAAAGAGGACTCTTCCTGAGCTCATGAAGGATATAGAAACAGGCCCTCTAAGGAAGGACTCATTTCTTGACAGGCTGAGCATCGGCATGGAGATCTCTCTCAAAGATGAGACCATACTGACGCGCGCGGTCAAGGAGAAAACAGCCATTAACGTGCCTGATGTCAAAGCGGAACCCTTAGCGGATGCTGTCCTTATACAGCAGCTTGGAACTTTTGCTTATGCTGTTGTGCCGCTTATTTCAAGAGACAGGGCCATAGGGATACTGTGGGTGGACAACCTTTTTACCGGCAAGGTCATCACCGATGAGGATATGAAATTTATTACCGGTTTTTCGAATCAGGTTGCAAGCGCCATAGAAAGCGCGGGGCTGTTTGAACAGGTGTCGCGCGCGGAAGCGGAACTCGAAAACATTTTCAAGTCTATTTCCGATATGGTCTACATCACGGATAAAGACTATACGATAAAGAATATAAATAAGGCGGTAGCTAAAAAGATCGGAAAATCCGCCGATGAGATAATAGGCAGGAAGTGTTATCAGATATTTCACGGCATGAATGAGCCGTGGAAAGAATGCCCTCACTATGAAACTGTCAGAACAATGAAGGCCCATGTCGAGGAAAGCGAAGATAAATATTTAGGCGGGACATTTTTAACATCAACTTCCCCTGTATTTGATCCGGCCGGAGAATTTTCAGGAACCGTTCATGTGGTTAGAGATATTACGGAGATGAACAGCCTCAGAAAAAAATTATCCGCATCGGAAAGGATGGCAGCCCTCGGCGAGGTTGCCGCAAAGGTTGCCCACGAGATAAGAAATCCATTGGTGTCTGTTGGAGGGTTTGCGAGAAGGCTTGAAAAAAAGCTTGACGGGAATCTCAAGGAATACGCAGGCATCATAACGAGAGAGGTCGGCAGGCTTGAAGATATACTGAGTGAGATACTCGGATTTGTAAAAGAGTCGAGGCTGGCAAAAGAAACCATCAGCGTGGATGCGCTGCTTGACGACGTTATTCCTCTGATAGTCACAGAACTGAGAGAAAGAAAGATTGTGCTTTCGAAAGACAGCGGCGTCTCTCCGCCGGTTTCCGTTGACCCTGACAGGCTAAGAGAGGCGTTGCTGAACATATTCAATAATGCTATTCAGGCGTTAGCCACTGGCGGTATAATAACAGTGAAGACCTATGCGTACACCCCGGGCGGAGGAGAAGATTTTGCGGTCATCGAAATAAGCGATACAGGCCCCGGCATAGACGAAAAAGACCTGCCTTTTATTTTCGATCCATTTTATACGACTAAGGCTTCAGGCACGGGGCTTGGCCTTGCGATTACCAACAGGATTATAGAGGAACACGGCGGAAGGATAGAGGCGGCAAGCATCCCGGGCAAAGGGACGACATTTAAGGTATTCCTGCCGTCTCAAAAAAAGAACCGGCATTAAAACTGTAGCGGATTAGATTTAAAGGAGGGCATATGAAAATATTAGTGGTGGACGACGACATCAACATTCAGAAGCTTTACAAGGAGGAACTGGAGGAAGAAGGCTACGAGGTTATTGTCGCAGACACAGGGGCTAAGGCCATGGAATTGTTTATGCAGGAAAATCCTGATATTGTAACTCTCGACATATTGCTGCCTGATATTGACGGCATAAAACTTCTAAGGCGCATGAAGGAACAAAGGCCGAGGCTCCCGATAATCATGTCAACGGCTTACGACTACAGAGACGACTTTGCCGTGTGGGCATCAGAGGCGTATATCGTCAAGTCGGCAGACCTTGAAGAGCTTAAGAGCGCAATAAAAAAACTTTCAGTAAAGGAGTAAGAAGTCTTTGATAATTAAAGCTCAATCTGCCGCCTACGGAGGCTATGTCATTGCGCGGGATGGCGGGATTATTTTCATCAGGGGCGCAATCCCTGAGGAACTGGTCGAGATTTCCATCAGCGAGAGAAAAAAAGATTATTCTGTAGGAGCAGTTACAAATGTAATCGAACCCTCGCCTTACAGGATAGGCCCTCCATGCCCTGTATTCGGGATATGCGGGGGATGTCACCTCCAGTTTATAGCATATGAAAGACAGGCCTCTATGAAAGAGGAGATACTGCTTGACTCCGTAACCAGGATAGGGAAACTGGAGGCCGCGTTAGCTCCGGCTCTCACGGACAGAAATTATAACTACCGCCACAGGGGACAGTTCAAGGTTTCTTCAAAAGGCGAGATAGGTTTTTATAAGGAGAGCACAAGAGAGGTTATTCCGATAGAGGAATGCCCGCTGATGATAAATGAGATAAACCTCATTATTAAAAAATTGGTTGACCCCTCTATGTCCCCCCTTGCCAAGGGGGAAAGCAAAGGGGGGTGGAAAATCCATGTATCATATGGAGATAACGCAGTTGCTCTAATAAAATCTAAAACCTTTTCTGAAGATATGGAGAGAACACTTTTAGATGCGGGATTTTCCGGCATTGCATTTGAAAACGGAGAGTCAATAGGTAGAGACTATATTAAACTGGACCTGAACGGCCTTCAATACACAGTTACTCCGTGGAGTTTTTTTCAGGCGCACTGGAATCTTAACAAAAAAGTTGTTGAGCTGATAACTAACGAACTTCAGCCTCTGGAAAACACGCGTGTGCTCGACCTTTATGCTGGCGCGGGAAATTTCTCCCTGCCTTTAGCACTGCATGCGTCTCAGGTCGTGGCTGTTGAAGAAAACCGTTTTGCCATAGAAGACGGACAAAGGAATGTTAAGTTAAACAACATAAAAAACTGCAAGTTTGTTAATTCATCCGCCGAAAAATACAGGGCTCATGACAAGTTTGACATTGTAATTCTTGACCCCCCGAGGCCGGGCCTGACAGGCGATGTTATGAAAAAGGTTCTTGGCCTTTCAGCCAAAAAGATTGTTTATATCTCATGTAATCCGGCAACCCTCGCGAGGGACTTAAAGAAGCTAAGCGAAAGTTATAATCTCGACTCCCTCCGCATGATAGATTTCTTCCCGAATACCTACCACGTCGAAGCGCTGGCGTTTTTGAGTTTGAGATAAGATGTCCGGGAAAAGGGAGAGGTTTAGACTGTGAGTGATGAAAGAAGAAATTGGTCAGAGCACGAACTAATAGTCGCTTTTAATCTTTACTGTAAGCTTCCTTTCGGACAGCTCCATCGTAATAATAGAAAGGTTATTGAACTCTCAAAAATTCTTGGGCGAACACCAAGTTCGGTTTCGCTTAAACTGTGTAATTTTGCAAGGCTTGATCCCATCCACCAAAAACGGGGAATAAAAGGAATGCAGCACGGCAGCAAGCTTGAAGAAAAAATCTGGAACGAATTCAATCAAAATTGGGAACAGCTTGCGTATCAAAGCGAGATTATATTAGCTGAGTTAAAGGGTATGAAACGTAATGAACTGATAAATGAGTTGGCGAAACCGGAATCTGTAAAGAAATTGCCTGAAGGCAAAGAGAGGGAAATAATTGCTAAAGCAAGAATAAATCAAAATTTCTTCCGTGAGATGATACTTGCAAGTTATAGAAGTCGGTGTGCGATATGTTCTTTGCCTGAAACGAACTTATTAGTAGCAAGTCATATTGTCCCATGGTCTATCAATGCATCCTTGAGGATAAATCCCCAAAATTGGATTTGTATGTGTTCTTTGCATGATAAGGCTTTTGACCGAGGCTTAATTGCAATTAACAATAATTTCAAGTTATTAATCTCTAAAAGAATAAAGAACCTCTCCGAGGAGATAGCAGTCCAAA
>Ga0172368_10004652_pt1 | contig 15768 bp, 14 predicted proteins | sample Lak11m_FD_114540 | JGI IMG/M metagenome (GOLD analysis project Ga0172368, IMG submission 114540) | Freshwater microbial communities from Kabuno Bay, South-Kivu, Congo - kab_022012_11m | ecosystem: Environmental > Aquatic > Freshwater > Lake | place: Democratic Republic of the Congo: South-Kivu...
ATCAATGATTCGCTGGTGGACGGGTTCTCCTATTTCTATGCCGAGGTCAAACGCCTCAAGGGACTGCTGGATGCGCTCAAAGCTGACCAACCCGGTCTGCCTTTGCTGTACCTGATCGATGAGATCTTCCGGGGCACCAACAACCGCGAGCGTCTGATCGGCAGCCGCGCATATGTGAAGGCTCTGATCGGTGCGAATGGTGTCGGATTGCTGGCCACACACGACCTGGAATTGGCGACCCTGGCCGAAGATCAGTCCCTGGCAGGCAACGCCCATTTCCGCGACGAGGTTAACGACGGGAGACTGACCTTCGATTACATCCTGCGTCCCGGTCCCACCCCATCCACCAATGCCCTCAAGATCATGTCCAACGAGGGTTTACCGGTGGATGACTAAAGACCTCATTGGAACATCTCTTCCATCGGTCCATCCCATCAGTTCAGACCGACACCCCGAACACCTTTTTCATATTTTCACTCTTTCTGATTATTTTGAAAGATATTTCAGAATTTGAAAGGCATCCGCACACAAGGATGATATTAAAATTGGTTGCGCAATTTTCGGTTGTAGACAAAATAGAAAAGTGGGAAAATGGGTTAATTTAAATTTCAACAGGAAAGGTGCAGACATGGAAAGAACTTTACCAGACATCGAAATCATGTATTCAGCCCTGGTCAACAAGGACAGCAATTTTGAAGGCATCTTCATTGCCGGGGTCAAGACGACCGGGATATTTTGTCGTCCAACCTGTACTGCCAAAAAACCAAAACCCGAGAACGTGGAATTCTTTGGATCGGCACACGATGCACTTGTAAACGGGTACCGTCCCTGCAAAGTTTGCTCCCCTTTGAACTACAAGGGGGCAGCACCCGAATGGCTGAATCCCCTGCTGGACGAGATAAACGAGAACCCGCTCATCCGGATACAGAGCGGTGACCTTCGAGTGCGGGGACTGGACCCCAGCAGGGTCAATTACTGGTTTAAAAAACATCACAATATGACCTTCAATGCATATCTACGCTCCTTGCGCATCGGGCAGGCATTTGGCAGAATTAAATATGGAGATAAAGTAACAGAAACTGCTTTTGAATCCGGTTACAACTCATTGAGCGGGTTCAGCGCTTCGTTCAAGAAGACAACCGGATTTACACCGGGCAAGAGCCAGGAAGGGCTTATGATCACCACCACGCGCATCCTGACCCCGTTGGGTCCCATGCTGGCTGGAGCTAACGAAGACGGTATCTGCCTGCTGGAATTCGTGGATCGAAGGATGCTGGAAACCCAGCTAAAACGACTGACCCGCTTGTTTAATGCCGGGATCGTACCCGGTTCAAACAGGCATTTTGAAGCGCTCAACACACAATTGGAGGAATATTTTTCCGGTCAGCGCAAGGAGTTTGACATTCCCCTGGTGATGGCAGGGACCTCATTCCAGCAAAAGGTTTGGGCAGGTTTACGGCAGATCCCTTATGGGACCACCCGGTCATACAAGGAACAGGCTAAGTTCATCGGGCAGCCCGAGGCGGTTAGAGCCGTGGCCAGGACCAATGGGGACAACCGTATCGCCATCATCGTCCCATGTCATCGCGTCATCGGGGCAGATGGCAAACTGATCGGCTACGGGGGCGGATTATGGCGCAAGCAATACCTGCTCAACCTCGAAATCAGGAATGCCTTAAATTAAACCGCCGAAAAAAGGGGCTGTCCTAAAAGAATTCCTTGGCGAATTGTACACTACTTATAGGGCTGGTTTCATGCGTAGAGTCCCCGCAGGGAATTTCTATCCCGTTCATGTGGCAGGTAAGAAACCCATCCTATATCTTTTTGGACAGCTGCTTTGATTTTCATTTTTCATAATCAATGAAACGATAATCTACCGATACAGCAGATTTGATTTTTATTTTGCCCCCATTTGACATCCTGTTATAATAAAAAAGAACCATCTAGCCCTTAAGTCGGTACGGAAATGTGGGGGTGTTAAGCGGTCTAGCTCCGCACAACACCCCCACTTATGCTCATAGACTCTGAGTCTTCCGGAAAACCTGAACCTTTTTGGAGATCTGTATGCAAAATAAAAGAGAAGATGTCAGCGGTCTGACTGCCCTGGGAGGCAAGACACAGCCCAGCAGAAACCTGGAGGCATTTCCCAACCGCGCACCGGACCGTTTCTACCTGGTATCCCTGCACACCAGCGAATTCACCTGCCTGTGCCCCAAGACCGGTCAGCCTGATTTTGCCACCATCCACGTCGATTATGTGCCGGATCAGAAAGTGATCGAGTCCAAGTCATTCAAGCTATACCTGTGGTCATATCGAAACGAAGGTGCCTTCCATGAGCACGTTGTCAACCAGATCCTGGACGACCTGCAGAATGTGCTGGAGGCACATTGGATCCGGGTATCAGGCGTTTTTAATATCCGGGGCGGGATCGGCATCAATGTTGAAGCGGAACATACCCGCACCCCCGCAGCCCGCCAGCAATGGCTGGATGGCAACCAAAACAGCATGACCGCGGAAGAATGAGGCTAAATATTAATGACATCAAACCCTGAGCGAAAACCCTATCGCTATTTCAGTTTGATCACAGCCATCTTTGTGACCGTGCTGATCATCTCGAACATTATTGCGGTCAAGCTGATCTCATTCGGCAGCCTGGTCCTGCCCGCTGCGGTTATCCTGTTCCCCATCAGCTACATCTTCGGGGATATTTTGACCGAAGTCTACGGCTACGCCAATGCCCGTAAAGTGATCTGGACTGGATTCCTGTGCAACCTGCTGGCTGTGCTGGCCATCTGGGTTGCGGGCATCCTTCCAGCCGTTCCATTCTGGTCGGTGGGCAGCTTTTCAACTGCTGAGACAGCCCAGCAAGCCTATTCCGCCATTCTGGGTTTCACACCCCGTCTGCTGATCGCTTCCTTCATTGCCTATTTGGCAGGAGAGTTCTTAAACTCCTTTGTCATGGCAAAATTGAAGGTGAGAACACAGGGAAAATTCCTGTGGGTGCGGACCATCGGCTCGACCATTGTGGGCGAAGGCGTTGATTCTGCCATTTTCATCAGTATCGCTTTCTGGACCATTCTGCCCTATTCAGCGTTATTGACAGCCATCCTGTCCCAGTGGCTGTTCAAAGTGACCTACGAAACCCTGGTCACGCCGTTGACATACCTGGTGGTCAATCTCCTCAAGAGGAAGGAGAACGAGGATTATTTCGACAAGAACACCAATTTCAATCCAATTAAGTTCTAATATTATTTCCTCTTCGACCATTTTGTTCGGCGTTCCATTGGATGGCAGGATAGCTGACTGGGATCCACCTATAAATGGTCTTGTGGACTTTCGATGAAAATAATCAATTCTGAACGCATACCGATCTTAATGTGGTTGAAAGAGATCGAAGAAGGCGCACTGGAACAAGCCATCAACATTGCAAATCTGCCTTTCGCTTTCAAGCATATTGCCATCATGCCTGATTGTCATCAAGGATATGGCATGCCGATCGGGGGTGTGATGGCCACGAAAGATGTGATCGTCCCAAATGCTGTCGGGGTGGATATCGGTTGTGGAATGATCGCGGTTGAAACGACGCTGGAGGATATCACCGACGGGCAACTAAAAGAGATCATGCAGTCAGCCCGAAAGGTTATACCTGTGGGTTTTGACCATCACAAAGAGGACCAGCAATGGAGCGGTTTTAATGGCGCCCCCGAGACCAGAATTGTTCAGGAACAGATCTCAAGCGCACGCAGGCAAATGGGCACCCTGGGCAGCGGAAATCATTTCATCGAGATACAGAAAGATGCAGCCGGGAACGGCCATATCTGGTTGATGATCCACTCCGGCTCCAGGAATTTTGGTTTGAAAGTTGCCGGGTTCTACCATGATCTGGCTATCCAGATGAGCGCTCGTCGGAAGACAGAGATCCCCAACAAAGATCTTTCCTGGTTGCCAATGGATTCGGAGGAGGGCAGGGAATATTATGATTCCATGAATTTCTGCCTTAAGTTCGCCCAAGCCAACCGATCTCTGATGATGTCCCGGCTGCTCGATATCATTGCAACGAACACAGGTGGAACCGCCTTGAGTGAGATCAATATCCATCACAATTATGCGGCATTCGAGAACCATTTTGGCAGGGAGGTTCTCGTCCACCGCAAGGGCGCCACCAAAGCAACCCCTGATCTGCCTGGCATCATCCCGGGTTCGATGGGAACGCCAAGTTTTATCACCTCCGGATTGGGCAATCCTGAAAGTTTCATGTCGAGCTCGCATGGAGCCGGTCGTAAAATGGGACGGAATGAAGCCAAACGGAGTCTCAACCTGAATGTCGAGCAGGCGAAAATGAAAGGCATCGTGCATGGTTTGCGGGGCAAAAGTGACCTGGACGAAGCCCCGGGAGCTTACAAGGACATCGACGAAGTCATGGTCAACCAGACAGACCTGGTCAGGATCGAACGCAAACTGCTTCCGCTGGTTTCCATTAAAGGGTAGCTTTCCGACGTCGGAAACAAGGATCAAAAAAAATGCGCTCCTGGGTTTTCGGGAGCGCATTTTTATGAATTCATTAATCTGCTTTAACTATTTGCCGAACAAGGCTGCTTCAATATCCAGCAGGTTACCTGCCAGTAATTCAAGATCCACTTTGGCGGTTTCCACATCGCTGTCCATGCCGGACAGGATGAGCCCCAGGCGCTGCCGCAGGCTGGCGGTCAGGCTGGTGTCGGCCGCACTGAGGCGGGGAGCCAGGTCTTCCAGGCGCTTGGAGGTATTTTCAAGAGCAGCTTTTGCAGCCGTGACATCCTTGTCGAGCAGCGCCAGGCGGGCATTGTTGACATCCGATAATACCTGCAGCAGCTCGAGGTGGGTTTGCACATCTTCCAGCACAGCCAGGCGATCCGTGGCAGTGTTGAGCTGACCGGTCAGGCTGATGACCTGGTTCTGCAGGTCGGTGGTGGTGCGATAAGCCTGGGCCAGTTCATTAAGCTGCGGCTGATAGCGCAGGAAATTAAAGGTCAGCACACCAGCCGTGAAGGCGATGGCGACCACTGCCAGCCAGGCCAGGCTGGCGCGCCAGAAGCGGCGCAAACGGCTGAGCTGGGTTTTTTCAACTTTGGCAGGGGCAGCCTGCGCAACATCCTCCGGTTGGGTTGAAGCTTTTATATCAGGAGCGGTCTGCTCCTCGGGTGGAATTTCGTTCTCATTTTTTTCCATTTTCATGATCCTTTCTTAAACTATTCAATGCAAATCCTGTCTTATCATACCTGATTATATAATAGTATGCGTGAAATTCGATCACAGGGAAAAACAAGCGCCAGGGTGTTCCAGGATTTCTCAAGGTCGAAAAGATCATCCGGTTTTCCCCACCCCCCTGCCTGAGACCAGAACAGCAATTCTTACAAAAAACTGGCGATGGCTGTGTAGATCAATAATCCGGCCATGATGAAATTCACAATGCGGTAGTGCTTTTGCCCGAAAGTTTTGAAGAGATTCCCGCCCAGTGCCCAGGCTGAGGTGGCTATAAAGGCGGTCAGAGCCAGGAATATGGCAAATAGGAAGATCATAAGCGGGTTCTTGTATTGGGCGATGATGAACAAAGAATAAACGCTCACTCCGTATAGAATGGCTTTAATATTCAGGAACTGCATGGTGAAACCAAACTTGAAGGTGTTGATCGATCTGTTGTTGTCAGAGCTTTCTTCAACGGGACCGGAACGGAGCACATGATAGGCCAGGTAGAGCATGTAGAGCGCACCCAGAATCTTCAGCCAATGCTCAGAGTCCGGTATCAGGTTCGCCAGGGCCACGTTCAGCAAGCCGCTGATGAACATAACGATGAAGAAACCGCTGACGATTCCCGCCAGGAAGCGCAACATCTTTGGATAACCATAACGCATGCCGTTCACCATCGACAGTATATTGTTGGGACCCGGGGTGAAAGTGACAACAAAAACATAGATCAGGAAGGGGGTCAGGTTGGTCATGGTCTTCTACTCTTCAGGCTAGGTGAGGAACACCCTCACAGGAATGGGTAATATATCACAGATTTTATAGGCTTGCAGTACGCTGGTTTGGCGATTATCATAAAGTACAATCCGTACCTGGCACCGGGATGATCATTGCAGGTAGCTTTTTTTATCAATTGAATTCACTTTCCAAAGGAGACGTTTATGGCAAAGACAGGAAAGTTTTTTTCATTTCGAACCCTGATCCCGATGGTTTTCCTGCTTCTGAGCGCTGCCTGCGGGCAGACCTTTGAAGGTGATGAATTCACTTTTTCTGCCCCTTTCGGCTTCAAAACCAAACAATATGAAATACCGGCAGAGGTCGATAGCGAGGATCAAAGTATTAACCTTCTTTTTTCTCAGAATGGTGAAACTTACCTGCAGGTCTTCCGCCAGCAGATCCCGGCGGATGCTGACCTGGGAACATTATTTAATGACTTCAAAGCAAAAACGATTGAAAGATCTTCCCATTACCAGTTCATTTCGCAGGAAGAGATCGAGATCTTTGACCGCCCGGGCTTTGAATATATCTATCGCGAATTTTCAGGTGAGCCTTACTGGCAGCGCAGGGAGATATGGGTTGAGAATAACGGCCAGGCTTATGCGCTGATCTGTTCGCATCCCGCCGATTCCACCCCGGGGCTGGTCATACCCATCAACGAGCAGTGCATCAGCATCCTGGATGGGTTCCAATTCAAGTAGCACATCCCTATTCTCCTGATCGAGTGACAGATCCATCGACGCACCAAGTGCCGGTTGAAAAGAGATATTTAATTTTTTGAAATCCATCTACAAAATTAACAACTGTTTCTCGCCCGGTTCATGAACTGAAGGACGATTTCCATCATTGGCGTTATACTTGACGAATGTCAAATCCAGCCTTAATTCTCAAAGACACCTTCGGATATGATAGCTTTCGCCCGCTGCAACGTGAAGTGATAGAGAACATCCTGGTCGGGCGGGACACGCTGGCTATTATGCCGACCGGCGGCGGCAAGTCGCTGTGCTACCAGATCCCGGCCATGCTGCTGGACGGCCTGACAGTGGTAGTCTCCCCTCTGATCGCCCTGATGAAGGACCAGGTTGACCAGTTGCGTGCCAATGGCGTACCGGCCTTGTTCCTGAACAGCACGCTTTCACAGGAAGCCTATCAGGAGAACATGAGCTGGGTGCGGGACGGTTCCGCCAGGCTGCTTTACATGGCGCCAGAAACGCTCCTGACCGAGCGCATCTTCACGCTGCTTTCGACGGTCAAGCTCGCACTACTGACGATCGACGAGGCCCACTGTATTTCCGAGTGGGGGCACGATTTCCGTCCCGAGTACCGTCAACTGGTGAGCGTACGCCAGCGCTACCCGCAGGCGATCTGCCTGGCCCTGACAGCCACTGCCACCCAGCGCGTGCGCAGTGACATCAAATCCAGCCTGAATTTCTCAAGATCCAATGAGTTCGTTGCCAGCTTCAATCGCTCCAACCTGTTCATTGAGGTGGCTCCAAAAATGGATGCACTGGAACAGACGGTTAAATTTTTAAAGCGTTTCAAAGATCAATCCGGCATTATCTATTGCTTCTCGCGCCGGCAGGTGGATGAGCTGTCCGCCTATCTGGCAGCCAAAGGGTATTCCGTGCGCCCGTATCACGCCGGGTTGGAGGACAACGAGCGGCGTGCCAACCAGGAAGCCTTCATCCGGGATGATGTCCAGATCATTGTGGCGACCATCGCCTTTGGAATGGGCATCAACAAGCCCAATGTGCGTTTTGTCATCCACTATGACCTGCCCAAGAGTATCGAAGGCTACTACCAGGAGATCGGGCGCGCCGGGCGGGATGATCTGCCCGCCCATTGTCTGTTGCTGTACAGCTATGGGGATGTTACCAAACTGCGCTACTTCATCGATCAGAAGGAAGGCGAAGAGCGCCGCGTGGCATCGCATCACCTGGACGCCATCGTGCGTTATGCTGAAGATGGAACCAACTGTCGCCGCAAGCCGCTGCTGGCTTACTTCGGGGAGGCTTACACGGAGGGCAAATGCAAGAATTGCGACAATTGCTCTGCCGCGCCGCCCATCCTGACCGACATCACCATCCCGTCCCAAAAATTCCTGTCGTGCGTCAAACGCACGGGCGAACGTTTCGGAGCCGGGCACGTCACCAACGTGCTGCGCGGTTCCAGGGCTGAAAAAGTGCTGGTCAATGAGCATGAAAAGTTATCCACCTACGGCATCGGCGCTGAAATGAGCCAGAAACAATGGATGCAGCTTTCCCTCCAACTGGTGCAGCTTGGCTATCTCAGCCAGGAGGGTGAGTACCGCACCTTGAGCCTGACCCCTAAGGCCGTGGAAGCGCTCAAGAAACGCAGCCCGATCCTGGGACAATTGCAGGAAGAAGAGACCCGTCCAACCAATGCCAAAGCACGCAAGACAGAACTGGAGTACAACCACGCCCTGTTCGCGCTGGTACGGCAGAAACGCAAGGAACTGGCAGACCAGACCGGGGTGCCGCCCTATGTCATCTTTTCGGACAAGACCCTGGTGGAAATGTGCGCCTATTACCCGCAATCGAATGATAGCCTGATCAACATCAGCGGCGTGGGACAGGTCAAACTGAAACAGTATGGCGAAGAATTTTTGGAGGTAATCCGGGCATATTGCCAGAAAAAAGATTTGAAAGAAAAACATAAAGGACCATTGCAGCCCAAAAACGAGGCGGGTGGGCGGCATATCATGGTCGGTGAAGCCTACAATAACGGGGATAGCATCCAAAGCCTGATGGACCGATACCGGGTGCATGTCGGGACGATCCTGGCGCACTTGTTCAGGTTCACAGCCGCCGGGAATCCACTGCGCTTTGATGACGAGCTCGCCTCACTGACATCCGCCTCGCCGGATGAGCAGCAAGCTGCCATGCAGGCTTTTGATGAACTTGGCACGGCAGCTTTAAAGCCGGTATTTGATGAACTGGGGGGAAAGATCAATTATGACGAGTTGAAGATCCTGCGCCTGATCTATCTCAGCGCCAACGACCAGTAAAGGGCATTAATTATCCGCCAATAAACCGCGCTGGGAAGCCACAGCGATGGCCGCGGCGCGTGAGTCCACATCCAGTTTCTGATAGATGCTGGCCAGGTGGGCTTTGACCGTGCGCTCCGAGATGCCAAGATATGCAGCGATCTCCTTGCTGCGCTCGCCGCGCGCCACGGATGCGAGCACTTCCTGCTCGCGTTCTGTCAGGCTGACTGTTTCGCCGGACTGATCTGCCTGGGTTTGAGACTCCATGCGGGACAGGAGGCGTGCCATGATATCCGGCTGGAGCAGGGTCTCGCGGCGCGCCGCAGCCCGGATGGTGGCAAACAACCTGGCGCGATCCGTATCCTTAAGCAGGTAGCCGCATGCTCCAGCCTGCAACCCACGCAACATGAGTTCATCCTCATTGAAGGTGGTCAGGATGACCACTGCGATGTCCGGCTGCTCCTTGTGCAATTTTTCGATGGCGGTCAGACCATCCATGTTAGGCATGCGCAGATCCATCAGGACAACGTGCGGGTTCAATTCCCGGCACAGGTTGAGGGCTTCGGCGCCATCACAGGCTTCACCGACCAGTTCGAAATCGTTCTCCGTTTCGAGGATCAGGCGCAGACCCTGCCGGATGATGAGATGGTCGTCAGCGATCAAAATTCGGATCATAGGGGCAGCTCGATTCTTAGAGTAGTACCTTTGCCAATGTCACTGTGGATCTCAAATTCGCCATTCACCAGGCGAACGCGTTCCTTGATCCCCAGCAAACCGTAATGGCCGGCCGGGATGGAGGAAGCATCAAAGCCCTGCCCATTATCCCGGATCGTGACCTGCAGGCGGTCTTCTTTCACACCAACATGGAGTTCCACATTTTTGGCGCGGGCATGCTGGGTGATATTGGAAAGCGCCTCCGCGACCGTACGCACAATGGTCTCGATAACCGTCTCGGACTGGGCCGGTATTGCGTCCAAATGGCAGGTGCATGGGATGCCGGTGGCTTTTGTAAAACGGGTTACCTCCAGGCGCAAGGCAGCGTCCAGATCATCCGGGGGAGCCTGGCGAAGATCATCGATCGCCTTGCGCGCATCCTCCAGCGTAGCCCGGGCCTGCAACATGGCATTTGCAACAATGGACCGGGCTTTATCAATGCGATCGTTGTTCAGATGGGCATCAACCGCTTCAAGCTGCAGGATGAGACCCGCCAGGCCCTGTGAAAGGGTATCATGCAGTTCACGCGCCATGCGCTGGCGCTCGTTGGCGATGGTCAGGTCTTCTACCCGGGCGGCATATTCGGAGAGCTGTCGGTTGGCTGTTTCAAGCTCGGCAGCCAGTGCCAGGGCCTGCTCACGGGCCTCGTGCTGTCGCATGTAAAGCGACACATACACAGTAACAAAGACCACCATCGGGATCGTTCCCAGCAGGAGCATACCGGTCGACTCCCAGCCTGAGAATTGAACCAGGCTAGCAGCCAGCAGGAGCAGGTAAAAAACACCTGCCAGAAAACCTCGCCGGGTCAGCTTGAAAAGCGCAACCGCTTCGCCGATCAGTCCCATGTACAGGGCGAAGATCATCCCGATATTTTGGGCATAGAAAACGATCCCGAACGCCAGGATGCCTTGAACGATGATGTACCAGATTACTTTGCGTGTATCTTCAGTGACCCTGCCCAGCAGCCAATGCAGGATGATGTGCATAAGGATCAACGCGGTAAAAGGGATCAATGAGATTAACTGGCGTGAAGCCGGTTCGTTGTACAGTGTCATGGCATAAAAGCCAAGAACAACCAGTGTCAGAAACCAGACAAACAGGTTTGGGTCACGTTCTACATCATGAACATTCGGGGATGAATTTTTCATCATGGTACTTCTATTGTATAACAGATCAGGGTGATGGCAATTGTCCATAAGGACAGTGTACGAAAGGACATTGTCCTTTTCCCGAAGGACCAATTGTGGGAGAGATGATGGATACGTATACTGGGGGTAGTTTAAAACCGTGACTCAATAAGGATGATAAACATGAATGCGATCGAAATAAAAAATCTCAACAAATCATTTGGTGATCTGAAAGCGGTCCAGGATGTAAGCTTCCATGTTCAAACCGGTGAGGTGCTCGGTCTGCTGGGACCCAACGGGGCTGGAAAAAGCACCACCATTTCCATGTTGTCCGGGTTGCTTAACCCAACGAATGGCGATGCAACCATCATGGGGCACTCCGTGACAAAAGAGCCGGCAGCTGCAAAAGCCAGCCTGGGCGTGGTGCCGCAGGACATTGCCCTGTATCCCGACCTGTCTGCCCGTGAAAATCTCCTTTTCTGGGGCAAAATGTACGGTCTGCGGGGTCCAGCTCTGCAATCAAGGGTTGATGAAGTGCTCTCCATCATCGGCCTGGCGGACAGACAAAAGGACAAGGTCGGCAAATTCTCGGGCGGCATGAAGCGGCGCGTCAATATCGGCGCAGCCCTGTTGCATAAACCAGCCGTCATCATCATGGATGAGCCGACCGTAGGCATCGACCCACAGTCCCGCCGTCACATCCTCGACAATGTCAAGGAACTGAACCAGCAGGGCATGACTGTGCTTTATACCACGCACTACATGGAAGAAGCCGCCGAACTCTCGCATCACATCGCCATTATGGACCAGGGCAAATTGATCGCATATGGAACCTACAACGAACTGATCACCCTGGTTGGAGAACAGACCCGCATTGATATCACCCTCAATTCCGAAGCCGAAAAGATCCTGCCCACCTGGCGAAAGACTTTAGGCGTCTCAAAGATCGATGAAACGGACGGCAGGATCACCGCCCTGGCGGATGATTCGAATCGTATCCTGCCGCGGTTGTTCGATTCCGCTGCTGAAATGGATGTCCGCATCACATCGATCGACATCCAGGAACCAAATCTCGAAACCGTGTTCCTGCATCTCACGGGACGCGCTTTGAGGGACTGATATGAAAACACTTGACATTGCCTTAAAAGACCTGACCCATTCATTCCGCAGCGTATTTGCAGTCGGGATGATGGTGGTCGCGCCGCTCATGTTGACAGGCTTGATCTACTTCGCCTTTGGAGGTATCTCAAGTGGGGAACAAAGCATGCCCGCCGTAAAAGTGGGCCTCCTGAACCTGGATGAAATGCCCGCCAACGCACAACTCGAAGTTCCGCTTGGAGACAACATCCGCAGCATGTTCTTTGTTGGAAGCGTGGCCCCCTGGATCACCGCCTCCGATTATGCAGACGAAACCTCGTTGCGCCGCGCCCTGGATGAACAGGAAATTGGCGTTGCTGTCATTATTCCGAAGGACTTCAGTGCACAGTATCTTATTGGCAATAAAGAAGCGCAGGTGGTGGTCATGAGTGACCCGACCCTGTCCATTGGCCCCGCGGTTGTGCAAAATATGGTCACCAGCATGCTGGATGGCGTTTCCGGAGCCGGGATCGCACTTGAGACTTTGCAGTTCCGCCAACAGGCAAATGGCATCCAGCCTGACACGGCACACATCCCCGCCTGGATGGAAGGTTACACAACCTGGTATGCAGATTTTCAACGCACCCTTTTCCATAATCCCAACCAGGCTGCTTTCATAATGGTGGCTCCTTCTGCAGGTCAGACGGAGACCACTGACCCCATTCAAAAAGTGATGGGGCTGACTCTGGCTGGGCAGATGATCTTCTTTGCCTTCTTCTCCGGTGCCTTTGCCATGATGTCCATATTGGATGAATCCGAAAATGGGACATTGGCCAGGCTCTTTACAACCCCCACCGATCGCACGGCCATTCTTGCCGGAAAATTCCTGGCAGTCTTTATCACTGTCATCATGCAGGGATTGGTTTTGCTGGTGGCCGGTCATTATGTTTTTGGAATATCCTGGGGTGAACCGGCTGGCGTGGCATTGGCACTGACCGGTCAGGTCATTGCCGCCAGCGGGTTGGGCGTGCTGATGATCTCGTTCGTAAAATCATCCCGGCAGGGTGGACCTGTGCTGGGCGGCGGACTGACAGCCCTGGGTATGCTCGGCGGCTTGATGACCTCCAACATGCCGAATGCCCTGCCCGCAGCCATGAACACCATTGCCAAATTCACGCCGCAAGGCTGGGTGCTCGAAACCTGGCAAATGGTCATGGCTGGCAGCCCTGTCACCGACCTGCTCGTGCCATTTGCAGTGATGCTGGGCATGGGGTTGGTCATGTTCACGCTTGGCTCCCTCCAGTTCAGAAAACGGTTTGCTTAACCTGCACCTGCCTGGATGCTCAATGAAATAGTGGAGAAAAATTATGAGAATCTTCGATCTAGCTCTGAAAGATCTTTCCCAGATCTTCCGCGATAAAAAATCCCTGTTATTCCTGGTAGCCATGCCGATCATTTTTACCGTCTTCATGGGGTTGGCCTACCGCAATGGCGGCAGTGATGCACAGGCAGACGATCGCATCCCGCTGGCAGTGGTCAACCCGGAACCGGATGCTCTGTTGAACAATGCGCTTTTCGCCAGGTTGGAAACATCCGATTCGATGCGTGTTGTCGGGATGAATGAAGCGGACGCAATGGATGCGCTGCGGAAAGGTGACGTGGCCGGTGTATTGGTGATCCCGGCCGGGTTCAGCGTAAAATCTTTGGAAGGTGAAACAGCCCAATTGACGTTGATCTCCGATCCGATCTCCGTCCAGGGTCAGTCGCTGTATCAATTATTACGATCCCCTGTGACCCAACTGATGAGCGCAGTGGAGATCAGTTGGGCAAGCGTGGAGCTTGTCAATGCAAAGGATACCTCCGCCGAACAAATCGCAGCTTTTGAGCTGGCATGGAGCAAATGGAACGCTGCCGCACTGATACCTCTGGTAAAGATCGAGCAGGCCATCGCCGAGCCAACCTCCGATTGGACGGGCGGCAATCCCTTCAACCAGTCCTCACCGGGCATCCTGGTCATGTTCGCAATCTTTGGCTTGGTGACCTCGGGCCAGATCCTGGTACAGGAAAGAAAATCACGCACCCTGCAGCGCCTGATCACAACAGCCATGCAACCGTGGCAGATCGTGGCAGGGCACATGCTGGCAATGTTCGCGATCACATTTTTGCAGACAACCATGCTGGTCATCTTCGGACAGCTTGTCTTGAAAGTGGATTATTTGCGTGAACCGCTTGGTATTTTCCTTCTGGCAGTAAGCGTGGGATTATGGGTCGCCTCACTGGGATTATTGATCGGGGTGGTCGCCAAGGAAGAGCAGCAGGTCATCCTGTTTTCAATGGTGGCCATGTTCCTGTTCTCGGCCCTGGGCGGCGCCTGGTTCCCGCTTGAAACCAGCGGAGGGGCTTTTGCAGCCATAGGCAGGCTGTTGCCGTCAGCCTGGGCCATGACCGGCTTCCAGAATATCCTCATCCGCGGGCTGGGGCTTGGATCTGTCTGGACGGCTGTTGGAGTCATTTTCGCCTATGCGATCTTCTTCTTCGTCCTGGCAATCTGGCGCTTTAAAAAGATGGAAGCATGACCATATGCCCCGCCAAACAAGCAACCATTCAGCCATTAAAACAAGAAGCTGTCCCAACAAAGGGGCAGCTTCTTGCTAATTCTGTCGGGATAAGTTACGGTCTGCTGCCGCGAAAGCCCCGGCTGCCGGTTGTAAAACCGGTTGTGCTGCCATTTGCCTCACCCTGGCCATAGCCATTGGCGCCGGACAGGATGGTCTGGTAGAGTTCTGCATCCAGGTATTGCGGTTGATAGACCTCACCGGTCAGGCGACCCAGCACATTAACGAAATTTCGCAAGTGGTTGTATGAACCTCTCATCAGGTTGTTATAGACCTGTTGTATATACAGGTTTTGTGTCAAAGCCAGGCGGGACTGCAGATCCACAATGTCCACTTCTTCGACGGTGGCTCCAACCTTCAAGGCATCTGCCAGTGAAAGCTTGCCGGTGACGATCAGTTTGTCGTAGAGCGCCTGGAGCGATGCATCCTTGAAGACACCCGCCACGTCGCCGGGAACTTCGATCCCATATTGAACCAGCAGCGTTTGAACTGCATCCATGTGCATCTTTTCGCTGGATGCGATGTTCTGGAAGGTCGGTTGTCCCCAGGTGGCGAACAGGACGTTATAAACGTCGCGAGCCAGTTTTTCCTCTTCGAACATGAAAAGCAGTCCGGCGGTTTCTTCCTCTGTCAGGGCAGTAGTCGTTAAACCATAGGCTGATATGTCCGCCACTGGACCGACCTGGGTATTGTTGATGACCGGTACCAGTTCGTTGGTGGTGACGTTGATTGCAGGCAGGGATCGGACCTGTGGTTCCGGGGCTGCCATTGCAATGTATGCGCTTGCGCCTGCGGCAACGAGTATGACTGCTGCCAGGATCCCAATTAATAGTTTCTTGAGCATTGTATTACCTCCATAAAGGTTTGAATATGTTTTTTATTGTTGTTTTTCAACATGGCAACAGGATAACAAGCGAATGTAAAGGAATATTAAAAATATCTTCAAGATACCTAAAAGCTTTTTGCGGTTAAATAATCTGTTCCCGGCTTCCTGCCAGGCATGGGCATCCCGTAGAGTTTCAAACCGTCAAGGGGCAGATGAACCACGCCAGATCGAGGAGGATCACCGACCCAACTTAAATAAAACAAGCGACCTGCAATAATGAAGATCGCTTGTTCATATTTTTTGGAAAAGACGGCTATTCTACTCTTTCAATGGCTCTTTTCTTAATCCATCCAAATAATGCTGGATCGTCAGAAAAGGATGCGCCAGGAGCATGCGCGGACC
>Ga0172368_10004656_pt1 | contig 15753 bp, 10 predicted proteins | sample Lak11m_FD_114540 | JGI IMG/M metagenome (GOLD analysis project Ga0172368, IMG submission 114540) | Freshwater microbial communities from Kabuno Bay, South-Kivu, Congo - kab_022012_11m | ecosystem: Environmental > Aquatic > Freshwater > Lake | place: Democratic Republic of the Congo: South-Kivu...
TCCACGGGGCAGGTAGCTGATGTCAACCTGCGCGGTTGGCCCGGAGATTGGTTGCTTCATGAGTTCCCGGCCGTTGAGGTTCAGAATGGATAGAGCGCCTTCGGAAAAAATATCAGGTAATGAAAGGGTGAATAACCCGGATGAAGGGTTCGGGAAGATCTTCATGCCGGAATTTCCTGAATCCGCTGTCCATGGAATTCCCAGGGGGTTGACAAATTTATTCCTGATCACGTGCTTCATCAACCTGCGGGCATCAGCCGTATCGAGATAATACAGCGGGAAGCTTAACAGGATGGTTTTATAATCATTTCCCAGATACTCCATTCCGACGATCTTCCCCTGTTGTGCTCCCTGTGCGGTTCCCGGGTCATATTTTGAATCGAACCTGTAAACAGGATTCCCGCCTTGCGCCGGGGTAAACACTTCGATGTTGCTGAGTTCACCGGGGTAACCTGGTTTGAAGCTCTTGTGTGTATCCAACCACAGGGTGTCGTACCCCTCCTCATTAGGGTAAGCCCGGTACATGTAGCTGCTGATCTTTTTATCCACGGAGTCTATCCGGAAATACCCGTTGACGACGGAACCCTCAGGGATTTTCGAAGGGAACCCAATACCCCCCAGCATAAAGCGGCAGAATGAGAATCCCGCGAACATCATGTTCCCGTGATTCCCGAAGAAGGTCTCCACATCACCGGCCAGCTGGTCGGGGATATAATCATAGTCCAACGAATTGATGACCCAAAGTGTATTCCTGTATTGTGATAGAGTAGCCAGTGTAAGCGGGTGTTCCTTGTTCAGGTCGAACCAGCGGAAAGGAATGCTGTCGAGAATGGCGGAATAGAAGTTCAGGACACTGTCGGGGGTTGACTGAACATCTTTCAGACAAGCCACCACCAGCAGGGTATCGTTGAAATCAAACCGCGCTCCGTGTACTACGGTGGATGCAACGCTTTCCTGTAACGAATCATTGACCAGCTTTACATGGTAATAAAAATCCTTTTTTGTTCTAACCGATTGGTCAACGTAGAATGTATCGGTGATCAGTGTGGTGTTAAGAGGCACGAAGCCGGCAGTGTCATTTTCCGACCGGAATATTCTGTATCCCTTCAGGTTGGGATTGATGGTTGGCTTCCAGCTGATCGTGATGTTTTCGGCCGATGATCGGGCTGTTATCCCCTGTGGGAATGGGAGGAATTGCATCTCCATGATCGCTGCCAATGCTCCCCGGGTGATCTCTGCACAGTATTCGATGTTGCAGTTGGAGACCACATCCTCCGCGGTATGGTAGAAGTCGTTGAAGTCGTACTCAAAGGCCCAGGTAGCCTGGAATCCACTCTGCCAGAACGGATAGGAATCCGACCTGTGCTGGAAATCAAAGGGGCCTGTCACGACCGACAGGTTCGTATACTGTTGATAAACACCGGATGCGAGGTTATACGCGCTCCCGGCTCCCTTGTACCGGAACAGGTACACCTCCATCAGACTGTCGGGATTGTAGGCGATCATATCCAGGTTCATCATCAACGTAATCTCTTCCCCTGTCTCCACCGATTTTACTGTCTGGAAATTTGATCCCCAGAATCCCAGCTCCTCTCCTGCAAAGAGGATGAACCGGATAGTCGACTCCGGTTGGTAGTTCAGCAGCTTTATCACGCGGGCTGCCTCCAGGGTGGCTGCCACGGCCGATCCGTTGTCATCCACACCGGGCGCCAGAGAGTCGGGATTCAACGTGCAATAGGAGTCGTAATGCCCGCCCAGGATGCATATCTCAGAGGGAGCACTGGTGCCCGGCAGGGCGCAGATCACGTTATACTGCCAGTAGGTGGAATCTTTGTATTCTGCCTGAAACGAATCCAGTTTCACATCTGTGTACCCGTAGGAGAAAAATTCATTCCTGATCCAGGTGGCAACCTCTCTGCGGTTGTTTGCCAAAGCATACCGGGTACCAAAGCCCTGCAGGTGTTCCAGGGTGGCAAGGATACTGTCGGAACTGACCTGTCCGATGCAGGATTGGATCACAGGGTTCTGTCCGTGAACGCCTAGAACAAAAAGGAACATGGTGAGGATTGTCAATGATGTTGTTTTCATCTGTTAATAATTTTGATTTCATTGGTCAGATGGAATATCCATTATTAACATTCACGGTTGGTATGAACGGCGTTTGTATGGATATTTCATGAGAAGTCCGGTTTAACAGTTGGCAGTTCTCAGTTCCCAGTTTGCAGTTCCCAATTCCCAGTTCCCAGTTTCCGGTTTGCAGTTAAAAATCCAGACTGCCAACTGAAGACTGCGGACTGATTTTTACTGATTCAAAGGTACATTCCCCCTTCGGAGTGAATCAATCCCCTTTTCGTGGTATTTTATAGTTAATTATCCCGCAGGCATCGCACGCTGAAACCGTACTCCTTGAAACTCCAGGAGTCGGCAAACCGGCCGGTCTTCGGACTGAAAAAATGGATGTTGTGGTACCAGGCATAGTCGGTAACGAAAGGTGTTGACATCCACCACACCGCTTCAGCTCCCGTAACATCAAAGCCTCCGGATAAGATCCGGTAGCTGCCAGGCATAGCCGAAAAACCAAAAAAATCAGTTCCGTTTCCGTTATTCTGCCAGCCACTGGCGGTTTTCAGGTTCATGCCAGCATCAGTCCCTCTTAATCCCTGATAATCCCATCTGTAGTCACCAATTCCAAACTGACTGTCCACCGCTCCTTCCAGCACGAGCCACTCCTCATCCGTGGGGAGGTGCCAACCGTTCGGACAGATTCCCTGTGAGCCCTGTTGAGTGGTATACTGCATCATTTCGTCCCACTGGTAGAGCCCTCCATATTTGGAACAACTATCGGGGCTGTTGCTATGACAGTATTTTTCTAGGATGCCGTTATTGGTTTGATTCTGGCTCCCATTGATCATGATCCCTGCATTCAGGTTCTCCTTTATCCAGCACTGACTGAAAACCTGGATGGTGTTGTAGATCTGTCCTTCGTAAGTAACGGTTTGCATTCCCGGGCAAGGGATGTTGGTGGCAAACTGCAATGTGTACCCGTTGCTTTCTGACGGATTGTCGGGTATCCCCGATTGCAGTCCGCCGGTGTAACCAATAAACAGCAGCGTATCACCCGGGGTGAAAGCGAAGCCCTGACTGGTTGTCGCTTTAACCTGCGGTGCATATGATTTCTTTCCCAGGTATTCGATCGACAGGAGAGGATCCGGATCCGGGGAGATACTTAGGATCTTGATGCTGTTGCTGGTTTGTCGCCATCGGGCGGTAAAAAGATAAACAGGGCTTCCTCCGTGCTTGAACCTGAATGAATGAAGCCCTTTTTCAAGAAAGCTATCGGTTCCAAACATAATCCTGCCTGTCAGGTCTGAAATGACCATGTTTACCCTGTCATTTTCGGGAACATAGAGGGAGATGGTTGTCTGGCCTTCCGACGGGTTAGGATAATTCTGGAAAACCTGAAACACTCCTGCGGGATGATCCGTTTCAGGGACACCGACAGCATAGATGGACAACACCGTATCGGGCCAGTATAGTACCGTATTTCCGCCCTGGGACCGGTTCATCACCCTTATGCTGTCGATTTGAATATATGTAACGCTATCGACGGCGGTAAAGGTAAGGTCAATGGCCGACTTTTGACCAGAGGCGCTCAGGATGAAAAGGGACATTGCAAGAGCTATTAATGATTTTTTTTTCATGGGATCTTTATTAAGTCGGCAGTGGGCAATGTACAGTTCCCAAATTTTTCTGCAAACTGCCGACTCCAAACTGGGAACTATAATTTAATAATCTTCCCTTTCCCTTCTTCGTTCCCGGCCTGAATGCGATAAAAATAGATCCCGGATGGAAAGGGTTCAGCATTCCATTGAACATGGTATTCTCCTTTTTGCTGATAGCCATTTACCGGTCTATCCACGAGCCTCCCGAATCTGTCAGAGATTAGAAGGGTCACCTGCCCAGGTTCATCCAGTGTGTAGGTGAATGTCGCAAAAGCCCTGACCGGGTTCGGATAAACCGTCACTCGTAAATCGTCATTCGTAATTCGTTCATTCAATCCGACCCATGGATTAGGGGCTGTCGCAAATCCAATTGAGTTTTCCCATGTCCCGTAATCATAATACATATAAACGGTTTCATCTTTGATGAGAACAGATGCCTGTTCAATGATCATGGTGGCAGGGTTAAGGTATGGATCATCCTCTTGTAAATACACGGGATTTTCAGGCCACTTTTCCCAGGTGCTCCCATCGGTACTGTATGCATATCCAACATCAGTCCGGTATCCACTGGGGCCTGGTCCCAGGGCAGAATAGTACATATGGTAGAGGTCGCCCATTCTCACGACCCCTGCGCCTGTAACGCCCCATTCGTCGAACTCTCCCGGGGCTCCTGCCGGCAGAATGGGATCACTTTCAGCATAAGGCGGCTGAGTTGTGTTGGGATCATTGTATTTCGTCCAGGTTATTCCATCCGGGGAGGTAGCCATCCCCATCAGCCAGCTGTTATTAAAATCGTCTGAAGCATAATAAAACATGATAAAGCCTCCGGTATCCATCGGGAGAACATTGGTTGCATAGATAAGGCCTGCGTCCCACTCGCCAGGACTGCCAATGGTCAGAACCGGTTCAGAGGAACGCTCCCAGGCACCTGTCAGGCTGTCGGCAGTAGCTCTTCCGGTGGATTCACCTGGTCCCCAACCGGGGAACTGACGGGCTCCGTAGTACATTACCCATTCCGGACCGACTTTTAAAACAGGCCCCCCAGCGGCGCCAAGGGAATCAAAACCGATGTCGGAGGCTGTTATTATGGGATTCCCGGGAAATTTGGTATAATTATACTCGTTTGGCGAGGTTGCTAAACATCCTCCTCCATTTCCTGCGTAAAAAATATAAAACGTTCCGTTATCCCAAACAGGATATGGCGCCACCATCATTTCGTCGTACGAACCCGGTTCACCATGAAGAACCGGATTGAAGAACGACCCGGTAAACTCCAGCGGTTCCTGGGCCATGGCTCCGTTCCATCCGGCAAGGAGGTACAGGATTGCGCCCAGCAGAGAGATTGTAATGGTTTTTTTCATAATCATTGGTTTTTAAAGTTTGCAGTTGTCAGTTGTCAGTTGGCAAATTTTGCTGTTGACGGTGAACTGCAGACTGTGGACTTTTATGACAAAGGTACATTGCCGTTGAGGGCCAAATCAATCCCCTTTTAGTAGTAATTTTAGACAAGCGAGAAGGCGGACAAGTGGACAAGTGGACAAGTGAACAAGTGGAAGAGTGGACAATTGAAAAGGCAGGATAAGGAGGTTGGTTTTTCTTTTGAAGGTTCCAGATAGAGTATTATAAATTCATAAAGTGTTCTTTACAAATTTTCCTGGATTTTTAAAGTAATTTCGCTATTTCGCTATTTCACTATTTCGCTATTTCGCTATTTCACTATTTTCTAAGATATTTCAGCACCGCCTCTGTCCGCGTTCTCACCTGCAGCTTCTCATAGATATTCCTGATGTGGGTGCGGACGGTCTCCACGCTGATGTTCAGGGATCCGGCGATCTCTTTATAAAAATAGCCCTGGGCCAGGAAACCAAGGATCTCTTCTTCGCGTTTGGTCAGGCTGACAGAGGCAGGTGCTTTTGTAACAGGCTGCTGAAAGGACTGGACGACCTTGCGGGCGATCTCTCCCGACATTGGAGATCCTCCCCGATGTACGTCCTGTATCGCTTCGAGAAGCCTGACCGGCGGGGTATGTTTGAGTAAATAACCGCAAGCGCCGGCGGAAAGGGAGCGGAAAATGGCATCGGTGTCTTCAAACACGGTAAGCATGATGAACAGCTGGGGAATATCCAGTTCTTTCAGTTTCAGGATGCATTCAATCCCGTTGATCCCCGGCAGGTTGATGTCCATCAGCACCACATCCGGCATGATATCAGGGATCCCGGCCAAAGCATCCTCTCCGTTGCCATAAGCTGCAACGCAGGCAAATCCGGGCGAACCATTGAGGAGCATCTGCAATCCCTCCCGCACGGTTTTGTCATCCTCAACTACTGCGATGCGGATGGGATGCTTTTCAGCGCTTTCTGAGTAGGACATGTTGCAGATTGTTGTTATAGCCCCTCCCTGCCCTTCCCCTGACAGGGGAGGGATTTGGGGTGAGGCTGCTAAATTACACCAAACAATCAGGTAAAGTTATCCCCAATTAGTAGTAATTTCTTACGTTAATATCCACATTTGCTTACTAATTCAACAATTTGTTCTGCTGCTTTCCTGGATCCGCCGTAAGGTATGACGGGATAATTTACCTCTTTTCCGATGGTATCGATAATGGTCACTGAGAGTGATTCAGGTGTCGATTGTTTCAGGTTCATTCGAATCCCTGCGCCATGCTGACTGAGCATTCGGGCAACACCAGCCTGTTCGCAATGGCCGTCAATAGGAAAATACAGAAATGGTCTTCTCAGGGCCGTCAACTCAAGGGTCGAAGTGGCTCCACCCTGAACAATGGCAAGGTCGCAGGCGGCAAAGTGCTCATATAGCCGTGGCAGGTAACCTTTCGCCACAACGCCATCCGGAAGTTCCAGTGATTCCGGCGACAAGCGGGGGCCGGTCACAATCACCATGTGCAAGTCGGGGATCGCCGGTTTTGCGAAGGTGTATGCCTTACCGCAAAGCTCCAGCATCTCTTTCCCGATTGAAGTGCCTCCGATCGAAACGATGACCAACGGTTCTTCGCCATATCCCAGTCTATTTCTTATTTCCTTTTTGTTTTGGTATTTGGCCACATCAAACGGGAATACATACCCTATGAATGAATACAACGCGTTTGCTAATTCCCGCCTGCCCGGAAGCCGGAACCCGAATGTTGTATCAGGCACATCCTGCGGTTCACCTACAAACAAAGCCAGGTCATATGGCGGCTTTATTTTCTTCCGGTAATCGTGACACCAGACTCTGTTCCAGTAGTACACTCCAAGTTTTTCAAAAGGATTTTTTGACATGGATTCCAATCCGACGAAGTCGAAAATCATCACAAACGGGAATCTTTTCTTCTCAGGATGTTCCCGCAAAGCCAGGTTGATCTCATAGGTTTCATCACCTATAACGAGATCGTATGATCCCGATGTTATCAGATCAAGAAAGAACCTGATGTTTTTTTTCCATTCTTTTCTTGAGTTCATAAGGTATTTCAGCAAGTTCAAGTGGACGCCCCGCGCGGATTGTTCAGCTGGCAGGTTCTCGTTTGCATATTGATCAGCATCCGGCACCAGTTGTTCCCCCGCTTCTTTCAGAAATATTGAGGCGGGTTCTGCAGCAAGCCATTCAATATGCACCTCTTGAAGTAACTTCCGCAGTTCGTTTGCAATGGCGAGATCCCTGGTAACATGACCCAGCCCAAGGGAGCCACTGATGTAAAGAATGTTTACTTTTTTCATTTTGCAGGTTTTACATGAGTGAATACCAATGAAATTATGGTTCCATGATCGGCATGTGATCTAATATCTACTTCCCCGCTTATATCGGTCATCCTCTTCTTCATGTTAACCAGTCCATTGCCGGATAACTCCAGTTTGTCCGGATCAAAGCCTTTGCCGTTGTCTCGGATGGAGATTATAAATGACCTCTCCCCCTTACTCCCCCTCTCCTTGTAGGAGAGGGGGCTGGGGGGTGAGGTACTTGAGGGCTGGGGGTTGGGGGGTGAGGTACTTGGGGAGAGGAGGCCGGGGGTGAGGTTTATCACCACCTCCGTCGCTCCCGAATGCTTCACCACATTGTGCAGGGCCTCCCTGACTACCAGGTAGATATTCCTCCGTACTTCAACGGTTAGCGGAAGATCCGGTAAGGTGTCAGGCAGGTTGAACCGGCAGGCGATGGAGGTCGGTTCGAGGTATTCATTGGCAAACCGGCGGATATAGGCCATCAGCCCTTCGAGAGTGTCATTCTTCGGGTTCAGCGCCCAGATGATCTGGCTCATCTCCTCCATCACCCCGCGGGAGGTGTCGCTGATCTGCCCCAACCATTGCCTGGTCTCTCCACCGGTATCGGAATTATTTTTTGCCAGCTCGCTCAGGATGGAGATGCGGGTAAGGCTGGCGCCCACGTCGTCGTGCATGTCCTGCGAGATCCGTGCCCGTTCCCGTTCCAGCATCAGTTGCCGGTCGAGATCTTTCTGGTAGAGATTTGCCGTATGCAACAGGGATACCACTCTCCGGGCCAGTGTTGAAAGCACGCGGATATCTTGCTGTGAATAGGTTTTTTCCGACCGTTTCGGTCCGCAAAGGAAGAACCCGTTCACCTGATCATCCGTTACCATAGGAACGATCAACTCAGTGCTTGACATTTCAAGAAGTGGAGGGTTGAGGCTCAGTTCCTCCGGTGAAAAGACCTTTGATCTGCGGAGTTTCTCTTCAAATTCCTGGGATACTTCACTGGTTGATCCGATCTGCCGGTCGTTCACCCCGAGTACAAAGGCAGGCTCATAGGTCAACCCGGTCCGTTTCAGGATAAATACAAAAGATTTGAAATGAAAGATATCATCCAATCCCTTTACGATTTTTTGTTTGAGATCTTCCATCCGGTAAACACCCGATAACTTCTCCTCAAATCCGGAAACCACCCTGGCCGAATCATACGTTTCCCGGTGAAAAATCCGGTCGATCAGCCGCTGGATCCGGTCACGGAGGACAAGGAAGAGGATCACCGAAATGCCAAAAACCAGAAACCGGGTAAGTTCTGACTCCCGCGAAACGAACTGACCCACCAGCCAGATCCCGCCAAGGTACAGGAGGAGGATGAATGCTGTGGCAGCCAGGTAGAGCAACGCTTTACGGATGAATACCTCCATATCCCAGATCCGGTAGCGGGAGATGGCGAACAGGATGCAGAGGACCAGGATCAGGTTCCCGGAAGCCGAGGAGAGTTCAAGTGTATATGGCCATGGAATCCTGGTAAACCAATCATAAAAGAAGGTCAGGGCAACCAGCGGGAGGAACACAAAGAAGGAGCCGATAACCAGCAACAGGGTCTGGTTGCGTGCCAGGGTGTTTTTAATGGTGAGATACTGGTATACAGCTATGAACAGGGCGGCCAGGAAGATCGAAAAAGCCCAGAAAAGCGAGTACCGGATGGCCATCATGAAGGCGGCATCGGTTTCCTCCGATCGCAGGTACACCCACCGGATGTAAAAAACAGATAATATCAACGCAACGATAGCGCCGGCCGAATAAAAGACAGCCGGCAGTTGCCGGAACTTCTGATAGAACAGGGCGGGTTTCGGGAAAACAATGTGAAAATGGACCAGGACTGTACCATAGAAACTGACAGTGAAAATGAATGCGACATTAGCCATCACCGAAATTATTTCAGGAAACTGAAGGAAAACGGCATTGGCCCCGCATATGGCAAGCAGCTGGAGATAGATGAAAAACAACCTGGCTGCTTTTTCCAGGGGCTTTTTAACAAGAAGATATAAACTGCTGATGCTAAACAGGATGGAAAAGATGAAGATCGTCAGGGCATACCCTGATTCAACTGCATGATATGGTTCGATGATGACCGGTACCCCGACCAACCTGTTATTCCGGAGGATCCCAAAGATCAGGGTGTCGCCTGCTTTTTGCCCGTGGTAACTTGCGAACCACTCTGCCAGGGGATATCCGTTGCAGCTTACCAGGGTATCGCCGGTCTTTATCTCCGTTTTGCCCACAGGGCTGCCTTCAGCAATGTAGTCGATGATATAATGCCCGTTCACAAGAGTTGAAGTCTCACCGCTGACAGGGGCCCGGTCAAGGTAGAGGAGGTAAACAGTATTAACAAAAATGACCGTCACCACGAGTGTGTATGCCCAGTAAGGGATCCGGCGGAGGGATTGTCGAAATTTGCCCATGGGGGTGGGGTGAAAGAGTGTGGTAAAGATATGGAAAAAAGTTCCCAGTTCCCTGTGGGCAGTTGGCAGAAATGTATTTGATTTATCTGAAGCCGATCGGTTTCCGTTCGTGAAATTTCTTCTCCTCTATTCTGGTTTTCTCCAATTGTTTCAGATACTCAAAGATCAACCTGATCTTATCATCATGATCGGACAGGCCAGTTTCAAACTCTTTTACCTTTTGCAGAATATCTTTGTTAGTCAGGAGCATCTCCCTGAGTTTTACAAAGACCCTCATGATTCTAATGTTTAGCTGAATTGCTGTCTGGCTCCTCAAAACGCTTGAAAGCATTGAAAGTCCCTGTTCAGTAAACGCCATCGGGAGATAACGGACTCCACCCCTGTTTGAGGTCACAATTTGTGACCTCAAACAGTCAAATTCTTCCATAGTTAGTTCAAACATGAAATCCTCCGGAAATCTCTCTTTATTTCTTCGGACAGCCTGCTTCAGCGCCTTTGTTTCCACCTCATACATCTCCGCCAGGTCCATGTCCAGCATCACATTGATCCCCCGGATCACATAGATCCTGCTCATGACAACCTCATCAGGAAGCATCACATTATTACTCTCAGTCATGTTACGATTTAGATTAATGATATACCATTAATCCGAAAAAGAGGTAAAAAGTTATACGTTTGGGGAGAAAGTTTTCAGTGGGCAGTGGGCAGTTGGCAATCAAATGCAGAATGGTAAAATGGCAAAATGCTAAATTATTTTACCATGTCCGTTTCGTATCCTGCTCCTTAATTTATAAATCGATGACTCTATTTTCTGCTTCTTCAACTCTTATCACAGCAGCTATAAGTTCCTCCGGGTTTACCGGTTTTAAGAGATATTCAACGCCGCTTAGCCTGAATGCCTGGATGGTATGCTTATCAGAAGCTGAAATAAAGATCACGTTAAAGTCAATGGCTGTTAAGGCATGCAGGAGGTCAAAACCACTCCCGTCGCCCATGTTGATATCCAGAAAAACCAATTCGGGTTTGAATTTCCTGATAGCGTTGATTCCTTCACCCACACCCGATGCCTCCCCCACCACTGAAACCTGCGGACAATGCCTGGCAAGCAGTTTCCGCAGGGTATCCCTGTTGTGGGATTCGTCGTCGATTATGAGGGTTCGTAGCATAGTTCCCAGTTTGTACCAAATGCAAAACCACTTTTACCATCTTACCATTTTACATTTACTTCTGTATCGTGATTAATACCGTTTGAGAATCTTTATTAGTAATTACCTGCAACAAGTAAACACCATCAGGGATATCTACATGCAACTCAGGGGTTCCCGGTTCCAACATGTGTGTGAAAACCCTTTGACCCTGCATGGTATATACGGCTGCCTGCACAGAGCCGCAATATGCATTATCTGCCAATTCAAGGTGAATATCTCCACAGGAAGGATTGGGATAGACGGTAAACAAATCCTCACCGTGTTGTTCCGGAACACTTACCGGGATACAGTCAGGGTAATCGGGATCGGTAAAGATCTCCACGTTGTCAGTATAATACCATGAGGGGGGTATCGCTCCTCCTGCCGCCAACAGATGTTCCCCGGCGCCTGCCACGGAAAACAACAGGTTGGACGAAGTAAGTTCATCAACATACCACAGATCAAGATGGGCATCATATATATCGACCACATTAAAATAGGTAGTCCAGGCATGGCTGTACAGGTCAAAATGGCCGCCCGGAAGGAACCAAGCTTTGTTATTGCATGTCACGGCGCTGCCCAGCGGGAATAATGCACGGGCTTCCGAGAGGGTTGCAGGAGCCTCCCATTGGAGGGTCTCCACATTGTAGATATCCACCACGTCGGATGGCGTGTTGTCGGCCCTCGTTCCTCCTGCAAACAACATCTTGTTGCCCACGGTAACAGCCGCCAGGAAGCCCCGCGCCTCCGACAGGATTTCCTGGGTCCAGGTACCGGAGGAGAAATGATAGATATCTACACGGTTGGTGACCGAGCTTGTCGAATCCAGATAGCCTCCTGCGAAAAACGCCAGGTCGCCTGCAACGGCAGCCCCCATGCCGCTTCGTGCTTGCGAAAGGGATGAAATGGTCCAGGACCCTGTCGTCCGGTCGTAAATGTCCACCACATTGTATGCCGATCCTGCAATATTATTCCCTCCGGCAAAAAGCGCTTTTTCACCGTTGCTCACTGCCGACAGGAACACCCTCGGTGTAGCCAGGGAGGCCAATGACCATTGTTCGGTCTCCGTATTCCAGATATCCACCTCGTCGAACATCTGAAAGTTAACAAAGTTGCCGCCACCGGCGAACATGACCAGCGGGCCGCACGACACCCCTTCGGGATGCATCCTGGCCACCGACAGTGCGAATTGAGGCGGGGTCACCCAGCTTTCCGTTTCCACGTCATAGACCTCGATCTCCGAAAGAGGATTCCAAGAATTATCTTCCCCTCCGGCAAAATAGACTTTTGTTCCGTTCACCGCAACGCCCATCCGGCCTTTTGCCTGCGAAAGAGTGTCGTATGTCCACTGTCCGTTCGAGATCTGGACAGCGAAGAGAAGGATTGCTGAAAGTAGAAGTTTTGTTTTCATAAGATTTTGCTTTAAAGGTTCATGTGTATATTGATAGTTCACAATTTCCAGTTGGCAGTAGATAGTTTATGACTGGGAACTGCCGACTGGGAACTTATTAAAACAAAAGTACAATCCCATAAAAGCCGGAATGAATTCATTAAGAGAACGCCGGGAAGTGTTTAGGAATCGTTGGGAGGGATTAAGAGAAAGTGGGCCATCGGACCCTTCGACCAGTTCCCCCGCAGCCATCACCCGGAGACGCTTGTGATGCTGAAAGGGAATACATCACGGTTGGATTTGTCTGAAAAGATATTACCTTTGTAGCTGAAAACCAAGGTATTCCCCGATGATCATTACACGCCTGCTGATTTTCATACCGGTCATCCTTCTCTCAATGACCTCTCTCTTCGGGCAGGATATCATGGCCGACAGCATTCAAAGGGCACTGAGGAATACGGATAATCCGGAACAAAAGATTGATATGCTGCTCAGGTTGTCGTCGCATTATGATTATACCGAACCCTCTTCAGCCCTCAGATATGCAGAACAGGCAGAAACACTATCCCGCGGGATTGATGATCAGAAGAGACTGATCCAGTCTGTTATGCGTCAAGCCATGGTATACTATATCCTTTCCGACCTGAAGAAAGCTATGGACCGGGCAGTACTGGCAAAGGAGCTGGCTGAGACAAAGGACCTGAACCTTGAACTGGCACAGTCACTGGATGCGATCGGCTTCATCTATTATGAGATCGGGGATGAGAGCAAGAGCTCCGACTGTTTCTTCCAGAGCCTGAAAATCTATGAGGAATTGAATGAGAAGACCGGTATCGGACAATCCTACTGCCGGATAGGAACGCTTTACTTTAAACAGAGCGACAACGAAAAGGCAGTGGAATATTATACCCTTTCCATGAACCTTGCCAGGGATTTGAAAAATATTGAGGGTATCTCCAGTAACCTGAACAACCTGGCCTCTGTATACACCTCGGAAAAGGAGTATGACAGGGCGCTTGAGACCTATTTTCAGGCGCTGAAACTGAATATCGAAATTGCCAACAGACAGCTGGAAGGGACAAGTTATCTCAATATAGCAGACCTTTACCTGAAAACAGGCAGGCTGGACTCCGCTATGTTGTTCAGCCAAAAAGCGCTGATAACCTTCGACAAACTGGGGAACCAGGTAAGATACACCCGGGCCCAGATCATGAAAGGGGAAGTGTTGCTGGCTATGAACCGTTACCATGAGAGCCTTGATGCAGCCAGGACCGCCCTTACAGCAAGCCAGGAGAAAGGATTTAAGGAACTGGCCTGCGAGGCTTCGGGCCTGATACACAACGTGTATCTGGAACTCGGCGATACGGTAAACGCTTACCGCTATTTCCTGCTTGAGCAGCAATGGAGCGACAGCCTTTCGCAGGGCGAGAATAAAAAAACCCTGGCCAGGCTGGAACTACAATATCAGTTTGATAAAAGGGAACAGCAATTGGTGGCTGAAAAACAGCGCAGGAACTTCTTTATTATCATCCTCGCAATCCTGGTCGCTTCCGGTATTATCATTGTTATTCTGCTCCGGACACGCTTCCGGCTAAAAGAGAAGAAGAATCAATTGGAGAAGGAACACCTGGAAAAGGATCTTGATTATAAAAAGAAAGAGCTCACTCTCAATGTCATGACGGTCATGAAGAAGAATGAACTCCTGGCAAACCTGACAAAGAGGATCCAGCATATCGCCATGGAACTTCACCAGGATGACTCCAGGTCGGTATTGCGAAAAGTGGCCAGGGAACTTCAAAAAAGCACGGAAGATGAGATATACAAGGAGTTCTCCCTTCGTTTTAAAGAGGTTCACAACGACTTCTACGACGCTCTCCTTCGAAAATACCCGGGGCTGACCCCGAGCGAGTTGCGACTGTGTGCCTTCCTCCGTCTCAACATGACAACCAAGGAGATCGCTGAACTGACGGGGCAACAGATCAGTACGCTTGAAAATGCCCGGTACCGGTTGCGCCAGAAACTCGGGATCACCAGTTCCGACATCAACCTGGTCACTTTCCTTGCACAGGTTTCATAAGTTCCACTTTAAGAGGGTTTTGTCTTTTCCAAATCCAGCCTTTGCTCAGGTAATGTAGAGGTGGAAATGGCCCTGCTGTGGAGTTTTACAGAGGTGTTTTTTTTGGAGATCGCAGATGACCAGGTTGATCTTTGTGCCGGATTTCACATCCGGTTTTTTTATGAAGAAAAAGAAGACAATAACCAAAAGTTCCAATCATCCTCAGGATCAGATTCCTAAGGAGGATATCGAGATGATCCTCAAAAAGCAATCCATCCGGAATAAAGTGCTGAAAGGGATGATCGATCATCTTCAGCGTCCGAAAAAAACTGAATGACATCCCGGGCCAATCAGTATCACCAGGAAATTTCACCCGACAATTCATTATACGAATCATTAACCAATAACCAAAACAAACATCATGAACAAACGCTTATTGATCCTTGGTATTAGCATCCTCTGGTGGGCAACCGGTTTTGCTGCCCTGACGGGAGTAAAGACGATCGGGGTGGACTACCCGACCCTGGCCGCAGCCATTGCCGACCTGAATGCTCAGGGAGTAGGACCCGGTGGGGTCACCTTTAATATCCCGGCCGGATATACAGAGACCTTTGCCACCCGGACCGATGGTCTGATCACGACGAATACAGGATCGGCATCGAACCCGGTCGTTTTTCAGAAAAGCGGTACCGGTGCCAATCCGGCCATCAACGGTCTTGCAACCGGACCCGGAACCCTCGACTATGTATTTTGTACCGAAGGAGCTGATTACATTACTTTCGACGGCATCGATGTAAACGAAACCGGTGGACAGACCGAATATGGTTTTGCGATTCTTCGGACTGACGCCACCAACGGTTCTCGAAATATCACGATAAAGAACTGTACGATCAAGCTGAACAAGACAGTCACCACCACCTTTGGATTCTATTCCAATACCCACAACGCTGTGATTAACACCCCGATTACTCCGACCGATGCAGCGGGGACCAACTCCGGTTTGAAGATTTACAGCAACACCATCACCGATTGCTATACCGGGATCTATATCGCCGGTTTTAATGATCCTGCTGCCCCCTATGCCCTTTATGATCAGAACAACGAGATCGGCAAAGACGGAGCCAACACCATCACCAACGTAGGTGGCGGTTCAGCCATCGCTTACGGGATCTATACCATCTACCAGAACAACCTGAAGGTCGCCAATAACAATATTACCAGTAGCATGGGCGGCTCCA
>Ga0172368_10004661_pt1 | contig 15745 bp, 11 predicted proteins | sample Lak11m_FD_114540 | JGI IMG/M metagenome (GOLD analysis project Ga0172368, IMG submission 114540) | Freshwater microbial communities from Kabuno Bay, South-Kivu, Congo - kab_022012_11m | ecosystem: Environmental > Aquatic > Freshwater > Lake | place: Democratic Republic of the Congo: South-Kivu...
GGAGCGATTGGCCGAGTATCTGGCCGGCTTCCTTTTCCGCGAATAAAAACTTTGCAAAAAAGGTGCTGTCTGTGATGGCTCCTCTATGACCTCCCCAGCCATGATCAGGATAAATCGCCTCTTTCCAGGCGGTATTGAGCCTTGCTGCATCAGATGTGCCGGGTTCCGGCTTCAGAATGGATCCGATGCTGGAGAAGGTTTCAGCCTCTGTAAGTGTTCTCCAGGCATTCCGCCCGGCTTCGAGGGTCTGGTGGTGGCTGGGTCCGGTTTTATAAAACCAGACGTTCGGGCGCTCGCCCACCATCGGTTCAATGTTGAGTTTGCCTTTGGCGATCTCGGTCATGAAGTTCTGAATGGTGGAGTATTTCATTGCCGGCATCCGGAATTTGGGAACGATATCCCGGTTCCAGGCCTTGATAAAATCATTCATGTCAAACGGCTTGATCGCATCGGTGGAGAGGATGAAGCAAATGTGTGGCGGAAGATTATGACTTTTATAATAGACGGCCAGCTCATTGAATTTCTTCTTCAGTAGGTTGGTCACCTCATTGATGTCTCTCATCGACTGCATATTGTTGACAAACAGCAGGTTGATCATGTTTGTGTAGTGTCCGGGAGAGTAGGTAAGCACTCCGGTACCATCGGGGCTCTGCCATTGGTAGAACCCTTCAGCCATGCGACTTACCGACATGTAGTCGATGCCCGATTTTTTCAGGATCTGCGGCATCTGGATCGAACGGGAGGGAACATCAGGGTTCCAGTATATCCGGGTATCACATCCCGGAAAGATCTCGTGCAGATACTTCCTGCCAAAATAGGTCTGCCTGATCAGGGCTTCGCCCGAATACATGTTTTCATAAGGCTGGATGTAGGTTCCGCCCCATTCGAACTTCCCCTCGCGGGTAAGCTTTTCCAGCAGGGGTTTCTGGTCGGGGTGCAGCCCCAGGTACTCCTCAAGGTTCATGATCTGCTCCACCGAAAAGGTGTAGTCGGGATTATTATGCATCAGTGCGATAGCCGGGGCGATCATCATCGTGTCGCGCTCGTACATGCAGTTTACTGGCGAATCCATCCAGGCATTGTCCTGATGGCTCGAAGGCACTATGTGGATCAGTCCTTTGGAAAAATAGGTATAGTTGGCCGACTGTGGAACTCCCGTTACGAAGGAGGCAGTTAGGATCAGGGCAACAACAAACAATCGGGTTTTCATGGTTGAGTTAATTCAAATAGTAGATTTTGAATATAGGAATTTGCCTGCTATTTTTAGTGTGAATACAACACTTAAATTAAAGGAAATGAGAATCTGTTTGATACTCATGATTCTCCTGATTTCGGGATGTTCGGGAAATGTGCGTTCGTTGAAAAATCCGGTCGGCCGTCAGGCAGGATATAACAATCCGCTGCAGAAACCATGAACAAAAATACACGCTGGCCCCGGGCCGGACTGTTTCCTTCACGCTGCCCGATTGATCAATTGGCCTATCTGTGTTATATTTACAATACTCTAAAATGTTCCCCATGAAACCTCTTAAAATCTTCATCTCTCTGCTCTTTCTTTCGCCTTTCGCCTCTCTTCTCTCGCCTTCTTCCGCCTTTTCCCAAAACGCAAGAATCAAGATCGACACCGAGCGCCGTATCGACCAGATCGATCCGCTCATTTATGGCAACTTCGCCGAGCATCTGGGACGCTGCATTTATGGCGGCTTGTATGACCCGCAATCGCTTCAGGCCGATGCCGACGGATTCAGGAAGGATGTGGCAAAAGGGATCAACGATCTGAACGTTACGGTTCTCAGATGGCCGGGTGGAAATTTTGTATCCGGATACCACTGGATGGACGGCATCGGTCCGAAAGAGCAGCGACCGGTGAGGATCGACCTTGCCTGGGGCGCCAGGGAAACTAACACTGTGGGTACCGATGAGTTCCTGAAATATTGCGAAAAGGTGGGGGTTGAGCCGTACCTGTGTGTGAACATGGGAACCGGTGGCCTGGATGAGGCACGCAACTGGGTTGAATACTGCAATGTGGAGAGCGGAACCTACTATTCCGATCTGAGAAGAAAGAATGGCCGGGAGGAACCGTACAAAGTGAAGTTCTGGGGTCTCGGAAATGAGATGGATGGCGACTGGCAGATGGGGCACAAGAACGCTGAGGATTACGGTAAATATGCCCTCGAGGCAGCCAAGCTGATGAAGTGGATCGACCCGACAATCAAGCTGGTGGTCAGCGGTTCATCGGATTACGGCGGCGACTGGATCTACTGGAACCGGACTGTCCTCACTTACTTGAAGGACCATGCAGATTATATCTCCCTTCACAGATATGTAAACAATTCATCCAACGACTTTTATAAATTCATGACCTCCACGATTCCAGCCGAGGAGAGCATTAAGATCGTAGAGAATCAGATCCGTGAGGTGATGACACGTTCGGGCAGGAAGGAGCCCATTGCCATTGCTTTTGACGAGTATAACGTGTGGTACCGCTCATGGATCGGCGAGCAGCTTGAGGAGAAATACAATCTCGAGGATGCGCTGGTGGTGGCTCAGTTCCTGAATGTGTTCGTCCGTCAGGCCCAGGTGGTGAAGATGGCCAACATGGCCCAGATCGTCAATGTGATCGCACCGATGATCACCACCAAAGACGGGATCTATTATCAAACCATCTTCTATCCACTTGCCCTGTTCGCAAATAACTGTCATGGTACTGCCCTGCAGGTATTCACCGATTGCGGCACCTTCAGTACGGATAAATACAAGGATGTGCCATACCTCGATGTTTCAGCCGCTTTTGACCAGGACAAAAAACAACTCATTGTCAATGTGGTCAACCGGAATAAAGACCAGGCGGTGACAACCGATCTTCTCAGCCAGTATGGAAATTTTACCGGCAAGGCAATCATTCATGAAGTTAATTCGAAGGATATCAAGGATATGAACGACATCAATAATCAGCGGGTAAAAACGGTGACCCGGGAGATAGCGGTTTCGGGAACGAAAATTACCTGTTCCTTTCCGGCCCATTCCTTTACCCAGATGATCATTCAGATGCAATAAGAAAGGACGGGATAAAGAATGGAGCGGCGCGACTATATCATTGATGAGATTCAGAAGTTCGGACAGATGGTTCTTGGCCTGATCGGTAAGCTTGCAAAGCGGAGGCAGGAAGAACAGTATGATTTCAGCCTTTCCATGGCCGACCAGGAATTCGAGTCGGAGGCGGGTTTCAGTTTACGGATGCTGGCGGAAATGGATCCCGGGAGTCTGGATGCGTTCATCCGGAATCACCCGGAGCTGAACGCCACCAATCTTGAGCTCCTGGCCGACCTGCTGATTGAACTGTCGGATGATCCTGGCTGCGATCCCAAAACTTTCCTGTCAAGGGGAAGAGACCTCCTTGAGAAGGTAACCGGTCTCGATAAAACCTTTTCCGCCGAGCGGGAAGGTAAGATCGCTTTTATTAATTCGCGGCTGCAGCGCCTGGACTCCTGAAATCCGGAAGATCGATAAACCGGATTTTGCCATTACTCTTCACCTCCAGCAGGAGACTTTGGTAAGGTTTGAACTCCAGGGTTACCGGGATGCTTCTTTCATTGACATTAACCGTGATCTTCCTGATCATCACCTGATCCGTATCAGCTTGTCCGTACTTTACCGGGTATTTGAATTCACGTGCCAGCGGATGGGCGAAGAAAATGTAACGGGTATTTCCATCCTGCCGGGCCCAGAACCATGGCACATCCGATCCCTCAACCAGTGCTTTACCGGGCGCAGCTTCCGTCCATTCGGTAAAGGCGAGGCTCTGCAATTTATTCCTGAGTGTGCCGAACTCAGGATGCTTGAAATATCCTGCCTCCTCCGGCAATCTTTTCAGACAGATATTAATCCCACTCTCCGCCAGCTCCGTCAGTGAACGCAAAGCCTCAATATCCAACCACTTCACATCCACATACACCGACCTGAACTCACAATCCCCAACCCTCATCCCCTCTCCCCCTTTTCCCCTTTCCCCCTCAACCCCTTCCTTTAGGAATTTCCCATTGATCCACATCGGCTGGTACCCCCTGATCTCCTCCGGCACCTCGAGGTACCTCATTTCATATTCGCCCCAGGCCCATGGCAATTGCTTCTCCTTCGGCATTTCCCCCGCAATCCATGCGTCCTCTGTTGGCACATAAATGGCCACTCCGGAGCAGGGGATCCCTTTTCTCATATATTCCGAAACGGCAGTCATGTAGTGGTTGAATGGCTTCAGATCACCCGAAAGAGCCCCGGCTTTCCCAACATGCACCGTCGCATAGAATGAAACTGAATCGGAACCATTTGTATTATAGGGGGTTCCGTGCCAGATGATCTGGTTCAGCCCATGTGCGAACAGTGCATCGGCCACCAGCTTAAGATCTGTCACTTTTTCCTGACGCATGTGCTCCCTGGGCCAGCCGTAGAGACAGGTGAAGGTTTCGGCCGAAATGATCTTCCGTTCTGAAAGGGCCGCTGCCGAGGAGACGATGCGGGTGAAATAGGGTTCGTACAGCATAGCTTCGGATTCAGGCACATCCAGGGAGGCATAGGCACTTATGATGTCGGTGGGGGACCCGGAACACTGACCCCGGCTGAATCCGCCCAGGTCGTGGGCTGTGGTCGTGAATGGTTTATAGAAGTTACTGATTACCAGTTCAGATAACAGTTTCATGTAATCATACCGCTGACCCTCAAACTGGGGCGACAGGATATCCTGTTCCATGTAGGGGGTGATATCATATCCGGATCTGGATTTAAACAGAGAGTCAAATCCTGTGGTCCAGAGATTTTTTGTTTCCACCTCCCAGGAGTCGACGAAAATTCCCGAAGGATTGCCGGTTTGCATAGCCGGTTCCAGCGCCTTTCCGGTTCTCGCCGCATACGTTTCGAAAGCATTCTTGTTAAGATGATCGATCACCAGGCCCTTTTCCGGATAGTCCCATGACGCACGGATCCATTGCCTGAAGCCGGAGTCGCCAAACTCTTTTGTGCTCTCCCCGGGTGTTACCAGCTCATCGCCAAAGGGCCAGAGGGAGCCGAAGGTAAAATCAACAGAGAGTCCAAGTGAATCAGCATACTGCTTGCAATATTGAACCACATCGGTCCACTCCCTGCTCAGCCACCGCTGCCTGGGTGTGATATTCACCGTATCGCCCTTCATCCGGTTCAGGGGATACACCCAGGCAACCTCCACCCCGCCAAATCCCTGCGCCTTCAGCCAATCGAGCTGACTGGCAATATCCTCCTTCTGAATCTCCGAGGCAAACCACCACCAGCGGGTGAGAGGTTTGGCGGAGGAGTAGGGTAGTGTTGAAGGCTCCTGGCAGGAGAAGAGGAGTAGAAATAAGGCGAGAGAAGAGAGGCGAAAGAAGAAAGAGAAGAGATGGGATTTCATGAGGATAAGATTTTACTTAAAGATAACCAAACACAAAGTCTCATAGTCTCAAAGTCTCATAGTCTCAAAGTCTTTTTACTAAATTCGCCCTATGGAAGAAATAGTGAGTCAGTTACGTGAGCAATTCCAGCTGCCGCTTCAGAATCCGGTGCTGGTGTTCGCGCTGATATTGCTGATCATCCTGCTGGTCCCGATCGTTCTCAGAAGACTCAGGGTTCCTGGAATCATTGGCCTGATTCTGGCCGGGATGGTGGTTGGTCCAAACGGATTCGACATTATTTCCAAAACCGAGGCAGTCGACCTTTTTGCCACGATCGGTGTGCTTTACCTGATGTTTATTGCCGGGCTCGAGCTCGAATTGAGTGAGTTTAAGAAAAACTCTCAAAGAAGCATTCTGTTTGGGATTTTGACCTTTAGCCTTCCCTTCCTGGTTGGACTTCCGGTGTGTTATCTTATTCTTGGATTCGACCTGTTGCCCAGCATTCTGGTTTCCACCATGTTCTCGGCACATACCATGATTGCGTATCCCATTGTAACCAAGGTTGGGATTTCCCGTGATCCGGCAGTGGCGCTCACTGTGGGTGGAACGATCATTACGGATACGGCTGTACTCATTGTTCTCGCTGTAATCACAGGTTCGCATGACGGAGGGATTACCCCGGCATTTGTATTGCGCATAACTAGTGGTATTACCCTTTTCCTTCTTTTTATGACCACGGTTGTTCCCCGTATGGCAAAATGGTTCTTTACCCGCCTGGAAGGGGAAAAGGCGTCTCATTATATTTTCGTTCTTGCGATTGTCTTTTCTGCTGCATTTCTGTCCCAACTGGCAGGCCTTGAGCCTATTATAGGTGCTTTCATGGCCGGTTTGGTGCTGAATAAACTGATCCCCCCCTCCTCGTTACTGATGAACCGGATTCAGTTTGTGGGAAATGCACTGTTTATTCCTTTCTTCATTCTCAGCGTCGGGATGCTTATCGATATCCGGAGCGCACTTGGCAGCTGGAAAGTGCTTTATACGGCCGGGGTGATTACCTTAATTGCCATTGTTGGAAAATTTCTGGCCGCGTTTGTAACACAAAAGGTCTATCATTTTACCCGGCCGCAGGGACTGCTGATTTTCGGACTTTCAGTTTCGCGTGTTGCAGCAACTCTGGCAGTGGTGCTTGTAGCCTATGAAGCCGGTATCATCGATAAAACCATCCTGGAAGCAACGATTCTGCTGATTTTGGTCACATGTCTGGTGGCAGCGGTTGTTACAGAGTATGCCGCAAGGGAAAGAGTTGCAGAAACAGGAATATATGGGGTTGCCGGAGAGGAACCGGAAGTTCATGAATCAATTCTGATTCCGGTGGCTTTTCTTAAAAATCTTGAAAGCTTGCTGGATCTGGCCCATTATGTCAGGCAATCGGGCAGTTTTGAACCGGTCAGGGTTTTATCAGTCGTTCCGGCAAACGGTTTGCCTGATTCGATCCTTAACACCCGTAATGCTGAAGTGACCAAGCATTTAACCTCACTGACGCTTCCCGAGGATCTCCATGCCGTTTCGGTTGTTATCGCAGATCAAAACATAGCCTCCGGTATCAACAGGATCAGTCGCGAACTTGAAGTGACTCTGATCATCCTTGGATGGTCAAACCGGGAAACATTCAGCGAAAGGATTTTCGGACAGAAAACAGAACAGTTGCTCAATAACAGCGAAAAAACCATCATGGTGACCCGGTTGTTGAAGCCCCTCAATACATTCGGAAAAATTGTTCTTTTTGCTCCTCCACTGAGCGAGCTTGAACCGGGGTTTGATTACCTGATCCGGAAAATCGTTCAGATGAGCTTGGCACTCAATCTACCAATGCAGGTGTTCAGCAATACGCGGACCCAGCAGGCATTTAACGAGGGAGTAAAAAAACTGAACCGTAAACCCCAGGTCCGCCTGACCACCATTGTCGGTTGGGACGAAATGTCCGACCTGATGAAAAGGATGTCCCTGAACGATTTGCATATTGTTCTTTCTACCCGCAAAGGATCTGTCTCCTACCATCCGCAAATGGATCACCTGTTTGACAGGTGCAACACCATCTGCCCTGCACAGTCGGTGATCATTACCTATCCGACGGCCAACCTGGGGAACGATCAATACGACAAGTACCGCGATTTTTATGCTGAACCCCTTACGCGCTCGATGGAAACCTTCCGCAATATCCAGCGCGGCATGGAAAAAATGATCCACAAGGCCGAGTAGAGGCGCATACATGCGACTTGTAGAGACGCATACATGCGTCTTTAAGGGGAAAAGGGGGAAAGGGGTTGAGGGGGAAAGGTTATTTGATGATTCCGGCGCGGTTGCGGAGCCAGGCTTTGATGAGGAGCCAGAACTTTTGCCGGTTGCCAACCCGGAACCTTCTTTTCAGAATCTCCTCGGCAGGGGTTGTCTCAATCTTGTGCAGCAGTTCGAGGTAATACCTGTACGCGAGATAAACCCCGTTCCTGACATCCGGATGCAGCTTCTTTAAACCGGTGTGAGCCTGCCTGAAATCCTCCTCGATATCTGCCTCGATCTCTTTTTTTCGGTGTGAGCAAAAGTTGGTGAAATCGGTGCCGGGAAAATAGATCCGGCCGCGGTTCTCAAAATCATCCTTGATGTCACGCAGGAAATTGATCTTCTGGAAAGCTTCACCAAGCTTTCTTGCGGAATGGGTTAAATCATTATAGGCCTGATCATTATCCGGATAAAAAATCCTCAGGCACATCAGTCCGACCACTTCGGCCGAACCATAAATGTAGGTTTTGAATTCCTCAGGCGTAAAGGTCTTCTGGTCGAGGTCCATCCGCATGGAATGAAGGAATGCCCTGATCAGTTCAGGATCGATCCTGTATTTGTGCACCACCCACTGAAAGCTGTGCATGATAGGATTGGTGCTGAACCTGACCTCCAGTGCGTCGTTCGTGTCCGACTCAAACCGGTCGAGAAAGTGCCGCTGATCCAGCTCATGGAAAGTATCCACAATCTCATCCGCGAACCTGACCCAGCCATAAACTGCATAAATCGGCAGATGATACTTTTTCTTGAACATCCGGATACCCAGCGAGAAGCTCGTGGAATATTTGTGTGTTGTCAGTTTTGAGCAAGCCAGTGCCGTTTCAGTGTACAGGTCCATCTTGTCTGAGAATTCGTTCAACAGCAAGCCGGGAACTGATAACGGTCATCGGAAGGCCCGTCCCCGGCAGGGTGGAGGCTCCGGTATAAAAAACATTCTTAAACTGTTCATCCTTGTTCGAAGGCCTGAAGGCGCCGATCTGGTTGAGATCATGGGCCAGACCCAGACCGCTCCCCTGGAAAAGTCCGAAAGCCTTCTCCCATTGAATCGGATCCAGGATGGTTTTCGATACGATTGAAGGCCTGATATCTGTCCCGATCCGGTCCGACAGGTCCTTCAGGATCCCCTCAGCCACCTGCTCGCGGTCACTCCAGTCGGGCTTGAACTGCCGGTGAGGAACCGGGCATAGGATGAAAAGGGTCTCGCATCCGGGTGGGGCACAGTCGGGGTTAAACCTGGAAAGCGTGTTCACATAGTAATAGGGCTGCTCGAGCCCGATCTCGTTGGTGAAGATCTTTCCTGCATACTCATTGAAGTTGTTTCCGAGGAAATAATGGTGATGATGAAGGTTTTCGATTTTCCGGTCGAGGCCCAGGTACATCGTGAATGGCGCCATAGTCCAGTGCAGCTTCTTCAGGCGCTCCTCCGAAAATTTTCTACGCTTGAAAACCATGCTCCTGAACAGGGCGGCGTCCGCATTGATCAGGTAAGTGTCTGCTTTCCAGGGCACCCCTTTGGAGTCGATGAGCGCATCCAGATGATTGTCATAGCTGACATACCCGGTAATTTCGGTGTTGTAATGGATCCGGATCCCCCTTTTTTCAATCTCTTTCAGCAGCCCCTCCACAATCCGGTACATTCCGCCCCTGACGTTGTAATATCCATCGTGCTTTAACTCCGTGTAAGAGAGCAGCGTATAAACGGCCGGGGTGTTGAATGGGGTGGCGCCGAGGAAAAATGAGACGAGGCTCAGGATCTCCTTCACTTCCCGCGAATCAAAATGACGGCTGAGCTCACTCCAGACGCTCCTGAACATTTTGGGCGCATGTTTCCAGGGAACCGTGGCCAGTGACAGGAAATAATCAGCATACCCGCTAAAATTCCTCTTCACCACTTTGTCCATTGTATCGTGGAAGATCTGTCCCGATTCCTTCAGAAACCGTTCAGCCTTTCTTTCAAAATCGCTCTCAATGCCATCAAATTCCGCAGCCAATTTTTTCAGATCCTTGTATATCAGGTAGTTTCTGTCGGAACCTCTGAAATTGACCGCATAGAGCGGATCCAGTTCCACAAATTCGAAGGGCATGGGAATGTTGCAATACTCTATGAACTCCTGAAATTCATAGCTCATGCTGAAAAATGAGGGACCGAGGTCCCAGGTGAAGCCGTCTTTTTTGATTTGGTTAAGGCGGCCGCCGGGCTGACTGAATTTTTCAACCATTTCCACCTGGTATCCCCTGCATGCAAGTCGCAGCGCAGCCGTGAGGCCACCCAGGCCCGTACCCACAATTATCGCTTTTGGCATTTCAGTACTTTGAAGCAAGTAAGTTAACAATTTATCCCTAATGTTGGTTTTTAGTACATTTGGTAAAAACGAACCATGGAACGCACGGCAGCAGTCATAGGGGCAGGAATCGGAGGGTTGGCCACCGCTATCAGGCTCCGGGCCATGGGGTATGTGGTGGATGTGTTCGAGAAGGAAACCCTCCCCGGGGGTAAGCTGATGGAGATGAAGCGCGACGGCTTCCGGTTTGACCTGGGGCCCTCCTTGTTCACTCAGCCTGAACGTGTTGAAGAATTGTTTTCGCTGATGGGAGAGAATCTTTCCGACCATTTCCGGTATCTGAGGCTTCACACGATTTGCCGTTATTACTGGCCCGACGGCACCCGGCTTGACGTTCCTTCAGACCCGGCAGAATTCGCCTATGAAGTTCGCCGCGTTTTACACATCGATCCGGCTATTACCACTGAGTACCTTGAAAAGGCCAGAAAACTCTATGAAACCGCCTCGCCCGTGTTCCTCGACCAGCCCTTTCCTACCATGGAGGGATTTGTCAGCGAGGCGGGTAAAAGGATCGGGCGCTCACCCTGGATACTGGACCCATTCATCAGTCTGCATAAACGAAACCAAAAGACCTTCACCGACCCCAGGCTGGTGCAGCTGTTTGACCGTTATGCAACCTACAATGGTTCAGATCCTTATAAAGCTCCGGCAACTCTCAAAATGATCGCTCACCTTGAAAACAACCTGGGGGCGTTTTTCCCGGAAAAAGGGATGTACTCGATTGCGCGGGAGATCACCAATCTGGGCTTAAGACATGGGGTCAGGTACCATCTGGGTTCTACGGTCAGCAGGATCAACCGATACGGCGAGGACGGAAGGGTGACCGGCATCCGGGTGAACGGCAGAGACCTGAGGTTCGACCTGGTGGTTTCGGATGTTGACATCCATACCCTGTACCGCCGCGGATTGGTGGATTTCAAGCCTCCGGTCATTGGACGCAGGCAGCAGGCCAGTACTTCGGCCCTGATTTTCTATTGGGGCGTGGCTGGTACCTATCCCGAATTTGACCTTCATAATATCTTGTTTTCCACCGATTACCGGGAGGAATTCAGATGCCTGTTCCAGAAGAAAACCGTGCCGGCCGATCCCTCGATCTATATCTTCATCAGTTCGAGGGTTTGTCCCGATGATGCTCTGCCAGGGCACGAGAACTGGTTTGTCATGATCAACACGCCGGCAAACTGCGGTCAGGACTGGATCACTCTGGTCCGCGAAGCCAGGAGCCGTATTCTGGAAAAAATTGAAAAGCTTACCCGAAACAATATCAGTCAAAGGATTGTTTCCGAACATATTGAAGATCCGCGAACGATTGAGTCGCGAACAGGTTCATGGGCGGGATCCCTGTATGGGAACAGCTCCAACAGCCGGATGAGTGCCTTCAGCCGTCATCCCAATCATCGCGGTGTGGCACCGGGGCTCTGGTTTACAGGCGGAAGCGTTCACCCGGGAGGCGGGATCCCCCTCTGTCTGGCATCAGCCAAAATAGTAGCACAACAGATTGAAAAGACCAATATGTATGAGAACAGGAGAAGAGGAGAATAGGAGAACAGGGGAGTACAGAAAATTTATCCTGATATTCTTCAGTGTGGGAGTGGTGGGCTTAAGCCTGCCCTGGACCCGGACGGTCTTAACCTATATGATCCCTTATTCCTTTCTCCTTTACTCCTTCCTCCTTTATGTGGCCGACCGATCCTCGAAACCACGGCTCTTGCCCGTGGCCGTGATTATTTTTCTGGCCGGATTCTTCGTGGAGGTGGCCGGAGTGAACACGGGCAATCTCTTCGGAGTGTACGCGTACGGCCGTTCCATGGGTCCCAGGTTGTGGGGCGTTCCCATTGTGATGGGCCTTACCTGGCTGATGATGATGTACCTGACCATGTCGGCCGCGCAGTCCTTTTCCATGCATCCCGTATACCGGACAGTACTTACTGCCGTACTGATGGTGATGTATGATTTCCTCCTCGAACCGGTTGCCATGTGGCTCAATATGTGGAACTGGAAGGGGGGTGACGTACCGATGATGAACTACATTATGTGGCTGGTTACCTCTCTGGTGCTTGCAGCGCTCTTCCCCCTGTTCAGGGTGAGGATCCGCAACCGACTGGCCGGGATCATGCTGGCCGCCCAGTTCGGATTTTTCCTGCTGCTGAACCTGGCTGCCTTTATCGATAAGCTTTTAATGAAATGATCCCGGCACGCCATACCTGGTTTCATTTGCGCTTCTTCCGTTTGTACACCAGGCGGAGGATCCGGTGTAACTTTTCTAAAGTAATCGTGCACGGAACCGTTCCGGATGTTTCCGGTAAGCCGCTGCTGGTGATCGGAAATCATTTCAGCTGGTGGGATGGGTTCTTTATACTTTGGCTGAACAGCCGCTACTTTTACAAGAAATTTCACGTGATGATGCTGGAGGATCAGCTTCGCAAAAACATGATCCTCAACAAAACAGGAGCATTTTCGATCCAGCCTGGAGGGCGCACGGCTCTAGAGTCGCTGGCCTATGCGAATTCAATTCTGAGAGAAGGTTGCCAGACAGATGGAACAGTCAAGTACCGGCAGCCCCTGGTCCTCATGTATCCGCAAGGAAAGATCCAGTCGATGCACAACCGGGAAGTGAAATTTGAGAAGGGAATCGAGCGGATCGCGGCGGGACTGGAGAATCGCATTCATGTTCTGCTGGTGGCGGCGCTTACCGATTATTTCTCCGACCAGAAACCCCAGCTGCATTTTTACATGGAGGAGTATCCGTTTGAACAGCCGCTGGAAACTGAACATCTCGCGGAGACCTATGACAGGTTTTTAAGGGAGTGTACTGATCATCAGATTTCATTGTCAAATTCCTGATATAATGATCTTTGAACAGATCCTGGTATATCTGCTGATTTTTTTTGCTGCCCTGAGGCTGGGGGTGGTGATCGTTAACCTTTTGACCCGCCAGTGGCTTCCGCGACAGGAGTCAACCGGGCATGCAGATGTCTCCATTCTGATCCCGGCAAGGAATGAGGAGGCCAATATCGGTCGCCTGCTTAGTAATATTATTGACACACAGACAGATAAATCAATAGTAATCAGGGAGATCCTGGTGTATGATGATCATTCCACCGATCGCACTGCCGCCGTGGTGGAGGAGATGGCAGCAGGGGACCCGAGGATCAGCCTGATACGCGGAGGCCCGCTGCCTCAGGGCTGGCTCGGGAAAAACCATGCCTGCCACAGGCTGGGTGAGGAGGCGGCGGGACAATGGCTTCTCTTTCTGGATGCGGATGTGGAAGTGGCCCCGGGTCTGATCCGTGATTCAGTCGCCTACGCCCTGAAACATCAGATCCGTCTGCTCTCAATATTCCCGAAACAGGTCATGAAAACTGCCGGGGAATGGCTGGTTGTGCCGCTCATGAACTGGATACTGGTAAGCCTGCTCCCCATGATCCTGGTGAGGACCTGCCGCTGGACCTCCTTTTCCGGAGCCAACGGTCAGTTCATGCTGTTTGATTCGGCGATCTATAAGAGATTCCGGTGGCACGAGCAGGTAAAATCGGATCCGGTGGAGGATATCAGGATATCCAGGCTGATGAAGAAGAAAAGATTCCGCACCGCAACCCTCCTGAGCGGAGGACAGATCAGTTGCCGTATGTATGACGGCTACGATCAGGCGCTGAAAGGCTTTTCAAAGAATATCGGTCAATTCTTCGGCAACAGCCTCCTATGGATGCTCATCTTCACCCTCCTCACCACCCTCTTACCATTATCTCTTTTCATCTTCTCCTCTTTCTTTCGCCTCTCGCCTCTCGCCTTTTATCTTTATCTCTCTCTGATCCTCCTCATAAAGACTTTAAGTTCCCTCCTTTCCAGACAACCCCTCCTGAAAAACCTTTTCTTCTGGCTTCCCCAAATGGTGATCCTTCCCGTTCTGGTTTGGAAGTCAATACGATACCGGATGGGCGGCAAAATTGAATGGAAAGGCCGCCAGGTGTGATCTGATTTTTGTATCTTCCCTCCATCCAAATTCAACCAGCGTAATGAAAACCATCAACAAGGCCTCCCTGGGCCTCAGTCTGGCTGCCGTTGCCCTTTCGGGCTGTCAGGAAAAGAAACCTCAGCAGCCGAACATCATTTTTATCATGTCCGATGACCATGCCTACCAGGCTGTTTCAGCCTATGGCCATGGCCTGAACCAGACCCCGAATATCGATCGGCTGGGACAGGAGGGTATCCGCTACAACAACTGCTTTTGCACCAATGCTCTGAGTGCCCCTAGCCGGGCGGTGGTCCTCACCGGTAAGTTCAGTCATTTGAACGGGCTGAAGGATAACAGCGACAGGTTTGATGGGTCGCAGAATACCCTGCCGAAAATGCTGAAGCCGGCAGGCTACCAGACGGCCATGATCGGCAAATGGCATCTGAAAACTGACCCGACCGGATTTGATTTCTGGCGGATACTGATCGACCAGGGACCCTATTATAATCCGGACATGAAAGACTCTACCGGGGTTCACAGGTATGAAGGATATACAACCACCATTATCGGTGACCAGGCTCTGGAATGGATCGATAAGCGCGACAAATCAAAGCCCTTCTTCCTGATGGTCCATAACAAGGCGCCTCACCGTCACTGGTTGCCGGAGCCAAAGTATTTCGGCTATTTTGAAAAGACCAAATTCCCGGTTCCGTTCAATTATTTCGATGATTACTCAAACCGGGGAAGAGCCGCCAAAGAGCAGGAGATGTCAGTTATCAAGGATATGACCCTCCATTACGACCTTAAGATCTATCCAAGGGAGGGCGATTCACTCAAAGGTCCGGATGCTTATTGGGACAATGAACTCAAGCGGATGAACCCGGAGCAGCGGCAGGCCTGGGAGGCTTACTACAAACCCCTGGGCGACCGCTTTTATCAGGCAGGTCTCCAGGGCAATGACTTTTACAAATGGAAGCTCCAACGGTACCTCGAGGATTATCTCGGGGTGATCCAAAGTGTTGACGATCAGGTGGGCCGTATTATGGATTACCTCAAACAAAATGGTCTGGATAAAAACACGATGGTTGTCTATACCTCGGATAACGGCTTTTTCCTGGGCGAGCACGGATGGTTCGACAAACGGTTCATGTATGAGGAGAGCTTCAAGATCCCGCTGCTCATGAGGCTTCCGGGTACCATCAAGGCCGGGACGATTTCTGAAGATCTCGTTCAAAATCTTGATTTTGCCCCAACCTTCCTAAAGCTGGCCGGCGTTCAGGTACCCGACAGCCTGCAGGGTATATCGCTTCTCTCAGGTGAAAAAAGAAAATCAGTCTATTACCATTATTACGAATACCCCGGAGTTCATGCGGTTAAGCGCCATTACGGGATCCGCACCGACCGGTATAAGCTGATCCACTTCTACAATGATGTCGACGAGTGGGAACTGTACGACCTGCAAAAAGATCCCTCTGAAATGAACAATGTGTATGAAGATGCGTCTTACACGCAGATCAGGGAGCAGCTTCTTGGAGAATTGGAAAAGCTTAGGAAACAGTATGAGGATAAGTAAGGCGAAAGGCGAGAGGCGAGAGGCGAAAGAAATAAATATGATCAAATTCTTAAGATCTTATCTTCTAATCTTCGTTCTTCTAAATCTTTCTTTCGCCTCTCGCCTCTCTTCTCTCGCCTTCTTCTCCTCCCTCTCCGCTCAA
>Ga0172368_10004664_pt1 | contig 15739 bp, 10 predicted proteins | sample Lak11m_FD_114540 | JGI IMG/M metagenome (GOLD analysis project Ga0172368, IMG submission 114540) | Freshwater microbial communities from Kabuno Bay, South-Kivu, Congo - kab_022012_11m | ecosystem: Environmental > Aquatic > Freshwater > Lake | place: Democratic Republic of the Congo: South-Kivu...
AATACAAATATGGATCAACTGGTTCTAAGGCAACTTTATTTGATATGGTTTTATATTTTAACCATTTTCCCTGATCGTCTTTACAATAAATATCAGCATATAACGACTTTCCAGTATTGTTTTGCAGTAATCTACCCCATTTCTTTATTGGGATAATTATTTTCCCATCCGTTGATGCGACCTCAAATTCATAGCCTGTTTCAGATGAAAACTTAACATAGAATTCTTCTCCCGTCTCTTTTATAATGAAGTTCAGAGGTGCAATGTTTGGTGGTATAGTAACACCAGAATATTCAGGATCTATTTTCGGGGCTAATTCTGATGAAGTGTAGTCTTCCCCAGGTTTCGAACTACAACTATTAAGAAAAAGCAACAGAAATAAACAATAAAAGTATTTATTTTTACTAACCTCTGTGTTAAATTTGATCATTTCCTTTTTATCTTATTCGCCTCTCCCTAAATCCCTCCCCCGTGAGGGAGGGACTTAATATGCTGTAAAATTTAGACACCCCCTTCTTTCCCGGGATAAGGGGGAAGGGGAAAGCAGCATCTTCACGAGTGAAAAATACGAAAAAATCAGTTAATTGTCCTCTGATTTTGCATTTCTCGTGCGAAACTAATTAACTCGTTAGATGGTTAAACAAGGGTTGAGTTAAAAAACATTAAATAACCATAATTATTTGCTTATTTCCTGCTCATTATTTACATTTGGTACAATCTGAAACTAACTTAAGGAATCTTATATAACCAGTTTTAAAAATCCAATCTAATTATGAAAAAATCCAGTATTTCAAGGCGAAATTTTTTGGGTAAGGCAGCTACTGTAGGAGTAGCAGGGGTTATTGTTCCCTCTATAATTACAAGCTGTTCCCGGGAAGCTGCAAAAAAAGTTGTTCCAATACCAACAATGCTCGATCAGGCTCCAGACGGACCGGTTCTTAGAGCAGGTTTAATTGGTTGCGGAGGTCGTGGAACAGGTGCCGCAAATAACTTCCTGAATGCAGGGCCAAACCTTCAGATTGTTGCTTTGGGCGACACATTTCAGGATCGTATTGATTCATGCAGGGCAAGTATTCTAAAGCAGCATAATCAGGACGTTCCTCTTGACAAATGTTTTGTGGGCTTCGATGCCTATCAGAAAGTTATTGATTCAGGTGTTGACCTCGTTATTCTTGCCACACCGCCAATGTTTCGTCCTGAGCATATTGCAGCCGCAATCGCAGCCAAAAAACATGTATTTGCAGAAAAACCGGTTTGCGTTGACCCCGTTGGTGCAAGATCAGTGATGGCTTCCGGCCAGAAAGCAAAAGGCATGGAACTTTGTATTGCTACTGGAACACAGCGTCGTCACCAACGCGACTATGTTGCCAACTGGCAACAGGTAAGTCAGGGCCTTATTGGTGATATCGTTGGCGGTAATGTTTACTGGAATGGCGGTAAACTATGGCATCGCGATAATGATCCGAAATGGACAGAAATGGAATGGATGATCCGCGACTGGGTTAACTGGACATGGCTTTCAGGTGACCATATTGTTGAACAGCACGTTCATAACCTCGACGTAATGAACTGGTTCACAGGTTCTCATCCTGTTAAAGCTGTTGGTATGGGATCAAGGATCAGGCGTGTTACAGGTAATCAGTATGATAATTTCAGCGTTGACTTTACGTTTGAAAATGGCATACATTTCCATAGCATGTGCCGTCAGATTAATGGGACAACACCAAATGTATCTGAAAGAATTCAGGGAGCAAAAGGTTCAACTAACTGTCAGAACACTATTCTCGACCTCGCAGGAACAGAACTCTGGAAATATGAATATCCTCTTGATAAAGATGGAAAACCAACGAGAAGAGTAAGCGTTGATCCTTATGTTCAGGAACATATCGACCTTGTAACTGCTATCCGTACAAATCAGCCAATTAATGAGGCTGAGAATACAGCTATATCAACTATGGTTGCAATTATGGGTCGTATATCAGCTTATACAGGCAAAGAGACAACTTACGAAGAGATGATGAACTCAGATCTGAAACTCGGACCAACAGTATTTGCTCTGGGACCAGTTGATATCGACAAATCAGTTCCTTTGGCTGGTCTTGCTTATGATGCTGCTGCTGAGGCTGCACAGGCAAAAGAGAGAGCTGCTGCCAGAGCTGCCAGGGAAGCTGAAGCTGCAAAAGCTGCTGCTGCAACCAAATAGAGCAATTACTACATAATTAATTTATACTTAATATGGATTACTCAAGGAGGAATTTCATAAAGAGTGCCACTGCAACAGGAGCCGCCATTTTGGCTGCTCCTGCAGTTTTTGGTACAGGTGCTGCACCAAGGCTGCAGAAAGCTACCGATGCAGTAACACCTTTTAAACTTAAATATGCTCCGGGAATGGGGATGTTTCGCCAGAATGCCGGACAAGATCCTATCGATAATATTAAATTCTGCAAGGATCAGGGATTCAGGGCAATGTTCGACAACGGACTTCCGGGAAGAGAACCTGCTCTCCAGGAAAAAATTGCTGCTGAAATCAGCAGGCTGGGAATGGAACTCGGACCTTACGTTCTCAGGGGAGATCCCAGAATTCCGGATTTTGTTCTGAATAAGCAGGAGATAAGGGATATCCTTGCAGAGGTAATGAAAAAAGCAATCGAAGTTACAAAGAGAACCGGTGTCAAACAGGCACTTATAGTCCTTGGAAGATATGATGATAAGCTTCACATCGATTACCAAACTGCCAATGCGATTGATAATCTCAGATTTTGCTGTGATATAGTTGAACCGGAAGGCATTACACTGGTTCTTGAACCACTGAATAACCTGATTAATCACCCGGGTCTTTTCCTTACAAGGGTACCGCAGGGATATGCGATCTGCAGGGCTGTAAACAGACCTTCATGCAAATTGCTCGATGATCTTTACCACCAGCAGATAACCGAAGGTAACCTTATTCCGAATATTGAGGCTGCCTGGAGTGAGATAGCTGTCTTCCATCTTGGTGATTCACCAGGAAGAAATGAACCGACAACAGGTGAAATAAACTATAAAAGCATCTTCAAGCATCTGTATAACAAGAAGTATAACGGTACTCTGTGTATGGAACATGGAATAAGCCAGAGAGGCACCAAGGAAGGTGAGCTAAGAGTAATACAGGCTTATCGCGAATGCGATAACTTTGAGGTATAAGATAAAACTGAGGCTGTGAATACGGCCTATTTTTTTAGACCTCACCCCAACCCCTCTCCCAAGAGAGAGGGGCTAAACAAATGATATATATTAAGTTACCCCCTTCTCTCCAGGGAGAAGGGGGCAGGGGGATGAGGTAAAAATGAACCAACTAAGTGTAACCGTGGTAAATTTATTTTTGAAAATCACATGAAGAAAATATATCAGTTTTTTATTATCCCGGCACTAACTCTGGGATTTTTGGTTTCATGTAGCACTAAATCTGAAAGACTGTTTGTAGGAGGATTCACCAACCCGGATGCAAAGGGATTATCTGTTTTTGATTTTAATTCCGGAAATGGTGATTTAAAACTTGTTTCAGAGGCACAGGTTGGCCCTAATCCATCATATTTCTGCTTCTCTACTAAAACAAATTTATTCTATGTGGCTAATGAAGTAATGGAATTTAATGGCACATTCGGAGGCGGGTTATCTACCTATAAATATTCCCCGGAATCTGCATCTTTCGAAAAGTTGAACGAAATTCTTATTCCGTATGGCGGACCTTGTTTTATTTCGTTGTCGCCTGATAGCAGTCATCTTTTTATAGCAAATTATCCGAATGGCTCTGTAGCCGTTGTCAGGCTTGATGAGATGGGTATTCCCTCTGCAATTACCGATACTGTGCTTTATAATAAGAGCGCTCCTGATGAGTCGCGTGCTCATATGATTATGAGCGATCCCGCTGGTAAAAAGGTTTATGTTACTGACCTGGGCCTTGACAGGATTATTGTATATGATTTTGACAAGAATACGGGGCAATTAAGTCAGTCTGTAAATGGCCTTGTTCAGCTTCCTGATGGGATAGGGCCCCGTCATTTTGTATTTAATACTGAGGGCTCGAATCTTTATGTTATAAATGAGCTAGGTTCAAAAATGCTTGTTTTTAATATAAGGGATAATGAGGAACCGGGCCTTGTCCAGATACTGCCAACAACGAGGTCGGATTTTGAAGGCAATAATTATTGTGCCGATATACATCTGGGTAAAGATGGCAAATTCCTTTATGGCTCAAACAGGGGAGAGAATACAATAGTTACTTATAAAGTTGAGGCAGACGGTACTCTGACTCTTGCCGGACACACATCATGCAGGGGAGACTGGCCAAGAAATTTTGTAATTGATCCCACAGGTAAATTTCTCCTTGTCGGTAACCAGAAATCAGACAGTATCTCCGTTTTAAGGCTAAATAAAAAGACCGGATTACCCATTGAACCTGGAAAAGATTTCAAAAGTCCGGCACCTGCCTGCCTGAAGTTTATCGAGTGAGCTGTTTTCCAAAGTCATTATTAAAAAATTTCTCAGTAACATTATTATGAAAATAAGAAGCAGATGAATCGTGAAAGGATTATTAGGGAGTTAAGGGAGAAATCAGATAAGAATTGGGATATAATAATTATCGGAGGCGGTGCAACAGGCCTGGGTATTGCTCTTGATGGGGCTTCTCGTGGATACAGCACCCTGCTTCTTGAGCAGTCTGACTTTGCAAAAGGGACCTCTTCACGTAGCACCAAGCTGGTGCACGGAGGAGTAAGATATATGGCACAAGGTGACCTGCTGCTCGTAATGGAAGCTCTTCACGAAAGGGGATTAATGCTGAAGAATGCTCCTCATCTCACTTATAATCAGGAATTTGTTATCCCTATCTATACCCTCTGGGATGCGATAATGTACACAGCAGGACTGAAATTCTATGATATTCTGGCGGGTCGGTTAAGCCTTGGTAAATCGTATTTCATTAATAGAGAGAAAACACTTTCAAAGCTCCCGCTTCTGAAACCTGAAGGCCTGAAGGGAGGAGTTGTGTACCACGACGGTCAATTTGATGATTCCCGTTTCGCTGTAGCACTTGCACAATCGGCTGCCGAAAGAGGAGGAACCATTCTGAACTACTGCAGGGTAAACGGCCTGATAAAAAATGAAATTGGAAAAATTTGCGGAGTTGAGGCTGCTGATGAGGTATCGGGAGCTGAATTCATTTTTAGAGCAAAGGTAGTTATCAATGCTACAGGTGTATTCTCCGATGATATTGCAAGGATGGATGATCCAGCTTCCAGACCAACAATAAAACCAAGTCAGGGCGTACATTTAGTTCTCGATAAATCATTTCTTCAGAGTGATTCAGCGATAATGATTCCGAAGACTTCCGATGGAAGGGTATTGTTTGCTATACCCTGGTATGGTGAAGTTGTTGTGGGTACTACTGATACACCTGTAACTGAAGTCACTCTGGAACCGGTGGCTCTTGAAAAAGAAATCAATTTTATCCTGAAAACTGCTGAACTCTATCTTGTAAAACCCCCGCGAAGGGAAGATGTGCTCTGTATTTATGCAGGCTTACGTCCGCTCGCCGCAAATCCTGAGAATCCCGAATCAACCAAGGAGGTGTCTAGAAGGCATAAAATTACTCTTTCATCTACAGGGCTTCTTTCGACAGTCGGGGGTAAGTGGACGACCTACCGCCGGATGGCGGAAGAGACCATTGATAAGGCAATCGCAGCTGGATTCCTTCCGGGAAAAAATTGTATTACATCTGATCTTAAACTTACAAAACTATCTGATAACAGTAGTGCCGGACGGCTTCACATTTATGGTGAAAAATCAGCTGAAATTGAGAATATAATTGCAGGATCTCCTGAACTTGGGGCACATCTAATTGCTGGTTTGCCCTATACAAAAGCTGAAGTAATATGGATTTGCAGGAACGAGATGCCAGTTACAGTTGAAGATCTGCTTGCAAGAAGAACAAGGGCACTTTTACTCAATGCACGGGCAAGCGCTGATGCTGCTCCCGAAGTCGCACGTTTGATGGCAGCAGAATTCGGGTATGACCAAAATTGGCAAAGCACACAGATTGAGTCGTATAAGTCGCTGATTAACAAATACATATAAAATATTGATATTCAATTAATTACATGGAGGATATGAAGAAGTTCATTTTAGCACTTGACCAGGGAACAACGAGTTCAAGGGCAATAGTATTTGATCACAACGGGCTTCCTGTAGCAACAGCTCAAAAAGAATTTACCCAGTTTTATCCTAAACCTGGTATGGTTGAACATGATCCTGAAGAGATCTGGTTGACTCAGTCAGGAGTTGCTCTTCAGGCAATCAGTAAAGCTGGACTTGAAAGCTCAAATATTGCAGCTATAGGGATAACCAACCAACGCGAAACGACAGTGGTCTGGAACCGAAAGACCGGAAAGCCAGTTTATAACTCAATTGTATGGCAGGATCGAAGGACAGCTGGTTTTTGTGATCAGCTTAAAAGTGAAGGTCAGAGTCGTAAGATCCTTGAAAAGACAGGATTGATAATCGATGCTTATTTTTCTGCAACCAAGGTGAAGTGGATCCTCGACAACGTGAAGGGAGCAAGAAAAATGGCGAACGACGGTCAGCTTGCTTTTGGTACAGTTGATTCATGGCTGATATGGAACCTCAGTCGAGGAAAGCTTCATGTAACTGATGTTTCAAATGCTTCACGTACAATGCTTTTCAATATCCATTCACTTAAATGGGATGAGGAGCTTTTAAAGATTTTTGATATTCCTTCTTCGATGCTACCTGAAGTAAGATCGTCAAGTGAAGTATATGGAAATAGTGTTGGTCACTTTGCAACATCCATTCCAATTGCAGGTATAGCCGGAGACCAGCAGGCCGCCCTTTTTGGCCAGATGTGTATTGAGCCGGGAATGGTTAAAAACACTTATGGGACAGGTTGCTTCATGATGATGAATATTGGAACCAAACCAATTGAATCAAAAAGCAAACTTCTGACAACTGTAGCCTGGAGAATTGGCAATGAAACACAATATGCCCTCGAAGGCAGCATTTTTATCGGGGGCGCGGTTGTTCAATGGCTACGCGATGGACTCGGAATTATTAAAAAGTCGGTTGATGTTGAGAAGCTGGCTGCAAAGGTAAAAGACAGCGACGGGGTTTATTTTGTACCCGCTTTTGCCGGACTTGGAGCACCTCACTGGAACCAGCATGCGAGAGGTACTATTGTCGGAATTACAAGAGGATCATCATCAGCTCATATCGCGCGGGCTGCACTTGACAGCATTGCATATCAGACCCTGGAGGTGTTGCTGGCTATGCAGAATGATTCGGGTATTGATATCCGTGAATTGCGTGTTGATGGAGGAGCTACTGTAAATAATCAGCTTATGCAATTCCAGTCAGATCTCCTTCAGGCAAAAGTTGTTCGTCCAAAGATTACTGAGACAACAGCACTTGGAGCAGCTTATCTTGCCGGACTGGCAGTTAATTACTGGAGTAATGTTAAAGAGGTTAAGCAGCAATGGCAGATGGACAGGACTTTTTCACCTGAGATAAAACCTGCTGAAACTCACTCACTCATTAAAGGATGGCACAGAGCTGTGAATGCTGCCAGGGCATGGGCAGATGACTCAAAAGAATAGTATTTACAAATAACCATAAACTAACTAATATGAATACATTTTTCGCTGAATTCTTTGGAACAGCAATTATCCTTGTTTTCGGGGGAGGAGTAGTTGCCAATGTGGTTCTCAATAAAACAAAAGGGAACAATAGCGGCTGGATAGTAATAACATTTGGTTGGGCAGTAGGAGTCTTTACAGGAGTACTTGTTGCAGCGCCGATAAGCGGGGCACATTTAAATCCGGCAGTTACACTGGCACTCGTTCTTGCCAATAAATTCTCTATTTCACTGCTGCCACTTTACTGGTGTGCCCAACTGCTTGGTGCTATGTTCGGAGCATTTCTGGTCTGGCTTGCATACAAAAAGCATTTTGATGCTACGGAAGATGCAGATTCGAAGCTGGCAGTATTCTGTACAGCACCAAATATCAGAAGTTATTGGTACAATGTACTTACAGAGATAATCGGTACATATATTTTATCTCTTGCTGTCCTGTACATGGCCACTCCTGATGTAGGACTGGGAGCACTTAATGCACTTCCTGTTGCAATAGTTGTACTTGGATTAGGATTATCCCTTGGTGGCCCGACAGGGTATGCAATTAATCCGGCCCGCGACCTTGGTCCGCGTATAATGCATTTCTTTCTGCCGATACCTTCAAAGCGCGACAGTGACTGGAGTTATGCCTGGGTGCCCATAGTCGGTCCGCTTGTTGGTGCAGCAGTAGCGGCAGGAATGTTTTTGATATTCGGAGTCTAGTTACAGTTCTGTTCAACTCTGATAATGGTTTCAACACTATAACCATTATCAACAGCTTTCTGCAATAGCATATTATAGGTTGCGTCATCCATGGTTTTGTCGCGGGAAAGGATCCAAAGGTATTTTACATCAGGGTCACCAACAAGGACATACCTGTAATCTTTATCAAGGTACATGATCCAGTAATCTCCTGAGAAAGGCCAGAAAAACTGTACTTTAAGTTTGGCCGGACTATTTTTGTCCGGGACCCATGCAACACCTGTTGTAGAGGTACTCTTTTTTGGATCATCAATATAATTACCTGCATTCAAAACAGTTATTCTGCCATCGGGACGCAGAGTATAGGTGGCAGATGCACATTTCAGCTTTCGTTCAAAAAAGGTTGGAAGGCGTGCTATTTCATACCATTTCCCTACATATCTGGTAAGGTCAACTGAACTCACAACAGTTGGTACTTTCTGGGCAAATAGATTAACTGATATTATCAGAATAAGAAGAATAAATATTGATTTTTTCATTTTCAATTTTACTTAATAAACAACATAAAAGTACGTTTTTTTTACCCGTGATTGGGCCATGTTTTCTCCCTTTAAATATTTTTAACAGTAATTAAAACCAGATCAGGACATTAATAATTATCTTGGGCCGGAGGTTTATAAACATAAAAAAACTAAAAATGATGATAAAGATTTTTTGCAGAAGTATTTTACTTCTTTTTTGTACTAGTGCATTTTATACAGCTATTGCACAGGACTGGCCACAGTATTTAGGTCCTACAAGGAATAGCATGTCACCACAGAAAGATCTTCTGCGCACATGGCCCCAGCAGGGACCTGATGTGCTCTGGACCTCTGAAATTGGTATAGGTTTTGGCGGACCGGTTGTTAAAGGCGGTAAGGTATATTTACTTGACAGAGATGATAAGGTAGGCGATAAAATGAGGTGTTTCGACCTTGCAACCGGTAAGGAACTATGGAATTACAGTTACAGCTCGCCGGGATCAGTTATGTATCCTGGTTCAAGAAGTGTTCCGGCTGTTGATGGTAACAGGGTCTATTCCTGTGGTCATAACGGGGACCTTTATTGTATCGACATAAATACACATAAACCATTGTGGAACAAAAATGTATGGACAGATTTCGGGGGAGGAAAATTGCCAACCTGGGCAATCTCACAGTGTCCTTTAGTGTATGGCGATCTTGTGATAATAGCTTCCCAGGCACCGCAGGCAGGAGTTGTTGCTTATGAAAAACTTACCGGAAAAGTAAAATGGTCCACCCCTTCAATCGGCCCAACAGGTTATGTTAGCCCGGTTGTTATTAAGGTTGGCAATGCAGATCATATAGTGATGATAACAGCTTCAGCCGGACGAGGGGATAACGCCAGCGGAGGGAAAGTAGTCGGGATTGATCCGCTTACAGGTAAGATTCTCTGGGAGTATACAAATTGGCAATGTTCGATTCCTGCTCCTAGTGCAGTTGATGCAGGCGAAGGAAAAATGCTTATCACCGGAGGATATAACGCTGGTTCGGCAATGATAAAAGTAGAGAAGAAAACAGATGGGAGTTTCTCAGTTACTGAACTCTTTAAAAATCCTGATTTCGGAGCACATACTCAGCCACCTGTTCTTGTTAACGGTTATTTTTATGCACAGTATTCAACGAACGAACGAAAAGATGGTCTGGTTTGTATGGGAATGGACGGAAAGGTAAAATGGATAACCAGAAGAGCTCCGTTATTTGATAAAGGAGGGATGATCCTTGCTGATGGTTTGTTGCTTGTCACAGATGGCAGCAGCAAGCTCTATCTGATTGAGCCTGATCCGGCAGCCTTTAAAGCTATCTCATCTTCAGAACTGCTTAAGGGTGATTCAGGCGATCAGAGATTCCCGACACAGAACTGGGCCCCTTTGGCACTGGCTGACGGTAAACTTCTTATCCGCGATCAGAGCCGTTTAATGTGTGTAAAGGTTGCTGAATGATCTCTACTTACATCTAATAAATTTAATATAAATTTTTGTAAAGGTGGTTGTATAGCTCTTTTTGAGTAATACAACCACTTTATTTTTTGATATACTCTTAGGCAAGATTTTTATAAAAAGAAGATCAATAATAATTCTTCTACCGTGGAATATGTACGTTAAAAGAATTGTCTATCTTTTAACTACTAATCCTCCTTGTTTAACCTAACCATTTCAATCAAGATGAAAAAGCAAAAGTTTCTGTCAGGCTCATTTGTTTTGACTCTGGCTTTCTGTCTGGGATCGACAATATTTTTCCGACTATCCGGGTATAGCCAAATCACTGCACCAGCCCAACTTGTAAGAACAGTCTCATTTGATGATGGCTGGCGTTTCATAATAGACAGTATTGCCGGGGCTGAAAATCCCGGGTTTAATGATGCAGGCTGGCGAATTGTAAATGTTCCTCACGACTGGAGCATTGAAGATCTTCCGGGACAGAATGGTGATGACATCATCGGGCCATTCAGTAAAACCGCAGTGGATAAGATGAGTTCCGGCTACACAGTTGGAGGAATAGGATGGTACAGAAAAAGCTTTACATTGAAACAGGAAGATAAGAACAAGGTTGCTTATCTGCAGTTTGATGGCGTGTATATGAATTCTGATGTCTGGATAAATGGGAAACATCTTGGATTTCATCCTTATGGATATACGCCATTTAATTATAACATAACTTCATTCCTTAATGCTCCCGGTAAGCCGAATGTTGTTGCTGTGCGTGTAAGAAATAAAGGATTGAATTCACGCTGGTATTCAGGTTCAGGTATAACAAGGCATGTTTGGCTGACGCTTGCTGATCCTGTTCATATTGATGTAGCTGGTGGTCTGTATGTTACAACTCCTTCAGTATCACAATATTCGGCCGATGTAAATATAGCTGCTAATGTGGTTAACAGCGGGACAACAGAAAAGCAGATTATAATTAAAACTCAGATATACGATCCGCTGGGTAAACAGGCAGGAGCTTTAAATACCAATTCATTAGTCAGACCAGGTCAGTCCATTGAGGTACAGCAACTGGTAACTGTTCAAAGGCCTGCACTATGGTCGCTTGAAGTGCCAAACCTTTATGTGGCAAAAGTTTCAGTAATTGAAAACGGTAAAATAATTGATTATCAAGAAGCTAAGTTCGGTATTAGAAGTGTGAAAATTGATGCGAAGGTGGGTTTGACAATTAATGGCAAACAGGTTGAAATGATCGGAGGATGTTACCATCACGATAACGGACCACTTGGGGCAGCCTCAATCGACCGTGCTGAAGAACGAAAAATTGAGATATTAAAAAAGAATGGATTTAATGCAATCAGGACCAGTCACAATCCTCCATCTGCTGCATTGCTTGATGCATGCGACAAACTGGGCTTGCTTGTTGTAAATGAAGTATTCGATATGTGGGAAACCCCTAAGAAGGAACAGGATTATCACCTTTATTTTAAGGAATGGTGGCAGAGAGATGTAGAATCGTGGGTTAAGCACGACAGGAACCATCCATCTGTGATAATATGGAGCATAGGGAATGAGATCCGCGAAACATTTGATACGTCAGGATACAGGATAGCAAAAAATCTGACAGGTGGAATTCGCAGGTTCGACAAGACGCGTTTTGTAACAGAATGTTTTAATGACTTTGCATGGATGAGGGGTCAGAAAAGTAAATGGGATGAGATCCCTGAACACATGGCTCTTTTTGATCTTATCGGATATAATTATGCATGGAAAAGATATGAGGAGGATCATGTAAAATATCCCGAAAGGATTATGATTGGCAGTGAAACAAATCCTCCGCTTGCACTTGAAAATTATGAGGCAGTTAAAAAGCTTCCATATGTTATCGGGTATTTTGTCTGGACCGCAACAGACAACATAGGGGAGGCAGGAGTAGGTATGCCTCAGTTAAGAGATCTCACTGCAGAAACTAATCCTGCCATGCCGGGTGCACCAAACCAGCAGGTTAATCAGGCTGCTAATGCGCCTGCCGGGGCACCGGGTGCTGCACCTGGAACCCCACCTGCTGGTGGCGGATTCTTCAGACGCGATGTGTGGCCGGTATATACAAATTACCAGGGCGATATTGATATTATTGGTAACAGGAAGGTGCCATCATATTATCAGTATGTTGTATGGGGCAAAAGCAAAGTTGAAGTGTTTGTGCACCGCCCGATTCCTGACGGAAAAAAGGAAACTGTAAGCAACTGGGGATTTCCGGATGAACTTAAAAGCTGGAACTGGACCGGGCAGGAAGGTAAAAAGTTCATAGTACATGTTTATACACGTTATTCTCTGGTGAAACTTGAGTTGAATGGCAGGATTGTGGGTGAACAGAATATAGAGGCAGGGAAATCGATTACTGCAACTTTTGAAGTACCATATGAGCCGGGCAAGCTTGTTGCACGTTGCTTCGAAAATGGCAAGGAGACAGCTTCACAGATACTTGTAACAACAGGAAGACCTTCGTCGATAAGACTTATTGCAGACAGATACGATATCAGAGCCGAAAGAAATGACTTATCATATGTGAGAGCGGAAATATTGGATCCAAATGGTAACATAGTTCCCGATGCTGACGATATATTAGTAAACTTTGAGGTTACCGGAAGCGGAAAGGTTGCCGGAGTAGGAAATGGTAATCCGAGAGATATGTCAAGTTTTCAGCAACCAAAGAAAAAATCATATCAGGGAATTTGCCTGGCAATAATACGTCCTGAGACAACTCCGGGAAATATTTATGTAAAAGCCACAGCAGCAGGACTAAAGGATGCAAATATTGTAGTCACTGCGAAATAATTTATTACTTGTATTTGTAAGGGAAAAGAGAAGCCACAACTACTTTTTATCCAGATTGACTTGTTTAGCTTAATTTCATAAATTTGATATTAACATAAGGTTAAGCAAAATGATCAGGAGAATACTATATTTTATAGTAGTATTGTTGCTCATAAGTGTTACTTCCTGTGAAAAAGAGATATGTATGACATGTTACCGGGTTGGAACCGGGGGGATAATACAGGGAACCGCAACTAAAATGTGCGGAGAAGATGGAATACAACATCTAAGGGATCGTGGTTATCTGTGCCGGTGAATATCTTTTTATATTTATCGGAATCGATCATAATCATCTGATTTACTGCTTTATTCTTCAACCAGAACAAAAAGTTTAACTTTATGCTGATGAGAAAGCATAATCAATTCCTACTGAGTTTATCTATGAAGCTAATCACTTTTTTGGTATTGTTTTTTTTGTTATTTTCTTCATGTCGTAACCATACTGACAAATACAAATTTGATGGTACTGCTTCATTTGATGCTGACTGGCGCTTCATTAAAGACTCGAATTCAGGTGCTGAGTCACCTGATTTCGATGATTCTGACTGGAGAGTTATTGATATCCCGCATGACTGGAGTATAGAAGATTTGTCCGGACAGAATGGTGTAGATATAATTGGTCCATTTGACAGATCTGCCATTGATAAAGGTAGTTCTGGCTATATGGTGGGTGGTACAGGCTGGTACAGGAAAAATTTTACAATAAGCGGTGGGAGTAATGGTAAAATTGTGTACATGCAATTTGATGGTGTATATATGAATTCAGATGTCTGGCTAAACGGTAAACATCTTGGATTTCATCCTTATGGATATACTCCTTTTCATTATAATATTACTTCGTATCTGAATCCTCCCGGAAAGCCTAATATTGTTGCTGTTCGTGCTAAAAATGAAGGAATGAATTCCAGATGGTATTCCGGGTCAGGTATTAACAGGCATGTTTGGCTTATTATTAAAGACCAGGTTCACTTAGATGTTTCAGGCGGCATATACATAACAACTCCAGTCGTCTCTGAAAACTCAGCCGTGGTGAATGTTGATGCAACAATTGTAAACTCCGGTAACAGTAATGAAGAGATTGAATTGTGTACAGAGCTGTTTGACCCGGAAGATAAACTGGTTACTACCATTGCCAGTTCAGCAGTGGTATCAGGTGAAACCTGTAATGTTTCTCAGGAGACCAAGGTAAATATGCCATTTCTGTGGTCTATTGATGAACCACATCTTTATCTGGCCAGGGTATCTGTACTTAAAAATGGCAAAGTAATTGATGTTCAGGAAACTCATTTCGGAATCCGGAGTATAAAAATTGATGCTCAGAATGGATTTACATTAAATGGAAAGCCTGTTGAACTGATAGGTGGATGCATACATAATGATAACGGGCCTCTGGGGGCTGCTTCTATTGATCGTGCTGAGGAAAGGAAAATTGAAATACTTAAGAACAGCGGGTTTAATGCAATTCGTACTGCCCACACTCCACCGTCACCAGCGTTGCTCGACGCGTGCGACCGTCTTGGCATGGTAGTTATTAATGAAATCTTCGATATGTGGGAGACTGCGAAGAGGAATCAGGACTACCACCTCTGGTTCAGGGAATGGTGGAGGAGAGATGTGGAGTCGTGGGTTAAACGCGACAGAAATCACCCGTCTGTTATTATCTGGAGCGTTGGAAATGAGATAAGGGAGGCATTTGATACTTCAGGACTAAGAATTGCCAGAAATCTGACAGACGAAATACGAAAGCTGGATAAAACACGCTTTGTGACGGAGTGTTTTATGGATTTTGCATGGATGAGGGGCCAGAAAAGCAAATGGCACGAAATTCCCGATCATTTGGCCCTCTTTGATCTAATTGGCTATAACTATGCATATAAAAGATATGAGGAGGACCATGTTAAATATCCCGACCGTGTTATGATAGGAACCGAGACTAATCCCCCTCTTGCTCTGGAAAACTATGAGATTGTGAAAAGGCTCCCATATGTAATAGGGTATTTTGTTTGGACAGCAACAGATAATCTTGGAGAGGCGGGCAGGGGCATGCCACAATTAAGGAACATAGTACCTGATTCCAATAATTTACAAGCTACCGGAGGGGGATTTAATCGGGATGCCTGGCCCGTATTTACAAATTACCAGGGGGATATAGATCTTATCGGAAACAGAAAGGTTCCTTCTTATTATCAGTCAGTAGTGTGGGGTAAGAGCAAGGTCGAAATGTTTGTCCATCGACCTGTTCCGGAAGGTAAAACCGAGGTAACAAGTAACTGGGGATTTCCCGATGAGCTTAAAAGCTGGAACTGGGCAGGCCATGAAGATAAAAAACTCATAGTTCATGTATATACCCGAAGTCCGGTTATCAAACTGGAGCTGAATGGAAAAATTGTGGGTGAACAGAATATTGATTCGGGGAAATCTATTACTGCAACTTTCGAAGTTACATATGAGCCAGGTAAACTTGTTGCCCGTTGCTTTGATAATGGAAAGGAAACAGCCACTGAGGC
>Ga0172368_10004667_pt1 | contig 15736 bp, 14 predicted proteins | sample Lak11m_FD_114540 | JGI IMG/M metagenome (GOLD analysis project Ga0172368, IMG submission 114540) | Freshwater microbial communities from Kabuno Bay, South-Kivu, Congo - kab_022012_11m | ecosystem: Environmental > Aquatic > Freshwater > Lake | place: Democratic Republic of the Congo: South-Kivu...
AAGTCGTGCCGCCGCAGCCGCTCCGCTACCTCATCCGACAGCTCCAGCAATGTGTTTTCCAGCAAATGGCGGTCGGTGATATCGACCGCGAAGGTAGTCTCGCGGCCCAGCGATTTCGCCTGCCGTTCCGGCACCACCGGGCTGTCGTCGCTGCCGCGCGCCAGCGCATACAGGTCGCGCCCGGCGACGCCGAAGAATTGCTGCAGCAGGGCAGCGGAGAATTTCGTCAGCCCGCCGATCGTGGTGATGCCCAACTCGCGCAACTTGCGCTCGGTCGCCTCACCCACGCCGCGCAGCCGCCCGATGGGCAGCGGAGCCAGGAACGCGGCTTCCTCGCCGGGCGGCACCACCACCAGTCCGCCGGGCTTCTTTAAGTCAGATGCCATTTTCGCGATGGCCTTGCCGGTCGCCACGCCCACGGAGCAGCTCAAGCCGGTTTGCGCGCGCACCTCCGCCTGGATCTCCGTCGCCGCCTGTTCCGGCGAGACGCCCTCCGGCAGCCAGTTCGTCAGGTCCAGGTACGCTTCATCCACCGACACCTGCTCCAGCAGCGGCGTGCGGTGGCCCAGCAGCGTCATAATCTTCGCGGAGATATCGGCGTAGCGGCCCATGCGCCCGGGCAGCACGATGGCCTGTGGGCATAACCGCAGCGCCTGCGCCATCGGCATGGCGGAATGCACGCCGAAGGCGCGCGCCTCGTAGGACGCGGCCGAGACCACGCCCCGTGACACGCTTCCGCCGACCAGCACCGGCTTCCCCTGCAAGTCGGGGTTGTCCAGCACTTCGACGGAGGCGAAAAAGGCATCCATATCCACGTGCACGATCACGCGATTCGGCAGCCGCATGTTTCCAGGATTAGCCATGTGTGAAAAAATCCCTTCTGGGAAAAAGGGGATCAGGCGGGTGATGACGAATAGTTCCTTTCGCCCCGACCGCTTGAATTCCACTGCGAGGTAACAGTTTGAACGAATCCTGTAAATCCCGACCAGACGAGATGATTATCACCCCTCCGTACCAGATGAATCCCACGGCGTTGCGTTTCATTCCGCTGGGCGGCATCGGCGAGATTGGCAAAAATATGTTCGCATACGAGTATGACGGACAGATTCTCGTCGTCGATTGCGGATTGCTCTTCCCGGAGGAAGAGATGCTCGGCATCGACCTGGTCATCCCCGATATCACCTATCTGCTGGCGAATGCCGACCGCGTACTCGGCATTGTGCTGACCCATGGCCATGAGGACCACGTGGGCGCGCTGCCCTGGGTGCTGAACGAGCTGAACGTGCCGGTGTGGGGCACACGCCTCACGCTGGGGATCGTGCGCGGGAAGTTGGCGGAGCACACCTACCTGTCGCCGGTCACGCTCAACGAGATCGATCCGGATAAATCGCTGCAACTCGGTCCCTTCACCCTCTCCTTCTTCCGCGTGACGCACAGCATTCCGGATGGGGTGGGGCTGGTTATCGACTGCCCCGCCGGGCGGGTGGTGCATACCGGCGATTTCAAATTCGAGCAGAGTCCCCTTTCCGGCCCGCGCACCGAGGTGCACAAGCTGGTGGCGGCGACCACCCGCGGGGTCATTGCGCTGATGTCGGACGTGACGAACGTCGAGCGCGCGGGTTGGGTACCCTCCGAGCAGGTGGTGGCGCAATCGCTGGACGAGTTGTTCGCCAACGCGGAACAGCGGGTCATCGTCGCCTGCTTCGCCTCCAACATCTCGCGCATGCAGGAAATCCTGAACGTCTCCGCGCTCTACGACCGCCGCGTGTGCGTCATCGGGCGCAGCATGCGCGCCAATATGGAGATTGCCCGCGAATTGGGCTTCATCCACCTGCCAAGTGACGATATCCTCATCGAACCGGAGCAGGTGAAGACGCTGCCGCCGGAAGAAGTGACGGTGCTCACCACCGGTACCCAGGGCGAGCCGCTGTCCGCGCTGCGGCTGATGTCCGCCGGCGATCATAAATACATCAAACTGGCGCCCGGCGATCTGGTGATCATCTCCGCCACGCCCATCCCCGGCAATGAGGACCTGGTCTACCGCACCATCAACCAGCTTTTCCGCGCCGGCGCCGAGGTCGTCTACCATGGCGAGGACCATGTGCATGTCTCCGGCCACGGCAACGAGGAAGAGCTGAAGATGATGATCACCCTCACCGCCCCGCGCTTCCTGGCGCCCATGCACGGCGAGTACCGCCATCTGGTGCGCTACCGCAAGATGGCCTGCACGCTGGGTTACCCGGAGGACCGCGTGTTCCTGCTCCACTCCGGTGATGTGCTGGAATTGACGCAGACGAGTGCGGCGGTGATCGGCCAGGTGCCGGCAGGCCGCGTGATGATCGACGGCCTCGGGGTGGGGGACATCGGCACGGTGGTGCTGCGCGACCGCAAGCACCTGTCGCAGGACGGCATCCTGGTCGCGGTGGCGGGCATCGACTCGCAGACCGGCCAGATCGTTTCCGGTCCGGATATCGTCACCCGCGGCTTCATCTACGCCGAGGAATCGGAGGAAACCATGGAGGACGCGCGTGAGGTGGTGCGCCGCACGGTAGCCGGCATGACCCTGACCAGCAGCACCGACTGGGAAACCGCCAAAACCGCCATTCGCACCGCCCTGAATAAGTTCGTCTACGAGCGGACGAAGCGGCGGCCTATGGTGATACCGGTGATTATGGAACTATAATTGCAGTGGAAGAAGAGGCTATTTCAAGTTATTGCTTTGCGGGACTGGGTATAATGTGATAACATATGTATATGATGTGTAATCACCGGAGGCAATGATGATACGGACTCAAATTCAATTGACGGAACGCCAATCGAGAAGATTAAAGGCTATCGCCGATCAACATGGCGTATCGGTAGCGGAACTGATCCGGCGAGCGGTTGACCACACTCTGGATGCTGAATTACTGGCAGATCGTGATGAGATACGCGCGCGTGCTTTACAAGCTGTTGGAAAATACGCCGATACCGCAGATGATGTATCCGAGCAGCATGACCGATACCTTGCGGAGGCATACCTGGCATGAAAATATTTGTCGATACTTCGGCATTTTTCGCTTTGCTATCGAAGACTGACAAAAATCATGAGGATGCAACAACCCGCTGGGGTAGGTTTCTCGCGAATGATGCGGTAAATTTATTCACCTCAAATTATGTCGTCGTCGAAACCTGCTCGTTATTAAGCAATCGGCTCGGTATGTCCGCCGTCACGGATTTCATCCAATCGCTCCTTCCCACCACCACGGTATTATGGATGGATGAATCCACTCACTCCATCGCCATCGTTGCAATGCTCGGTACGGGAATTAATGGACCCAGCCTGGTCGATTGCTCATCTTTCACCCTCATGCAGGCCTGGAACCTTCGGCTTGCATTCGCATATGATAAGCATTTTACCGTTCGCGGGCTTTCTTAATCACTGAGAGAATTGAAACGCCGGTGCAAAAACGCCCGGGAATATCCCGGGCGTGAAAGTATTGGTGGCAGCGACTGGATTCGGACCAGTGACCTAACGATTATGAGCCGTTTGCTCTACCGCTGAGCTACGCTGCCATGCCGTATTTATCGCGGATAGTATAGCGGCGGTCACGGTTGATGTCAAGGACGTTCACGCTCGCGCGGCCATCAGGGTATAATCGGTTTATCGTTATGGATACAGTAGGGATTGCCCGCTGGATTACGTGGAATTTATTGCTCGCCGCCATCCCCGTGGCGCTGGCGCTGTCGATGCGCCGGTTGTGGTCCCGCGATGCGCGTGCCATGGTATGGCCGCTCGGACTGCTCTGGTTGATCTTCCTGCCGAATACCTGCTACCTGCTGACGGAATGGCGGCATTTCTTTTATATCCTGGAACGCGATCAGTTCTACTCGCAATGGCAGGTGCTGCATGATATAAACGCGCTGCGGCAGTTGATCCTCTACTGCCTCTTCTATCTGGGCTACAGCGCGCTGGGCATGCTGGCCTTCGTCCTGGCCGTGCGGCCCGTGTATCGGTTGTTGCGTTGCGCCAACCAATCTGCCTGGTTGTGGGGCCTGCCGTTTTTCCCGCTCATTTCGCTGGGGGTCTATCTCGGCCTGATCCTGCGCTTCAATACCTGGGATCTGTTGCACGCTCCGGGCAGGATAATAGCAGAAAGCTGGCAGGCCGTCACCAGGCCATACCTGTTCACCTTCATCCTGTCCTTCGGCGCTTTCCTCTGGCTGTCGTATTTCGTCCTTGATATCTGGATCGACGGCGCGCTGCTGCGCTGGCGGCGACCGGCTACTTCCGCGCCGACCGCAGAGTGAACAGGGCGACTTCGGGCCGGCAATTCAGGCGGATGATCCCCGGATAGGTCACACCGATGCCGCGTGAGACGTATAACTGCAGATTCCCTATGCGGTACAGGCCCATTGTATATCTGTTCCCCATATACGGCTTCACCACGATTCCGATCCCCGGCACATGGACTTGCCCGCCGTGCACGTGGCCGGACAACTGCAAATCCACCGGCGTCTGCGCGACGACCGTTGCCGTGTCCGGCTCGTGCACCAGCAGGATGGTCGGCTCCCCGGCGGGGATGGGCTGCAACGCGCGGGACAGGTCGGGCCGGCCTTCCCAGGCGTCGTCCAACCCGGCGATCCACAGGCGCTTCGCGCCGCGCCGCACCGGCGCCGCGTCATTATTCAGCACGTTGATCTCCGCGGCCTGCAGTGCCTCCGTGACGGCGGCGGGGTTCGTCCAGTAGTCGTGATTGCCCAGCACGGCGAAGACGCCGTCGCGAGCATGCAGGCCGGACAGCAGGCGCGTGCATTCCCGGATGCTGCCGGGCACGTTCACGTAATCGCCGGTCAGCAGGATCAGGTCGGGCTGAAACGCATTCGCCTGTTCCACCGACCGGCGAATCTGCGCGACGTCGATGAACGACGGGCCGCAGTGCAAATCGCTCAACTGCACAATGCGCAGACCGTCGAATTCAGCAGGGAGGCGAGGGAGGACGATGTCGTGCCGCGTCACCTGCAGCCGCGCCGGTTCCACGAAGATGCCGTCGATCAGCAGCACTGACAGCAGCAGGAGCAGAACGCGGCTGCGGCGGGATAACGGCCGGCGCTTGCGTACGGTGGATGATGTTTCCGTCGTCATGACCACCACTTCCAGAAATGGTGCACCGGCCCGTGCCCGCCGCCCAGTGGCCAGGCGTGCGCGATGGCGCCCTGCAGCCAATCGATAGCCGCTTCGACCGCCGCCGGCAGCGCCAGCTCGCGCGCCAGCTCCGCCGTGATGGCGGAAGAGAGCGAGCAACCGGTGCCGTGAGTGTTGGCGGTGTCGAGGCGTGGATGCCGGAAGCGATACGGCGCCCCTTCGCCGCGCACCAGCAGCAGATCTTCAAGCTCGTTATCCTCGGCATGCCCGCCCTTGAGCAGCACTGCCCCAGGTCCGAATGCCAGCAGCGCACGGGCGGCTTCCTCGGTATCCTCGATCTGCGCCCGGATCAACAGCCGCGCCGCTTCCGGCAGGTTGGGAGTGATGATGGTGGCCAGCGGGAACAAATGCTGGATCAGCGCCTGCACGGCATCGTCATGCAGCAACGCATCACCGCTTTTCGCCACCATCACGGGATCTAGAACAATTGTTTTTATACTATGCGCGCGCAACCGGTCCGCCACGGTCGCGACGATTTCGACCGAGGAGAGCATGCCGATCTTTACCGCGGCGAAGGAAATGTCCTCCAGCACCGCGTCGAGTTGAGCTGCCACCACCGGTAGGGGAATGTCGTGGACAGCACGCACGCCGCGCGTGTTCTGCGCGGTGACGGCGGTAATCACGCTGGCGCCGTAGACGCCCAGCGCGGCAAAGGTCTTCAAATCCGCCTGAATGCCCGCGCCGCCGCCGGAATCGCTGCCGGCAATAGTCAACGCGCACGGATAACGAGTCTGCATGGTTGTATCGTAGCGCAAGAGGGGAGGGGAGGGCAAGTTATCAGGATGACTGATATAAGAAGGGAAGTTTTCAAACGCCACTCGTTATTAGGCAAGCATTTTTTCTACGGCTCGCTGCAAGGGTTCCAGATCCTGCTGCACCGTATCCCACACCCGATCATTATTTACCTGGTCGTAGACAAGACAAATCCTACGTTACTTGGAATATCGTAAGATTGTCAATAGCCTGCTTTTCTGCTCGAGTATCCTTGTTGAGGGGGAAGCGGGCAGGCGATTACAGAAGTAACGTCCGATAATATATGTTATGTATAGTTTAGCGCTGACTTGTTTTACCCCTGTTTGAGGAGGGTTGTTTCGGGGTGAAATGATCAGCGCGTGGTGACGGTCGATGGAAGCAGCAACGCCAGCAGATCGGCGGGCGCGTCGATGAACGCGTCCGGGTGTTCCGCCAGCAGTTCGGCGCGCGGGCGCAGCGACCAGCCGACGGCCACGGCGCGCATGCCGGCGGCGCGCGCGGCGATGATGTCGTCGGGATTGTCGCCGATGTAAATCGCATCATCCGGCGACGATTGCAGCCGCTGCAGCGCGCAGAGCAACGGATCCGGCGCGGGTTTGAGGCGTTTCGTGTCTTCTTCGGCGATCACCACCGGGAAAAAGGCGCTGTAGCCGATATCCTCGATGGTCTGCAGGCAAATGCCACGCTTTTTGCTGGTGACCACGCCCAGCTTCAGTTCCGCCGCTTGCAACGCCTCCAGCATGGCCCGTATGCCGGGAAATTCAGCCAGCAGCGCATCGTGGTTCACCAGGTAACGCCGACGATAAAACGGCACCGCGCGCTCCAGGTCGATCGGTGGATGGTACAGGCGCAATTGCTGGCGGAGCGCCAGCCCCCAGTGTGGCAGCAACTCCTCCCGCTGCCACGCCCGCCCGGTCGCTCGCTCCAGCGTTTCCGCTATCGTGCGCAGGATCACCTCATTGGTATCGGCGATGGTGCCGTCCAGGTCAAATAAAACAGTAGTTATTATGTTAGGCATTTCTCACTACGTAGAAAATCCGATCCGAGCGACGGCCCGCGGGGAGGAACGTGTAGGCGTCAAAGGCGTCCAGGAATTCGAAGCCGGCGTCGGCAAGGAAGCGGAGCACGTCGTCATGCCGGTGCGCGCGCTCTTTGTGCACCTCGCGAAACGCACGCCCGTCCGGCAGGTAAAACTGCATATCGACGGTAGACATGCGCGTGCGTTTGTTGTAGTGGGCGGTCCAGACGTGCTTCACCTCGGCGCTCTCGTCCCACAGGTTGTCCTGCGAAAAGAGGTTCTTTTCCAGTGCATATTCACTGTTCAGATCGAAGATGAAGCCGCCGCCGGGCCGCAGGTGGCGGTGGACGCCGGCGAAGGTCTGCTGCAGCGCGCGGGCGGTGAGGATATAATTCAGGCTGTCGAACAGGCTGACGGCCACATCGAAGACGCCGGGCAGGTCGAGCTGCGCCGCGTCCTGGCAGAGGAAGGCAACGTTCATCACGCCCTGCTGCGCCGCCTTCGCGCGCGCCATATCGATCATGCGCGGCGCGATGTCCACCCCGGTGACGTGATATCCTTCTTTTGCGAGCAGCAGCGCCACCGATCCCGTACCGGTGGCCAGGTCGAGGATGCGCTTCGGCTTCCACCCGAACCGTTTGAAAAGCTTCCGCAGGTATTGCACCCACTGCCGGTAAGGCACCACCGACATGACTTCATCGTAATATGGCGCGATCGCGTCGAACTGATCGGCAAATTTGTCGTCGTAATTTTCCATACTCAGTGGTTTTGCAATAGTGCCGCGCCGTCGAAGCTGCCCTTGAAGGTGATCGTGCCGTCGCCAATGCTGACGTCCTGAATGCGGCCATTCGTCAGCGCTGCCGGCAGCAGGCTCCCCGCCGGCAGGGGGTAGGCTTTACCCACCTCATCTTCCTGGCGTTGTCCGCCTGCCGTGCTTTCGGTGATGTGGAACAGCATCTCCCCGGACGCGTCGGGCGCCAGTGTCCCGCGCAGGCTGAAGGGTTGGCGCTCACGGGATTCCGGCGTGGTCCCCTCCCCTGCCAGCGTGATGCCATCCTGCCGGGAGAGCGTGAGGCTCAGCGTTTCCGGCTGCACTTGCAGGCCGCTGATCTCCAGGGTCTGCTGCTTATGCAGCAGCTTTGTCAGCTCGTCGGCTGACAGTGTGATATCGAACGCGCCCTGGCCGACGTGAGTGACCTGCTTCTTTTTCCCCCGGATGTTCACCTCTACGTCGCGGATGACCACGTGCGTGGATTGGGCCTGGAGTTCGTGCGGGAGCTGCAGATCCGTGCCGGTGATCTCCACCTCCGGCATGCGCATCGTGTCGCGCCCGATCTGCACCGGTTTATTGGTCAGTGTCAGATTCTGCGGATTGGTGACATAGGGACGCACGGCCTTCTGCAATTGCACATTCATCGCTCGCGTAATGCGCCGCTGTACCCAGACATATCCGCCCCAGAAGACGACCACGAGCAGCAGGATCACCGCCAGCGCGATGAGCAGTCCTTTTTTCATGCATTCTCCCGATCAGCGCACAGCGGTAATACGGCCCGCGACGGTGGCCGTGCCGGTGTCGACTTTGATGCCGGTGATGTCGCTCTGAAAGGGCCAGTCGGCGAAGGAAATGACCGGATTAATCACCGAGAGCGCCCCTTCGATCTGCTTCATCGGGATCAGCGGCGTCTTCTCCACGGAGATTTGCGTGACTTTGTAGTTCACTTCATTGTTGATGCTCGACGGCAGCAACGTGCCCAGGACCGTGAGCGGAAAACGCTTGTTGATAATCGGGATCACCGCTTCAGCGGTGAGGAGCGTCTTGCCCTTGCCGGCGAAGGTCACGGTGAGCGTATCGAGCGGGACCTGCAGCCCGATGACCTTCACCCCGCGCTTGCGAAGATACGCGGTGGCGGCATCGTCGGTGACGGACAGGCGGTAGTAGCCGTTGTCGATCCCGGTGAAGTGGAACGGTGGGCCGGTCATCGCCAGGTTGTTGAGTACCAGCTTGGCATTCGCCAGCTCCGGGCCATTCTGCAATTGCAGATGCTGCCCTTTGATGACAATCTGCGGCACTGTCGCCTTCCCGATGCCGGTGATATTGACCGGTTTGGGCACCGAGATCTCCAGATTGTCCGGATTCGCCACCAGGTCGCGGCAGGCCGTCCGTATGCCTTCGGTGACCATCTGCACCGCTTTGATCTGCCACCCGATATATAGGCCGCCGAGAATCACCGCCAGCACGATGAGAAAAGCGAGCAGGCGCTTCATACAATCATCCTTTCGAGATGGGCTGTGCCTCGTCGATCTGCTGGTGATCGTCCACCGCCGGCGGCGCGGACGGCCTCTCTTCCGTGGTGTTCATGGATTTCTTGAACTCGCGGATGCCCTCGCCGATAGAGCGCGCGAGCTCGGGAAGTCGTTTGGGACCGAAGACCAGGAAGGCCAACACGAGAATTAAGATGACCTCCGGTGTGCCGAGATGCATATCATACCTCCAGATTGGGCGTTACGGACCGGGAGCGCGAACGATAATCGGCTGGCTCAACAGGAATTGCCCGCGACTATCCTGTGCGACCAACCGGAAATATCCTGACGTGCCGGTCGGCGATTCCTGCGGTGCGGTCCAGGTGCCCGACGGCCCGGCCTGCTCAAAAGCGACCGCGCCGTTTCGTATTATCTTTACCCATTGTATCGGGTTTTCTCCCATGAGGGAATAGCTGATTGTCAACGGACCGGTGGACGGCAGCGATTCGCCCGGAACGGCGCGCTCTCCGGAGGGGGCGGTGAGGGTAAAATCCGCGAGGGTCAGCTTGCCGGGCACGGCGTTCGTCACGTAATAACGTCCGGCCTTCAGCGCTTCCAGACAGGCCACTCGCTGCGCGTCCGGCGTGTCTGCCGGTGTCGTGAGAAGCACGAGGGTGGGCCGGACCGGGAATTTCCCCTGGTGATAATCGATCTCTACCATTGTCCCGGGCAACACCGGGCGCTCCCCCGCGACGTAGGCCGCCAGCGCGCGGTCCCACACGCCGCCGGGGGCGGTGACGATGTTGCCGGCGCTCCCCGTCGCCATGCCGTTGCTGACCGGCGCCGTTAACAGCGATTCCGTGTATGCCGTCACCGCGGAGAAGACATTGAGCGCCATATGTCGCACCTCGCTGCCATACGGGTGCGCCCAGAAGGCTACGCCGCCGGCCGCGCGCACGGCCTCGGTGAAGTGGAGATAAGGCGCCTCCCCCTCGTCGGTGAAACCGGGCCGGGACGCGTTGTAGGCAAGCATCGGCAGCCGGCGAAAGGTCCGCGCGTCTTCGATGCCGGCTACGATGAGGTGCTTGCGCCACTGGTGATTCACCAGCTTCCCGCCAAGCAGGTGACCGCTCCAGAAATAATACGGAGATGCTTCAAAACCCGGGATAAGGATCATATCGGGATATCGCGCCTGCACGCGCCGGCACGCCTGCAGATACGCGTCGAACCCGGTTTCGTGCAGGCTGTGGTGAAAATAGCCGACGGTGGTGCCCAGCACCGGCAGTTCCCAATAGGTATCCGCGTGGTCGGTCAGCCAGACCGCCTGAAAGCCCGCGCCACGCGCCATCTCGACCACGCGGCTCATCCGTTCCGCGCCGTCGCTGAACCGTGTATGCAAGTGCGCCGCCACCGCGACCTGCCGATACGCCGCGAACTCCGACGCCGGCCCCCGCAATCCCGCGAGCAGGATCAGGCCGCACAACAACAAGCGAATCGGCGATCTCATGCACCTATTGTACCCGATTCACCCCCATCGCGTCGCCGGAGACACAATTTTTTCCGCCCCGGCGTGTTGACAACGCCGCGGGCTTTCAGTATGATATGGCCGTCACGTGCCGATGTGGCGGAATGGCAGACGCGCTTGGTTCAGGGCCAAGTCCGGGTTTCCGGGTGGAGGTTCGACTCCTCTCATCGGCACCAATTTTTTTTGGTCTCCCCAAATTTTTCACGACTCCCCTACCCCGTTGCCCTGGTATAACTTCCGGTATGACATCGACCCGTCCGAAGCCTTACACGCATTCTACCCACGCAGCAGGCGCGAGAAGGCACGAATCCTTGTCAGTGAAGGCGAAGTTACCGTTGAACAACCCGCCTTGAGGAATCGTCGTCATTGTAAAGGAAATATAGTTTTTGTATTTGGTAGCAGGATTTTTTGTGGACACAGTGAATATATTACAATACAGATTACCTTTACGCAGTATTTTCAATTACCATTGCAACCGCAATATATCTTGTACGGTTTGAATAGAGGGAGCAAGTTCGAATGCCAAAATAAGGAGTTTGTACTATGAACAGGTCTGTATTCCTCTCGTGTCTGCTGGCCTTTCTGATACTCTTCCCAGCGGGATGTAAGCGGCAAAAGGAAGTAGCGAAGACTGTTGCAGTTCCCCATATCAGTAGCGTGAAGGATTCCTCATCGCAAACCGATTACTCGAATGATTCTCCATATACAGACACATCATCGAATTTAGACACATCTAATTCCTCTGATAATTCTGTGTCCGAAGATGCCTTTTCCGATAATACTGATGCACTTGTAGCAGGCCATGTTGGGATAATAGTAAATAATTCTGGTGACAAAGGAGCTCCTGCTGCTAACACAAAGGAAGATTTTAATGAAATGGTCAAATATGCGAATGCTCATGATATGGAAGGTTGGGCACAAATGACGTATCAAGGTCGTATGGTGATGCTTCCAGTTGGGACACGCATTAGAATTATCTCAAACGGCTGGTATTGTAGGATTCGTGTGTTAGACGGGAATTATGCTGGTGAGGAATTCTATATCTCTGACGTATTCATTAGATAAATAATATGCCATAAAAATGAAAGGGGAGATGGCATGACCGATAACCTATTCTCATTGATTCGGACTTCATTGAACATACACTGGTGGTTCTTTTTTATTTCACTCGGTTTCGCAATTATTCTTCGTTTCATAGCAACCGCACTTAAAGCATGGGAGCGGAGAGACCGTTTCGATAAGTCATGTTGGTGGAACTTCAAATCGTGCTACTGGAAGTATTTTAAGGGTTGGGGCTCTAGCCGTGATGAAGAAAATGATTATTTGCATCCAAGTATCATCGGCTTCTTTGAATTGGTAGCGTATCCTATACTCATGGCAGTCAACAAATGGGAATTTATTGGCGCATGGGTTACTCTAAAGACAGTCGCAGAATGGCAAGCATGGACAAAAGAGCGTCGCCCTTTCAACCGTTTTCTAATCGGCAACGCTCTGGTCATTCTCATTGCGTTCCTCATCGCGCTTTTGTATATCTATCCTAACATGAAATACCGGATGCCCGTCGACGGCACCATCAGCTACTCTCACGATGGCAAGACGATGCAGTTAAAAGTCAACATCAAACGACCTGATCCTTTAATCGATAAGATAACCGCTTCGAAGTCCCCCATGCACATCAAAGGCATCATTAGCTATAATAAAGGCAATACGATTAATGTGGAGGTTACCACGCCGCCAAAGCCCAAAGACACCATCTCGTCGTCCACACCCAAATGAAACCAAAAGATAATACCAACAAAATAACAGCGTTTTTGTCATACAGATGCACTAGTTTTAACGGAGGCATCGGGCGCTTATCTTTATCGCTGCGCTCGCATCCTCCACGTCCATTCCTGGTTATGCCAGTTCTACCAATGCCCAACCCATTGACGCGCAGGGGATACGGAACGTGTTCTCCTGAAGCACGTACGCTTCACCGCTGATCGCGTTGCTGGCAGTGGTGTAATCGCCGTTCACCTCGATGATCGCTTCCGCGGCTTCCAGGCCCAGGTTCGACACGACCAGCAGCAACCGGCCGTTCCGCGCATAGGCGCTGATGTATACGCCCGGCGTTTCGCTCTGCACCAGGTCCGTATTGCGCCAGTAGGGATGCCAGGTGGCCGATGAGGTGCCGAAATGCTGAAAGACTCCCCAGATCGACGAGATCGTATCCAGCATCTCCCCCACCCCTGGCCGCACCAGCACGTTATGCAGCAGGGTGTAGGCCAGCGCTTCCGGCGAACCGCTGAGGAACTCCGCCGGGATGCCGAAGTTGCGGCCCATGAATTCGGCCTGGAAGGTCTCCAGCGGGAAGCGCCCCTGCGCATCGTGCTTGAAGCCGCCGCCGATGTGCTCGCCGTCCCAGTAGGAATGGGCGAACTGCAGCGTGGGGGTCAGGCAGCAACTGCTCTGGTGCGCGGTGATGATGCCATCGCGCGCGGAGACGATCTCATACAGCCGCCGCATCATCTCGCGCACGGCAAAGATCGGATAGGTAGGCGCCAGCGTGCCGTCCGGCTTCCGGTAGCCGCAGCCGTGCGCCGCGTTGCAGCACCCCCAGGGCATGGTGGTGCCGTCCAGGTAGACACCGTCGAAGCCGTATTCGTCCATCATCCAGGCGACGCCGTCGAGCCACTTCTCCTGCCACGCGCTGCCGTAGCAGACCATGTAATCGCGCTGCGGGGGCAGGCGCTGCCAGCCGCCTTCGTACCGGCCGTCGGGATGCTTCACCAGGATGCTGTCGGACATCTCCGCCCACTCCGGCGCCAGCGTGGAGACTTCGTAGCCGAAATACGGCGTGGCTTTCAATCCGCGCGCATGGGCAGCGGCGACGGTCGCCTTGATTTCCTGCGGCCGGTCGGTCATCCAGTAATTCTGGATGGCGTTCCACACCTCGTGAATGACCATCACATTGGCGCCGGATTCGGCGACGCGGTCGAGCAGACTGCCGGGCTTGCCGTCGGGACGCGGGTGCGCTTCCACACTGATCGTCTCCAGCGGCTCGTAATAGCTCAAGTGGACGATGCGGCGAGCGGTCACGTCCTCATCCACCGGCTTGACGGGCGTCGCCTGCAGGCCGAAGGTGATGGTGACCGGCGGGTTCGGGTGATACCAGCCGTCTAATTGCTCCGCCCAGGTCAGCAGCAGGCTGTCCAGCAAGCGCAGGCGCAGCACCATTTGCCCGTCCACCGGCACCACTTCAATGGCGCGCTGCGGATCGGCCGGCTGCCAGCCCCGGTCCGACTCGGCGAACCAGCTCAAGCCGCCCTCTTCCCAGCCCAGCCAGATAAACGGCTTGAAGGGAAAGGCCAGGCCTTCCGCCGGCAGCGCGCCGCTATTCACCGGCTCATACGTCTGCACCTCGCCGCCGTTGACCAGCGGCCAGTAGGTATACAGCCTTGCGTATTCAGGACGCAGCGGAATCTCGACCCACAACTGCTCCAGCCCGGCCGCCAGCTCCGCGCCTTTATGGAAGCCCAGGTAGGGGGTGATGGCCAGGTCGAAGCGCAGCACGCCGTCATATTCCGCCTTCACCGAGGTGCTGATGATCACACCGCCGGTCTCCGCGGTGCCGCACAAGACGGCGCGCTCCTCATCCTGCTGCAGCAGCGCGAGGAAGGGCTGCTGCCACTCGATCGGCTCCCCGTGCAGCCGCCCGACCAGCCGCACCGGCCCGGCGAGGATCTCTTCTCCGGCCGTAGTGATGCCGGTGGGCAACCCGGCGTGGGTGCCCAGGCGATAGGTGCGTCCGATCACGTCGAGGACGACTTCTTCGCCGTCCTTCTTTGCCTGCAAGGGTGTCCAGGGAGCGGGCACGGTGCGGTCAATTTGCTGCATGAGTGTTCACCTTTCCAGCGAGCAGTCGCTCGGCGTTGCGATGCAGGATGTCATGGCGGGCGTTGTCGCTGATGTGCGCGAAGAGGACGGCCCCCGCGGCGTAATGCGGGGAGTACCAGGGCAGGTCGGTGCCGAAGAGGATCTTCTCCGAGCTTGTACGCTCCACCATATATTCGATGATGCCGTTGACGTGCAGGCAGGAGAGCAGCGGCAGGGGGGTGCCGCTGCCGCCCGGCTGGTTGCCGAAGTCGTGGGCGACGTAAACGGCGGTCAACTCCAGGTAGACATTGGGCAGGTCGCGGGCAATCGCCGTGGAGACTTCCCAGTCGCCGTAGCCGGAGTGCCCCATCAGGAAGCTTGCGCCTGGATATTGTTCCGCGACCTCCGCCCCCTGCTGCGGGCTGTCAAACGGGCTGCCGCCCCAGGTGTGCACCAGTACCAACAAGCGGTGCGCGTCGGCGTATTCCAACGCCGACCGGTAGCCGTCGCCGGTGATGGGGTGCATATGGTAGTCCGGCAGGCATTTGAAGCCGACAAAGCCGCGCGCCTGTGCCAGGTCTTCAGCCGCGCGCGCGGCCTGTACCGGCAGATTGGGATTCACCGCCCAGTAGCCCAGCAGTTGTTCGGAATATTCATCGATCGCTGCCTGCATGAGGGCATTGCCCCTGTCCGTATCGCCGAAAAGCGCATCGTGCGCCGTGCAGACGATCTGCTTCACCCCCGCCCGCTTCATCGAGTGGAGCATGTACTCTGCCGATCCTGCCGGCAGGTAGGTGGCGCTGGCCGGGCCGAAGTGCCCGTGCATGTCGATAATGGGGCAATTCGCGGAGCGGCCGGTGGCCAGGTATTCCTGTACGATGGGTGAAGGATTCATAATCGCACCCCCCCAAGCAGGCGCTGCAGGTTGCCGCCGGCGATGGCCGACCGCGCCGCCTCATCGATCTCCGCCTGCGCCAGCCGCAGCAACGCGGCCCCGCTGCACACATCCGGGAAACCGGAGCCGAACAGCAGCCGTTCCGCCCCATATCGCTCGACAAACCCTTCGATCAAGCCGTCCACCATGTAATGCGACGTCTCTACGTAGAGCGTGGGGAAGGCATCCAGCAGCGGGCGCAGGTAGCGCTCCAGGCTGTGCGGG
>Ga0172368_10004673_pt1 | contig 15726 bp, 11 predicted proteins | sample Lak11m_FD_114540 | JGI IMG/M metagenome (GOLD analysis project Ga0172368, IMG submission 114540) | Freshwater microbial communities from Kabuno Bay, South-Kivu, Congo - kab_022012_11m | ecosystem: Environmental > Aquatic > Freshwater > Lake | place: Democratic Republic of the Congo: South-Kivu...
ACATAGCAGGAAGTGGCGTTGCGTTCGCAGTTGACGATCGATTGGAAGCGATCACCACTCTGAACGGTGTAGGCGGGGTATTGGCCTTGAATAAAGCCAACGGTGCTGTTATCCGGGACGGTCAACAGGCCGGGATTGGCGTCTGTGGTGCCATCTTCCAGGGTGACCGGTGAAACGATTTTCACGGCAAAGCCCTTGACATCCGGATCAGTGCCGGGAAAGGTCAACGCACCGGCGCCGCTGCTCCAAGTGGTGCCCGGGTCATTGGCAAAGCCTACGAAGTCATAGACCATGCTGCCGCTCGGGACGGGGGTGACGGTGGTTTTGACATAGATATCCACCCACCAGGATTTATCCGCCGCCGAACCAAGACCAAACTTGACACCGGAGGCATTCTTCAGCATCCAATAACCGCGATAATGACCAACTGCGGCGGGCGAAGTAAGGTCGGCCGAAATATTAAAGGAGGTATTCGGAGCTACCGTGGAAGTCAGGGGTATCTCTGCCGTACCATTCATCTGGTCACCGCTCACAAATACCAGCTTGTAACTGGTGGTCCAGGTGCTGGTGCCGGTATTCTTGATGCGCCAGGTCTTGGTAAAGGCAGTGCTGGGCGCAAAGGATGTGCCATCGGGGATGGTAACATCAGAGATAAAGGTGACGCGATCGGTCAGCCCAGAGCCAGGAGTCGAGGTCGGGCCGGTGGTTGGAGTGGGTCCGGATGTGGAGCTGGGTATTGGGGTGGGTGTCACGGCGCCCGAGCGGGTGATACGCGGTCCGCCCCAGACAGCGCGGTCCCCGGTGGGGGAACCAGCGGCGCCAACAAACAGGATGAATTTGACACTTTGCCCAGCCAGCGATGAAAGATCGAGGTTGGCCTTGTAGTAATAGCCTTCGTATTTTTCATTGAATGACCAGAAAGTTTGGACCGGGCCGGAGCCGATCTGGTACTTCAGGCGGAAATTGACATAGCAGGATGTTGCGTTGCGTTCGCAGTTGATGATCGACTGGAAGCGATCACCGCTCTGGACGGTAAATGCTGCGTACTGACCCTGGATAAAACCATTGGTATTGTTATCCGGGACGGTCAGCAAACCAGGGGCCGCATCGGTGCCGCCGCTCTCAAGGGTGATCGGAGCCACGAGCTTCTTGCCGAAACCCTTTACATCTGGATCGGTACCAGGGAAGGTCAAAGCACCAACACCACTCGACCAGGTTGTACCGGGATCATCGGCAAAGGCAACAAAGTCATAGGCGATGCCGGTGCTGCTGCCACCGCTGCCGACCTTGATCTCAACCCACCAGGATTTATCTGCGGCAGAACCAATGCCAAAACGTGTAGCGGAGGCATTCTGCAGTTGGAAATTACCGCGATATGTGCCATTGGCCGAAGGGGCAGTCAGGTGAACGGTTATATCCACCGTGCTACCTGGGGCAACACTTGCGGTGAGGGCCTGAGTGGCAGGCGCGCCCATCTGCGTACCCGAAACAAAGACCAGGGCGTAACTGGTGGTCCAGGTGCAGGTGCCGATGTTTTTGATCCTCCAAGTTTTATCAAAACCCGCCCCGGATGCAACAACAGTACCATCGGGGTAGTTTACATCGGCGACAAACTGTGCCCAATCACAAGCTGTCAGGGCCGAAGCCGGCTGTGGCGCCGGCAGCAACCCAAACACTATGACCAACAGCATAAAGATTGCGGCTAAGGTAGATTTTTGTTTCATCTTTATTCTCCTCATGAATAGACGTCTTCGCTACACGTAAGACGAATTTGAACTCAAAAGAGTTCCGACGTAATATTACAAATTCATTGCATTAGAAAGTATTAATATTATATACCGTTTTTGCGTTACACGAATATCTTAAATCAATTACAAAGCCATAATTTGAATAAAGAAATCCAGAAAAAGCACTATTTTCAAGTGGGTCCAGGGTATATAACACCCGGCTTGATGAGTAGACTCGTTTTTTGCCCGTCGCAAGCATTCTGCAATGATCGGGCAATCCTGTCGCAATGTGATTATAAGAAAAATGTATCCATGGGATAAAGGACCATCAATTCATTCCAGAAAGGAATACGAAAACATGCCACCGTAAAAAATTCAGTGATGCATGATGTTAGCCAGCAGCGCCGTTGCAACCTAAACGACCCGGCGGGCTAACCGATTTCCAAGCGTAAGTATATAATCAATGAAAGCATACGCGTAAAGAACCGCTGACGCCCAGTTTCCAAGGACAGCCTGTAATTCCTCGCAAAATGGGCAGCCCACCAGGTTTGGAACCAACGGACCCGGTCAGGTCCAATAACCAGAAATGGCAGCACATGCATCGAACCATTTTACATCTTGATCTGGATGCTTTTTTCTGCGCAGTGGAAGAGCTGCACGATCCCACACTGCGAGGTAAAGCTTTTGCGGTTGGCGGGCGCCCGGATGAACGCGGCGTTGTGGCTTCCTGTTCATATGCTGCGCGGGCGCTGGGCGTGCATTCGGCCATGCCGATGAGCCAGGCGCTCCGTTTGTGCCCTGGTTTGATGATTGTTTCGCATGGTCATGGAAAATATGGGGAAATGTCGCGCCAGGTGATGGAAAGGTTGCGTAAACTGGCACCGCTGGTGGAACAGATCTCAATCGATGAAGCATTTATTGATATCAGCGATATTCGCGAACCAGCCGCCGAAACCGGGAGAAAACTTCAAAAGCAGATCCTGGATGAACTGGGCCTGCCCTGCTCGGTGGGGGTGGCTTCCAACAAGCTTGTCGCAAAGATCGCAACCGAAACCGGTAAAAAAGCAGCACGGACACGCGCCGATAACCCCGCCCCGGGTTACCCATTCGGGTTAACGGTGGTCCCGGCCGGCAGCGAGGCAGCCTTTTTGGCGCCACTGCCGGTCTCGATGCTGTGGGGTGTGGGACCAAAAACTGAAAAACGCCTGTCCCAATCAGGCATCCACACCATCGGCCAGCTGGCTGCGCTGGATGAATCAGCCCTGGCGAGTATGTTTGGAGAAAATGGGCGCGAACTGGCGCGCCATGCCAGGGGCCAGGATGATCGACCGGTGGTGATCGAACGGGAAACAAAATCCATCAGCCAGGAAATCACCTTCGCGCGCGATGTAAGCGATGACAGGGTACTCGAAAGCACACTCAAGGAAATGTCCGCCCAGGTGGGGAAAAGCTTGCGGCAGGAGCACCTGGCAGGGATGACGGTCAAGATCAAGATCCGCTGGCCCAATTTCACCACGTTAACTCGCCAGACAACCCTGCCTTCGGCAACCGACCTGGATGGGACCATATATGAGTGTGCGCTGGAACTGCTACACAGGGTGCGCGCAAAAGGATTGCCAGTTCGCCTGATCGGTGTGGGCGTCAGCAACCTCGGCCCGCCGGTGCGACAATTGGAACTGTGGGGGAAGGCAAGTGAGAAGGCGCACAGGCTGCAGGATGCGCTGGATACACTCCAAGACAAATATGGGAAGGAGGTTGTAAAAAAGGGAAATAAATAAGAAAATCGGGCTCCGATTCTTTTAGATGGTAGTGCCTGGCATATATTCAATCAGGTCACATTTATATCAATGTTCACCTATATCAATCCTATACCCAGTCAAAGGTGCGGGTGACGGCTTTTTTCCAGCCGGCATACAACCCGTCGCGTTTGGCAGCATCCATCCGCGGTTTCCATTCCTTATCCACCCCCCAGTTCAAGCGCAGTTCGTCAAAATTGTTCCAGAAACCGACCGCCAGCCCGGCCGCATAGGCTGCGCCAAGGGCAGTTGTTTCTGCCACCTTTGGCCGGATGACAGGCACATTAACCAGGTCAGCCTGGAACTGCATCAGCAATTCATTATAGACCATGCCCCCATCCACCTTGAGCGCCTTAAGACTGACGCCTGAATCCTTTTCCATCGCATCCAGCACTTCACGGGTCTGGTAGGCAGTGGCCTCCAGTGTAGCGCGGGCAATGTGACCCTTGTTGACATAACGGGTCATGCCCACGATCGCGCCGCGGGCATCAGAGCGCCAGTAAGGCGCAAACAGACCGCTAAAAGCCGGGACAAAATAAATGCCACCGTTATCATCGACTGTTTGAGCCAGGGTCACTACATCGCTGGAACTTTCGATCAATCCCAGATTATCGCGCAACCACTGCACCAACGCGCCGGTGATGGCGATCGAACCTTCCAACGCATAAACTGCCGGCTGCGTGCCAATCTTGTATGCGAGGGTGGTCAGCAGGCCGTTCCGGGAAGGCACGGGGGTCTCACCGGTGTTCATCAGCATGAAACAACCGGTTCCATAGGTATTCTTGGCTTCACCAGGCAGGAAACAGGTCTGTCCGAAAAGGGCGGCATGCTGGTCGCCCAGGTCCCCGGCTACGGGGATGCCTCCGAGGGCACCCCGGGCATGTCCGTAGACTTCGGACGAAGATCCGATACGCGGCAGCATCGAACGTGGAATGCCAAGTAATCGCAGAGTCTCTTCATCCCAATCCAAGGTTTCAAGGTCCATCAGCAGGGTGCGGCTGGCATTGGTCACATCGGTGACGTGGGCGCCGGTCAGGTTCCAGATCAGCCAGGTATCAATATTGCCGAATAACAACTCGCCATTTTCAGCGCGTTCGCGCACTCCTGGCACATTGTCCAGGATCCATTTGAGCTTTGGTCCTGAGAAATAGGTAGCCAATGGCAGGCCTGTTTTGGCGCGCAGGCGATCCTGGCCTCCATCCCTGGCCAACTCATTGCAGATCTGGTCGGTGCGGGTATCCTGCCAGACAATGGCATTGCAGACCGGCTTGCCGGTGGTTTTTTCCCAGACCACGGTCGTCTCACGCTGGTTGGTGATGCCCACCGCAGCCAACTCGGAGGAAGTGATGCCCGCCTTGCTGAGTGCGCCGCGCATCACTTCCTGGGCCCGTTCCCAAATTTCAAGCGGGTCATGCTCCACCCAACCGGGTTTGGGGTAGATCTGGATGTGTTCACGCTGGTCGACCGCCACGATTTGACCACCGTGATTAAAAATGATGAAACGGGTGCTGGTGGTTCCCTGGTCAATGGCTCCGATGTATGCTGGCATGGATTACTCCTGAGAGAGTTGTTTGGAACGCTGATGGAACAGATTGAGTAGATTACACAGTATTTTACAACGGAAGAGCAGCAAGCAAATTGCCATTTCTGTTACTGGAAGGACTTATTTATGTTCTGTTTTACTCATAAGGTTGCCTCCGGGCTTGGGGAAACAACCTCGAAAGCTGGAAAAGGTGTTTTTTTGTAGTTCTTTTGAGCGTGGAACGCTCAAAAGAACTACTCGCGGGGCAAACATTCGATTTTTATTCTTCCAGGCAGACAAAAACGGGATGGCGAAGACAGAAAACAGATGGCAATTAGTAAAGACTATGTTTGATTTTTTATTTATCGGTTTACTCGATATAAAGTGAAGGAGGTGAGGTTGATATAATAGTAACTGCTTTGTGCTCAAGGATCAATCAACCAGGATCGTGAAGATATCATGAGCAGACAGGATGTTGGTAATTGTTGCCTGTGGTTTACAATGCTTGGCCTATTGATTCTCTGTATTATCGTGGTGGTGGGCGGTGGGTCTGTTCTGCTTGCGAATGAAGCAAATGCGACTCCGGTCCCAACCGCAATTACAACTTGCGAAGGCCTGCTGAAAAATGTTCACAGCGCATACAGCGCCAACAAAAACATCAAAACGGATAAGAAATACATATTGAATGTTTACCAAGTGGAAGGAGATCAGATTTCGGGGATGGAAAAGGGAATGGTCCCGACAAACCTGCTTAAATTTCAAGACGATCTCGAATCGCAGATACTCATCTGGGATTACTTTGCCAGCATTATCCCTCCCGAACAAAGGCGCTCCCTGACAGAATATCGAATTTTCACCGACGGCAGTGGCAACATAGCCGGTTATGCCGATATTAAATTATCATCGAAAAACGAAAGCGCAACAGAAACCATGGCGCTGGAGGTCGACCTGGCCGGTTACCAGGATCTTAATTCCATAAACGATACTCTCGTGCATGAATTTGGCCACATGCTCACTTTGAATAACCGCCAGATCGATATCAAGACTGATCCAACCAGATGCCTGTTTTATACTACCGCTGGCCAATGCAGTTTCGGTGACTCGTATCTCAATCGTTTCTTTGAACAGTTTCGGAAACGGGAACCTGATGAGGAACGGGAAACGGGCACACCTGATCTGCGGGAAGAGATTGCCGACAGCTGGACAAATTTCGTGATGGAACCCAGGCCAACCGGTAACAGGCTTTCGGCCCAGAAAATATTATTTTTTTACAATTTTCCCGAGCTTGTAAGTTTACGTTCGGCAATCAGGGGACGGATTTGCAAATACTTCAATATGCCTGAATAAGCTCACGATTGACTCATTTCCTGCCTTTCAGCCCAGCGGAACAGATGGAGCCGGCTCGGGTAACAGGAATTCGCGATGCACAGCCTGGACCAATATCTCGACTGCGTCGCCAGTACTGTAATGACCGAAAAAGCGCCAGACAGGCTGGATGTACGGCGTGACCGAAGCGGGATTGGAAGCGGCGTAGCGCGGATCGCTGGTGAAGAACACCAACTCAATGCTTTCGATGGTCAAGGTCGGCGGAGGGGCTTCGATTCCAGGGCCGTTTTCAGTATATGTATTTGGCTGGTCAGCTGTGATGGCTTGTTCGTTCTTCTGGCCGTTCTTGGGGTTGACAGCCAGGCCTGCGCTGAAAGATCTCATGGCTGGGTAACCGCCCAGGGTCTCGCCCGGGATAATGAGAACTTCGATCTCGACCAGGTCGCCTGCAACTCCGATCAGGTTGGAATCGGGCAAGCCAATAGGTATTAATTGAGCGTAGGTTTTGCCATCGCTGGCCGTAAACAGGACCACCTGCTGGTTTTCCAGGGTGGCAAGCTTTTGCGTACCTTCCAGGATCTGGAAGGTCAAGTCGGGATAGGGCACCTCGAAGCGTTCAACGCTAACGATTGGCGTGCCCTGGTTGCTAAAACCGGTCACATCGCCCCAGACCTTGACTGGACGGTTGTTATTAGACTTAAGAGATGATAGATCCTTGCCCTGCAACATATAATAAGACTGCACAACGGCAAGACCGTATTCAGTACGTACCGATCCATCCGCACCGGTAATGACATTGACATTGAGGAGACCCTGCAACCCATCGAGACGCTGACCAACGGGCTGCCCGGTTGGATCAGCTTGCGAGCCGGCCTGGGGTGGCAAAGCTGTGGGCCACGGCACAGGAGTGCCGCTGAGGTTCAATTTCGCAAAGTTGCCGCCACCACCTCCACCGCCACCGCTTCCATGACTTTGACCATTGAACCAGGTGATTGATTGCCATTCAAATTTCGGCTCCATCAGGTAACCCAAAACATTCACATCTGCCATCGGCAAGGGCAGATCCGCAGGCACATCATCCAGAACATAATCCGTACCATTGGATGTGAAGATGATCTTCTGGTCTTCTCTGCGCAGGCTGCCCTGCAAGGCATCCTGCAAAAAAGACGGGCCATATTGTGACAGCACCTGCCACTCATCCACCTGAAATTTTCGAATACCGTTCTCCTTAATAAACTGGCCTTTGGCCTGCACCAGCACGCTTTGCTCCACATTTTCCATACCGGTTGTTTTGCCGCTCAAAGTATAAGATTCGAGCATAAGGAACGGTGGCTGACCGGCCTCCAGCGCCGGAACACGGTCAATATGCCCATAGAGGCTGACAGGCACCCCCTCAGGATAAGCCCGTGTCCAGGTGGTCACCGGCGTGCCAGAGGAAACACCATGAAAGGTTTCCTGAATGCCCAGTTCTGTGGCGGGGTCGGTGTAATACTGCCAGGCCTGCCCGGCGCTGATCAAGTCAAACTGGTCAACTGGCTGCGCATCCGAACTGAGCAAGTTGGATTCCAACGATATCACCTGCCCCTGCGGGCTGACCTGCAGGCTCAGTGCCTGGGGCACGTAATCAAAACGCACCGGGCGGCCATCCAGGCTGAGAGGAATAACGTAGAACCAACCTTCACCCATTCCGTTGGCCACCTCAAGCTGGTAATCAAAATTAAAACCATGCGACTTCAAGAATGAGTCGATCAATGGGGCGGCTGTTTCCTGGAGAACCACCATACCGCTGGGGGATGGAATATCACCCGTGGAATATGCGTAGCGCCCGGATGAAGAGACATACAGACGCTGTTTTCCATCTGTCACAAGCAGTTCACCGGCGGCAGGCGAAGAAACATCAGGCCGATATACCTGTCCATCGATCCCAAACTGCTGCGCCAGGGATCGGGCTACTTCCATGCTGGCAGGGATTTCGGGCGAATGCATGTATATCCCGGCCGTGGCAGGTTCCTGTGGAAATTCCGCTGCCAGGTAAATGGTGGTACCATGCCGTTCATAAACCGGCATTTCTGCCAGTGCAGTGGGGGTTGGCGCCGGCTGCGCAGTAGGACTGGCATCAGCCAACACCACTTTCGTTACAAATGTCAGCGATGCATCCCCAACACGCCCAGTCACTTCCCAGCAACCGGTAGTGGGGAAAATGAGGGCAGAGATCTGCAAGCCGGTCTCTCCATAGCCGGAAGGGATGGACGCACGCAGCGGCTCAGCCTGAGCATCCAGCCGGTGGCCTTTAATCGTCAATTTTCCATTCACTGCGCGCACCCAACCCCACTTCATCGAATAAGAGCCATCGCTTTCAAGATTATCAATCGTATTGACCAACACTTTACCATCCGGCCATAAACTCGTCCACAACTGTCCATTTCCCAGGTAATCCTCAGACGGAACGGTCTCACCAGGGGGCAGGCTGCCATTTCCGCGGGTGACCGGGCAGACAAATGCGGTGGCATTTAATTGCGCCGCGGGAGGACGAGGCTCAGGAGCCACACTACGAACCAACCAGATCATACCCAGGACAAGGGCAACAACCACCGCTGATCCGGCCAGGTATTGCCAGAGAAAATTGATATTTTTCAGCGGTTGTATCTTCCTGGCCTCAAACCGTTTCCGCAACTGCATTTCCAATTCCTGGATGACATGCTCCTGCGGCTGCAGGGATTTCCCGGATTCGGCAAGCTGGGCGAGTGTCTCACGCTCTTCCAATGGGAATTGGTTTAGAAAATCATTTTTATTCATGATTCCACCTCCAGCGCGAGCATTGTGCGAGTCCGAAGATCGTCCAGCCCACGAGAAATGAGCATTTTTACAGCAGCTTCACTTTTTCCGAGAGTGCCCGCCGCATCCGACAGGCTCAGATCGCCAAATACGCACAGGATGATGGCCTCCGCCCGTTCAGAATTGATCTTCTTAAGGGCATCCCGCGCTTTTTGGAAGGAAATGCGCTGGCCAACCACCACCTCAAGCGGGGGATATTGGGCAGGCAGGCTGCCCGCCAGATCCAGCGATTCCTGAGGCTTGAGGCGCCGGAAAAACAGGGCATTCTGGCGCCGGGCAATACCCATGATCCAGGCGGGAAAAGAACCGGTGTGGCGGTAACCGCCAATCCCATCCAGGGCAGCCATGAATGTCTGCGAGGTCAGATCCTCGGCATCCTTCGCATTACCGGTATGGATAATGTGATAACGGTAGACTTGCTTCACATACCGCCGGTAAAGCTCGGCGAAAGAATTTACATCCGCTCGCGCCTGTTCGACCAGGATTTCATCATCCAATAGATGTGTGGTCATAAACCTCCGTGTTTGGGCACTCTATTAATGTATGTTGCCAAAACACGCTTAAAAGTAACAGGCAAATTCAACAACCAGCGCAATCGAAATCCATTTATTGGATATTCGCTTAAAGACGCTCCCCCGTTCACCACTCTAGACAGTCCAAAGAGGGAGACGGGGGATGGTTGGGGTGCCAGCAGGGGTCCCGCCGGATTTCACACCGCTCAATTACCTGACCAGGCCCTGGCGCCGGTCAGGAATGCCTTGCCAGGCATTGGTTTTTTCCCGGCGGGCTGGAGTTCGTCGAAGACGAGCAGCCCGCGCACGGTGGCAACCGCCGGCAAGCCGTCCACCACGAGGCGGGTACCCGGTTCGCCAGCTCCGCTAGAGACATGCGCACGGTGGATCTTGAGTGGAGAGCCATTCCATTGAATAAAAGTACCGGGCCAGGGTGAAAAAGCGCGCACCCTGCGTTCGAGCTCTTCCGCAGGCCGCGAAAATTCGAGCAGACCGTGTTCCTTCCTGATCATACCAAAGTACGTTGCACTGGCCTCGGGCTGAGGCCCAGGCACAATCCGGCCGGAAATGTAATCGGGCAAGGTTTCGAGCAGCAGTTCTCCGCCCAGTTTTGAAAGCTTTTCAAACAGGCTGCCACCGGTATCCTCAGCGCTGATGGGGATGGCACGCTGGCGCAACATGGGACCGGTATCAAGACCAGCATCCATTTTCATAATGGTGATCCCGGTCTGCCTGTCGCCGGCAAGGATGGCAGCCTGGATGGGGGCGGCGCCGCGATGACGTGGTAACAGCGAACCATGAATATTAACGCAGCCCAATGCGGGTAAATCGAGCACGTTCTGGCGCAGGATCTGGCCGAAAGCGGCAACAATGATCAGGTCTGGGGCCCATTCAACCAGCTGCTGGAAAGCTTCGGGCGAACGCAGTTTTTCTGGCTGGATGAAGGGAATACCCAATTCGATCGCCGCCAGCTTGACTGGCGGGGGTGTGAGAGTCATGCCGCGCCCGGAGGGGCGGTCCGGCTGGGTGACGATTCCAACCATTGGATAAACAGCCGCCAAGGCACGCAAAGCCGGCACAGCAAAATCGGGGGAACCCATAAAGATAATCTTTGTTTGCATATTATGATTTTAACACGATAATAATCGGTTGATTTTTGTCCAGTTTCGTTGTACAATCATTTCAACCAATTCCCAAGGAGGCTTAAACCATGACCGATTTTAATTCCGAAATCACCAGTGACGATAAACTGTGGGCCGCACTTACCTACGTCTTCTCCCCGGTGGTGCCCATCATCATCATGTTGATGGAAGACAAGAAGAACCGCCCGTTCCTTAAGGCGCATAACGCCCAGGCACTTATTCTCGGGATCATCACAATTGTTACATCCGGATTTTGTGTCGGCATCCTGGTCTGGTTTTACCAGCTATACCTTGCCTACCAGGCCTACCAGGGCAAGACGGTTGAAGTGCCCGTCATCACCAACTTATGCAAAGGCCAGGGCTGGGCTTAATTTTCCCACCAGTCCAAGCAAAAAGATCCGCGCACTCCCTGCGCGGATCTTTTTTTATCCCGCTATATTCATGCAACTTGTGGGCGCCCGATCGCGTAAGATGATTGAAATGATCCATTAAATCAAGGTTCAAAACAATAACAACAAAAGAGGAAAAAATGACAACTGCTTCCCTGAATTCAACTTCCATGCCTGCCCCCATGACACAGGCCGAGGAGCATACCTGGGCCATGCTGGCCCACCTGAGCGTGCTGGTCAACCTGTTTACCGGTGTTTTGGGACCGGTGGTGGCATTGATCATCTACCTGATGTATGCCAACCGTTCGCGCTACGTGGCCTATCACGCCATGCAATCCTTCCTGTTCCAGCTGGTGGTGTGGTATGGCATCGGTGTGATGTGGGGTGTCGTTGGCCTCTTGAGCGCGATTCTGATCGGGGTAGTCCTGATCCCATTCGCATGCGTGTTCACCCCCATCCTGCTGCTGGGCATGGCTATCGCCCCGGTGTACGGCATCATCGGCGCAGTTGAAACATCACAAGGCCGGGATTTCCAGTATTGGTGGGTGGGCAGTTGGGTGCGCAACCTGTTGACAGGCGTATAATGGTCGCAACCACAGAAAACAAACAATACCCACATTCAGCGAGGAAAAATGTCGAACGAACCCTATACCCCAATGCCACCCAGCCCGCTCTCCCAGGCTGATGAACGAACCTGGGCCATGATCGCCCACTTGAGCGTGCTCGCCAACCTGGTGACAGGTTTCCTCGGCCCGGTGGCTGCGCTGGTCATCTACCTGGTTTATAAGGAGCGCTCGCGCTACGTGGCTTATCAGTCAATGCAGTCTTTTGTTTTCCAAATGATCTGGTGGGTTGGCGCCGGCGCGCTGGCAGGAGTGGCCTGGGCTGTGAGCGGGGTGCTTACAGCGGTATTGATCGGCTTTTTGTGCATGCCGGTAGCCTGCATCATCGGCCTGTTCCCGGTTGCAGCACTGGTATACGGCATCATCGGTGGGGTGAAGACTTCGCAAGGTGAGGATTTCAAGTACTGGCTGATCGGCGATTGGGTCCGCGGCCAACTGGCAGGATAAACTAAAATATAAGAAGAGGTCCGGCTCCTCCTCCAGGAGCCGGATTTTGTTTAATAGTGCCAGTCACCCGTTTTTAACCTGACATTTTTCACTTGACTTCCCCTGTTATTCCCCATAGAATGCAAGTACAATTCAACGGTTACAGGGAAGAGACTCTGGGGGCGGTGAAAATCGCCACCACACAAAGAGCGCCGAAGGTGCAAATCCGAGACGGGCGCGTCCGGACGAAACTCTCAGGCAAAAGGACCCTGTTCCGCTAAACTCTGGAAAGTTCCGCAAGGAACACCGACGGGGCAAGCCTGCCAGGTTGTCAACCAACCGGCGGCGAATCTCTCAGGTCACGGACAGAGGGCGCACGATTAAATTCGTGCGCCCTCTTTGCATTAATATCCATATCCAAAGGAGCACGATAAGATGACCACACCCGCCAATTTGAAATATAGCAAAAGCGACGAATGGTTCAACCCATCCGACGGAAAAGTAGGCCTGACAGATTTTGCCCAGGGACAGCTGTCCGACATCGTCTTTGTCGAGATCCTGGTGGCCGTGGGCGACACCGTGGAAGTCGGCACACCCATCGCCTCGGTGGAATCGGTCAAGGCGGCAGCGGAAACCTATGCGCCCGTAGCCGGCAAGGTTGTAGCCATCAATGAAGGCCTGGCTTCCGCCCCCGAAACCCTGAACAGCGACCCGTTTGGCGCGGCTTGGATGATCCAGGTCGAAGGCGGAAATGGGGCAGCCATGCTGGATGCCGCAGCTTACGATAAAGACTGCGAAGGCAGAGCCCACTAATCTGTGCCCGGTAAGCGGACACCAAGAATGGAAAACAAAAAATGACATATATTCCCCACTCTCCAAAAGAGCGGGATGCGATGCTTGCCACGATCGGCTTGAAAAACCTGGATGAGATGTTTGATGCCGTCCCTGCCAGGTATCGCTTCCCCGAACTCGATCTACCCCCGGCGTTAACCGAAATGGAAGCCGCGGCCCTGCTGTCCGAACTGGCCGGCAGCAATGAATCGGCCAGGGATCTGGTCTCCTTCCTGGGCGCCGGCATGTACAACCATTACACTCCGTCCGTGGTCGATCATATCCTCAGGCGCGGCGAGTTTTATACCGCCTATACCCCTTACCAGCCGGAAATTTCGCAAGGCACACTGCAGGCAATCTTTGAGTATCAATCGCTGATGACTGCGCTGACCGGCATGGAACTGTCAAACGCTTCGCATTACGATGGAGCCACCGCGGCGGCAGAAGCGGTCAACATGGCATACGCGAACTTCCGCGGAAAACGCCGCAAGGTGGTGATCTCGCCCAGCGTGCACCCGCAATACCGCGAAACGATCCGCACCTATACACAGGGCATGGAACTTTCCCTGGCCGGGGATGATGCCAAGGCCGATCTACTGGCCGGACCCGAAACCCTGACCCCGATGCTGGACCAGGATACAGCTCTGCTGATCGTGCAATATCCTGATTTCTTCGGACGGGTGTTCGATTACACATCCATCATCCAGGCAGCGCACGCCAAGGGCGCGCTGGCCTGCGTGGTGGCCAACCCGACCGCGCTGGCAATGTTCAAAACACCGGGCGAGATGGGCGCGGATATCGTGGTGGGCGAAGGCCAGCCACTGGGACTGCCAATGTGGTTTGGCGGGCCGTCGCTGGGCTTTTTTACAACGAAAAAACAATATGTGCATAAAATGGCAGGCCGCCTGGTTGGCGAGACCGCCGATTCCCGCGGAGAAAAGGCCTATGTCCTGACCCTGACCGCGCGCGAGCAGCACATCAAGCGCGAGAAAGCCACTTCAAATATTTGCTCCAACCAGGGATTGCTGGCACTGGCCGCAGCGGTCTACCTTTCAGTGGTCGGGAAAACCGGGCTGCGCCAGATAGCGGATCTGTGCTACCAGAAGGCGCATTACGCCGCATCTGAACTGAGCAAGATCCCCGGCGTGGGCCTGTGCTTCAGCCAGCCCTTCTTCCACGAATTCGCATTGTGTGTCGGCACGCCTGTAGCTGAAGTAAATGCTCATTTGCTGGAACACGGCATCCTGGGTGGTTACGACCTGGGACAGGATTACCCGTCTTTGAAGGACCACATGCTGGTGGCTGTGACCGAGATGAATACCAAGGAAGAAATTGATTTGCTAGTGGAAGTGATCAAGGAGGCCGTCCATGCGTGAGCCTACCATTTTTGAACTTTCGTCGCCCGGACGCACCGGCGTGACCTTCCCGGCCTCGGATGTGCCAGAATTTGATCTGCCCAACGAGGAATTACTGCGCAAGGAACTGCCGCTGCCCGAACTGGCCGAGGTGGACGTGGTGCGGCATTACATGCACCTTTCGCGCTACAACTACAGCGTGGATGAAGGTTTCTACCCGCTCGGTTCCTGCACCATGAAGTACAACCCGAAGATCAATGAAGACACTTGCCGCCTGCCGGGTTTTGTCTTTTCACACCCGCTGCAGCCGATAGAAACGGTGCAGGGGAACCTGGCGCTGATGTTTGAGATGCAGGAGTGGCTGAAGGAGATCGGCGGGTTCGAAGCAGTGACACTGCAACCGGCTGCCGGCGCTCACGGCGAATTCACCGGGGTGCTGATGATGCACGCCTATCATAAGGCACGCAACGACAGCAAGCGCAACAAGATGTTGATCCCCGATGCAGCCCACGGCACCAACCCGGCATCGGCCGGCATGCTCGGCATGGAAATTGTCACGATCCCCTCCGATGCGGATGGCAACGTGGACCTGGCAGCGCTCAAGACCGCCTGCGATGACACCGTTGTCGGTATGATGCTGACCAACCCGAACACGCTCGGGCTGTTTGACCAACACATCGTCGAAGTGGTCAAACTGGTACACGATTGCGGCGGCCTGATGTACGGCGATGGCGCCAACCTGAATGCCCTACTGGGCATCGTAAGGCCCGGTGACCTGGGCTTCGACCTGATGCACTTCAACCTGCATAAAACTTTTGCAGTACCGCATGGCGGCGGTGGTCCCGGCTCCGGACCGGTTGGCGTGAGCAAGCGCCTGGCCGAGTTCCTGCCCTCCCCGCTGATCTGCATCCAGGAAGAGGGCGACGAGGAAAATCCTCCGCTGTATGGGTACGAAACCCCAAAGAAGACAATTGGACGTATGAAGGCCTTCCACGGGCATTTCGGCGCCATCGTGCGCTCGTATACTTATATCGCCATGCACGGTCCGCAGGGGCTGAAGGATATAGCCCAATACGCCGTCCTGAACGCCAACTATATCAAGGCGCGCCTGGACAACCATTACACGGTGCCGTTCAACCGCATCTGCATGCATGAATTCGTGATGGAAGGCCGCTTTGAAGGCACCGATATCCGCGCACTGGATATCGCCAAGCGCCTGATGGATTACAAATTCCACCCGCC
>Ga0172368_10004674_pt1 | contig 15725 bp, 13 predicted proteins | sample Lak11m_FD_114540 | JGI IMG/M metagenome (GOLD analysis project Ga0172368, IMG submission 114540) | Freshwater microbial communities from Kabuno Bay, South-Kivu, Congo - kab_022012_11m | ecosystem: Environmental > Aquatic > Freshwater > Lake | place: Democratic Republic of the Congo: South-Kivu...
AGTGTGGCAATCCAATTCCTTTTGCGCAGGGGATTGCTTCACTTCGTTCGCAATGACAAAATTCAACTGTTATTGCGAGCATTTTTCCAGCGAAGCAATCTCATATTTGGCGAGGGGATTGCCGCGTCGGGCAAAGAGCAAGATTGTCCTTCTCGCAAAGACAATTATGAGAAGTATTCCTTGAAAAGGTCCTTCCATTCAGGGTTCATCGTATTTATCAATTCAACCTTTTTCTTTCTTGAACCTGCTTTGATCTGTTTCTCTCTACTTAATGCAGCATTCACATCATTACCGCATTCCAAATACACCAGTTTATAAATTTTGTAGCGGTTTGTAAACTTACTGCCCTGCCCGGAACGATGTTCTAGAACACGACGCTCCAGATCATTTGTTACACCTGTGTATAAAACTGTATTATGCAAATTCGTCATGATGTAAACACAATATTGAATTTCTTTCTTATAAATATTTTTGGTCATTGCGGACATTTTCCCATCGCTGCAATCTAACTCTCTTTTACGGGGATTGCTTCACTTCGTTCGCAATGACAAAATTCAACTGTCATTGCGAGCATCTTTCCAGCGAAGCAATCTCATATTTGGCGAGGCGATTGCCGCGTCGGGCAAAAAGAAAATGCGCCCTCCTCGCAAAGACAATCAATGGCAAGTTGTGCATCTTTTCAGTGTGGCAATCCAATTCCTTTTGCGCAGGGGATTGCTTCACTTCGTTCGCAATGACAAAATTCAACTGTCATTGCGAGCATCTTTCCAGCGAAGCAATCTAATATTTGGCGAGGCGATTGCCACGTCGGGTAAAAAGCAAGATTGTCCTTCTCGCAAAGACAATCAATGGCAAGTTGTGCTTCTTTTCAGTGCGGTAATCACACTCCTTTTGCGCAGGGGATTGCTTCACTTCGTTCGCAATGACAAAATTCAACTGTCATTGCGAGCATCTTTCCAGCGAAGCAATCTCACATTTTTAGGGGATTGCCGCGTCGAGCAAAAAGCAAATGCGTCCTCCTCGCAAAGACAATGTCTGTCATTGCGACAGAGAAACCAGCGAGCGCAGTCCATCCACAAGGATACCCCACCAGCGGAATAGATAATACCCCGGCAAAAGCCAGGATGTTGTCAATTTATAACGCCAGCGCATATATGCAGGGCTGGGGATAAGCAAAGCCAGGAAAAGGCGCATACGCGCATACCCGTTAAGCGAAAGCAGTTTCTCGCGTTCCTCCAGGGAATGCGTGGCTGGGCGGATCTGTTTGCCTGTCACCAGTTTTTTATGGCGGTCGCTGCTGGCAGACAAATTTGAGACGACTTCTTCCGGCACCGGTGTATGGAAGATGTCCATGGTCTTTTGCAGTGCAGCAGCCAACGCTGAACCCCATTCCATCTCTCGAGACTGATGAAGCAGCAGGTCCCAATCCAAGCGGCTTTCATAATAACGGATCAGGCGGTCAATATCATACATCCAGCGCAAGGGGGCGTTCTTGCCTCCGTGCTGCAACATGGCATGAGCCGACGCGTATAATACCTGGGCAGCAGGACTCAGGATGAATAGATTGTCCAGCTTCAAACCCGGACGGGTAGCCTGGAATGGCTCGATCTGCTCCCAGAACCAGTCCACGGGCACCGCGTAGCTGAAGGATTCTTCTGCCACCAGCCTGTCATGGATCTCAAGGCTGAGGAAAGGCGGATCGCTTTTTTGCAGACAAACGTGATGGCTGAGCAGATCATTCAGACCGGGGAAAGCCTCCGGTAGTTCCTCCCGATATCCCAGCCCAGCGGCGATCCGGACCGCTTCTGCCAGTCGGGAGGCAGGCACCAGGATATCCAGGTCCCCCATCGGGCGCAGACCGATGTCCGGGTAGATGGTCAGGGCATAGCAGGCGCCTTTCAACAAGACCAGCGGGATGTCGGCTTTATGAAATCGATCCGCTAGGGTGACCAGTTCTTTCAGCAGAGCCTGGTTCACCACCCAAGTCCCTGCGTAGCTGGCCCTCAAATTCTGGCGGACCACCCCAGGCATGGATGAGAACTTCCCGGACCTGGAGAGATTCCAATAGATGAGTGGCGCCAGACCTTCGGCCTGTGCCTGGCTGACCAACATCTGCCAAACTGGTTCGGAAAGATAAGTCCAATCAATGGGTGTTTCATTCTGAGATTCAACAGGCATCCTGCCAAGCAGAGAGCAGATCCATGGCAGGTGATCTTCAGCAAGAAAAGTCACCTGCTCGGCTTCTCTAAGATCCATCCTGCTCTTGCAGGGCATGTTTGGCAGCATCTACCACCCAGTGCACCTGCTCCTCCCGCATGGTTGGGTAAAGGGGTAAGGTAAGTTCACGGGAAGAAACAGCTTCGGTCACTGGAAGGGGATTGTCGCGCGCCTGCCAATTTTCCTGGTAAATGGAGAAGTGGTGCACAGGCGGGTAGTGAATGCTGGTCTGGATGCCCTGCTTCTTCAGGGTCTCCATGAACCGGATGCGATCGGTACCTTCCGGCAACAGAGTCGGTAATATATGATAACAGGAGGTACCGCGTTCCTCACCGAATGGTAGTTTTATTTGAGGTACCAATTCACTGAATAGTTCGCGGTACAGACCGGTCAGCTCTTTGCGGCGAAGGTTACCTGCCGGCAACTTGTGTAACTGTACCCGCCCCAATGCTGAACGCATTTCATCAATGCGGTAGTTAAAACCCAGGTCAACCACATCATAGCTATAGGCATGTCCCTGGTGACGATCCCAGCTCAGGGAGGTCATACCATGCGAGCGCAGAATGCGTAATTTTTCAGCCAGGACATCGTCATCGGTTGATAGCATCCCGCCTTCGCCGGTGGTCATATTCTTGTTGGAGAAGAAGCTGAAACAGCCGATGCTGCCCCATGTGCCTAACTTACGTTCCTCCAGTTCCGAGCCGATGGCATGCGCAGAATCTTCCAACACCACCAGGTTGTATTTTTGGGCGATCTTTTGAATGGCAGGCATATCGCAGGCATAACCGCCATAATGCACGACCAGGATGGCACGTGTGCGCTCCGTGACACAGACTTCGATCGAGGCTGGGGATATATTCAGCCAATCCAGGTTCTCAACATCGGCAAAAACGGGTGTCGCACCTGTGTAACGCACTGCGTTGGCAGTCGCCACAAAAGTCAGGGACGGAACAATGACCTCATCTCCTGGTCCGATCCCAACGGCGAGGCAAGCCAGATGCAAGGCTGCTGTGGCATTGGTAACTGCAAGTGTGTGTTTGACACCCACAAAATCTGCAAATTCCTGCTCAAATTGCTGAGTGATAGCCCCCATACTCAACCAACCGCTGTGGACAACTGCTCGGACTGCTTCTTCTTCTTCAAGCCCAAAATTTACATCTGCAAGGGGAACGCGCCAGTCCAATTTAATTATCCTCCGGCAGGAATTGCGAACGCATCCGATTGAACTCCTGGGTAGCCTGGGCATAGTCATCCGGACGACCCAGATCCTGCCAGTAACCTGAAAACGGGAATCCGATCACTCTTTCATCGGCAGCGATTAGTTTGAGTACCAGGTCGGGGAAATCCAGGTACTGGTTGTAAGGAATGAGCGATAAGACGCCAGGTTCAAAAACGTATACTCCCATACTGACCAAGTAGTCAATGGAAGGTTTTTCAGTATAACCCTTGATGGTGTGATCTCCGTTCGTCTCGATCACTCCAAAGTCGATGTGCACCTGCCTTTCATGCATGGCGATCGTGGCAGTCGCTGAGTTCTTCTTGTGCCAATCCAGGAGTTCACAGAAATCCAGGTTAGTAAGTACATCGCCATTGGTCACCATGAAAGTATCATCCAACCCGGAAAGCAGGGAAAGTGGTCCGGCTGTTCCCAGGGGTATGTTTTCATGACTGTAGGTCAGCTTTAAACCAAATTTTCTGCCATCTCCAAAATAGCTCTCCAAAAGGTCTGCCAGGTGTCCAACTGTCAGGATGACTTCTTCAATACCCGCCCGTTTCATCTGACGTAATAGCAGCGCCAGGATGGGATTATCACCGATCGGCATAAGCGGTTTGGGTAGGATCTGAGTGAATGGAGCCAGTCGGGTACCTTTGCCCCCTGCAAGTACAACTGCTTTCATGTCTTCCTCCTAGAATTCATAAGTACCAATCCGATAATGATCCAAATGCTTCTCGATCCAGGCGATCGTGCGCTTTAACCCTTCATCGAACGAAATTGCAGGTATCCAATTCAACTCCAGGCGTGCCAGAGAATTATCTGATAACAACCGTCCCACCTCGGATTTTTGCGGGCGCAGGCGAATCGGATCGAGACGGACCGATATTTGTCGGTCCACCAGTTGGATCACTTTTTCTGCCATCTCGCCGATGGTGATCTCCGCTCCTGTACCCAGGTTGTAAGTGCCCCCAATCACCCCTTCCATTTCCGCAGCCTGGATGAAGCCTTGTACTGTATCGGATATGTATGTGAAATCCCGGATGGTGTCCAGGCTTCCCAGCAGGATCTCGTCCTTCACCAATGCCTGTGTGATAACAGTCGGGATAACTGCCCGCGCGGATTGACGCGGTCCAAATGTATTGAAGGGTCGCACAGTGACCACCGGAAGGTCATACGTGCAGTGGAAACTTTCAACCAATTTATCAGCGCCGATCTTGCTGGCGGAGTAGGGTGATTGCCCCTGCAAAGGGTGTGCCTCCGAGATCGGTACCGTCCGGGCGGTTCCATATACTTCACTGGTGGAAGTATGTACCAACCTGTCCACTTCGAGTTCCAGGCTGGCCTGTAAAATATTCAGGGTTCCCATTAAGTTTACTTCTGCAACTTCAGCCGGGTGGAAATATGAATAAGGGATCGAAATAAGCGCACCCAGATGAAAAACGGTCTGGCAACCGCGCATAGCCCTTCGGATAGCATCTGCATCACGAAGATCACCTGCGATGATATCGACCTGGTCAAGGACATCTTTAGGGAGTTGACTGAGTAAACCGATCTCCGCCCGGGAGGTATAACGCACAAAAGCGCGCACCCGATCTCCCCGGGTCACGAGCGCTTCCACCAGGTGGCTGCCAATGAATCCACCAGCACCAGTAACGAGAACATTGTTCGTAGAGACAGAATTATTCATTTAAGGCTTCCCGATCAAATTTTTTTCTTTTCCATCAAATGAGTATTATAGAAAAAACCATGTTTTGCGTGTGAATCTTCCCTGGTCCAATCCGAAGATAGTGAAGTTTTAAGATCCTGTCTTGGTGTTAGTTCTGGTTGATAAGCTGATTCTGGAAGTAATCCAGAACATCGGGGATGATGACCAACCTGGCAGATGTAGTTTTACATATCGCCAAAATATTCTCCCGCTCAGATCTTGTGAGTTTATTGATGGCAAAAAGGATCAGACCTATTTCCCGGTTCACCACCAATGAAGGGATATCATGGATCTGCCCAAGAACCGGGTAATTGTTTATGGTCTGGCCTTGCTTGCGTGGGTCATCATCCACCAGTCCAACGATAGAATATGGAGTTGAAAATTTACTTTTAAGCAGCAACCAGGCTGCCAATTGCCCGCACTCCCCTGCTCCAATAATTAGAACTCGTTCGCCAAACGCCATGTTCCCCGTGCTATCGCGATAGCTCACCCAGCGCGAAGCCAAGCCTGTTAACAGGCGTGCCCGATATCGGATGGCAACAAATCCAAGAAATGCCATAATCCCTATATTTATCACAAGTCCGGGTGGCAGCTTCATGATATCAGGGAAAAACCAGTTGACCATAAACACCAGGGCAGTTGTCAGTCCAGTTGAAAAAGCAAGGTCGATGACATAAGTGGGAGGAGCCTGACTCCATGCGATCCGGTTTAACCTCAGCAATGCGTTAACCAGACTGAATCCAAAACCAATCGAGACAGAGACTAAAAAAGCCTTTCCGATCCCCAGGTCGATCGGACCACTGATCCGTCGGATCACAACGGAAAGCGCCACTGCAATAAAAGCCACCAGGATATCTACAACGAACCAGGAAAAATAACGTTGGAATAAGGTTGAAAGTGGACCCCAGAACAACATCTTTTCAGGCATGGGGTTGTTTTTTAGCCGAGGCAGGATCGCCAGGAAAGTTAACAGGATAACATCCAGGTCGCTAAGCAGATTACAATTATACACATAAAGGTAATCAAGGCGCAGCTTGTCTGGAAGGACCTTGTTGAGGTAATCATCCATAAACCCCTCCCCCTTAAGCAGCTTTTCCTCATTGCGATACAGGACAGAAGCAGGGCTTGTGATGCCGGGTCGTACGGATAGAATAACATCACGGACAGATTCCGGCCAATGAGAAGCGATCTCAGGATCCTCGGGACGAGGTCCAACCAGGCTCATTTGCCCGATTAGCACATTCCATAATTGGGGTAATTCGTTGAGTTTAGAATCACGTAACCAGGCACCGAGAGGCGTGATACGTTCATCATCACACGCTGTCACACGGGGATTTTTTTTGCCGTTTTCCTGCATGGTTCGGAATTTTAGCATTGCGAAGGGATGCCCACCAACTCCCAGGCGCGTCCCGCGGTAAAAAACCGAGTCATCAGAACTTTCTCGCTTTAGAAGCAACATGATAAAGATATAAATTGGAGCTAAGAACAAGATCCCCCAGAATGACGCACAAATGTCCACCAGGCGCTTAATCAGAAAATATAACCTGGATGATCTAAGGGTCGCTTGATTACGAATATTTGGAATTGTTTTTATTTCCATCTGATCAATATCCATTTGATTTAACCAATCATATCCAATTTTACAATTTTCATTATGAGTGATCTAAATCCTCACAAAAGAATACTCACAACAGTTATAGAAAAGATAATATCGCAACGGCTCAGATCAACCTTTCCCGGATAGGCTGAATTGTCTGAAAGGGAACTGGGTTTCGGTTATCTTTCCGAAGCTCCAACACCTGGGTGAATGTGCGCTGACCCTATTAAGAATGGCTTCCGAAACACATGCTCCCTGAGTACCCATAAATCACCACAATGAAAGGATCGAGTAACGGCTTGTTGAATGGAACCACAATATTGGCATTGGTTGTTACTTGTTAGGTTTTTATCTCCCTCAAGAATCATCGATTTCAATCATAAAAAATGGCAGATGCGTGGAATACCGTCCCCTTACAGGATTTAATCCTTCTCCCAACTTGACAAATTCCACGCATCCGCCCTTCCGACATCCCCTGAGAGTGTCGGACAATTGGTAACCATTATTCGGTTGGGCAGATGAATGCCATCAGCCAACTTTATTTCTGAAGCTGTACCAACTCAACAGGCACTTCCACGCGCATCTGCCGATTTTGCAGCATGTTAAGCAACACTCGCACCCGTTCATTTCCATCAAGGCGCATATCAAAAATACCTTCATATCCTTTAAAAGGTCCGTTAGAAATAACCACCCGATCCCCCGACTGGATCGCTTCCAAGAATTCTCCACCAGCAGCATTGATGGAATCCACCTTCTTCTTGAGGACAGATAACATTGAATCAGGGATACTGGCAGGTTCGCCATCAAAACATACCAGACGACTCGCCCCTGGAATCCAGGCTAAGTTCGATACTGGGATTTGTTCGAGATCAACATTAATAAAAAGGTACCCTGGAAAATATGCCCGGATCTTACGCGAACGAGGATTAACGGTTTTAACTCTTATTCTTGGATAATAGACATCCACTTTTCGGATCAATAATTGATCAAGGAGCAGATCTTCTTTATGAGGCTTGCTATGCAGTACATACCATTCAGCGGGCATTTTTTCCTTAAGATCGATTCTTACAATGCTATATCTTGACTTTGACCTGACACCATCTCACCATCTCCCCCTCTGGTTTCGCGGCGGATCCAGTCATCCAGGATCTTTTTATTGAACCGCCAGGTTTTCCCCAACCGTAGTGCCGGCAATTGACCACTGTTCGCCATTCGATAAACTTTGGCCTCGCTTAGGCGAAGATATTCAGCAACATCATTCACCTTCATCATAACCTCAGCACTACTTTCGTTGATCTTGTTCGCAGTCATTTGACCTCCGTATACACCGGGACTGGACAATACCCGGGTTCAAATCTCTCCCCACCCTAGCAATATTTTGTAAAAAATAGACATAAATATTCAAAAATATGTGCTAATAATTATTATATGATCATTTTCATTATAACAATCCTTGAATGTATGTGTAAATAGGCATTATCGCATCTGGAGATAGACATTTGTACTATATTTATCCAACAAATTTCCAGATTTACGATTCGGACTTAAATTCCAACCCTTTTAAAAAAAGAATTAATTAGATGCCATTTTTTACTATCTGCTCCCCCTTCTGTCCGATTGTTTCATTCCACTCCGGGTGGAGTTTTAATGATTGGAACTATCCCCATCTGACGTACTTTATCTATGGCTGCACTTCTTGTGTGTACCCCGAGACGTATGTAAGCACCTGAAAGAATATTCCGCAAGGTTGAGCCGGATATGTTCAGTTTCAAAGCCAACTCATCTGTTGAATCATCCGGGTAAGCCGATGCGACTTCCAATACTTCCTTTTGACGAGGGGTGAGATTTATCTTGGAACCTTCATCTGCCAGATCAAAATATGCCCCTGCACTAAAATAATTTCCTCCTGAGGCAATGATCATTACAATGCGTGCCAATTGCTGAATGGAAGCATGGTCATCTTTATAAATATAACCTTTCACTCCCCTTTCGATTGCATTTTTTACGAGGACTTTCTCCTTGAAGTTGGAGATAATGATCACTTTCAGATTCGGAAAATCATCCAACAGAGTTCGCAGTGCAAAAATCATTGGAAATTGACTTCCATTTTCTGCAGAAGTGGGTACGCTCAGGTCCAGTAAAAGAACGTCCACTGGGTTTTTCTTTATCATTGGCAACAGGTCTTCCCCATAGGAAGCGCTTGCCACCACCTGGATATCCTTTGCATGCATTAACCTGTACTGAAATCCATCAAGGATACTCTGATGATCATCCAAAATGGCAACTCGAACAGTATTCTCCATTTACTTCTCCTCATATAAGCCTGCTTTATTATGCCACACTTATTATTGATAATTAATATTTAGACCAATGGCCTTTCCCCTATTGATCTGAATGCCTGTGGTCAAGAGAACTTCACAAGATGATGCCTGATCCGATAGGCTCAATTTCAGCTCTTACTATCCAGTTTCATCCTTTATAATTGCCATGGGATAATAGCATTTAAATGGACCCCCTTCCCGGATGAAGATTCAACCTCCAGATTTCCTCCCAATAAGTGCAATCGCTCTTGCAACCCCAGAAGACCTGTTCCTCTTGTGTTTATATCTTTAAACCCAACTCCGTCATCACGAACACTCAGCTTTATCAAACCTTTGATATATTTCAACCTTATTAGGACCTTCTTTGCATCAGCATATTTTAATATATTGGTGAGCGACTCCTGCACAACCCTGTACAAACTGATGGCGATCTCATTCGGCAACCCAGGAATTTCTTCACCCTGGTAGTCAATTTCCAGGTTGGTTTTCTCTGATACGTCCTGGCAAAGCTCCTCCAGACTGAGGTGAATACCACCGATCTCCAAAATCGGAGGTCGTAAACGGTGTGAAAGATCACGCATCAATTGCATGCTGACATCTGTAATCTGCATGGCAGATTCCAACCGATCCTTGAGTTCCTGGTGTCCTTCAGGGACTTCTTCCAAGGCAGTATCAAGGCTATATTTCAAGGTGACGAATACCTGCCCCACTTCATCGTGTAATTCGCGAGAGACAGAACGGCGCTCATCCTCCTGAGTTGTGATAATTTCGTGTGTTAAATATCGCAGGCGTTCCTGGCTCTCAACAAGTTCAAGGGTCCGCTCCTCAACACGTTTTTCCAGTTCCTGCTTTGCGTCTTGCAATGAGGTTTCATACTTTTTTCGCTCGGTAATATCACGTACAATAGCCCACATGTTCTCCGGTCTATCATTATCATCCTTGGTCAGGCTAGTTCTCAATTCGATCGAAAAAATTGTGCCATCTTTCTTAATATATTCTTTTTCGTAAACATCTGAAAAACCCCTCGGGATTATATAGTTAGAAACGATCTCAGCTTCCATGTCATGCCATTTCGGTGGAGTAAGGTCGATATAAGTCAATTTGTATAATTCTTCCGGTGAATAGCCCAACATATCAACATAAGATTTATTAAACTCGATGATGGAACCGGTCATATCCACCCTGACAAAAGCATCGATCATGGATTCATATAAGCCGTGATACCTGTCCTGGGTTGAACGGGATGCTTTTTCCGCCTCGACCTGTTTCGTAATATCCACCCATGATCCCACCAAATTCATTTGGTGACCATCTCCATCAAGGATAAGTTGCATGTCATCCTGGATCCAACGATAGTTTCCATCTAAATGCAACAGTCTATATTTGCATGAGTTTTTCTTCTCATCAAAAATCTTACGCTTAATTATTTGAACCCGGGATCGATCTTCCGGATGCATGTGTTGTTCCCAAAATTCCTCTAAATTCTGGACTTGACTAGCTGTATAACCCAGCAAGTTTTCGATATTATCACTCACTTGTAATGAATTCCAATTGTCATCCAGACTAGTTGCATAGATAACTGCCGGGCTATGGAGAACCAGTTCCTTTAACCTAGCGGTTGTACTAAATAATTCTTCCGTTCTTTCAACAACTTGCTGCTCCAGGTTGTCCAGAGATACTTGTAGCAATGCTTCCACATTTTTCCTGTCAGTAATATCCCGGCAGTTTACGACCGTTCCATTTATTACCGGAATGGTTTTCAATTCAAAGCCATTAGCTTCAAACCAGCGCCAAGTACCATCTTTGTGACGTAACCGAACTTCAATAAAAGAGCCTATTTGTTCTTCTGGAACCCCAGGAGTCAAAGCAGCAGCTGCCCTCGCCTGATCTTCCGTATGAAGAAAACTTAGAACATTTTTCCCGTTGATCTCTTCTGGTTGATAACCTAATAACCGAGTAACAGAAGGACTTGTATATCCAATCTCACCGTCCACTCGCAATATGGTCACAAGATCCGTTGAATTTTCGATCAAAGACCTGAAGCGGATCTCACTTTCAGAGATTTTGTTATTCGCCCTAGTCAGACTTTCTGTCAATTTTGTGGCCTTGTTAATTTTCTTTACAAGTCCACGCATGATCGAAGATATGGAATAGATCGATAAACTTCCCAAAAGCATAAAAATGATTCCACCAATGATCCATAAATATGGATCTGTCTGGGGCAGATTCACCTGGAAACCAATATTCCCGTTAATGACCTCCAAGCTTCTGAAAAGGATCGCGGCGACGCATAAAATAAAACTTATCAGTGCAACTTTCAAATTGAACAACAGGGATGTCATTATCACAAATGTCAGAAATAACATACCTGCATCAACATTCAGTCCACTTATGTACAGGTTGATGACTCCAAAAACAAATAAAAAGAACAACCAGCTTGCAGTTCTAAACCAGTAAGGCAACCGTTTTAATATGGTGATGACCAACAACCAGAAATAGAAAAAGGTGTAGAGGATCGCCAGATCGATGATACCCTTCTTTAAAACCGGTATTAACGAAAAATAATACAAAAAAATAGAAATCAGGGTAGCCAATAATAATTGGGTATCTAGTATGCGTTTCTGTAATTCACGCACACTTTCATAATTCCCAATGATCCTAATGGATCTATTTAAGATTCGAACTAACTTACCAATTATCATATTCCTCTATAATCAGATTAAGGATTAATCGGGGTTTGGATCTTATGCCACGACAATGTTTCTCCAATTCTAATGGGCAGCATACCGGATCAAGGTTTCTTCTTACTATTTTTACGGTTCTTCTTCACTTTATTGTCAACATTATAGTAGCCGGCATATTTTGAATAATAACGATTGTAATAATAACCATATTTACGACTGGTTGGTTTTACATCATTTAAGACCACTCCCAGCGTGCGGGCTCCCACAGTTTGTAATTGTTCCAGCATCTGGCGGAAATCTCTTTGTCTCGTAACTCCCGGTTTTGCGACCAATAATACTCCATCCATTCCTGGCGCTAATGCAGTCGCATCCGTCACGGAAAGGATCGGCGGAGTGTCTATTACGATCAAGTCATATTCATTGTTCAAAATATCCAGGAATTGTGCCATTCTACGCGAAGTTAGAAGCTCGGATGGATTCGGAGGGACCTTTCCCGTTGTCACCACCCCCAGCCGTTTTATTTCGCAGGATTGCACGAAACTTTTTGGCAATGATTCCAACGGGTGCGTAATAAGAAAAAGATCACTCAAGCCTACCTGATTATTTAACCCAAATTTATAATGTACCTGCGGGCGGCGCATATCTGCATCAACCAGGGCAACCTTTCGTTCTCCTTGAGCCAGCACTACTGCCAGATTGACAGAAATGGTTGTTTTCCCCTCCTGGGGTGTGGCACTGGTAATTAAAATACGCCGCAAAGTAGAATCGATCGCAGCATAGGTTACATTGGTACGCAGAGATCGGAAAGCCTCTGCCACAGGCGAGCGAGGCTGGGTCAAGCTGATGATCTTATCAGCTTCGCTATCATGGGCAGCGATCATTCCCAGGATCGGCAGATTGAATTTTCTGCGGATTTCATCCGGGTTCTTGATCGTATCGTCCAGATATTCAATAATGAACACGATCCCAGCTGCCAGCATCATTCCTACAATAGCTGCCAACATGGTACTGCGGGATGTATTCGGACTGATCGGGCTTTGTGGTATCTGGGCTGATTCGGAAACAACTACATTGGTGCTGGTCTGCGCTTCTGACAGGCGTACCTGTTCATAGCTGGTTACCAAGGTGGAATAAAGTTGCCGATATTGGGTCAGGCGTGTTTCAAGTTGCAATTTCTGTTCCGGGTTTTGCTCAACTTCAATAGCTGAATTGGTATCCTGGATCTGTTGATCCATGGCTGCGATCTGCGATGAAAGGCTCTCGCGGGAAGCCGCATACCTGGCAGCCTGGAGCTGGTTTATGCGATCTGTAAAAACCCTGGCAAGTGCATCCGCCACAAAAGCAGCCTGCAATGGATCAACATCTTTAACATTGACGACGATCAACTGAGTATTTGCCACCACGTCCACTGATATATTTTTCTTTAGCTTTTCAGGCGACATGTTCAATCCCAACTGATCGATCACCCCCTGCAATACAGTCCGTTCAGTCATCATTTCTACATACGTACGTAATAGGGTTTGAGAACTTACGATCGTAGTGTAATCAATGCTACGCATGGCGGGAGGGTCGCTGACAAGTAGACGGGTGGATGTTTGATAAACAGGTTGAGTATTACTCGAAATAATATAAGCGCATACACCAGCCAAAATTCCGAATAAAAGGATTAGCCAGGTCCAAGACCAGAACAGATAAGCATATTCTTTGATCGTGATAATCGAGTCGTCTATCTCGTTACTACCAACTTGGTTCATGGAGGCGTCCTCTGGTTTTATTCATGGAACCGGATATATACTTCCCCAATGCGGGTTCTGAAAGTTCTAAGGAAGTTCACCTGCATTTCCAAAAAATGCAGACTGCAATGAAGATAAGAAAGACCCTACCTCAATCCATCAAGCGAAAGGTGCGATCTCCTTATAATGAGAAACTTGGTGAAAACTTTTGAAAAAGGTGACATTATTCGTTCAAAGTTTTCTTTCGGAGGTATGGCAATCTTACTGCGAACTCGAGGTTGACACTTCGACAAGAAGATGTTCGTTATAAAAGTTTAAATCTAATTCATATGACCGTCTGGAAATTACCTTGCAGCTATGAAGATCAGGTTTTCGACAAGGTAGATCTTTTGCATTACTCAAATAACCTTCAATATTAAGTATAATCCATTTTATGCAAATCAAAATCGACCAGATAATCCGTTCCCGGCGCAGATCCATCGCCATTATTGTCCAGGCGGATGGAAAACTTGTTGTTCGTGCTCCAATACGTCTCAGCAATGCCCGTATCCTGGAATTTATTCATTCCAAAACGGATTGGATCCTTGCCCAACAGGCGAAAATTGCCTCAAGACGAACCCCTGTTCATAAGTTCACAAGCGGGGAAACGTTCCTATTCCTGGGTGAACCAATTCCGCTCGAAATCTCAGATAATTCAAAACAACCGTTGATCCTTAATACTAGCTTTCATTTAAGAAGATCCGATCAACCCCATGCAAGAGATATCTTTATTAAATGGTATCAACAGCAGGCGCGCCAGGTCTTCACCAACCGTGCACAATTCTTCGCTCAAAAGTACGGTTTTAACTTTTCAAAGATCAGACTCAGCTCTGCGCGCACACGTTGGGGGTCCTGTAATTCAAAGGGTACCTTGAGTTTCTCGTGGCGACTTGTGATGGCACCTTTGGAAATTATTGATTATGTGATCATCCACGAATTGGTACATCTAAAGATCCAGAACCATTCCTCCACTTTTTGGCAGAAGGTAAACGAATTTATACCGGATCACAAGAAAAGACGAACCTGGCTGAAGGCAAATGGACATATGTTGTGCATGGGAGATTAAAAAGAAAAGATGCTGTCCGAATTGGGCAGCATCTTTCTTGACTATTCTAATATTTAATTTATATAATTTTCGCCTTAGTTACTCTTGCAAGGACTGGGTTTTCCTGCTCCATTAATAGCACCGCACCAATCACCATCAGATGAAGTATTTCCTAATACGTACCAACTTCCTCTAAACTGATTCAAGTTACTTGGGTTCCGTCTAAAAACGATGGTCCATTTCCCACCGTCACCCCTGGTCAGAGTACCATTGACCAACATGCCATCCGCACTGACGGTTCCAACGAATGTAAATGAAAATCCCCAAGAATAGAACGAGCCAGACAATGAATTTCCTGTTTGGGTCATGGGGATATTTGCAGTTTCATCAGTAGCGCCTCCAAAACCTCCCCGCAACCAACAAGCCCAAGTTCCGCTCCAGTTTGGAGGTGGAACAGGAGTCGGTGTTGGTGGAGAGACAACCTTTGCCACACTGGTTTTATCTCCGCTGATCGTTATCGCTTGGTCAATCAACCAGCATTCTGGCTGACCGGAACTGCTCACTACCCACCATATTGTCTTGTCCGTTGCCATATTTGTCCCTATGACATCTACAAGGGCTCCTTGCTCATAAACCATCAAACTGGAGAAATTTGCTCCCGGACCACTCCGGCAATTGGCGCCATAATTCACACTTCCTTGTATCGAAGGAGCGACAGTAAAGGTGGGCACTTCGGGAGTAGTTGTCGGAAGAACCTGTAGGGGTGCAATGGTGTTGACCGGCGGGACAACGACCTGTTGCGCAGCCTGTGTCAAGGCAACACTGGTTGCGACTTGATCTCCGACATCCTGCGTTGCGGCAGGAGGTGCCTGGGTGGTGGCAGTTGTACCTCCTACCGCACAGGCTGTCTGAACGAGGAAAACAACGACTGCTAATAAAATTAAAACCTTTTTCTTCTTCACATTCTCCTCCAATCAATAGAATAAAATTGATAAACTTGTACCATCAATCATAGCACAAATGGCATTTTATTTGCAAGAATTTGAATATGCCCACAAGGGTATTTTCATTATCAGAAATCATATGCAACAACTTTCTTGATAATTCGAATATGTGAATATTTATTGTGATTTTTTCCTTGGTTACTCTTGCAAGGACTGGGATTCCC
>Ga0172368_10004676_pt1 | contig 15723 bp, 14 predicted proteins | sample Lak11m_FD_114540 | JGI IMG/M metagenome (GOLD analysis project Ga0172368, IMG submission 114540) | Freshwater microbial communities from Kabuno Bay, South-Kivu, Congo - kab_022012_11m | ecosystem: Environmental > Aquatic > Freshwater > Lake | place: Democratic Republic of the Congo: South-Kivu...
TCGATGTCGGCTCGTCGCATCCTGGGGGTGGAGAAGCTCCCAAGGGTTGGGCTGTTCGCCCATTAAAGCGGCACGCGAGCTGGGTTCAGACCGTCGTAAGACAGGTCGGTCTCCTATCCACTACGATCGCGGAAATTTGAGGAGGCCCTTCCTTAGTACGAGAGGACCGGGAAGGACGAAGCTCTGGCGTACCAGCTGTTCTATCAAGGGCATTGCTGGGTAACTAACTTCGGTTTAGATAAACGCTGAAAGCATCTAAGCGTGAAGCTGTCTCCAAGATTAGATTTCACAGGTTGGTCAGAGACGATGACCTTGATAGGCTCTAGGTGTAAGTGCAGCAATGCATTCAGCCGAGGAGTACTAATAAACCATTTGATTTTCCCACATTTTTGATTTTAATATTTTGGAAAGACACCATAGTTCTGGTGGTTCGAGCGAAGGGGCAACACCTGATCCCATCCCGAACTCAGCAGTTAAGACCTTCAGCACCGATGATACTTGGACATGAGTCCTGGAAAAGTAGGCCGCCGCCAGAACTATGGTGTTTTTTTGTTGTCTAAAGACAGTTATGGTATAATAAGGTTAGAAATAACCCTATTTTTTTTATGATTAATTTCCATAACAGCGGTCGACGAGAAGTCCTGCGTGAGCTTCAGAGTTCCCCTGTTGGGCTTTCAAATAAAGAAGCTCAGAAACGTTTGGCTAAGTCTGGCCCAAATAGTCTGATTGAGTCTAAACCCGTCAGCCGTTGGCACATTTTTCTCTCGCAGTTTATCAACCCCCTAATTTTTATCCTCCTTTTAGCCGGTATTATTTCAATTTTAGTCAAAGAATACATTGATGCCGGGGTTATTATTACCGCCGTTCTCATCAACACCATCATCGGCTACTTGCAAGAAAACAAGGCCAATCAATCCCTGCAAGAGCTCAAAAAAGTGGTGGAGCATTTGGCTCTGGTGGTCCGAGATGGCGCCGAGACAGAAATTGACAGCGCCGATTTAGTCCCGGGAGATATTATTGTTTTGCGTTCCGGCCAAAAGGTTCCGGCTGATGCTCGCGTGCTGGAGAGCGTTGACTTGCAGGTCAATGAAGCCGCCCTCACCGGAGAATCCGTACCGGTCTTCAAGACTGTCAAAATTATGTCCGCTGGGGCGATTCTAGCCGATCGCAAGAATATGCTTTATTCTGCCACCGAAATCGTGGGTGGCACCGGTCGGGCGGTAGTAGTGGCCACTGGGGTGAATACCGAGATTGGCCAGATTTCTAAAATGATTACCGAAACAGCCGAAACAGTCACTCCGCTTCAGACTCGACTCTTAAAATTTTCTCGTCTTTTAGGTCTAATCGTGGGCCTAATCTCAGTGCTGATTGTAGTGTTTGGCGTTGTCCAGCGCCGGAACATTTTTGATATTTTTATCACCGCTATTGCGGTCGCGGTAGCGGCTATTCCTGAGGGGCTGGCAGTCGCCGTGACGGTTATTTTAGTATTGGGAATGAAACAGATTCTCAAAAAGAAAGCCCTGACCAGAAAATTACTGGCGGCAGAAACTCTGGGATCAATTACCGTTATTTGCTCCGACAAAACCGGTACTCTGACAGAAGGAAAAATGCGCGTCGCTCATATTTTTGCCGGTAGCCATGAATGGCGCTTAGAGAATTTTGATCAAGCTGGGAAAGATAATAATCTGGAGGCGATTATTCGAGCTTTAGAGATTGGAATAATTTGTAATAATTCTATTGTGGAGAATGCCAAGGATGGCTTGGCGAGTGAGAAAATCATCGGTCAGCCAACGGAAGTCGCCTTGGTTTTGGCTGGTTTGGATTTGGGTCTGGATAGGGAAAAATTGTTGCGACGAGAAACCAGAATCGGAGAATTACCTTTTGACAGTGAGAATAAGTTTATGATTACCATGCATAATTTGGCTAAAAATAGCTATATTATGTATGAAAAAGGCGCTCCGGAAATTCTTCTGGCTAAGAGTGCGGCGCTGGATATCGACGGTCAGATAGTGGCTATTAGCGCGGCAGAAAAAACTAAGTTATTAAAAAAATACGAAAGTTTTACCGCCCAAGGACTGCGCGTTATCGGTGTCGCCTATCGCCGGCTGGATAGTTTACCTTGGCCAATAAAGACTGAGAATAAAAATTGGCAAGAGATTGATGCCCAATTAATTTTTGTGGGTCTGATTGCTTTCAAGGATCCGCTTCGAGCGGAATCCCGCGGAGCCATTTCCGAGTGTCAGCGAGCCGGCATTCGCCCGATAATTATCACCGGCGATCATAAATTAACGGCGCAAGCGATTGCGGCCGAGGCGGGCATCCATTGTGCGGTGGAAGATGTAATTACCGGAGACATCTTAGACCGAACGGATGACGCCGCTCTCAGACAGCTAGTCAAAAAACACAATATCTTTGCTCGGGTCAGTCCGCATCACAAACTGCGCATTGTCCAAGCCTTCCAGTCTAACGGTGAGGTGGTAGCGATGACTGGTGACGGCTTGAATGATTCACCAGCCCTTAAAGCCGCTAATATCGGTGTTTGTTTGGGGTCGGGTACGGAAGTAGCTAAAGAAACGGCCGACTTAGTTTTGTTGGATAATAATTTTCAAGTGATTGTGTCGGCGATTGAGGAGGGAAGAATCATTTTTCAAAATATCCGCAAGTCCATCACTTATTTAATCTCGGATTGTTTTTCGGAAATAGTTTTGATTACCGGTTCCATTTTTCTGGGAACTCCGCTGGCACTGCTTTCCACTCAAATTTTGTGGATCAACATTATCAATGATGGCTTTCCCAATTTTTCTCTGGCCTTTGAAAGAAGTGACAAGAATGTTATGGACCAAAAACCAATCAATCCCAGTGAGCCCTTGGTTAATCGGGAGATGAAGATTTTAATCGTTTGGTATGGTGTGGCTCGCGATTTGGGCTTGCTCCTGATTTTCTTTTTTGCCTATCGCCATTTGGCGGATCTTGGTTGGGATATTGCTTATCTGCGAACCGTCTTCTTCGCTATTTTGGGAGTCAAATCATTAACCGGTATTTTCAGCTTACGCAGTTTAATTTTACCAATCTGGAAAATTAATCATCTGCGTAATCGTTACCTCTTGGGCGCTTTTACCATTAGTATGAGTTTGCTAATATTAGCTATTTATGTGCCGGCTTTGCAGTTAGTTTTACAAACTAAAGCGCTGGATTTTATGACTTGGCTATTGATTTTATCGCTCGCTTTTATTAATATCTTAGTAATGGAATTCATTAAATATTTTTCTACCATTAAACGCCATGCTTAATAACAAATATCGCTTAAGTCGAACTAAAAAAGTGACTTATGTCCAGAAGGGCCAGATTGGCGCCCCCGTTTATAGCTGGGGAAATTTGTTTTCCAAGCAAGCCTTGTTGACGATTTTGACTTTAGGCATTCTGGCGTTAATCAGCGTGCCGGCCATTCGGAATTACGCCCAAGAGCGAGCGGTTGATTTGGAGATTAATGAGGCGCGGGCGGAGATTGAGCGCTATACCAGCCAGAATAAAGAGCTGAGCGATGTTATCGGCTACTTAGAGTCCGACCAGGCGGTTGAGGAGAAGGCCCGTTTGAATTTAGGTCTCAAGAAGCAGGGGGAAAAGGTGGCTGTGATTGCCGCCGAACCTCAAGTGAGTGAAGATGCCGCCGCTGCGCAGAAGGCTGCTAATGAAAAATTATCGAATCCTCATAAGTGGTTAAATTATTTTTTCGCTATCAAGCCTCTTTAGCTTAGTGGTAAAGCAGCGGTATCGTAAACCGTCGACGTCAGTCCGATTCTGACAAGAGGCTCATTTTAGATTGTAATTAATTTTTTTTATGAACTATAAACAACGAATCACAAAATTAGCGCGACCCGGGTTGGTGGTTTTAATGGCCCTCGTCTTTTTATTTCCCACCAATGTTATTTTGGCTTTAGTAGAGGATGGAGCGGTGATTAATTTGGAAGAAAAAGCGACGCTGAGTGCTGCTGAAATTGAGACCGGCAAAACCATCAGTGCTTTTAATAATAATCTTCGTTTGGTTTTTGCCGCCACCAGTACTTCGGGACTGGCCACCAGCTCGGAGATTGAACTGGCTCAACTCAATGAAGACATCCCGACACCCTGGAATTTAAATAAAGTTAGCCATATCTATCAATTTGATTTTGGCGCTCAAGCTTTGCCAAAGACTTTTCAAATTGAAATCAGCTATCAAGAAAAACAGGCGCTTCATGAATACAAGCAAGTTTTCTTCTATGATCGCAACAACGATAGCTGGAAACCGCTGCCAACTAAAGATTATGCCAATAAAGGCTATGTCTCGGCGACTATTAGCTTGCCCTATGCCCGAGTGGCAGTTTTGTCCACCCCTGGTGCAATTGTGAGCGGCAAAGCCAGTTGGTATGCCTACAAAGGCGGTTTGTTTACCGCCTCACCTGACTTTCCGAAAGGCTCCAGATTACGGGTCTTCAATTTGGCTAACAATAAATTTGTGGATGTGGTTGTGAACGACTATGGTCCGGAGCGACTGAAGCATCCCGATAGAGTGGTCGATTTGGATAAAGTCGCTTTCAAAAAGATTTCTTCAACTGGCGCCGGGATTATCAACGTTCGAGTAGAGCCCTTGGAAATCAAGGCCGACAGTGCCGGTCGTTTGATGGGCGTCCCAGCCCAAGGAGCAACGGTCAATCCAAGCTTGAGCGCCAAGTCAGCGATTGTGATGCGCGAAAAAGACCAGGCCGTTATTTTCTCCAAAAATCCAACTTCCACTTTGCCCTTGGCCAGTTTGACCAAAATGATTGCCGTCAAAACTTTTTTAGATATTGACCAGAACCGCCAGCGACTGAGCGAGGTGGTATCATATAATTTGCAAGATGAGAAATATAATTATCAGTATTGCAAACCCTGGGAGTCCGGGAAGATCAAACTCAAGGAAGGCGAGAAATTGACCATCAAGGATTTGATTTATGTCAGTCTGGTGGGCTCAACCAACAATACCATTGAAACCCTGGTGCGCGTTTCCGGTATCAGTCGCGCTCGTTTTATGAATCTCATGAATGACAATATCACTGCTTGGGGGGCGACTAATACTTTTTTTGAAGAGCCGACCGGTTTGTCGCCTAAGAATGTCAGTTCGGTTTGGGACTATGCTCTAATCACTAAGCGGGTTAACCAAGATTCGATTATCTCCGCCGCCAGCTCTGCCAAAAAATATAGTTTCAAAACAGTGGGCAGCAAGAAGGCTCACAATATTACCAATACCAACTACCTTTTGGATTTATCCAAATACAATATTACTAGCTCTAAGACCGGTTATCTGAATGAGGCCGGCTATTGCCTGATGACTCGTTTCAAGAGCGGCGCCGACACCCTGATTGCCATTACTTTCAACGCCAAAAACCGCACCGCCAGCTTCAATGAGACCGCGGAACTGATGAATTATAGCGTGCGGTTGGTTAAAGAGGGAAAGGTGGGCATTGCTAATGTTAAATAGGTTTTAGATTATTAAACCCATCGTTTAGAGCGCTGGGTTTTTTGTTTGTCTACTCGCCATTATTTTGGTATAATAGAAATAAGTTAATTTTTATGATCAAACTAGTTAATGTTTCCAAATCATACCTCCGAGGCGTCAAAATCCTCCGCGACATCAATTTATATATTGAAGCGGGAGAGTTTGTGTCTTTGGTGGGCCAATCGGGTAGTGGCAAGACTAGCTTGGTAAAGATTTTGATTGGCGAAGAGCGGGTGGATGACGGCCGAGTGATTATTGGCGATTGGGATATTACTAAAATTTCTCGCCGAGAAGTGCCCTATCTGCGTCGTCAGATTGGTGTTATCTTTCAGGACTTTAAATTACTACCCCAGAAAACTCTTTGGGAGAATGTGGCCTTTGCCCTTGAGGTTTGTGGCCAGCCACCCAGCAAAATTGAAAAAATAGTTTCCAGCGTGATGCGACTGGTGGGTCTGGAAGACAAAAAAGATCGCTATCCGCATGAGGTTTCCGGCGGTGAACAACAGCGTACGGCCATTGCTCGTTCGCTGGTGCATCAGCCGAAGATTCTTTTGGCCGATGAGCCGACCGGTAATCTGGATTCCATCAACGCTAATGAAATTATTGATTTGTTGGTGAGAATTAACAAGTTTGGAACTACCGTTATTTTAGTTACTCATAATCGAGAGATTGTAAACCACTTAAAGAAACGGGTGATTGCCATTGAAAAGGGTAGTGTGGTTTCCGATCGTGAGAAGAGTAAATATTCACTATAATTAAGGGCTATGTTTTTATCTACCATTCGTATTATAAAATTCAGTTTGCAAGACATTAGCCGTAATGTCTGGTTAACGATTGCCACTATTACCATCCTAGTTTTAGCTCTTTTGTCGGTTAATACTCTGGTCACCGTTGAGGTTTTGAGCCGACATGCGATTGATGCTGTTAAAGAGAAGGTAGATATCAGTTTGTATCTCAAGGCTGATGCCAGCGATGAACAGGTGGCCAGCCTCAAGACTCAGATTTCTCAGATGGCTAAAGTCAAACAAGTGCTCTATACTTCCAAGGCTGATGCTTTGAGATATTTCCGTGAGAAGAACAAAGATAATCCGGAAGTGCTGACTGCTCTAAGAGAATTGGGACGAAACCCTCTGTCTCCGAGCTTGATTATCACTCCCAACAATGTAGAAGAAGCGCCGCAACTGATTAATGAAATCAAACAGATTAAAAGTGAAGTGATTGAGTCCCGTGACTTTGCCGACAATGCTTTGATCTTAGAAAAAATTAATGATATTACCAAGAAGATTAGTGAGGTGGGGCTGATTATCATTTCCATCTTTATCTTCACCAGTATGTTGGTTGCCTATAACTCCATCAAGGTGGCGATTTATACCCATCGCCGCGAGATTGAGATTATGAGACTGGTGGGAGCTTCCAATAATTTTATTTACCTGCCCTTCGTTCTGTCAGCTATCATCTACGCCTTCCTTGGTGTCTTAATTATCATCATCTTGTTCTATCCTTTCTTGGGAATTCTCCAACCCTATCTGGAAGTTTTCTTCATGGACTACAACATCAACATCATCGAATATTTTGTTAACAACTTCTGGCTCATCTTCGGTCTGCAATTTGTGGCCGTCTCTCTCATCAGTATTTTGTCCTCTTGGTTGGCTATTAGAAGATACGCCAAAGTCTAACCATATGTCGGAAAGAATGCCTAATGCCTTTAATCCAGATGGTCACAAAGAATATGCTGATGACCTGCCGGATTGGAAGAAGGAAGCGGAGATGCTTCAAGCGGTCAAGACCATGGTCGTTCATGACTTGGAAGCCAATGAGTATTATCCCGTCTTTCTGTATAGCGAGGCCGATGAGCAGGTGAAGAAATTAGAGTATAATGTTTCTGATAGTGCCCAGAAAGTGGCTGATATTATTGATGTTCAGGCTAAGACTTGACGTCAGAGGGGCTATTTTGTATGATATTGAAGCTGATTAATTATCGGCTTTTATTTATTCGGGGATCGTCTAAGGGTAGGACAGCTGGTTTTGGTCCAGTCAATCGGGGTTCGAATCCCTGTCCCCGAGCATTGATGAACTAACAGGTTGTAAAAGGCCTGTTTTTTCATAATCTTCGCCAAATTTTACTGGTCCGAAACTGCTATTTACCTTCGGCATCCATTCAGCTAAAAAATCACCCCATAAAGTATGTTTTACCCTTATTTTATCGCCCTCTAATGAAAAGTCCGAAAATAATTCTGATAAAGCTAATCGCTTGTTTTCAATGTCTGTTTCATCATCAGTAATTAGATCTGGCGCCTTACTTGCTAGGCGATGAAGCTTGATGCCTTCATTATAATCAATCGTCTTATTTTTCAGAGAAATTTGTTGTATCTTTTTTTCTAAGTCTATTTTTTCAGAATTAAATTCATTATATTTTTTAGTATAAAAATCCTCAGTGATTTTGCCATCCAGCTTGTCATTATAGACTAGGTCTAGTCTATTCTCAATTCTCTTTAAACTCTCGTCTAAGGCCTGTTTTTTGGCCTCTATAAGCCCGTTATTGTCCGGTTCCTCCTCTTTAACAGCTTGTTCAAGCCAATCAATTAATTTCGGCGTTTTAGGCTGCATTTCTTTAAGATAGGGAATTAATTGCTCGATTATATCCTGTTCTCTAACTCTTGTATTTTGCGAGCAAGAGCGGTAATGATTACAAGTTCCATAAACGTGGCCTTTTCTTTGGCTCCAACTAATAATGCCGCCACATTCAGCGCAGCGCATATTGCCTTTGAAAATAAAAAGATGTTTTTTAAATTGAGTCGCCGATAATTTTCGCTTAATTTTTAATTGAACCTTATCAAATAAATCTTGAGAAACTATTGGTTCGTGATTACCGGGATACATTTTTTTATTCCAAATAATTTGTCCGGCATAAAAAGGATTGGTGAGCATGTTATGCAAAGTATTACTGGCCAACTTTTTTCCCGATGGCGCTTTTAGGCCTTCGTCAAACATTACTTCTGCTAAAAAGTTTAGAGAATAATTACCGCTTGAATATAGTTCAAAAGCCTGTCTAATTAAAGGGGCAACATTCTCATCTATTACTTGAGTTTTGTGTCCCTTATCGCCAATAGTTTTATAGCCTAAACAAGGACGTTGCGGCATCCAACCTGATTCTAGTTTTGCTTTCTGTCCTTTCTTAACCTCTTCACTTAAATTATTAGTATAGAATCTAGCAATTGCTACTTTCATATCCCAAACTAAATTTTCATGAGCTCGAGTATTACGATTAACAATAAAGTTTTCTTTAACAAAGTGTATCTGATTCTTTTCGTTTTCATTTATCCAGTCGCTAATAATCGCCGCATCTCTTAAGTTGCGAGTTAATCTGTCTATTTTTTCAACTAGAATAAGATTAAGCTTATTCTTTTTAGTATAAACCAACATTTCCGAAAAAGTCTTCCTGATCAGCTTGCCGCTGGCGGATTCGGAAATCTTATAGATTTTAGCAATACTAAAATCATTACGACTAGCGTAGTCTTTAAGTAGTTTCTCCTGGGCTTCTAAAGAATAACCTTTTTCTTCTTGTTCTTTAGAAGAAACCCGGCAATATAAGATGCATTTTTTGTCCGTATTTTTCATATTTTTGGTAACTAAAAGGGAGCGGCTCCGTGCACACAAACCAATATCACTAAAAGCAATACTTGTCTGTCAGAACCGCCCCCTTTTAGGGGGCAAGTATAAAAAAAGCTTTTAGTATTATGTTTGATTTGTGTGCTTCTTCATATTAGCAAATTGTTTTGATAAATTCAATCTTTTTAAAGTCTTAAAATATCTCACTAAACCATTACCAATTTCAAACACTTCGCTATCTGATAGATCTCGTCCGTATTCATCTTTGATGATTATTTTCAGTTTTTGAAGCATTTGCTTGCTAACCATAGTAAGAGTTGTAAATTAATTTTTGAGTAAAAAGTTGTGCATGACTTTTTACTCAGTTTCTTTGAGAGCCTTTTCGTAAGAGGCTAATTTTCGCCCGAGCATTTCTTGGCTTTCGGAATGTTCAAAACTTTCTCCGGACTCCAGTGCTTTTTTCATGCCGTCTATTTTTCTGATTAACCATTCCTGGTAGCCGTAAGCGCCGAAATTAATTTTTTCTAAGTCTGCCATATTATTTAAGTCGATAAATATTTACCATTACCTCACCTCGATATTTATTACTAAATTCCTTTTCATAAACTTTTTCTGGTGGAGGGCAGTAGCCCATTAACATCTCTTCGCATTCTTGACCTTTAAATTCTTGCGGTCGGTTTAAGTTGCGAGAATAGAAGAATTTTTTCTTGCCAAAATATTTGCGGTTAAAAGATTCTTTGCTTAAATATTTAGAGACGTATAAGCCGACATTATTGATTGATTTTATTTTGTTGATTTTGACAAAACCGTGTCGCCAAATTTTTTCAATTTTTTTAGTATCAGCTTTTTGATTGAGCAGAAGATGATAGTGAATAGCGCCGCCAAATTCTTTTTTAATCCCGGTGCGGAAATAATAATCGCCTTGAAATTCAGGAACGGCTAAATATTTAATGCCGGGGAAGTTATATTTTAATCTTTGGATGAAAGTCATAAACAGATAATTACACTTTTCAAATTCGGTAATATCTTTTTTATTCTCAAATTTATTTTCATCAAAAGTCAGAGTAAGGAAGGTGATAAAATCTGGATTGCTATTTACGAGGCGCATAATGGTCATTCGGGTTCGTCTGAGAGCACCGCTTCGCATTTCTGTTTGTTCTTCTTTTGGTTTATTTTTTCTTTTCTTTCTACGGACCGCCTTTTTGCCTAAAGTAATTTCGTTTTGGTAAATATATTCTTCAATAAATGATCCGGAGATAATTATTTTGGTTTTATATGTCCCTTTAGCTCGTTTTTCTTTGGCATTTTTAAGGTATTCTAAATACTTTAATCGTCCACGTTCTAGTCTCTCGTTATCTTTGTTATCCATATCACTTAAATCTTGTTGAGTGTGCTTATAGTCAAGTCAATTGATGTAACGCTTCTTATCGCCTTTGTTTTCTTTTTTCGGCTTCCCCAAGGGGATGCCGCCGAAAAAAGAAAAAACAAACAGGCTGGTAATTTAACTTTTGGCACATAGTTTAGATTAGGAATTAATGAGGAGCTCGACCTTTATTTGTCTCCTAACCTATATGGACGAAATTTCGCAGGTAATAAAAAATCCCCTAACTTTAGATAAGTTAGAGGATTAAATTAGCAGGGAAATAGCGAGGAAAATTTTTTAGGAGCTAGTTAGGTATTCTTTGGATGGCAGTTTTTTAGTGTCTGATTCGGATATATGGCGGTCCGACCAGGAATCTCTAAATTCCGGCGGTGAAACCAGTTTAATTTGTATCTGATATTCTTCGTTCTTTTCGTTATAAACTATAGGATCGTCTTTAAGGCCAAAATAGGCTTTTAATCTTTTAGATAAATCTTGCTTATTTTTCTTAAATAAATCTTTCTTAGTTTTGCTCCCGGCAAACATATTCATTTTAATACGGCCGTTTTGAGTAGAAAAGAGAATTAAAATATTCCAACTTTTAACATAGGAGGCATTCCGTGAAGAGTTTTGACGAGTATCGGCAAAGCCCAATTTCTCATAATCAGAATCACTTTCATTGCCGTCTATTTTTAAGATAATATCGTGATTATTCTTAAAGCGAATTTCAATATTATCCCAGGCTTCGGCTAACGGCTCTTTATATAATTTACTATCAGTATCAGAAAATTCGTTAGCCATTTCTAGGGCTTTAAGCCAGGCTATAACAGTTTTATGAAAATCTAGGAAAAACTTTTTATAAAATTTAGGCTTTAAAAATATATTGGCTTTGGAATCTATTAATTCTTTTTCCATTGTTTTGATTTCATCGAGTTGCCCTTGGAGGTTGTTGTCTATTATCGCCTTTCTCATTGGCGCTATACTGCCGGCCTTGAGTGATTTCTGATAAGCCGGAGCATAAATACTAGCGCCCATAATCATCTCTTTAAATAGGCTGTAATACATCCAGTTATATGATTTGGTTGGGCTATTTTTAATCTTTTTTAAATTAACCTCGGAAAGAGCTCCGTCTTTATCGTTTTCCTTAACCTCTTTATTTAGGGCGGTCATAAAACCGCCGAGGGTTTTAGCCGATTCAATGGTGTTTAAGTATTGTTTGATCACTATAAAAAGATTCGGAATTTCTGCCGACATTGATAATTTATCGGTGATTTTAATTTTTTTACTAGAAAAAATAACCTTAAAATAGGCTTTACGGAACTCCACCACTAAGGCATCTAGCTCATTTATCAGTTGTTTAGTCTCACTAGTCATAGTGAACTTATTTTATAACGAGGGCTGTTATTAGTCAAAATGAGACAAAACTGAAGTATTGGTATTTTTTTACGTTATCATGTGGGTGGTTTGATTTTATTGAAAATATGAGCTAATATTTTAATAGTTTTGATGGAATATTCATCTAAAACCATGGGTGATAAGTTTAAAATTGGTGAATAGTTGAATGTGATATATTATGAAACAGTTATATCTAAATCACGCTGAAGGAATTAAACCTCCATTAATAAGAAGGGGTATTAGTAGACAGTCCGCACTGGCTAATTTTAGATTTTTTGAAAAAGGAGTAAGAGGCATTTTAAGAACGCCCCCTAAGGAGTTTGTTAGTTTTTCTCAGAATATCACTACTTTAATTATTAATATTTTGTTGCCAGTTTTAAAAAAAGATAGCTACGAAGTTTATATTTGTTCTCACGAAATAAGATGGTTTAAGACTCTATTTAAAATTGGTCGTTTGCCGTCTTATGAAACTACTTACCCTAATTATGCATCACAAGTCGAATTAGCATTTTTAAAGAAAATGGTTCATATTTTTGACCCTGAAGAATTTCTCAAAAATCCAAAGAAAATTATTGGTAGTAAAAAATCTATTATAATTTTTTCGCATATTTCCAGAATGACTGGTGAATACATTGCTGGTAAAAATGTTTATGACGAAATTAAAAAAATAAACTTTGACAATATTGTAATTGTGGATGGAGCTCAGGCTGTTGGGGCAATACATTTAAAAATAAAAAGTTTAGCCGATGTTTATCTGGGCACAACTTCAAAGTTTATTAATGCCGAACCAAATATTAGTTTTTGTTGGATTCGAAAAAAATTAGCTAAAAAATTTAATATCAATTTTGAAAATATAGATTCATATAAATTTTCAAAAGAAATTTATTCGTCTATTTTATCTTTAAAAAAATTAGTTATTAATCCTCAAAAAATAAAAAAATATCGCAAAGTATTAAGCTTGCTTTTAAAAAAGAAAAGCCTGTTTATTTTAGAAGCTAAGTCTCAAGCACCTCATATTGCTATTATCCCTTGGAATAAATTAAAATTAGATAAGAAGGTTGAGGAATTGCGTGATACTGGTTTTATTGTATCAGCTAATACTGGCTACAGTATAAAAGAACCAAAAATTCCAGGCATACGAATTTCGTTAACGCCTCAATTAACTTTTAAACAACTCGAACAATTTGTCGATTGTTTATAAAAAAAGCGATGCCGGTTGCAGCATCGCTAGAGGTTAAACATTAAACATTTTGTATATTTAAGACTTCGAATTTATTTAGAAGTCTTTTTAGTTCGCTAATTTCAGGAAGCTTGGTCTTTGGAAGTTTGTACTTCTCAGAAGCTTCTCCAAAAAGTTGAACAAAGTATGGCAGATAAGGACTATCTTTGTCGGTCCCCCAACTAGTATAATCAAAATTGGATTGATTGAACAAAGGATGTTGAGTGGCCCAATTAGGACTAACCACGACAGGATTATTAAATCTGTTTTGCCAATTGGTAACTACTTCAAGTTGGTAAGCTCTGTCTTCCGCAGTTTCACCTAAGCCCCAAAGGATGGACATGCCATGTTTGATTCCTAAGTTAGTTACAAATGAAACAGCAGCTTCAGTGCGTTCGAGCCATGATTGTCCTTTATGAACATTTTTGCTCATTTCCATCGCCTTATCTTCATTAATGGTTTCCATTCCGGTGTAAATATAAGTTAAGCCAACATTCTTAAGCCGTTTGATAGCTTCTTGAATTTTTGGGTTAGTTAGATTATCTACCGTAAATTGTCCACCAAAAACGATGTTTAAAGGATTTTGTTCAAGTCTGTCAGCTAACTCATTGAGGTGTTTAGGTAAACCCATTAAGATAATGGAGTCTTCGATAAAAGCACTCATCGAAGGGCCTTGTTCACTCGCATCTTTTAGTTGCTGATAGAGTCTATCAGCAGGACTACCAGACTGAACAACTGGTCCGTTTATCCTTGATCCTTCTGAGCAGAAAAAGCAACTACAAATACACCCTTTTCCCATATCGCTATAAATGTGAGCCGTTAATTCTTTCCCAAAAACCGGGAATGAAGAAGTGGTTCCAAACAGTGAAACGGGGGACGGTAGAGAAGAATAATCCAAGGGATTATTTTGTCTTACCAAAGTCTGTATTTTAGCATTATCTATCCAAGATAAAATAAAGTTGCCGCGAATTGATTCAAAATCATTTTTATAACTGGAAAAGTTTTTGATGGAATTTCCATTAAGAATTTCCTTGCCAATTACTTCGCCAATCTTTTGAATGACTTCTTCACCATCCCCAGAAACAACCAGATCAAATACTTGAGGGATAATACCTTGTTGCATTAGCATAGTAGCCGAACCATGATGATGATTAATCTCTCCTTTAGAATAATATATAGTTTCGGTAGCATGCTTGCCGCCGAGGACTATAAAAATATCATTTCCAAATTTTTGCTTGGCTGTCTTTGCTAATTCAATGGCGGCTGGAAAGGATAGGGTCATAGAGCCAATGAGTAAAATCTGCGGTTTAACTGACATTAGCTTGTCAGTAAATACAGATCTTTCTTCATCATAATAATTCAAGAGAAAGACAGAGTCTTTCACTAGATTTTTTTGAGACCAATTAGATTGGGACCACACCGAGCCTTCTCCGAGCGCATCTCTGACTCCAAGTCGGATGGCATTTTGCAAACTAAATGGGACCCTACTACCTAATGCATAACTATTAGCAATGTTTCCATTAGAAACCCATTGAGGGGCGGATACGGCCATAAAGCGTAAGGAGTAGTTTTGATGATCATTTTCATCTTTAACCTGTTCTTTAATTTTAAGACGTACCGGCTGAGGAAAAATGTAATTTACTGATCGGAATTTTACAGTAACATCTCTCCTTGAATGTTTAGTGTGCATTGGGGCAAAACTGCCCGTGTTTTGGTCAAAGAATCCCGGTAAGTGAAGGCCAATTTGGCAATTATCTATACCGTAGATTCTTGTTGGTGTCTCGCTGCGTATGGATTTATGACTACCGTCAGGTAAATCCACATAATAGCACGCCGATGTAGTTAAATCCCATCTGTCTAATCCGGGAATTTCAATATACTTATCTGAAAAAGTAAAAGAGAAATTCATTAATATTAAGACAAAAGAGATTAAAATAACAAAGAAATTACGGAGTAAGGAATTAATCTTTTTCATATAAGTTGCTTTATTTTGTTTTCAATGTACTTTTTATTCTAATCATAATAGCACAATTTTAGAATAAAGTCAATAGATAGGGATAAGCCAATTTTTCTTAATTATTAGCCACCCACGTCCGAAAACTATCTCTCCAAGCGAGCAAATCAGGATAAGCAGTCGCGAAAGCGTCTGCTTTTCTGTAATATGAGCCAAAAATTACCAGTTCGGAAATTTTGACAACAAACTGAATATTTTTGCAAACCGCCCGTTTTTATTGATTAAAGTCGGTTCGAATCCGAGTCCCTGTTTTTAAAATTATAATATGATATAATTTTTGTAGAGCATAATATTTTTTAAGAAGTAATATGGTTTTATCATTAATTCTCTTGTTAATATCGTTATTCGTAGTAATTAAAAGTGCAAATTTTGCAATTCGTTACTCAACTCACCTAGCGGAAAGTTTTAATTTGCCTAAGTACATTATTGGTTTTGCGGTTGTGGCTGTTATTTCTGTCTTGCCGGAAACTTTTATTTCAATTACCTCGGCTATTGGAAGGTACCCCAAACACTAGACACTTTCTCCATGTGTTACTAAACTAGAAACATATGAAAAAAGCGTTTAAAATCTCAAACGAGATGAAAGAGCAAATTCTCAAGCGAGTAAAAGAAGA
>Ga0172368_10004678_pt1 | contig 15721 bp, 17 predicted proteins | sample Lak11m_FD_114540 | JGI IMG/M metagenome (GOLD analysis project Ga0172368, IMG submission 114540) | Freshwater microbial communities from Kabuno Bay, South-Kivu, Congo - kab_022012_11m | ecosystem: Environmental > Aquatic > Freshwater > Lake | place: Democratic Republic of the Congo: South-Kivu...
CAAAAAATGGAGTTGTCTTTATTTATCGAAAAAGCCGACTATAAGGTTATTCAAATTTGCCTATTTGTTGCCAATACGACCGACCCGAAAAGAAATAAAAAAAAGCCAGTTAATCTGGCTTTTTATTTATTTTTGTAGCGAGAGACGGGCTTGAACCGTCGACCTCATGATTATGAATCATGGAAATTTACTTTGTAATATTTTTCAAAACTTTGTAATGCTATATAAAATCAATTAGTTGCAAAAAATATGTTTTTTTTGATTTGCAAAAAATGTTTATTATATGTACCTTTATGGTGCAAATTTTGGTGCAAATTCTATATATTGTTATTATGAACACAGCAACAGCTAATTTATTGTTTGATAAAAGAGTAGTGAAAAAGAACGGTAAATGCCCAGTAAAGCTTACAATCTACTATTTGGTGCAAAAACGAAGATATGATATAAATTTTGAATTTACAATAGAGGAATGGGAGAGAATAAAACAATCAAAACTTCGTGATAATCAGCTTAAAATGACTCGGTCATTGCTTTATGGTGTTCTTGAAAGAGCCAATAAAATTATTGAAAAAATGGAAGATTTTACATTTGAAGAATTTGAGGAGTTGTTTTTTGGAATGAGGGGAGATGTGAAAGATGTTTTTTCAATGTTACAGGAATATATTGATTCTTTAAAATTAGAAGGGCGAATTAATACAGCCATGACTTATAGTAGTACAAAAGTCGCTTTTGAGGAATTTACAGGTAAAAAACGTTTACCATTTACTGAAGTCACTCCTAAATTACTAAAGAATTTTGAAAAAAAATGGCTGTCGGATAAAAAATCAATTACTACTGTTGGAATTTATATGAGGTCACTACGAACAATTTTTAATATTGCAAAAAGTCGAAATGTGATTTCCGCAAAACATTACCCATTTAGCAAACAAAAGTATCAAAAACCGGCAAGCGTAAATGTGAAAAAGGCGATTGCAAAAGAGGATATTAAAAAAAATTTCCATTATAAGGCACAGCGATTATCAGCTGAACATTTTGCTAAAGATATTTGGGTCTTTAGTTATTTATGTAATGGAATTAATCTTCGTGATATTGCCAGATTAAAATATGAGGATATTCAAGGTGATTCAATATTTTTCTTACGTCAAAAAACAATACAAACTTCGAGAACGAAACAAAAGCAGATTTCGGCAGTTCTAATTCCGGAAACAAGGAGTATAATTAAAACGTGGGGAAATAAACCTGAAAAGCCAGAGCAATATATTTTCCCTATCCTTGAGCAAGGTATGTCAATAGAACAGGAGGTTGAAAGGGTAAGACAAGCTGTTAAAACAACGAATAAGTATCTTAGGAAAATTGCAGAAAAGCTTGAATTAGGAATAGATATAACAACTTATTCGGCTCGCCATAGCTTTGCCACACAATTAAAAACTTCCGGTGCGTCTACAGAATTTATTTCAGAAAGTTTGGGGCATAGCAGTCTTGCAGTAACTGAAAACTACCTTGCTAGTTTTTCACAAGAGGAAAAGAAAAAATGGGCTTCAAAGTTGGCTGAATTTTGATTAAAACTAGTATCACAATTTGTTATACCAAGTTTATGTTATACCTTTAAGACATTGAAATAATAGCGATATGACAAAGAGTAATTTACCAGGTATTCCAGATGAAATAATTTTCAATAAGATTTACTTTATTAGAGAAAAAAAGGTGATGATTGATAGAGATCTGGCAGAATTGTACGGAGTGGAAACAAGAGTTTTAAAACAAGCAGTTAAACGAAATATCGAACGTTTTCCTGAGGATTTTATGTTTGAAATGACAAAGGCAGAATTCGAGAATTGGAGGTCACAATTTGTGATCTCCAAATCCGATATGATAGGTTTGCGATATGCACCGTTCTGTTTTACTGAGCAGGGAGTAACTATGTTGTCCTGTGTGTTAAATAGTAAAAGAGCCATTGATGTAAATATTAAGATAATCAGAGTGTTTACAAAAATGAGGGAAATGCTCCAAACTCATAAAGATATTTTGCAAAAACTTGAAGAAATCGAAAGAAAAGGGCTGGAGCAGGATCAGAAAATAATGTTGATTTTTGAATACCTGAAACAATTTGAAGAAGCCAAACAACAGCAATTTGATCAGGCAAACAGAAAGCGAATAGGGTTTAATAATAGTGAAAGCTGAAAATCTATTTTCTGTTTTTTATAATTAGTAGTTTTTACCTAAATAATGGATTGAACTCTTTATAATAAAATGGGGAGTATTTATCTCGCTCTGCAAAGCATTATTAGAAAGCGAGAGGGTAATTAAACTGGATTATTTTTCAATTAGTTATTTTTATCTTTACAAATTAATACTAATAAAATGTCTTCCATTTGCCCTTCCGATTTCTGGAATAGTTTAACTCAAGACTGGAAAGTTGAATTTATTAAAAATTTACCTAGTTTTATAAATAATGCTTCATCGGAAGATGAAATATTAAAAGGGTTTAGTGAATCCGGAAAAACTATTTCAGATATACTTAACCTAGAAAAACTCGAAGTTTCATTTAAACTGGTTAATAACCTGACTCCTGTATTTTTTCTTGAAAAACTGAACGACTTCTACATTCATAGACCACCGCTTGCCTCTAAGGACAACAATTACAAAGGCCCGCAGGATTTTGTTTACATTTATCCTAAAGCACTTCGTTCAAAAGTAAAAGTACTGGAACTCCACAATTGTTTGTTTGATGGCAATTTTCATTCTCTGAAAGACTTTGTTAACCTTGAAGAACTGTATTGTCAGTGCTGTGAGATAGAAAGTCTGAGCGGCATAGAAAACTTAAGAAAATTAAAAAAACTACAGGTAGATCAAGGAAATTTCATTACGGATATTGCCCCACTTGAAGGAATGAATATTATAATGTTAGATATTGCTTTTACTAATGTAACTGATTTATCCTCGTTAAAAAGAATACCGTCATTAGAAGAATTGTGGATAGAGGGACTTAACGAAGTAAAAGACTATTCTGTGCTTTTAGATTTGCCAAATCTTAAACATATTGATATCGGTGGGGGTTCTTTACCTAAAGAAATAGAAGAGGAACTTATCAAAAGAGGAATAATTGATAGCTTACCTTTATTTCCTGATTTTTTAAAAAGTGCAGATAATGATGGTGGTAGAAATCTGATAAAGGGAAAAGAGAATAGTAATGACCTGCCTTTCTGATGGATTTTTCTTGTAATTTATTTTTTATTGCTTCCTAAACTCATCAGAAAAGTTTTCAATATATATTTTTCATAATATTCCGCTGTATTGCCTGCCTTTTTTGCCAAATCCTGTTTTCGCAAAATTGAAATTTTATGCATTGCTGACAATGAAAGTACGCTATCGTCTTTAAGTACACTTTCGGGAGCACCGGTTGTAATATAAAGTTCAATACCTGAATTATAGCTTAAAATCGTCCTGAATTCGTTAATTGAGTTCGTATAACTGTCAGGTATGATTCCTGTTCCGTTTTTAAATTCTTTTGTTTCGTATTTACTGAAAGTATTATCCGGTGGAAAATTTGAAAAAATTAATATCCTGTCATCATCAAATAATTGCTGCTTTATTTCAGTAAAATTGTATGCAGCTATAACAGTGACTTTTCTTTTTGGCTCCAGATTTACATAGTATCTGATATTTTCTGTAAGTATATTCTCATATGAATCCTTGTTGTCTCCTTTATACTGGTCAGAATTTTTGATATTTATAAATGCAAGGATAATTTTCATAACAATGTGAATAATTAATGGAAATTATATCCGGCTTTTATACGTTCAAGCAGATCATAGTTGCAGGCAGCTATTAATAAAAGCCCATCGTGCAGAATTTCCACATTCCCGCCCGCCTGTTTAATGATAAAAATACCACCGTCAATATCCCATGAATCATAAGGTCTGGTTCCCTGAGAGATAAATGCTGAATGAATTCCGGCAGCTACAAGTGCAAGGTTGTAGGCAGGAGATCCGCCGGTACTGACGGCCTTTTTAATGACATTGCTGTTTATAAGGTTTCTTATGTTTTCAACGCCGTTTTTGTTGTTTAGCGAAATCTGATAATTTAAAACAATACCTGCCAGGCTGCTCTTATCTATGGGAAGCTTAATGCTGTTTAATAACGATACATCATTTTCTTCAGCTGTAAAAAGCTGGTTATTCATGGGATTATTGACAACAGCGAGAATAACTTTGCCTTTTCTCTTCAGCAACAGACTTGTTGCAAATGAATGTTCTCCGTTTATCATTGCCCATGTACCGTCAACGGGATCGCATATCCAGATATATTCCTTATCTGACTGCTTATTGCCTTCTTCTCCAATAAAACCATGTTCGGGGAATGCAGATAATATCTGATTCCTGATCAGATTTTCTGCTATAATATCTGCATTTGTTTGCGGCGAATTGTCTGTTTTAAAATTTACTTCTAGTTTCTGGCTCTGCAAAATATCCCTGATAAGCACTCCAGCCTCGTTTACGCTTTTAACGGCGATATCCAGGTATTTATTAGTATTATTCATATATTTACAAATGTAATAAAACGAATCATGATTTTTAAACTAAATTTCAGATGATTATATAGTCTGAAATAACGGGCCTGATATGCTATGACAAATAAACCCCGGAGAATAAAAAAGAAAAATGAGAGTGAAGGCCTGATATATGACCATGATTACATTCGGGATAAGGCCAGATTGTACCTTAGTATAGGCCCTGAAAAATACAGAATAAGAGATGCTTTTCACGAGCCCGATTTATCGCTTACCGAGGAAGATTTAAAATTGCTTGAAAAAGGGTGCAGGCAAATATGCGACGGCAAGGGATTTAGCTCCGATGACCCTATCTGTGATATAGGAATCTCTGGTTTTTATAATCTTGCTATTTTGTTTCATTTTATCATTATTAAACAGAAGGCAACTCAATATAACGAAAGAGATTTTCTGGACAAAATGCTATGTGAGCACATTGTTACAAAACAAACTATTGAATTTTACAATATTGTGATTAATGATTAATAAGATATTTATTAAATAATTTTCCTTGAATAACGCTTAAAATATGAAGAAATGCGAATATTTTTTATTTGTTTTCGGAAGACCAAAGGAAATGTATCCGGTAATATTAAGAGCCAGCGCTGAAAAAACACTATCCGAATTTGAAAAAGATTTTATAGCAGTTTCAAAAACAAGTGTTAATAGTATTATTGTATCAGAGAAAGAGAACGCCGATGTCATAGTTGAAAAAAGATTTGGAAGCAAATATTCAGATTTCGTTCTGATTAATATGGCTATTAAAGGATTGTTTGGCATGGGATATAAAACTGCAAAACTTAAATTGGTAACCTATTATATTGATGACTATGTAGCAGAATGCGGGCCTGGTGAATTTAGGATGCTTGACGAGAATTTTTTTTCAACACCTCAGGCATTAGATGAAAAAGATGAAGTTTGTGTTTTAGCACATAGTTCTGGCTGGTATGCACCCCGATTCGATATACTTTTATACCGTTCACCGGGTAAAGAATCTGTTTTCGAAAATGACTGTAAAACTTTTTTCCCGATTGAGAAAGATCCACAGGATATTAATGTTTTCAGGCCTTATTTGCGGAAAAAAAGGTATAAACAAGTTTTATACAGGAAATTTGAGTTTTACTGCGAACACAGAATATCTGACCACTGGGAGAAAATTATAGGTAAAAGATTGTTTAAAAAACTTAAAAGTGTTGATGTTCCGAAATGAATTAATTTAAAAATTACGAAAAAAACGGATGCTGTTTAGATATATATTATTGTGCGATTAAAATAAATTTCATAAATAAAATGATATGTATGCACATTGTTATAAAGCAAATTTTGTTGTGTACTGTGTGGTGATAAAATATTTTTTTAGAAATGTTCAGTTTTCATTTTAATCTTCTTCTGTATGATCATAAATGGCTATTGGTTCATACAAGTCTACACAATCAACCTTATTTATAATTATTTTATCTATAACTATTCTTTTTATTAAATATTCGAGTGGTTTTGAATCATTAATTAGTTTTGTTTTCATTTTATAATCTAAATATGAGAAATATAATGTAGCATTTTCAACCTTTATGATAATTATATTTGATTTTATTTTATTATATATTATTGAGAAATTTTCTGATGATAATTTCTCAAGTAAATCAATTGTAAAAGGTTTATCAAAAAATTTAAAATGAATAATTGATTTTGTATTAACTTTATGATAGTTCTCTTTAATAGTTCTTATTAATTTTGGATAATAATATGGTTTTAATTCATTAAAATAATCATATTTTAAATTAAGATCATTACATTCAAAATTTATATTAAATAGTACTTTCCCGTTTAAATAAGTTTCAATTTTTTTATAAACATTTTGTGGTTCTAAATGCAAATTTCCATTTTGTCTGCCAGATATATAAAAACTTGATTTTTTTAAATTAATAAAATCATATACACCATATCTAATAGTAAAATCATATCTTGAATTTCGTTTTATTTCTTCATTATATTGCTTTCTACGTTCTTGTTCTTTAATTTCTTTCATTTCATCCCTATCCTCACAAGTTAAACCATCTTCGGAATGGACAATTACTTCGCCACTTCTATCTATATGGTCATACATACAATTATCAGAACAAAAAAACCTTGGAGTCCAAGTATAATTTGTATTAGGAGGAATATCATAATATGATTTATATTTTCGGAAATAATGGCCTTTTCCGCATTCATGATAATCAAAACTTCTTCCACACCAATTGCATGTCATCCAGTCGTCATAACGATGCCTTGCTATTCTATTATATTCTCCCATATTAATTTTTACATCTTTGATCCTTTATAAAAGTAAAATATATCACTTTAATTGCTAAATTAACAATTTTCTTCTGAATGTGTAAAAATCCTTCAGATCCTTATAAATATTTTGTAATTTGATAATTGAATTAAAAATTGCTTTGTGAGTTATTATTGAAAGCTTTTGCTAATTTAAGTTTTTGAATATAATAGGCTATTCATAAAATATTTATATATTTCGGAATAAAATAACTTATATGTTCAACTGTTTTCAATGACTAATGTTTTGAATACATTTTAATTAAATCATTAATTCTAAAAATTAAATAATTGTTTTTTATAAAAAAAATGTATATTTGACATTATTTAAATACCTATCGATTTAGAAACTATAAAGGGGACTTCTAAAATTTAATTCATTGTTATTCAAATAAATAAGTGTATATTTGTGTGATAAAAAACACCAAATATTATGATAGATAAATATAAAAGCAAAGGCAATAAAGGATTATTTGACGAACAATTTACAATTGAACGTTTATCTGAAATAGGCAATCCATTGGAAAAGATAAGCAAAGTAATAGATTTTGAGAGACTCAGAACAACATTAGAATCAAAACTTTTGAATACGGAAAAGAAAAATAATGCAGGTGCAAAACCATTTGATGTAGTGATGATGTTCAAGATAATGAAATTGCAACGCTATTATGGATTAGGCGATACACAGGTTGAATATCAAATAATAGACAGATTAAGTTTTAAGAAGTTTTTGGGATTAGAGTCAGGCGATAAGGTTCCAGATGAGAAAACAGTTTGGTTGTTCAGAGAAAACTTAACAAATAGTGGAACTGTAGAATTACTATTTAATCAGTTTACATCATTTTTAGAAAAAGAAAATTTGATATTTAACGAAGGAAAACTTGTAGACGCAAGCTTTACCATAGCACCACGTCAACGTAATACAAAAGAAGAAAATGAGAAGATAAAAAATAACGAAGGCAACGACTTGTGGAACGACCAACCAAATAAGAAGAAACACAAAGACATTGATGCACGCTGGACAAAGAAGAATGGAGAAAATTATTACGGATATAAAAATCATGCAAAGGTAGATTCTAAAAGCAAATTCATCAATAAATATCTTGTAACAGACGCATCAGTCCATGACTCACAAGCATTAGAAGAGTTATTAGAAAAGAAAGATAAAGGTCAACCATTATATGCAGATAGCGCTTACACTGGAGACAAGCAGAAAAAAATAATTAGAAAATATCGTTTAAAAAACAAAGTTCACAAAAAAGGACACAGAGATAATCCTTTAACAGTAAGGCAAAAGAAAAACAACAATATAAAATCAAAAACAAGAGCAAGAGTTGAGCATGTATTTGGATTTATGGAACAAAGCATGAATGGCTTATTTTTGAGGTCAGTTGGCATTGTCAGGGCAACTGGCATTATTGGATTGATAAATTTAACCTACAATCTGTTTCGTTATGAACAAGTAGTTCGATTAAATATTTTAAAATTATGTAGTTGATAGATAGATAGAAAAGTTGAAAAAAAGTTGAAAAAAAATATAATATTTTTGTTGTTTAACAAAAAAGTTTTGTATTTTTGCTAATGATTTATAAAAATCGTTAAAGGGTTCTACGGTTTTTATTAATCACAAATAAAAAAATCAATTTTTAGAACCCACCTTATTAATGATTATGGGTTCAAATAAAAAATTTTGTGCAGTCTGTGGCAAAGAATGTGACAGAACATATCATGCAACATCTGGTATGAATGATAAATACTTTTGTTGTAGTGAATGCTTAAGAGAATTTCTGAGAAAAAATCCAACTTGGAATAGAGGAGCTTAATATTTTTTTAAGTCGTAAAAAATAAGAGATTTAAATTTAAAAATCTCTTATTTTTTTATGTATGAAAATTAAAGATATAATAAAAGGTCGCTACGTTTATATTGAATTAATGACTAATCCATTATGGTCGCTTTATGATTTTTTTTCAGAAACTGAACTACGGTTTATTTTCGGTGATGAATGTTCAAAAAAAGATTTGAGTAATCTTGAAGACGATAAATGGTCAAATCATTATATTTTTAGGCTGAATTATTCAGAGGAATTTGCAGGTTATTTAAGAGTTGTTTATGTAAGTAGGTTAAATTTTGTTGAGATACATGGAGGTGGAATGCATAATTCTATTTTACATATGAATGCATTAACGGAAGCCTGGTTTTTAATAATACATAAATGCTTTGAGGTTTTCAAAGTTAAAAAAGTTTACACATCCTGCTTTATCAACAATACAAAAGCTTATAAATTTATTGTTGGTACGGGATTTCAGGAATTAAAAAGAGAAAATGACAAAAACCTAATTAATTTTGTAATTAAGTATTCTGATTTTAAAATCAGAAGTGAGAAATTCGTCAAGCTGACTTTTGAATAAGATATATTCGAATTAAGAATTAGTTATGAAAGAATTTTTCTATATCTAAATTATAAAAACTGATGGTAGTTGATTTTCAATTACATTATATGAAAATTCATCCATCTTTATGTAAGAATAAAAAATATGAGTGAAAAAAAATTAATAACACAAAAATTTTGCAATAAAACCAAATACCAAATTAAACAGGAGTTAATTGATTTGGGGTTTTCTAATGACAATGCTGCAGGTATAGTTCAAAGGATGGAAGATCAGATAAGGGATGACCTGAAAAACCCTGTCGATAATTTTGAATTATTTTGCTTTGATCTTTGTTATTATTATACTTCTAATGGATTACAATATGATAATCTAAAAACATTTAAACGATAAACAAAACAAGAATGCACAATATTTAATAAGGCATTTAGTAATTATTTTTTCTGATTCTATGAAAGACAACGATAAATTATTTAAGATGATGATGGAACTGATGTCTATGATGGCAGAAATGCTGGAATACGAGGATGTTGAGCCGAAGAAGCACAAAACAAAAGAAGAGAAGCATCAGCTGTTCGAAAATGTTTTTAAAAAACTTGAAGATAACTGGATACTGGATGGGGATGTTTTACTGGGTCTTCTGAAGTATTATATTGAAATAAAAGAAATAGACAAATGTTATAAAATTGTATTTGTACTTGCGCGGCATTACCCTGATAAGATTGAAAATATTTATAAGATATGGGGCGAAGCCGAAGAATATGAAAAGTGCCAGCAATTAAAAATGATTCTTCGTTCAATAACCAGTTAATTCTTTTAATTAACTTGAATACTGTATATGTTGTTATGACTTCAAAAGTAAAATATAACTCTTTATCTGTTAGCTGAATGGAAAATGCAGAAAAAAGTTTTCGTTATAATACAAGTGCTTCTGTTTATCACGGCGGAAGAATCCAGATAGTTCGGATGTACATTATCAAGTATGATGAAATACCAAACAGGTATTTAATACAGGATCGTATTGATTGCAATGGACTGTATAAAGCAATAAAAATAAAGTTCAGAATAAAGGAAGACAGTAACAAAGTAATCCGGTTTAGCAGTAATATTATTTCGGATGAAAATGATGCAATAATAATCCATGCAGGACATAAATTGATGATTTATATTTGCAATAACGCATTTGTGCTTGTTTATGGAAGGAACCACCCAAAAACTAAAATTGATGAGTTAATAACACTAACCAAACGTTATATTAATAAAAAGAAAGCTACAGGTCTTTATCTTTTTTCGGGAAGCAAACCCGATGAGATTTATCCGGTAATTGAAGTACCTGATCTTAAAAAAATAAATGTAAAAGCCCATTCTATAGATTATAACACCTATTATAATGATGATATTGATGAAGCAAGAAGCATGGTTAGTAAATTTCTGGCAAGTAAACAAAAAGGAGGTCTTTTAATCCTTTATGGCAAACCCGGAACAGGCAAGACATATTTTATCAGAAATATTGTTAGCAAATACAAAAAACAGTTTATTTATATTCCACCAAACATGATGGAAAACATTACAAATCCCGAAAATATTAATAATTTGCACTTTGCCCGCAATTCTGTATTTATTATCGAGGATTGTGAGAAGCTACTTTTATCAAGGAATCAGGGAAATTATTCGTCTGGTATAATTAACCTTCTTAATCTTAGCGATGGTTTACTAGAAGATGCTTTTAATATAAAAATAATCTGCACATTTAACTGTTCTGTTAACCAGATTGACGAAGCTTTGCTAAGGCATGGCAGGTTATTTTACAAATATGAGTTTAAAGAACTTGATACCATTAAAATAAAGAAATGGAAGGAAAAATACGGGCACCAAGACACAGATTTAAAACCAGCAGTACTTTCAGATCTTTTTTCAAAAATCCAACAATGAAATATGAAAAACCGGAAATTTGATTTTAATCATATAGACCATGACCTGGCTTTTATTTATGCCGAACAGCTAAATGATTATATCGCCAAAATGTATTTAAAACATCTGGGAGTTTTTCCAAGTACAACAACGTATACAATAAATCATAAAACTTCAGAAGACGAAATAATACAGTCTGTAATAAAAGAGTTTGACCTGAGCTTTGAAAATGGACATATATCAATACATGAGGATATTTCTTGTGTTATTGAAAATAACGAAACCAGGAGAAAAAAGAACCTGAGTGAATGTATCTTAATAGTGAGCGATTATATCTGGATTACATATTATACCGGAAGTTATATATCTTTATTATACTCATCCAAAGCTGGAAAAGCAGATTTGAAAAGGGTTACTGACCTTATTAGTGAAAAACTTAATTCAAGCATTAATGTTCCTGAAAAGAAATTCGGGATAATTTCAAGGTCCGGTATTAGTCTGAGTATAAAAGAATTTTCAACCCGGACTATCAACCTGGATATCAGCTCAAATTATAATGATGATTTTATAGAGCATCACGAAAGAATTTCCGCTTTTTTATCCGATAAAACTGCGAACGGTATAGTATTATTACACGGAAAACACGGTACAGGAAAAACAAGTTATATCAGATATCTGATTAATCAGATTAACCAGCATTTTATTTATTTTCCCATTGATTTTATAGAAGCTGTCGCTTCTCCCGACTTTATTCCGTTCATTTCTGCTCAGTCCGGAAAAGTATTAGTTATCGAAGACTGTGAAAAAGGTATACTGTCCAGGGAAAGTGGAAACAATTCCCAGATTATTACAAACCTGCTGAATCTCGGCGACGGACTGCTTGGTGATGCATTAAATTTGAAACTGATATGTACATTCAATACAAATTTAAGGCAGATAGATAAAGCCTTGTTAAGAAAGGGAAGGCTGATTGACAGGTATGAGTTTAAGGATCTGGAAATGAAAAAAGCTGAAAGGCTTGCAAAGAAACTTAATTTAAAAGAAAGTATTTCTGGAGATATCTCACTTGCCGATTTATATAATCTGGGTATGCCGGATTTCAGCAAAGATGAAAGTCACGGAATAGGTTTTAAAATCTGACACCATTATGGCTTCATCTGAAGGAGTTTTCTCTGGTCTTGAAAAATCTGCTGCTTTGATAAATACAAATGATTCTGTTTTTTTTTCATTTAATTATTTGTTAATAGAAAAGAAGATGTTTTCTTCTTATAACATTGATGATATAGATATTTCATATCTGAATATTATGCATAATGTAATAAAAGAATTCGATGTTCCTCCAAAGAATTATGTAGTATGTTATACTGATTTAGATAATACATTAATTGATTTTTTTTGTATAGAAGTTGGTAAAGGCATTTGGATCATGTGCACAACCAAGATGGAAATTCTTTATAATTCTGAATCTGACAGTAATTTACTTGATAGGTTGCTGGAATTCTTTTTGAAATGTCAGAACAATGTGCAACATTATAAGAAAAAAGAAAATTCATCACTTTACAGTATTCACTTTGACAACATAGCGAAAAAATTACAGAAGAGAGCATCTGAATTAGGAAAAGTAAAATGGAAATTAGAGGATAATTATAATGATGACCTTGCTGGTTTTCATAAGTTTTTAATTAACGGTATTTCAGATAAAAATAAACAGGCTTTTTATCTGCTTTTTGGAGAAAAGGGAACAGGTAAAACATTTTATTTAAAATATCTTATCAGCAAAGTTCAGAATTTGGATTTCTATTTTATTCCACTGAGTATTATAGAAAATTTTTGCTTTCCTGATTTTGTTACTTTTTTTATTGAAAATCCAGGTGCCGTTTTAATTATTGAGGACTGTGAAATGTTACTAAAATCAAGAGAAAAAGGTAATGTTTCAGCCGGAATTGTCAACTTACTTAATATTTGCGATGGTTTACTACGCGATGCAGTAAAAAGTAAAGTGATATGTACATTTAACGGGGAAGTCAGTGATATTGATAAAGCATTGTTAAGGAAAGGCAGGCTAACTGGATTATATCATTTCAGAAAACTGAAATTCGGAAAAGCTCTTCAGCTTTCTCAAAAGTTAAAAAGAAAGAATACTGTTGATGGTGATACATTGCTTTCTGAACTCTACTATGACAAGGATATTCCTGTAGGAAAAAGAATAGGATACTGAAACAGAAAGATTCGTTGCAAATGTTATAGAAGAGTAAGGCATAATTATATGCGAAATTATGATTCTGACTGATATCATAACCAGTTTACAGTCTTTGAAACGAAAGATATAATTTATTATCCTTACATTTTCAGCGTTTTAGAGTTAAGTCACGAGGATGTAGACCATGTATGTAATATGCTACTGTTTAAATCCGGTGCGGGTTAAATTGCGAAACATCAAAAGATACTTAGTCTCCGGAATTGTCATTTTCTTCCAGTTCGGTTTGCTCATCAAAGTCAACAATGCCGGTAAATGTATCTATGCGCATTATTGTAATGCTTGCTGAGTCGTGATAACGGGTAAGGATTTGTGAGTTTTGAATTCTGTGAATTAATAATTGCTGCTTTATATAAGCTCTTTTTGCTTTGTCGTAAGTAAAGTCCGGAGCATTTTCAGTGTCAGGTGCTCCACCTCCAATGTATACTTTGAGTTTTGTAATGTCAGGATAACGCTTTACAGCGTCAATTAACATCCCATTCAGATTATTGATGATAGGGTCAGGGAAATGACCCACGATTGCTTCTTTTGATACTGGATCGTAAATAATAATTCCAACACACGGCCCGAGACCCGTTGTTTCTATTGTATATGGAGATTTTGCGATTTTCCAGCCATCATCCTGTGAGACTTCTATCGTTTCTCTTTCTGTCTTTTCACTTGTTTTAAAATGTTTTTCAGATTTCAGGGGCATACTGTTTTAATAATATATCTGAGCATTTTCAAAAAGCGTTATCGCCTGTTTTATGCAAAGGTATATTTTATAATCTCTAATTCTAATACACACATGTAACGTTATTTAGTTTTAATTCATTTATCCATTGAATAAAGATTTTTTATTTCGTCTATATTTTGAATAAGTTTATTAGTCGCTTTGAATCTTAATTTTTTGCAATACCATAATATCAATGTGGAAGATTTATAGAGTAAAATATTTATGATCACGGCTTTTTTATTTCTTCTTTTAACTTCTGAGAATCATACACTTCATATGCTATTAGGGACAACTTATACAAAGATTTAGCAATATTTCGAGCTTCTTCATCTGTGAGGTTTTCTAACTCTGGATATTTTCTTATTTCGTCTTGAGTTAACATTATTGAGTTTTCAGAATCCTCCAAGTAACCTGAGTTCGGGATAAGAAATCGTTAAAAAAATAATTAAAAAAGTGTGCTTTTTATTTGCATAATACATTGATTGTTAGTATATTAGCAACATAAAAAACACACACATGCTTAAAGATAAAATTACAGAAATTTTTATAAAAGTTGATGACTTTTGTAATCTTTTTGAAAAAGAAATTGTTAAACACCAATTACCCATGCATCCGGAAATAAAAACCAGAAATCGAAAAACCGGTTTATGTGCATCGGAAACCATTACGCTTTTAATCGCATTTCATGGAGGACAATTCAGAAATTTCAAACATTTCTATGTGCATTATGCAAAAGAACATTTACAAGGAGAATTTCCGGGATTAGTTTCTTATAACCGTTTTATTGAATTAAGCCACAGGCATGCCATTGCGTTCATGCTTTTTCTTCATTATTGCTGCAGGGGAGAATGCACGGGGATTAGTTTTATTGATTCTACTGTGCTTCGTGTTTGTCATAACAAACGTATCAAGCGAAACAGAGTATTTAAAAACATTGCACAAGTTGGCAAATCAACCATGGGCTGGTTTTTCGGATTCAAGTTACATCTTATAATCAATGACAAAGGGGAAATTTTATCATTCTATCTTACCCGAGGTAATGTAGACGATAGAAACGCAAAAGCCATTACAAGCATGACCAAAGAACTGTTTGGGAAACTTTTCGGAGATAAAGGATATATATCAAAAGCCTTGAGTGACCTGCTTTTTGGGAATGGCATTCAATTGATTACAGCTGTTCGTAGAAATATGAAAGAAAAAGCACTCAGCAATGAAGAAAAATTATTGTTGAGAAAAAGATCTGTCATTGAAACGGTAAATGATGAATTAAAAAATATTTGCCAGCTTGAACATACACGTCATCGTTCAATCAGCGGTTTTCTTCTGAATATCATGTCTGCCATAGCTGCTTATTCATTCTTCCCCAAAAAACCGTCAATAAAAAAAGATATAGAGGAGACCAATCCTAAATTATTACAGCAATTTAAACAGCAGTTACAACTTGTTGCTTAACCCGAACTCAGGTTATAAGCTTTGATTGGAAAGAACTGAAAATACATAGCGATGAAATACTTAATCTTCCAGAAGTTATAGCAAAGAATAAAAACATTAGGATAGTAATTTGCCTCGACGAATTTCAAAACCTTTC